>OFJB01000247.1_pt1 | contig 29060 bp, 30 predicted proteins | sample 1775081 | NCBI WGS metagenome assembly OFJB01 (sample SAMN08195771, study PRJEB24354) | sludge metagenome | isolation source: initial sludge from phenol fed wastewater aerobic bioreactor | place: India: Nagpur | collected 2016-06-05
GCTTGTAGAGGCTGGGCTGCTTCACGCCCAGTCGCTGCGCGACCTGCGCGAGGGTCAGGTCGTCCCAGCCCACCTCGTCGGCGACGATCTGGGCCTCGTCGACCACGCGGTCGGTGGTCACGCCCGCCCTAGCCACGCGGCAGATCGGCGAGGAAACGCAGCACCGCCGAGGCGGTCAGGTCGGCCTGCTGCGACTGGGGGTAGTGACCCGCATCGGGGACCATGACCACCTCGCCGTGCAGGGTCTCGCCGATCCAGCCCGCCTCGGCCGCGGGGTCCGCGAAGTCGGGGTCCTTCTCCCCCATCACCACGAGGACGGGTGCACGGACCTCCCCGAGCCGCGCCTCGGCCGGACTGTGGTCGGTCTGCCGCGTGGTCTCGGAGAACGCCTTCGCATACCCCGGCCGGCGCAGGCTGGCCACGACCTCGGCGCGGTAGTGGTCGAAGTCGTCGGGCCTGCGTCCCGCGTAGAGGCTCGGCAGGTAGAGCTTCCACGACGTCGCGGCCCACGCCGGGGCCATCGCGACGCGCATCAGCGCCATCAGGACCGCGTTCACGTCGGGATTGCGCACGAAGGGCCCGATCAGCACGAGTCCGCGGACAGCGTCCGGGCGCTCCGACGCGAGGATCGTCGCCGCCCCGGCCGCGAGCGAGTTGCCGACGACCACGGCGGGCTCGCCGAGGGCGTCGATCAGAGCCCCGATGTCGCCGGCGGATACCTCGTCGCCGTAGACGGTGAAGGTCGGGTCGCTGTCGCCGTGCCCCCGCAGGTCGGTCGTCGCGACGCGGTAGCCCGCCTCTCGCAGGGCAGGAGCAAGGAACCGATAGGTCCGCCGGAGGTCTCCCATGCCGGGGACGAGGACGACCAATGGACCCTCGCCGGCGACGTCGTAGGCGATGCGACCCTCCGGCCGGTCCAGGTACTGGGTGGTGGATGCGTCGATCATCGGTGTCATGTGGCTATTCTGCATAGCTATTTGGCTAATGTCAATAGCCTCTGACGCGTGGGGACGGGTCGATGACAACCAGGGTCCCGGGGCGCAGAATCGGCCCGGACGAGAGGACGAGCCCGTGGGCACCTACCTGACGTACTTCAACCAGCAGTGGGTCGGCGATCACAGCGCGGAGTGGTTCGCGTCGCGCGGACCCTGGCCCGGGCCGTCGTCGAGGAGATGCGGGCGGCCGGTGTCCTGGTGTTCGCCGGCGGGTTGGAGGAGGAGATCGACGCCACGTACTCCGCCGACGCCACGAGCGGGACGCTGGTCGTCGCGAACAGCCGGGTCAGCGACGCCGACGAGTACCTGGGCGGGATGACGATCATCACCGTCGAGGACGACGAGGCCGCGCAGTACTGGGCCGGACGGGTCGCGGAAGCATGCGGGTGGCCGCAGGAGGTTCGGCGGTTCAAGGACTAGCCGCCCGGGACGGCCGGCCCGCCGCTGCGAGAATGTGCGGCGACCACGAACTATGTGTCCACCACGACCGAGAGGACTCGCCATGAGCGAACCCGTCGACTGGAACCGCGCGATCATCGAGGAGTTCCGGGCCAACGAGGGCCGTGTCGGCGGCCAGTTCGCCGGCGCTCCGTTGCTGCTCCTCCACACGATCGGCGCCAAGAGCGGCATCGAACGGGTCAATCCGATGATGTACCAGGACCTGGGTGACGGACGGATCGCCGTGTTCGCGTCCAAGGCCGGGGCGGACTCCGACCCGGACTGGTACCGCAACCTGACGGCGAACCCCGACGTCACCGCCGAGATCGGCGCCGAGACCCGGAGCTTCCGTGCCCGCACGGCCGACGCCGAGGAGCGCGAGCCCATCTGGACGACGCAGAAGACGGACTACCCCGGCTTCGCCGACTACGAGTCGAAGACGACCCGCGTGATCCCCGTCGTCATCCTCGACCCCGCCTGACCTCGATTGGGCGCCAGTGGGCCCGAGGAATACTCGGGCGTGATGCTCGACTCTCGGTCGACCTCACTTTGGATGATGCCGTTTCGATGAACTGCTCGCGCGAGTCGTTGCAGACTTCGTTGACCAGCAGATCGCTTCGCTTAGCCGTGCAAATCCGCACGGCTAAGTCGTCTTCGGTCTTGCGTCGAATGTCAGCGATCGTGATGTCAGAGCCAGTTCGCAGATGGGTCCCGAACTAGAGCAGCCTCGGTAGCCGGAAACCTCGATACGCAGATAGATGCACGGCTTGAACGCCAGCGACAACTACTGCCGGAATCAGGTAGAAGTCGAGGTCACCGTCGATCACGAAGAAGTCGTCGATCTCGTCAGGGCCGTACGTCCGACGACCTTTGCCCGACGTCGACAGGTAGACCTTCCATGTCCGCGCCGCCCTGGCCGTCGTCGTCTTCACTTGTATGCGGCGCGTACCCGCATGAGACGAAACCACGAGGTCGAAGCGGCTTGGCTCCAACGGCCACGACACGTCCCATCCGGCGAGAGTGAACCACGCCGCTGCCAGCATCGGTCCGGCCCGCCGGAGTCGCGACATGTCCACGGAGGGCGCGGGCGCCGGTGGTGCCGGCTGTTTCGCGCCGGGGGTCGAAGCCGGTGACGGGGACGCGTCGGTGTTGTCTTCGCGGCCATTGCTATCCGAACTCGTCACAGTTTCCAGTGGCGATGTGCGGAGCACGGTGCCGGTTCCCGCCGTCGAGTGGCCGGGGTGGCCGAAGCCAATACTGAGGTACTCAGCGCGGCGGCGGACCGTCCTGATCGACCCGCCGGACGTGCCTCGCAGCCCCAACTGGCGTAGCACCGCGCGCCAAGGGCGGCGTCTCCCTGAGTGGTGGCTTTTCGCTCTTCGCGCTCAGGTCAGTGTTCTGATCATGCCGACATGAGTTCCGGGGTTGTCACCGGCCCCTCGTTGGTGTCGCTGGTGGCGGTCACCAGGGTCATGGATCGCTCGCTGAAGTAGCGCCTATCGGCGGCGGCCCATTCGTCGTGCTGCTCGACCAGGACGGCGCCTGCCAGGCGCAGCAGCGCTTCCGGGTTCGGGAACACCCCGACGACGTCGGTGCGGCGCTTGATCTCCTTGTTCACCCGCTCGAGCGGGTTGGTGGACCAGATCTGACGCCAGTGGACCTGAGGGAATCCCGTGAACGCCAGCAGGTCGTCCTTCGCCTCACGGAGCATCGCCTCGACCTTGGGCAGCTGCCGGCCGAGCATCCCGGCGATGACGTCGAACTGCTCCTCCACGTGCTCGGCATCCGGTTGGGCGAAGATCGTGCGGATGGCGGCGGCGACCATCTCAGCATTGCCTTTCGGCACCACCGCGAGGACGTTGCGCATGAAATGGACCCTGCAACGCTGCCACGCGGAGCCGATCAGGACCGCGGCAATCGCCTGCTTCAGCCCGGAGTGGGCGTCGGAGATGACCAGTTGCACGCCGCCCAGCCCGCGGGCCTTCAGCCCGCGCAGGAACGCCGTCCAGAACGCCCCGTCCTCACTGTCCCCGACATCCATCCCCAGCACCTCACGACGTCCGTCCGCGGTCACGCCGATCGCCACGACGACGGCCTGGGAGACGACGCGGTGGTTGACGCGGGCCCTGCAATAGGTCGCGTCGAGGAACACGTACGGGTACGCCATCTCGGCCAGGCTTCGGTCGCGGAACGCGGCGACTTCCTCGTCCAGGTCCTTGCAGATCCGTGAGACCTCGGACTTGGAGATCCCGGTGTCCGCGCCGAGAGCCTTCACCAAGTCGTCGACCTTACGGGTGCTCACGCCGTGGAGGTAGGCCTCCATGACCACCGCGAACAGCGCCTGGTCGATCCGACGCCGGCGCTCCAACAGGCTCGGGAAGAACGACCCCGTGCGCAGCTTCGGGATCCGCAGCTCCAGATCCCCCGCCGTCGTCGACAGCACCCGAGCACGGGACCCATTCCGGACCGCCGTACGGCCCTCCGTGCGTTCCCAGAACCCCGCACCGATCACGCCCTCGGCCTCGGCGTCGATCAACGCCTGATACATGCTCTGCGCGGCGATCCGCACGCGCTCATCCACGCCGGCGGCCTTCAACGCCTCCAGCAACTCCAACAGGGCAGACTGGTCCATAGCCATCGTGCAAAGTCCTCTCGTGAGTTCCTAGTCCGTTCTCACTGACCTTTGCACGATGGCCTTCAACGTCGTGGACACCGCCACGCTCACGGCCGAAAACCCACCACCACCGGGGACGTCACCCGCGCCAAGACTGCGACGCCTCGATCGCGTGACGCAGATCCGAGTCGTCGTAAGCCCGCCTCGCTGCCATCTCCGGACGCTACTGCGCGCCACTGACACCGGATCGGACTCGACCGGCCGGTCGTCAGGACGGAGTCCGAACTCGGAAGCCATAAGGGAACGGACGTCCCTCCAACCTGGCGAGAGGTTGGGGAGACGTCCGAGTCGGGCTGACAGGATTTGAACCTGCGACCCCCTGACCCCCAGTCAGGTGCGCTACCAAGCTGCGCTACAGCCCGTTCGCGAGACGTGTCCCGCGAGCGTCCGAAACCCTACCCGACGCGACCAAGACGTCCGCGCCTCGGTCCAGCGTCGCGGAGGGCAGCGTGCTTGACTGACCGGGTGACGAACGAACGCCCGTGGCTGGCGCACTACGCCCCAGGCGTCCCCGCCGACGTCGACATTCCTTCGGGCTCGGTCGTCGATCTCCTCGACGCGTCGGCCCGGCGGTTCCCGGACCACGTGGCGCTGGACTTCCTGGGCGCGCAGACCTCGTACGCGGACCTCTGGGACCAGGTGCTGCGCGCCGCCCGCGCCCTGCACGACCTGGGGATCGGTGCCGGCGACCGCGTCGCCATCGTGCTACCCAACTGCCCGCAGCACGTCGTCGCCTTCTACGCCGTGCTCCGCCTCGGCGCGATCGTCGTCGAGCACAATCCGCTGTACACGGCGGAAGAGCTCGGCCGCCAGCTCAGCGACCACTCCCCCGCCTACGCGATCGCGTGGGACGTCGTCGCGCCCACGGTCGCCGCTGCCGCGCCATCGCACACCCAGGTGATCGCGGTCGATGTCAGCCGCGCGCTCCCCCTCCGCTCGCGGGTCGCGCTCCGACTGCCCGTGCGCAAGGCCCGGGCGACGCGTGCCGCCCTGACCGCGAAGGCTCCGGGGCTGCCTACGTGGCACCGACTCGTCGCCCACGCGACACCTCTCGACCCGCGCTTCCCCGGTCCGACCGGCGACGACATCGCACTCCTGCAGTACACGGGCGGGACGACGGGCGCCCCGAAGGGCGCGATGCTCACCCATCGCAACCTCGTCGCGAATGCCACACAAGCCCTGGCGTGGGCCCCGACGATGGTTCCCGGCAACGAGGTGTTCTACGGCGTCCTGCCGTTCTTCCACGCCTACGGGCTGACGCTGTGTCTGACCACGGCGATCCTGTGCGGGGCGACGGTCGTGCTGTTCCCGCGCTTCGACCCGGATCAGGTCCTCGACGCTATGACCCGGATCCCGGCGACCTTCCTGCCTGGCGTGCCGCCGATGTATCCGCGACTCGCCGAACGGGCGCGGGCGCGCGGGGTGTCGCTGGCGTCCATCCGATACGCGTTCGCCGGGGCGATGGCACTGCCCCCGGAGACGATCGACGAATGGGAGGCGGCGGGCGCCGGGCTGCTCGTCGAGGGCTACGGCATGACCGAGTCCTCTCCCATCACGCTCGGCAACCCGTTGACGACCGAGAGGCGACCCGAGTCCATCGGTATCCCCTTCCCGTCGACGTGGATCCGCGTCGTCCACAAGGACGACCCGACGATCGACGTACCGGTCGGCGACCCCGGCGAGCTGCTCGTCAGCGGGCCGCAGGTCTTCGTCGGCTACTGGAACCGGCCCGACGAGACCGCCGCGACCCTCCTGCCCGGCGGCTGGCTGCGCACCGGCGACGTCGTCGTGGTCGATGACGACGGGTTCGTGCACCTCGTCGACCGGATCAAGGAACTCGTGATCGTGGGCGGATTCAACGTGTACCCGTCCGAAGTGGAGGCGGTGCTTCGACGCCAGCCCGGCGTTGCCGACGCGGCGGTGGTCGCGCTCCCCGACGGCGACATCGACCACGTCGCCGCAGCTGTCGTCGCCGAACCCGGCGTCACGCTCGACACCGACGCGCTTATCGCCGAGTGCCGACGGCACCTCGCCGGATACAAGACGCCGCGACAGGTGGTCGTCGTCGACGAGCTCCCGCGATCGACCATCGGCAAGGTCCTGCGGGGCAAGGTCCGCGACGACCTGCTGGCGCGCGTCGCGGGCTGACACTCAGCTGTCTCGAAGACTCGCGCGGTAGTCGGCGTACGCAGCCCGACCCGACGCGTCGAAGTCCTCGCGCACCGGCAGCGGAAGCCGTTCCCAGACGAGCGCCCCGACCTCCGCGGTGTTGTCCTCGAGGAACATGCCCACGGCCAGCGGCACCTCGTCCGCGGGAAGCGACGTCAGGCCCGCGGCCAGCAGTGCATCCACGTCGTCCGGGGACAGGACGTCGGCCATGGTCGGCATCGTCTGCGACTCCTCCGCACTGAGCTGGGCCAGGAGCAGCCGCTCGAACCCGATGAGCGTCGTGTGGATCGTCGCCCGGTTGAGCACGTTCGCGTCGTCGCGCCACGCCTGCACCTGCGCCCGGACCGCGGGGACGGCGTCCGCGAGCGCGTTGCCGGCGTCCTCGACAGCCCCACCATCGCCCCCGGGCGCGCGCTCGGCCACGAGCGGCCTCACGACCTCCGCCTGCGCACGATCGTGCGCCGCAAGCAGGTCGCACATGAGCAGGACGTGTCTCCCGACGACGTCGGCACGAGCCCGGTCATCGACCGGAACGGCCTTGACCCGCAGCGGGAGCGACGCGAACTCCTTGCGGAAGCACTCGTGGATCCCGACGATCACGCGGACATCGGCAGGCATGCGACCCTCCATCCGGGCGATCCGGCGGACAGCCCGGGGCTCACGCTAGGGCCGGTTGCCCGATCCCGCATCCGGAGCGGACCTGTCCGTGCCGCCCCGGCGACGCCGAGCACCCGGTGATGACAGGGTTGAGCCGTGACCCCCGTCGTCGGAGCCATCCACCGCCCCCAGTTGCCGCCCGAGCACCTCGTCGAGTCCGCCCGAGAGGCCGAGCGCCTCGGCATCGCGGAGCTGTGGGTGTGGGAGGACTGCTTCCTCACTGCCGGCGTCTCGGCCGCCACCGCAGCGCTCGCCAGCACCGAGCAGCTCACCGTCGGGCTGGGCCTCATGCCGGCGCCGCTGAGGAACGTGGCGGGCGCGGCGATGGAGGTCGCGACGGTGTCCCGGCTGTTCCCGGGCCGGTTCCGTCTGGCCGTCGGCCACGGCGTCCAGGACTGGATGGGACAGGTCGGCGCGCGTGCCGCGTCCCCCGTCAACCTCCTTCGCGAGTACGTGGTTGCCCTCCGCGCCCTCCTGCACGGCGAGGAGGTGACGGTGGACGGCGACTACGTCCGCCTCGACCACGTCCGCCTCGACTGGCCACCGACGATCGTCCCGCCGGTGCTCGTCGGGGCCGTCGGCCCGCGCACACTCGCCCTCGCCGGCGAGGTCGCCGACGGGGTCCTGCTCGACGCCGACCTCACCGCTGAGACCGCCCGCGCCAGCATCGACACGTGCCTGGACGCGCGTCGTGCCGCCGGGACGACGGGACGGTTCGAGGTCGTCGCCTACCAGCGCGCCTACCTCGGCACGGACGCCGACGAGCAGCTAGCGAACGACGCGCGTCCCGGCGGGCTCGATGCGGGTGTCGCGAACGACGCTGCCGAGGCGGCACGCCGCGTGACCGCGCTCGGTGGCGCCGGCGTGGGCACGGTGGTGCTCATGCCGTCCGCGACGCAGCCCGACGCCGCCTCCTACCTGCGCTGGGTGGCTGGTGACGTCGGTAACGCACTGACGGGGACCGCGTAGCGCCGATTGTCCGACGGCTCAGGCGCGACGGCGCGAGCGCTTCTGCCGCACCCGCATGAGCAGCTGGATCGGCGTGCCGACGAACCCGAACTCCTCACGCAGCCGGCGCTCGATGAACCGGCGGTAGCCGGCCTCGAGGAACCCGGTCGTGAACAGCGCGAACGTCGGCGGACCGGCCGACACCTGCGCGGCGAACAGGATCCGCGGCTGGCGCCCACCGCGCAGCGGGTGCGGATGGGCGTCCTGCAGCTCCTTGACGAACTGGTTGAGCCGCCCGGTGGACACACGCGTCTCCCACCCGGCGAGGGCTTCCTCGATCGCCGGGGTGAGCCGCTCCAGGTGGCGCTTGGTGCGCGCGGAGATGTTGACGCGCGGCGCCCAGGGCACCTGCACGAGGTCGCGCTCGATCTCCCGCTCGAGGTACTTGCGCCGCTCCTCGTCGGTCAGGTCCCACTTGTTGTAGGCCAGCACGAGCGCGCGGCCCGCGTCGATCACCATCGAGATGATGCGTACGTCTTGCTCGCTCAACGGTTCTGACGCGTCGACGAGGACGACCGCGACTTCGGCCCGGTCGAGCGCTGCCTGTGTCCGCAGTGTCGCGTAGTACTCGTGGCCGCTGGACTCCTTCGCTCGGCGCCGGATGCCCGCGGTGTCCACGAACCACCACAGCGTGTCCTTGAGCTCGATCAGCTCGTCGACCGGATCGACGGTCGTGCCCGCGACCGCATCGACCACGACGCGGTCGCCGCCGGCCAGCGCGTTGAGCAGCGACGACTTGCCGACGTTCGGCTTGCCCAGCAGCGCGACCCGGCGCGGGCCCCCGATCCGCGATCGGCCCTGGCCCTCCTCGGGCAGCGCCGCGACGGCAGCGTCGAGCAGATCGCCGGACCCGCGGCCGTGCAGCGCCGACACCGGGTACGGCTCCCCCAGGCCGAGCGACCACAGCGCCGCGGCCTCCAACTCGCCCGCGGTGTCGTCGACCTTGTTCGCGACGAGGATCACCGGCTTGCCCGCGCGCCGGAGCACCTGAACGACCGCCTCGTCGGTGTCGGTCGCGCCGACCTGCGCGTCGACGACGAACAGCACCGCGTCGGCGTCGTTCACGGCACGCTCGGCCTGGGCAGCGATCTGCGCCGCCATCCCCCGCGCCTTGCGGTCCCAGCCCCCGGTGTCCAGGAGCTGGAACCGACGCCCGTTCCACTCCGCCTCGTACGTGACCCGGTCGCGCGTGACGCCCGGAACGTCCTCCACGACCGCCTCCCGGCGGCCGATGATCCGGTTGACCAGCGTCGACTTGCCGACGTTCGGCCGACCGACGACCGCCAGCACCGGCAGCCCGGCGTCGTCGCCCGAGCGCATGAGGTCGTCGAGCTCGGCGTCGATGTCCCCGAACTCGGTGCGAGCCGCCCAGAGGGCGCCCTCCAGGTCGTCGGTGTCGCCGACCTCGTCGCCATCGTCGACGCCGAGGTCGTCGACCGGCGCACCCTCGTCCGTGTCGTCGGGGAGGTCGAACGCGACCCACTCGCCCGCGCCGTCGTCCATCGGCTCGTCGGCCGTCCGCTCGTTGCTCATCCGCCTACCTCCGTCAGTCCGGCTCGCCGGCGTGCGTGGTCCGTCGCATCGGCGACGAGCTGGCGTACCTGCTCGGCGACCGCGGCCCGGGTCGTGGCTCGCAGCGGGTCGCCTGGCACCTCGACGCGCACGGGCGGCACGAAGTACGCGTCGATCCGCGTCCGCGGGGCCGGGGGGTCCGCCGCCACTCGACCGTCCGCGCCGAGCAGCACCACCGGCATCACGGGTGCGTGCGTCGTCGACACGAGATACGGGACAGCATCGGTCGACCCGCAGACGGCGACGGCACGCCCGTCCTCGAGGGCCGCCCGGGCATCGTGCTGCGCCGCGATCGCGGTCGGAGTGTCGACGGCGATCCCGCCCGTCGCCCGAACGAGCCCGGCGGGCAGCGTGGCGTCGGGCTCGGCCTGCGCGACCACGTGCACCGGGCGCGGGGCCACGGCCTGCACCATCAGTCCCGCCAGTGGCGACCGGCTCGGCACCACGAGCACCAACGGCCCCTCGGTGCCGACGTGGAAAGAACCGTGCGCCTGCAGCCGGTACAGGCGATGCAGGACCAGCGACGCGAGGTTGCGGGTGTGCGCGGCCGCGGACCACGACGGCATCGCCGTCGCGATGGATCCCGTGGCTGTCACGACGGCTCCGCGAGTGCGTCGACCAGGGCGATCACCTGTGCGATCGACTCGTCCAGCGTCACATGGCTCGTGTCGACGACGGCCGCGTCCGCCGCCTGCGCGAGCGGCGACATGTCGCGGGAGGAGTCCTTGGCGTCACGAGCACGCAGCTGGGCCTCGGTCACCGCGACATCGGGATGCTCGCCCTCGCGTTCGGCGTCCTGCGCGGCGCGACGAGCGGCGCGGACCGCCGGATCGGCGGTCACGAACAGCTTCAGGTCCGCGTCCGGAAGCACCACGGTGGTGATGTCGCGCCCCTCGACCACGACCCCGAAGGCGTCCGCCCGGGCCGCGTCGACGACCTCACGCTGCACGGCGACCAGTCGTGCCCGCACGGCCGGGACGGCGCTCACGGCGCTCACGGCCGCGGTGACCGCGTCGCCGCGCACCGCCGTCGTGACATCGACGTCGCCGACATGGATCGTCGGGGCAGCGGGGTCGGTGCCGCTGATCAGCACGACCTTGTCGGCGATCGCGGCGACCGCATCGGCGTCGTGCGGGTCGGCGTTCGCCTCGAGGACCGCCCACGTGACGGCGCGGTACATCGCGCCGGTGTCGAGGTAGCGCAGGCCGCGCGCCGAGGCGACCCCGCGGCACACGCTCGACTTGCCCGATCCCGCAGTGCCGTCGACGGCGATCACCGGTGCGCGCATGTCACGACCCTACTTGCGCGGGACCCGGCGCCACCCATGCGCGGGTCGAGCCGGCGGCGGGAGAGGTCAGACGCGGACGTCGAAACCGCGCTCGGTCAGCGCCCAGACGAGGTCCTCGCCCGCCTCGGGCCGGACGAACAGGGCGACGAGCCCGCTCGGACGGCCGAGCACGTGCTCGATCCGCACATCCTCGACGCTCACCTCGGCCTCCGACGCCACGGCGAACAGGCGGCCGAGCTCGCCGGGGCGGTCGGCCAGCATGACCGTGACCTCGCGATAGGCCGAGGGAGCGGCGCCGTGCTTGCCGGGGATCAGGAGCTGTCCCTCCACCCCGGCAGCGAGCATCCCCGCGACGCCCTCGCGGCCGTCCCCGGAACGCAGGGCGTCCGCGGTACGGCTCAGGGCGGCCACGACCTCGTCGAGCACGGCCGCGACCTGGCCGGCGTTCGCGGACAGGATGTCGGTCCAGAGTCCGACGTTCGAGCCGGCGATCCGCGTCATGTCGCGCAGCCCCTGGCCCGCGATCCGGACACGATCGGGGTCGGAGGCGAGCAGCTGGCCCGCGAGGACGCTCGCGAGCACCTGTGGCGTGTGGGACACGAGGGCCACGGCGGCGTCGTGCTCACGCGCGCCCATCTCGACCGGGTAGGCCCCGCATGCCGACACCAGCCGGTGGGCCTGCCGGACGTGCTCGATCCCGGACTCCGCGAGCGGTGTCAGCACCCACAGGCGGTCGTCCAGCAGGTCGGTTCGCGCTCCGGCGGCGCCGGAGACCTCCCGTCCGGCCATCGGGTGACCGCCGACGAGCCGCGTCGGGTCGGCTCCCCGCGCGATCGCGTCGGCCAGGACGCTCTCCTTCACGCTCGTGGTGTCGGTGAGCGTGGCATCGACGAACTCGGCGGAGGCGTCGGCGAGCACCTGACCGGCCAGGCTCGGGGGCACCGCGACGACGACGAGCGCGGGCAGGTCGCCCGGACCGGCGATCCGGCCGGCCCCGGCGTCCACCGCGACGGCGAGGTTGTCCGGGTCGGCGTCGCGCAGGAGCACGTCGACGCCGGCACGACGCAGGGCCAGGCCTACCGAGGCGCCGATCAGCCCGGACCCGATCACCAGGACCGGACCGCCGATGCCCGTCGGGTCGGTCACTGCACGAGGTCCTGGCGGAGCACGTCGGCCCCGCGCAGGTACACGTGCGAGATCGCGGACCGGGGTCCCTCCAGCTCGGCATGCATGAGTATCCGGACGACGCGCGGGAGAGCTCCCGCCACGTCGATCTCCTGCGCGCACAGCAGCGGGACGTCGGTGAGGCCGAAGTCGCGAGCACCCGCTGCCGGGAACGCCGAGGTCAGGTCCGGCGTCGCCGTCAAGATCACGCTGACGATCTGGTCGGCCGTCAGACCGTTGCGGGTGATCACCTCGCCGAGCAGCTCACGCACCGCACCGCGCATCTCGTCGGCGTCGTCCGCCTGCAGGCAGGTGGCGCCTCGGATTCCACGCATGGGCACGGCCCCACTCCTCACACCTCGACGAACGCCACCATCATCATCGACCCGATGCCAGCCGCGTCACTGTACCGACCATGACGACGGTTGCTAGAGGCCGACGGCGGTGTAGAGCTCGCGCAGCTCCTTGCCCGTGACGGCACGGACGACGCCCGGCCGCTGCTGCCCGAGGGCGAGCGGGCCGATGCTCGTCCGCACGAGATCGGTCACCGGGTGGCCGACGGCCTCGAGCATGCGCCGGACGATCCGGTTGCGGCCGGAATGGATGACGACCTCGATCAGGGTCCGGTCCGGGAGCTTCTGGAGGATCCGCGCGGAGTCGACCTGGGCCGGCCCGTCCTCGAGCTCGACGCCGTCACGGAGCTCACGCAGCGCCGCGGGCGGGACCTGGCCCCGGACCGTCGCGACGTAGGTCTTGGCCACCTCGTGCCGCGGGTGCCCGAGCCGGTTCGCGAGCTCGCCGTCGTTGGTGAGGATCAGCAGGCCCTCGGTGTCGGCGTCCAGCCGGCCCACGTGGAACAGCCGCTCTGTTCGGCCGGCGACCCAGTCTCCGACACACGGTCGACCCTCGTCGTCGGACATCGTGGAGATCACCCCGCGCGGCTTGTTGAACGCGTAGACCGCGGTGTCCGGCGCGGTCGGTACGCGCTCGCCGTCGACGCGGATCACCGCGGTCCGCGGGTCGACGCGGAGGCCTTGCTCGCGAACGCGCTTGCCGTCGACCTCCACCCGGCCGGCATCGATGAGCGCTTCGCAGGCCCGGCGGCTGCCCAGGCCTGCCGCCGCGAGGACCTTCTGCAGTCGGATCAGGCCGTCGTCCGTGTCGTTGGTCGCCATCGTCACTCCCCTGTCGCAGCCGAGTCGAGCAGGTCCTCGAGGTCCGCGAGGTCGGGCAGGTGCTCGGCGAGCGGAGGCAGCTCGGCCAGGGTCGAGATCCCCATGCGCTCGAGGAAGTGCGACGTGGTCACGTACAGGTGAGCACCGGACTCGCCGTCGGACCCGGACTCGGCGACCAGGCCGCGCGCGACGAGCGTCCGCACCACGCCGTCGACATTGACGCCTCGAACGGCGCTGACGCGGCTGCGCGTGATGGGCTGGCGGTAGGCGATGACCGCCAGGGTCTCCAGGGCCGCCTGCGTGAGCCGGGCCTGCTGCCCGTCGTGCACGTAGCGCTGCACGAGGTCCGAGCAGGAGCCGGCGGTGTAGAACCGCCAGCCCCCCGCGATCTCCCGGAGCTCGAAGCCGCGGCCGTCGGCCACGTACTGCTCCGCCAGACCCGCGAGTACCGCGGCCACGTCGTCGGCCGGACGGCGGACCGCCGACGCGAGCTCGAGAACGGTCATCGGCTCGTCCGCCAGCAGGAGGAGCGCCTCGAGCGCAGCACCGAGCGACGGCGCGCCCAGCTCGGTCTCGTCGGCGTCGTCGGTCTCGACCTCGTCGGCCTCCTCGTCGATCTCGACCGTCTCGACGACCTCCGCGTCGACCACGGCCACCTCGTCGACCTCCGGGTCGACCTCGACCGTCTCCTGCTCAGACATCGCTTCCCTCCTGGACGTCCGGGGCTGGGGGTTCGTCGACCCGGTCCACCTCGCGCTCCACGTCGAACTCGTCGGTCACGGCTACCTCGCCGTCGTCGGTGCCGGTCCACCGGATGGTCAGGTCGCCGAGCGGCGTCAGCTGGTCGAAGGCCACGACCTGCTCCCGGTACAGCTCCAGGAGCGCGAGGAAGCGCCCGATCACGACGAGCGTGCTGTCGGCGTCGGCGACCAGCGCCCGGAAGGTCGACGTCCGCTGCCGGCGCAGGCGGTCGACGATCAACGCCGCCTGCTCGCGCACGCTGACCCGCTGCACGTGGATGTGCGCGACCGACACCTCCGGCGCCGGCTTGGGCGCCATCGCGCGCGCCGCGAGCGCCGCGAACTGGTCGGGTCCCAGGCCGATCAGGACCTCCGGCAGGAGCGCGGCCAGGTCCGGATCGAGGCCGACGGTTCTCGGCATGCGACGGGCGGCCCCGGCCATCTGCTCCGCGAACAGTGCCGAGACCTCCTTGTACGCCCGGTACTGCAGCAGCCGGGCGAACAGCAGGTCACGCGCCTCGAGGAGGGCGAGGTCCTCTTCGTCCTCCACCTCGCCCGACGGCAGGAGCCGGGCCGCCTTCAGGTCCAGCAGCGTCGCGGCGACGACGAGGAAGCTGCTGGCCTCGTCGAGGTCCCACTCCACGCCCTGGCTTCGGATGTACGCGATGAACTCGTCGGTGACCCGGTGGAGCGCGAGTTCGGTGACCTCGAGCTTGTGCTTGGCGATCAGGGAGAGCAGCAGGTCGAACGGGCCCTCGAAGTCCCCGACGCGCAACGAGAAGCCGGTCGTGGCCGGGTCCGCGGCGTCCGTCGCCGCGTTCGACTCGACCGCCGGCTCGGTGGTCGTCACGGGGTCAGTCCATCCGGGCGATGACTTCGCGCGCGAGCTGCCGGTACGACTCGGCACCGGGGCTGTCGGGCGCGTACTCGGTGATCGGCTCGTGCGCCACCACGGAGTCGGCGAACTTGATCGTCTTCGCGATGACCGTCTGGAAGACCTTGTCCCCGAACGCCGAGCGGACCCGCTCCAGCACCTCGCGGCTGTGCAGCGTGCCCTTGTTGTACATCGTCACCAGCACGCCGAGCACCGAGACCTTCGGGTTCACCCGGGCGACGACCTTGTCGATCGTGTTCGTCAGCAGGGCGACGCCCCGCAGCGCGAAGTACTCGGCCTGCATCGGGATCACGACGTAGTCCGAGGCTGCCAGGGCGTTGACGGTCAGCAGGCCCAGAGAGGGCTGGCAGTCGATGAGCACGATGTCGTAGTCCGGCAGCACCGGGGCGAGCGCGCGCGAGAGGGCGTGCTCGCGGCCGACCTCGGTGACGAGCTGCACCTCGGCCGCCGACAGGTCGATGTTCGCGGGGATGAGGTCGACATCGACGACGTCGGTCGTGACCAGGACGTCGCCCACGTGGCAGTCGGAGTCGACCAGCAGGTTGTAGATCGTCACGTCGAGCTCGTTCGCGTTGACGCCCATCGCGTCGGAGAGCGCCCCCTGCGGGTCGAAGTCGACGAGCAGGACCTTCCGGCCGTACTCCGCGAGCGCGGCGCCCAGGCTGATGGTCGACGTCGTCTTGCCGACGCCGCCCTTCTGGTTGACCATGGCGACGACCTTCGCGGGGCCGTGATGGTCCAACGGGGCCGGCAGGGGGATCTCGGGGACGTCGACCAACGCGCCGGCCGCAGGGGCGTCCGGCGCGTCGAACATGGCCTCTTGGCCTTGGCCCGACTCCTCGGTCCGTCCGGTCGGCTGCATCACGATCCCTCCTGGCGCCCCGGCGGGCCTGTGCCCTTCCTCGCGCTGGTGCCAGCCGAGCCTACCCGCCGGTCGCGAGGAGTGAGGCGCTAGCCGAGCCCCGGAGCAGTCGGCGCGTCGGAACCGCCGGTCGCGAGGAGTGAGGCGCTAGCCGAGCCCCGGAGCAGTCGGCGCATGGGAACCGCCGAGCCACCGTGCCAGACGCAGCATCGCCGAGGCGGCGACCGATGCCTCGCGGGACGACACCTGGTCGTCCAGCTCCACCGTGATGCCGATCGTGTGCAGCGTGGCGGCGATCCACTGGGTCATGGTGCCGTGGCAGGCCCCGGCGCAGCCGACGGCCGCCGCCTTCTCCCCCATCCAGCGCGCCAGCAGCCGACCGGCCTGACGGCTGGCGGGATGCGTGATGTCGATGCGGTCGAAGGCTTGGTGGAGCGAGAGCACGGCCGTCGGCCGGACCGACGTCAGGAACCGCATGACCCCACGGGTCTCCGGCTCGCTCGCCGCCCTCGGTCCGGACCAGTAGACCGAGCCCCGCGCCGACGGCCGCCAGCCGACCGGGAAGTTGCGGTTGAGGTCGACGCCGCGCGCGTTGGACCGGGTGTGCGCGACGGCGCCATCGGGGTTGATGCTGGTGATCAGCCACAGGGCCACGCCCGGAGGGACATCGCGGCGGGCGAGGTCGGCGACCACCTTCCGGCCGCCGGGCTCGCTGCCGTGCATCTGGCCGATGACGACGAGGCGTACCGGTGCGGCCGGGTCGCCGTACAGCCGGGCGGTGATCGGTCGGCCGTCACGCGATGTGGCGATGACCCGCTCCTGCACGGGGGCGCCCGCCGTCGCGGCCGACACCGGCTGCGATGCGGCGGCCGCCACGGCAGATGTCGCCAGCACGACGACGGCCGTCGCGACGGCGGCGAGCCGCCTCACCGGGCCCTCGGGTGGCTGGTCGCGTAGACCTGTCGCAGCGTGTCGACCGTGACCATCGTGTAGATCTGCGTCGTCGTCACCGAGGCGTGCCCGAGCAGCTCCTGCACCACGCGCACGTCCGCCCCGTTCTCCAGCAGGTGGGTGGCGTACGAGTGCCGCAGGGTGTGCGGTCCGATGATGCCCGTCAGCTGGGCCCGCTCCGCGGCATGCCGCAGCACGCCGTAGGCGCTCTGACGTGACAGCGGGCGGCCGAGCGCATTGACGAAGACCTTCGGGGTCCCGCGTCCACGGGATGCAAGTGCTGGGCGCCCCCGGACGAGGTAGGCCTCGAGCGCCTCGACCGCAGGCCGGCCCAGCGGCAGCAGTCGCTGCTTGTTTCCCTTCCCGGTGACGATGACGGTCTGGCCGATCAGATCGAGGTCGTCGACGTCGAGGCCGACGGCTTCGGAGACACGCGTTCCGGTGCCGTAGAGCAACTCCACCAGCGCCCGGTCTCGCAGGCCGTCCGGCGTCTCGTCGTTCCCGGCCGCGGCCAGCAGTCGGGCGACGTCGTCGTACGGCAGTGCCTTCGGCAGTCGGCGCGGGATACGGGAGGGCCGGACGTGCCGGGCGGGGTCGCCGTGAGCGAGCCCGTCGACCGCGGCGAACTTGTGGAAGCTCCGTACCGCGACCGTGACACGGGCGGCACTCGACGCGCTCACGGCCGCGGCGTCCGGTGTGCCGGACCGCAACGACGCGACGAAGTCGGCGACGTCGTTCTCGGCGATCTCGTCGATGTCGACCAGACCGCGTGCCTCGCACCACGTCGCGTACCGCGCGAGGTCGCGGCGATAGGCCGCGACCGTGTGCGGGGACAGGCCGCGCTCGACCGCGACATGCGCGAGGTAGCCGTCGACCGCGGCCGCCAGCGTCGTCAGACCGGTTCCCGGGTCACGCCGCCAGCCTAAGCGCTTCCCCGCTCGCCCACGGCGTGCACGCGACCCGTCGCGAGCAGGGCGTCGCGGGCGGGCCACGGCGCGTCGGCGGATCGCAGGTCCGCCCAGTCGCTGGCGCGTGCGCTCCAGGCCGCGAGGATGCCGGAGACGGCAGTCGGGCTGCCTATCGCCCCGGTGAGCACCAGGTGCAGCGCATCGTCGAGGTCGACCCACGCCCGTGGCAGGTAGGCCTCCTCGGCCTCGCCGGTGTGCGGGCGACCGCCGGGCACCGGTGCCAGGCCGCGTGCCAGGTAGACCCGCACGGCCTCGCTCGAACCGCCCGGCGACATGTACTGGTCGACGAGGACCGACCACTCGGCCGCGGCGATCCCGGCCTCCTCGGCGAGCTCACGCTGCGCCGTGGTCCACGGCGGCTCGCCGGCGACGTCGAGGAGGCCGGCCGGCGGCTCGAACAGGTAGCGCCCCACCGGGTGGCGGTACTGCCGGATCAGCAGGACGCGGTCGACGTCGTCGATCGCGATGACCGCGACCGCACCGGGATGCACCTGGACGTCGCGCCGCGCGACCCGCTCCCCCGGACCGGCTCCGAACCGGACGTCGTCGGTGACGACCGACCACACCCGCCCGGAGAACCGGACGTCACGCCGGTCCACCGGCAGCGGGTCGCCGCCGTCCGCGACCGGTCCGTTCCATTCCTCGTCCACCGTCAGCCCTGCGCGACGACCTCGCGCTGCGCCGCCGAGCGCGCCAGGGCGGCGCCCACCAGCCCGGCGAAGAGCGGGTGCGCCCGGGTCGGGCGGCTGCGGAACTCCGGGTGTGCCTGGGTGCCGACGTAGTACGGGTGGACGTCTGCCGGCAGTTCGACGAACTCGACGAGACGGCCGTCCGGCGACGTGCCGGAGATCCGCAAGCCCTCCGCCTCCAGCTGCGGGCGGTAGGCGTTCGCCACCTCGTACCGGTGCCGATGGCGCTCGTCGACGTAGGGCACGCCGTAGGCCGCGGCGACCTGCGAACCCTCCGCGAGCTTCGCCGGGTACAGGCCCAGTCGCATCGTGCCGCCCATGTCCCGCTCGCCGGACACGACGTCCCGCTGGTCGGCCATGGTGGAGACGACCGGATGCGGGGTCGACTCGTCGAACTCCAGCGAGTTCGCCCCCTCCAGGCCGCACACGTGGCGGGCGTACTCGATCACCATGCACTGCAGGCCCAGGCACAGTCCGAGCGCGGGAAGACCGGTCTCCCGGGCGTGCCGCAACGCGCCGAGCTTGCCCTCGATCCCGCGGACGCCGAACCCGCCCGGCACGACGATCGCGTCGAGGCCGGCGAGCTCGCGGGCGGCACCCTCCGGCGTCGTGCAGTCGTCGCTGGACACCCAGCGGATGTTGACCCGGCTGTCGTGGTGGAAGCCGCCGGCACGGATGGCCTCGGTGACCGACAGGTAGGCGTCCGGCAGGTCGATGTACTTGCCGACCAGTCCGACGGTGACCTCGTTCTTCGGACGGTGCACCCGGCGCAGGAGGTCGTCCCACCGGGTCCAGTCGACGTCGCGGAACGGAAGGTTCAGCCGCCGCACCACGTAGGCGTCGAGGCCCTCCTTGTGCAGGACCTTCGGGATGTCGTAGATGCTCGGGGCGTCGACGGCCGCGACGACCGCGCCGGCATCGACGTCGCACATGAGCGAGATCTTGCGCTTGATGCTCGCCGGGACCTCGCGGTCGGCCCGAAGCACGATGGCGTCGGGCTGGATGCCGATGCTGCGCAACGAGGCCACCGAGTGCTGGGTGGGCTTGGTCTTCAGCTCGCCCGACGGACCGATGTACGGCAGCAGCGAGACGTGCAGGAAGAAGACGTTGTCGCGCCCGACCTCGTGGCGGACCTGGCGCACGGCTTCGAGGAACGGAAGCGACTCGATATCGCCGACGGTGCCGCCGACCTCGGTGATGACGACGTCGACGTCCGGACCGGCCATCCGCCGGATCCGGGCCTTGATCTCGTTGGTGATGTGCGGGATCACCTGCACGGTGTCGCCGAGGTACTCCCCGCGCCGTTCCTTGGCGATGACGGTCGAGTACACCTGCCCGGTCGTGACGTTGGCCGACCCATGCAGGTCCGTGTCGAGGAAGCGCTCGTAATGACCGACGTCGAGGTCGGTCTCGGCGCCGTCGTCAGTGACGAACACCTCGCCGTGCTGGAACGGGTTCATGGTGCCCGGGTCGACGTTGAGGTACGGGTCGAGCTTCTGCATCGTGACGCGCAGACCGCGGGACTTCAGGAGGTTGCCGAGGGAGGAGGCCGTGAGCCCCTTGCCGAGGGAGGAGGCGACGCCCCCCGTGACGAATACGTGCTTGGTGGGCTGGGAGTCCATGGACCGCCAGACTATCAGCGCTTGGCGCGAGCGGTACCGCCGCGCCGCGCCGCCGGGCGCCGGGCCGGGGTCTGCGCCTTGTCCGCGGACGCCAGCTCGAGGAGCTCGGTCGCATGCTCGGCGCCCGACTGGGAGTCCTCCAGTCCGGAGAGCATGCGGACCAGTTCCCGCACGCGATCGGGCCCGTCGACGACGTTCACGCTGGTCGCGGTCACCTGCCCGTCGGCCCCCTTCGTGACGACGACGTGCCGGTCCGCGAAGGCCGCGACCTGGGGCAGGTGCGTGACGACGACGACCTGCGACGAGCGCGCCAGCCGGGCCAGCCGCCGTCCGACCTCGACGGCCACCTTCCCGCCGATACCCGCGTCGACCTCGTCGAACACGAACGTGCCGACCGAGGCGTCTCCGGCCAGCACGACCTCCACCGCGAGCATCACCCGGGACAGCTCACCGCCGGAGGCTCCCCGGTCGAGGGGACGCGGATCAGCGCCCGAGTGCGGGCTCAGCAACAGCGTGACCGTGTCGGCGCCGTCCGCCGTGAATGCGTCCAGGTCGGCGACCGTCACCACGTCGACGTCGAGCCGGGCGTCGGGCATCGCCAGGTCGCGCAGCTCCGCGGTGACCGCGGTACCGAGCCGAGCAGCCCCCTCGCGCCGGACGGACGTCAGGGCGGCGGCCGCGGCTCGGGTCTCCTCGGCAGCCGCCGCCAGCTCGTGCCGCAGCGCGTCGATCCGCGCGTCGGCGTCATCGGTCTGCGAGACGGTCTGGTTTGCCTGAGCCCACCACGCCAGCACGTCGGCGAGCTCGGGGCCGTAGCGCCGCTTCAGCTCGGCGACCGCGTGCCGCCGCTCCTCGACCCGTGCCAGCTCGGCCGGGTCGGCGTCGACGTCACGCGCATGGTCGGCGATCTCGGCCGCAGCAGCGGCCAGCCCGTCCGCCAGGGAGGCCAACCGCTCCGCGACCGCGTCCAGGCGCGGATCCAGCGCCCGAGCGTGGTCGACCGCCCGGCGGGCCAGCGCGAGCAGGCCGACCGCACTCGGCGCATCCCCGTCGTCGCCGATCAGCGACGCGTGCGCGCCGGCGAGCTCGGCCATCAGGTCCGTTGAGTGAGCCAGGGCGTTGGCGCGCGCCTTGAGTTCGTCGTCCTCGCCCTCCACCGGCGCCACGGCGGCGATCTCGGCGATCCCGTGGCGCAGCAGGGCTGCCTCCCGCTCCCGTTCAGCGCGATGGTCGACGAGATCGCGCAGCGCGGCGCCCGCCGACCGCCAGCGAGCGAACGCCTCGGCGAACCGATCCTTGTCCGGGCCGGCACCGGCGAACGCGTCGAGCAGGTCGCGCTGCCGACGAGGGTCCCGCAACGACAGCTGGTCAGCCTGGCCGTGAACCGTCAGCAGCGTCGTCGACAGCTCCGCGAGCACAGTGGCCGGCACCGACCGCCCGCCGGCGAAGGCCCGGCTTCGTCCGCCCGCCGCAACGGTCCGCCCCAGGAGGAGGACCTGGTCGTCCCCTTCGGCCTCCAGGTCGACGCCCGCGTCCTCCAGCCGCGAGGCGAGCGTCCGCAGCGTGGCCGGCCCCAGGCGCCACTCCGCGTCGACATCCGCCCGCTCCGATCCGGTGCGCACCAGCCCGGGGTCCGCCCGCTCTCCCGACACCAGACCGAGTCCGGTCAGGACCATCGTCTTGCCGGCTCCGGTCTCCCCGGTGACGACCGTCAGTCCGGGCGCGAACGGGACGACCGCATCCGCGATGACACCGAGGCCGCGGATCCGCAGCTCGGTGATCATGCGCGCGGCACCCGCGCGGCTCCGGACCCACGCCAGCCGGCCACCGGAAGCTCGAACTTCGCGACGAGCCGGTCGGTGAACGGCGCCCGGGAGAGTCGGGCGAAGCGGATCGGTTCGTCCCCCTGCCGGACCTCGATTCGGTACCGCCCGTCGACGTCGAAGACCCGTCGCCCATCGGCAGTCAGTACGGCGGTGGACCGGTCGCCCAGCTCCAGCGCGACGACGCTCGTGGGCGCGACGACCAGTGGCCGGGCGAACAGGGCGTGGGCACTGAGCGGGACGACCATCATCGCCGCGACCTCCGGCCACACGACCGGGCCGCCGGCCGAGAACGCGTACGCGGTCGAGCCGGTCGGGGTCGCGCACACGACGCCGTCACAGCCCCAGGACGATAGGGGCCGCCCGTCCACCCCGACGATGACGTCGACCATGCGCTCGGGTGCCCGCTTCTCCACCGCGATCTCGTTCAGCGCCCAAGTGCGGACCACGAGCGCGGTTCCGTCGAACAGCCGCACGTCGAGGGTCATCCGCTCCTCGACCACCCACCGGCGGTCGAGGATCGCCGCGACCACGGTCGACAGGTCCCCGACCTCGGCTTCGGCCAGGAACCCGACGTGGCCGAGGTTGACGCCGAAGAGCGGCACTCCGTGCTGTCGCGCTCGCTCGGCGGCGCGCAGCATCGTCCCGTCGCCGCCGAGGACGACGACCAGCTCGCACCCCGCAGCCGCATCATCGTCGGCCGGCACCACGATCATGGTGTCGAGGCCGGGCATCGCGTCGTCGACGGACTGCAGGGCGTCCCGATCCTCGTCGGTGATCGCCACGGTCACCCCCGCGGACGTCAGCGGGCCGACGACGTCCGGCAGCGCCGCCCAGGCCTGGGCGCTCCGGGGGTTCACGACGAGCAGCACCCGACGGTGCTCGGCGGCGGTCATCTCGGCCCCTCCCTCACGGCCTGCTCGATCGCCTCGACGAGCCCGGCGCCGACCAGCCCGCTGGACGGCCTCCCGATCATGCCCGCTGCGGGCCGACGGAGCCAGACGAAGTACTCGACGTTGCCGCGCGGACCGGGCAACGGGCTGGCGGCCACGGCCCGGACGACGAGGCCGAGCGAGATCGCGGCCTCGGCGACCTGGAGAACCGACCCGACCCGCAGCGCCGGATCGCGCACGACGCCGTCACCGACCGCAGCCCGGCCGACCTCGAACTGCGGCTTGACCATGAGCAGCAGGTCGGCGTCGAGATCCGGCTCGAGCACACCGACGAGAGCCGGCAGGACCAGCTCGAGCGGGATGAACGACAGGTCGGCGACCACCAGGGACGGCCGGAACGGCAACGCCTGCGCCGTCAACGTTCGGACGTTCGTCCGCTCGAGGACGACGACCCGCTGGTCGGAACGCACCGACCAGGCGAGCTGGCCGTAGCCGACGTCGACGGCGAGCACCCGGGCGGCGTCATGCTCGAGCAGGACCTGGGTGAACCCCCCGGTCGAGGCACCCGCGTCGAGGCAGTCGCGCCCGCCGACCTCGACGTCGAACGCCGCGAGCGCTCCGAGGAGCTTGTGCGCCCCGCGCGACACGTAGTGGTCGTCCGCGTCCGGCTCGACCGTGATCGAGTCGGACTCCTCGACCTGCGTCGCGGACTTCTGTGCCGTGACCCCGCGGACGCGGACCGCGCCCGCATCGATCAGCTCGCGCGCGTGCTCGCGGGAACGCGCCAGATGCCTGCGGACGAGCTCGGCGTCCAGTCGTCGACGGGCCAAGCGGATCAGCCGTCGAGGTCGGCCAGCACCTGGCGCAGACCCTGGTGCACCCGGTCGAACACCGCGGCCTGCGACGCGAGGTCGTCCGGGTCCAGCGCGGTCAGCTCGTCCAGTACCGCGTCGACGGCCGCCTGACCGGTGGGCTCCCACATCGGCAGGACGTGCTCGTCCAGAACCAGCACGTCCTCGGGATCGCCGGCCTGGTCCTCGACCAGCTCGACGACGGCCGGCTCGACGACGTCGGGCATCGCGTCCTCGGTCATCTCAGGCGGCCGCGTCGGGCTGGACGCGGACCTTCTTCGTCTTCGCGGGCGGCTCCACCGCGCCGACCGCATCGTCGTCACCCGTCGACTCGACCGGTTCGACGGTCTCAGCGGGCTCCGCCGGCTCGACGGGTCCAGCTGGCTCAACGGGCTCCGCCGACGCCACCAGGTCGGCGTCGCCCGGCGCGGCCTGCGCGGCGGCTGTGACGTCGGCCAGCTCGGACTGCAGCCGCTCGACGTGCCGACGCAGCGCGGCGAGTTCGTCCTCGCGGACGAATCCCATCCGCGCCACGGCCTTGTCGACCTCGGCGCGGATCAGCCCGACGAGGGCCTCGCGGTTCGCCTTGCTCGTCGTGACGAGGTCGTCCGCGAGGTCCTGGACCTGACCGACGACCTGTGGGTCCGGCATCGCCCGGGCGCCCAGCGTGATCCCGTGGGCGAGCAGTCCCGTCACGGCGTCGCGGGCCTTGGCCGTCGTGGCCTCGGTCAGCCCGGAGGCCAGCTGCAGGTAACTACGCAGGTCGTCGAGCATCGCCAGCCTCCATTCGCGCAGGGATCACGTTACCGGCCCGGCCGGCCAGCTCCGGCGCGGCGTCGACCAGCACCTGGACCGCCCGGGCCAGGTCCGGCCCTCGACCGGCGTCTGCGGCGTGCCAGCAGGCGATCGCGACCGCGTGGGCCACATGCGCGGGGGCGGCGCTGCCGTCGACGGAGATCTCGCCGTCGGCCGCGCTCACGGTCAGCGTGCCGAGCCGGACGACGAGGCCGGCGGGAGTCGCCTCGGTGTGCACCGTCGGGTAGGGCTCGAGCACGGCCCGGAGGTCAGCGGCCACGAAGTCCGGTCGCTCGTCCGGGCCGGCCGCCAGCAGGTCGCCGAGGGTCGTGACACCGGTGAGCACCAGCATCGTCGGGACGCCTGCGCGCGGGCCGGCCGCGATGTCGGTATCGAGGCGGTCTCCGACCATCAGCGGTGCGGTGGCGTCCACACGGCTGATCGCCGCACGCAGCAGCGGGGGCGCCGGCTTGCCGGCCACGACGTCGGGCTCTCGACCCACCGCCGCGGCGACGGCTGCCACCAGAGTGCCGTTCCCCGGCGCGATGCCGTCCGGGGTCGGAATCGTCCGGTCGAGGTTGGTGGCTATCCACGGCAGGCCGTCGGCCACCGCGTACGCGGCCATCGCAAGCTCACGCCAGGACACGTCCGGTGAGTAGCCCTGGACCACCGCAGCGGGGTCCTGCGTGCGATCGCGCACCGGCCGGTAGCCCCCGGCGACGAGCGCCTCGTCGATCCCCTCGCCGCCCACGACCAGCACGGCCGCGCCGTCGGCTACGTGGCCCGGCAGGAGCGAGACCGCCGCCTGCGGGGAGGTCACGACCTCGTCGGGCGCGGCCGGGATGCCGATCTCACCCAGGTGGGCGGCGACGGCGCCCGCCGGCCGGTTCGCGTTGTTCGTGACGAAGACACAGGACCGGCCGGCCGCGCGGATCGCGGACATCGCCTCGGCGGCGTGGGCCACCGGATCCGGACCGATGTAGACGACACCGTCGAGGTCGAACAAGAACGCATCGAACCGATCGACCAGCGGGGTGTCGATGTCCGGATGGTGGCTCATGTCGAGATGGGTCCCTCGAGCGGGAGCCCCGCGAGCGACCGGGAGCGGAGCGTCGCCTTGACCTGCGCGAGCGCGTCGCCGTACTCACTGCGCGAGGGCTTCATGACGAACGCCATGGCGAGGTGGTCGCGGGCCTGCGGGAACCGCTGCAGCCGCCACAGGGACAGTCCGAGCCCGTAGTGCGCGTAGTCCTCGTCGGGGCTGCGCTCGACGAGCTCGCCGAATGCCGACGCCGCTTCCTCGTACCGATGGCTGTCGAACAGCGCCCGTGCGTGGGCCTCGAGGACGGACGTCGAACCCGGATCCTCCACCCGAAGGCGGGCGAGAAGGACGGCGGCCGCGTCCGGACTGCCGCCCTCCAGCAGGGCGATCGCTCGCCGGTACTGGTCGTACAGGCTGTCGGGCTCGTCCGTCACCCGCTCATGCTCGCACGGTCTGGCCGGAACCGGCGAAGGGTGCCCACCTCGACCTCGGTCGCGCTCCCCAGCCGCTCCCCGGCGCGCCAGAACCGTCGGCGCAGGCTGCCCTCGACCTCGACCCAGTCACCCTGGGTGAGAGCGGACAGCCGGCGGACGACGACGGCGCGGCTGGTGTGGCAGGCGATCGCATCGACCCGCTGCCGACGCCCCTCGCGCCCGGCGTTCGGTCGGTCGACGACCACGGTGAAGACCGTCAGCTCGTCCCCGCTCGGGAGCACGCGTCGATCGACGTTCGTGCCGAGCCGGCCGACGAGCACGACGCGGGAACTGCTGAAGGTCATGGGGTTCGCGCTCATGGACGCAGCATGCGTCGGCGAGCGCCTGTCCGGCCCGCCCCTGCTGAGTCTGTGGACTCGGCCCGTCGATGGACGCGTTGTGCACGAGCGAAGCCGCCGCCGGACCTGCGCCACCGCGATACTGGACCGGTGATCGAGGACCTGGGCGACGACGTCTTCCACATCGACACGCGGATGGGTGGGTACGACGGGATCACGTCGAGCTACCTCATCCGCGGCAGTCGGCCGTGCCTGGTCGAGACGGGGACGGCGCGCTCGGCGCCGATCGTCGTCGCGGGACTGGCCGAGCTCGGAATCGGGCCAGCCGACCTCGCCACCGTCGTGGTGACCCACATCCACCTCGACCACGCCGGCGGAGTGGGCGACATCGCACGTGCGTACCCGAACGCTCGGATCGTCGTGCACGAGAAGGGAGCGCGGCATCTCGCGGATCCGTCCCGCCTCATGGCGAGCGCGCACCGCGTCTTCGGCACCGACCTGGACCGGCTGTTCGGCGAGCTCGTCCCGGTCCCGCAGGAGCGCCTGGCCGTGCTGTCCGAGGTCGGCACGATCGACCTCGGTGATGGACGACGGCTCGATGCGTTCCACAACCCTGGTCACGCCTCGCACCACATCGGTCTGCTCGACTCGTCGACCGGGGACCTGTACACCGGGGATGCCGCCGGCGTGTACGTCCCGGAGACGGCCGACGTACGACCAGCGACTCCCCCACCGGACTTCGACCTCGACCTGACGTTGTCGTCGCTGGACCGCATGCGCGCCGCCAGCGCGAACCGCCTGCTGTTCAGTCACTTCGGGCCCGTCACCGACGTCGAGACGACGCTCGAACGGTCGGCGGAAGAGATCCGGCACTGGGTTGAGATCGTGACGTCCGTGTACGAGACCTCACCTGACGTCGACCACGCCGTCGAGCTGGTACGCGCGCGAGACCGCGAACGTCACTCCGTGTTCTACGAGGACGAGGAACGTGTCCGCAAGTTCGACGAACTGTCCGGGGTCGGCGCCAACGTCAGCGGGATCTGGCGCTGGCTGGACGCCCGCTAGTCCTCTTCCTGCCCGAGGACGATGTCGTCATCGAGCTCTTCGGACCCGTCGAGGCCGGATAGCCGTTCCGCCGCGTCCGTCGCGCCGTCGACATCGGACGCCGCCGCCCGCGCCAGCCACTCCCGCGCCTCGTCCGGACGATCCGCGCGGACGAGCAGGTCCGCGTAGGCGTACTCCAGGCGGGCACGAGGCGTGCCCGCGGGCAGCCGGCGCAGCTCCGGCGCCCGCAGCACCAGGAGCGCGGCATCCACCTGCCCGAGATCCGAGCGGGCGCCAGCGACGACGAGCGCGACCTCGACTCGACTGGCCGCATCGAGAGACTTCTGGTCGACCTGGCGAAGGAGGTCCAGCGCACGATCCGGACGCCCGAGGCCACGCTCGCAGTCGGCCATCATCGGCAGGTACTCGTCGGAGCCGCGCATCCGGCGTGCTGCCCGCAGGTCGCCGAGGGCGTCCTCGTAGTCGCCCGCGAGATAGGCGGTGACGCCGGCCGCCTCCCGTACACAGGCGACCCGACCGGCCAGCCGCTTCGCCTCGAGCGCATGCGCCCGGGCGGTCTCGACGTCGTCCTGAGCAAGACGGCGATCAGCGGTCACCAGGTGGCGGGCCACGCGGTTGGCCAGGTCCTCCGGGAGGGTCCGCAGCTCATTGAGCACCGCGGGATCGAGCTCGTCCGCCTGCACGTCGTCCGGAATCCGAGGACCGGCGGGCCGACGGGGTGCGGTCGACGAGTGCGTGGGCGTACCACCGGGACGGCCACCGGGCCTACCACCGGCCGGACGCGGTCCAACGGTACGGCTCCCGCCGGAACGACCTCCCCCGGAGGCAGGTCTACCGCCCTTGCCTGCGGGCTTACCGGCTCTCCCGCCCGACTTGCCTCCGCCCGACTTGCCACCACCGGGCGAGCCACCCGCGCGGGACGTGGGCGGACCCGACCGCTTCGGGCCGTCGCCGCGTGGCTTCGGCGGCCGACGATCGCCTGGTGCACCTGTCACGGCAGGATCCTTCCACGGGGTACAGAAATGACTAAGGCCACCCGAAGGTGGCCTTAGTCGAAGTATGTCCGGCGGCGTCCTACTCTCCCACGCAGTCACCCGCGCAGTACCATCGGCGCTGAGAGGCTTAGCTTCCGGGTTCGGAATGGAGCCGGGCGTTTCCCTCTCGCTATGGCCGCCGAAACACTATTGAGATGTCAATCTAGACCGAGCAGTCGGACAGCCGATGCTGTCGACGCTCGAGGTTCCCGACCGAATCTCGGGAACCGCACAGTGGACGCGAGTCAAATTTGGATTGAGGCAAGTCCTCGGCCTATTAGTACCGGTCAGCTCCACACATTGCTGTGCTTCCACATCCGGCCTATCAACCCAGTCGTCTAGCTGGGGGCCTTACCAGGTCAACCCTGTGGGAGTCCTCATCTTGGAGCGGGTTTCCCGCTTAGATGCTTTCAGCGGTTATCCCTTCCGAACGTAGCTAACCAGCCGTGCTCTTGGCAGAACAACTGGCACACCAGAGGTTCGTCCATCCCGGTCCTCTCGTACTAGGGACAGGTCTCCTCAAGACTCCTGCGCGCGTGGCGGATAGGGACCGAACTGTCTCACGACGTTCTAAACCCAGCTCGCGTACCGCTTTAATGGGCGAACAGCCCAACCCTTGGGACCTACTCCAGCCCCAGGATGCGACGAGCCGACATCGAGGTGCCAAACCATGCCGTCGATATGGACTCTTGGGCAAGATCAGCCTGTTATCCCCGGGGTACCTTTTATCCGTTGAGCGACGCCGTTTCCACAAACATGCGCCGGATCACTAGTTCCGACTTTCGTCCCTGCTCGACCCGTCGGTCTCACAGTCAAGCTCCCTTGTGCACTTACACTCGATACCTGATTGCCAACCAGGCTGAGGGAACCTTTGAGCGCCTCCGTTACTCTTTAGGAGGCAACCGCCCCAGTTAAACT
>OFJB01000248.1_pt1 | contig 28820 bp, 24 predicted proteins | sample 1775081 | NCBI WGS metagenome assembly OFJB01 (sample SAMN08195771, study PRJEB24354) | sludge metagenome | isolation source: initial sludge from phenol fed wastewater aerobic bioreactor | place: India: Nagpur | collected 2016-06-05
ACGCCGGCGTCCCCGTCGACGTCTTCGAGGGCCGGGCGCGGGTGTTCGAGCGCGAGCAGGCGGCGATGGATGCCCTCGAGGACGGGACGATCCAGGCCGGCGACGTCGTGGTCATCCGGTACGAGGGCCCCAAGGGCGGCCCCGGCATGCGGGAGATGCTGATGATCACGGGCGCGATCAAGGGTGCCGGCCTGGGCAAGGACGTGCTGCTCATCACCGACGGGCGGTTCTCCGGCGGCACCACCGGCCTGTGCGTCGGGCACGTCGCCCCCGAGGCGGTCGACGGGGGACCGATCGGGCTGATGCGCGACGGCGACCTCGTCCGGATCGACCTGACCGCCCGATCGCTGGACCTGCTGGTCGACAAGGCCGAGCTCGACGCGCGGCGCGCAACGTTCGCTCCGCTGCCGCCGCGGTACACGCGCGGCGTGCTGCACAAGTACGCGAAGTTGGTGGGGTCGGCGTCGAAGGGCGCGGTCTGCGACTGACCGAGGAGTGAGCGCAGCGAGCCCCGGAGGTCGGGAGCGGTGGACCTGCGACTGACCGAGGAGTGAGCGCAGCGAGCCCCGGAGGTCGGGAGCCCAGCGTCGCGCGACTGACGTGTTCCTCGTCACCTGGGCGTGACGGGGGACCGTACAGGGGGTAGGCTCCCGCACGTGGCACTGATTCTCGTAGTTATTGAGCGCGCCGGCTGACGCCACGTCGACCAGCGCGCCGCCCTCCGTTACCCGCCACGGGTCGGAGGGTTTTTCATTGGGACCACGACTCGAGGAAGCAGCACTGATGGGCGAGAAGATCACCGGGGCGCAGAGCCTGGTGCACTCCTTGGAGGCCGCGGGCGTCACCGACGTCTTCGGCATCCCCGGCGGGGCGATCCTGCCGCTGTACGACCCGTTGTACGACTCGACGATCCGGCACATCCTCGTCCGTCACGAGCAGGGCGCCGGCCACGCGGCCGAGGGCTATGCCGCGGCGAGCGGCCGCGTCGGGGTCTGCATGGCGACGAGCGGTCCGGGCGCGACGAACCTCGTCACGCCGATCGCGGACGCCAACATGGACTCGGTCCCGCTGGTCGCGATCACCGGCCAGGTCCCCAGCGGGTCGATCGGCACGGACGCGTTCCAGGAAGCCGACATCCGCGGCATCACGATGCCGATCACCAAGCACAGCTTCCTGGTCACCGACCCCGACGAGATCCCGCGGGCGATCGCTGAGGCGTTCCACCTCGCGTCGACCGGGCGCCCCGGTCCGGTGCTCGTCGACGTCTCCAAGGACGCGCTGCAGGCCACGACCGAGTTCGCGTGGCCGCCGCGGATGGACCTGCCGGGCTACCACCCGGTGACCCGGCCGCACTCCAAGCAGGTGCGCGAGGCCGCCCGGCTCATGCTCGAGAGCCGTCAGCCCGTGCTGTACGTGGGCGGCGGCGTGATCCGGGCCGGTGCGAGCGCGGCGCTGCGGCGCCTGGCCGACCTGACGGGCATCCCCGTGGTGACGACTCTGATGGCACGTGGAGCCTTCCCCGACTCGCATCCGCTGCACCTGGGCATGCCGGGCATGCACGGCACTGTCGCTGCCGTGGGTGCCCTGCAGAAGTCGGACCTCATCGTCGCGCTGGGCGCTCGGTTCGACGATCGCGTGACGGGCAAGCTGTCGTCGTTCGCGCCGAACGCCGCGGTCATCCACGCGGACATCGACCCGGCCGAGATCGGCAAGAACCGCACCGCGGACGTGCCGATCGTCGGTGACCTCGCGGAGATCCTGCCCGAGCTGATCGCTGCGATCGAGGCCGAGCTGGCCGGTGGTGCCCACGGCGACTACGAGGCGTGGTGGGCTCTGCTGTCGCGCATGCGTGAGACCTATCCGCTGGGGTACGAGACCTTCGGCGACGGCACGCTGGCGCCGCAGTACGTGATCTCCCGGCTCGGCGAGATCGTGGGTCCGGACGCGGTGTACGCGGCCGGCGTCGGGCAGCACCAGATGTGGGCGGCGCAGTTCATCGGGTACGAGAACCCGGGGACGTGGCTGAACTCCGGCGGCCTGGGCACCATGGGGTACGCGGTGCCGGCCGCGATGGGGGCGAAGGTCGCACGGCCCGACACCACGGTCTGGGCGATCGACGGCGACGGCTGCTTCCAGATGACGAACCAGGAGCTCGCGACCTGCGCGATCAACGACATCCCGATCAAGGTGGCGCTGATCAACAACGGCAACCTCGGCATGGTCCGCCAGTGGCAGACGCTGTTCTACAACGAGCGCTACTCCAACACGAACCTGCACTCGTTCCGGATCCCGGACTTCGTGAAGCTCGCTGACGCGTACGGCTGCTACGGCCTGCGCTGCGAGTCGCCGGAGCAGGTGGACGCGACGATCGAGAAGGCGATGGCGATCGACGACGCGCCAGTGGTCATCGACTTCGTCGTCCACCAGGACGCGATGGTCTGGCCGATGGTTGCCGCCGGTACCAGCAACGACGACATCATGGTCGCGCGCGAGATGGCGCCCGACTGGAGCGGAGAGGACGACTGATGTCCCGGCACACCCTCTCGGTCCTCGTCGAGGACAAGCCCGGCGTCCTGGCGCGCGTCGCGAGCCTGTTCTCCCGGCGCGGTTTCAACATCGACTCGCTCGCCGTCGGCCCCACCGAGCTGGCCGACGTGTCCCGGATCACGATCGTCGTCTCGGTCGAGGGCTCCGCCCTCGAGCAGGTGACCAAGCAGCTCAACAAGCTGATCAACGTCATCAAGATCGTGGAGCTCGACCCCGACGCATCGGTCCAGCGCGAGTTCATGCTCGTGAAGGTCCGTGCCGACGGTGACTCGCGGGCACGGGTCCTGGAGACCGTCACGCTGTTCCGCGCCAAGGTCGTCGACGTCTCGCCGGACTCGGTGACGATCGAGGCGACCGGCAAGTCCGACAAGCTCCAGGCACTCCTGAAGGTGCTCGAGCCGTTCGGGATCAAGGAGCTGGTCAAGTCCGGGCTGGTCGCCGTCGGACGCGGCCCGCGCTCGATCACCGACCGGGCGGTCCGCGTCGTCGAACGCTCCGCCTGACCACGCCGGCCGGTCGCCCGGACCGGTCCCGGTACCCTTCGCACCGCACCCGACCAAAGGAGAGGCCCACCGTGGCTGAGCTGTTCTACGACGACGACGCCGATCTGTCCATCATCCAGAACCGCGTCGTCGCGGTCATGGGCTACGGCAGCCAGGGCCACGCCCACGCGATGTCCCTGCGCGACTCCGGGGTCGACGTCCGCGTCGGGCTCCCCGAGGGTTCGAAGTCCCGGGCGAAGGCCGAGGATGCGGGTCTGCGCGTCGTCGACCCCGCCACCGCGGCGGCCGAGGCCGACGTCATCATGATCCTGGTGCCGGACCCGGTCCAGGAGCTCCTCTACAAGGACGCCATCGAGGCGAACCTGCAGGAGGGCGACGCGCTGTTCTTCGCCCACGGGTTCAACATCCGGTTCGGCTACATCACCCCGCCGGCGTTCGTCGACGTCGCGATGGTCGCTCCGAAGGGTCCCGGGCACCTGGTCCGCCGCGAGTACGTCGCTGGTCGCGGCGTCCCGGCGATCGTCGCGGTCGAGCAGGATGCGACGGGCGAGGCCTGGCCGTTGGCGCTGTCCTACGCGAAGGCGATCGGATCGCTGCGCGCCGGCGGCATCAAGACGACCTTCACCGAGGAGACCGAGACCGACCTGTTCGGCGAGCAGGCCGTCCTGTGCGGCGGCGCGTCGCAGCTGGTGATGTACGGCTTCGAGACCCTCGTCGAGGCTGGCTACCAGCCCGAGGTCGCGTACTTCGAGTGCCTGCACGAGCTGAAGCTGATCGTCGACCTGATGTACGAGGGCGGCATCGCGAAGCAGCGCTGGAGCGTCTCCGACACGGCGGAGTACGGCGATTACGTCTCCGGACCCCGGGTCATCGACCCGCACGTCAAGGAGAACATGAAGGCCGTCCTCACGGACATCCAGAACGGTGCGTTCGCCAAGCGCTTCATCGACGACCAGCGCGCCGGCGCTCCGGAGTTCATCGCGCTGCGCGCCAAGGCCGAGCAGCACCCGATCGAGGCGGTCGGCCGCGAGCTGCGCGGACTGATGAGCTGGGTCGACAGCGGTGACGACGACTACGTCGAGGGCACCGCGGCTCGCTGAGCGAGCCGGCACGTAACGCACGTCACGGCCCCCATGGGCCGTCGGGCCTTGGTCCGCGCCCCGGCTAGACTCCGGGCGTGACCAAGGCCCGCGTGCTTATCGCCGAAGAACTGTCTCCTGCCACCGTCGAGGCCCTCGGGCCCGACTTCGAGGTGGTCTCGTGCGACGGGGCCGACCGTGCCTCGCTGCTGCCGGCGATCGCCGACGTCGACGCGATCCTCGTCCGTTCGGCGACTCAGGTCGACGCCGAGGCGATCGCGTCGGCGAAGCAGCTCAAGGTCATCGCCCGGGCGGGTGTCGGGCTCGACAACGTCGACATCAAGGCCGCCACGCAGGCGGGTGTGATGGTCGTCAACGCGCCGACCTCGAACATCGTCAGCGCGGCGGAGCTGGCCGTCGCCCTCCTCCTCGCCTCGGCCCGCAACGTCGTCCCGGCCGCCGGCGCGCTCGCCAAGGGGGAGTGGAAGCGCTCGAAGTACACCGGCGTGGAGGTCGCGGACAAGACCGTCGGCGTCGTCGGCCTCGGCCGGATCGGCATCCTCGTCGCCCAGCGGCTCAGCGCGTTCGGCGTCAAGCTCGTCGCCTACGACCCGTACGTCCAGCCGGCCCGTGCCGCTCAGCTGGGCGTTCGGATGGTCAGCCTCGACGACCTGCTCGCCGAGTCGGACTTCATCACGGTCCACCTTCCCAAGACCCCGGAGACCGTCGGGCTGATCGGCGACGCCGAGCTGCACAAGGTCAAGCCCACGGTGCACATCATCAACGCCGCGCGCGGTGGCATCGTCGACGAGGCGGCGCTCTACCAGGCGCTGGTCGACGGCCGGGTCGCCGGAGCCGGGCTGGACGTGTACGCGAAGGAACCGTGCACGGACTCTCCGCTGTTCGGGCTGGAGCAGGTCGTGGCGCTTCCTCACCTGGGTGCGTCGACCGACGAGGCCCAGGAGAAGGCGGGCATTGCGGTCGCGCGCTCGGTCCGCCTCGCGCTGTCGGGCGAGCTCGTCCCCGACGCCGTGAACGTGCAGGGTGGGCAGCTCGACGAGGTCATCAAGCCGATGCTGCCGCTGGCCGAGAAGCTCGGCTCGATCGCGTGCGGGCTCGCGGAGGCGGCCGTCGCTCGGGTCGATGTCGAGGCGCTGGGCGAGATCGCCAGCCACGATGTCCGGGTGCTGGAGCTGTCGGCCCTCAAGGGCGTCTTCCAGAAGCTGGTGCACGACCCGGTGTCGTACGTGAACGCGCCGGTGCTCGCCACGCAGCGCGGGGTCGAGGTCGCCCTGACCAGCGACTCCGAGGCGGGCGACCACCGGTCGCTCGTCCGGGTGGCCCTGACCCTCACCGACGGCACGAAGGTGTCGGTCGCCGGTACGGTGTCGGGCCCGCGCGACGTGGCGAAGGTCGTCGAGGTCGACGGTTTCGACGTCGACGTCCCGGTGAGCGACCACATGGCGTTCTTCCGGTACCACGACCGGCCGGGCGTGGTCGGCGTGGTCGGGCGCGTGCTCGGCGAGGCCGACGTGAACATCGGCGGCATGCAGGTCAGCCGTGACGAGTCGGGCCACGCGCTGATCGTGCTGACGGTCGACACCGCCATCCCGCCGCAGCAGCTGGACACCATCGTCGGCGAGATCGGCGCGCACTCCGGCCGCGCGGTCGACCTGGTCTAGCCGGGCTGCCTCGATGGCGGGCCGCACCGTCTACTACACCGCGACGACTCTCGACGGGTTCATCGCCGACCCGTCCGACTCGCTGGCGTGGCTGTTCGTCCAGGACATCGACCAGTCGGCCCCGTTGGGGTACGAGCCGTTCATCGCGGACATCGGTGCCCTCGTCATGGGGTCGACGACGTACGAGTGGCTCCACCGCCACCTGGCCGCCACCGGCGAACCGTGGCTCTACGCGCAGCCGGCCTGGGTGATGACGCACCGGGACCTGCCCCGCATCGACGGAGCGGACGTGCGGTTCGCCTCCGGGGACGTGGCCGATGTGCACGCGGCGATGGTCGCGGCCGCAGGGGAGAAGGACGTGTGGGTCGTCGGAGGCGGTGACCTGGCGGGCCAGCTGGCCGATGCAGGGCTCCTCGAGGAGGTGATCGTGTCCGTCGCGCCCGTGACGCTCGGTTCCGGTCGACCACTGCTTCCCCGAAGATTGCAGCTGCGCGTCCGCGAGACAGCCAGGAACGGCGACTTCGTCGCGACGCGGTACGCGGTCGAAGGGCCTGGGGAGTGGCGCGAGGGGGCAGGGGCGTGAGCAGTGTCGCGGTCGTCGGCCTGGGGTCGATGGGCCGCCCGATGGCACGGAACCTGCTCGCCGCCGGGCACGAGGTCACGGTGTGGAACCGCTCGCCCGGACCGGTCGAGGATCTCGTCGCCGAGGGTGCTCACCGCGCGGAGCGCATCGAGGACGCGTTCGCCAGCGGCGTCGTGTTCTCCGTGCTCGCGGACGACGGTGCGGTCGCAGACGCGTTCCTCGACTCCGGCGTCCTGGCGCAGGCGCCCGCTGGTGCCCTGCACGTGAACCTCGCGACGGTGAGCACGCCGCTGGCGCGGCGGGCCGCCGCCGTGCACGCCGGCTACGGCGTCGGCTACCTCGCGGCACCGGTGTTCGGGCGCGCCACCGTCGCCGAGCAGGGCGCGCTGAACGTCGTCGTGGCCGGCGACCCGGGCCAGATCGACCGCGTCCAGGAGCTCTTCGACGTGATCGGGTCGCGCACGTGGCGACTCGGGGACGTCCCGGAGCAGGCCAACGCCGTGAAGATCCTCGGGAACTACCTGCTCGCCTGCGCGATCGAGTCCCTCGGGGAGGCCGTGGGGCTCGCCGAGAAGGCCGGGGTGGATCCGGCCCAGCTGGTCGAGCTGATGACGACGACCTTGTTCCCCGGCCCGGTGTACGCCACGTACGGCGGCCTCATCGCCGAGCGGCGCTACCAGCCTGCCGGCTTCACGACGGTGCTGGGTCGCAAGGACGTGCACCTCGCGCTCGATGCCGCGGACGCGGTCGGCGCGACGCTGCCGTTCGGCGCCGTGCTGCGCGAGGTGTTCGAGCAGGCCCTCGCGCAGGGGCGCGCGGACGACGACTGGGCCTCGATCGCCGAGCTGCGCCGCTGAGCCCTCGCCAGAGCGGTTCGCTCTCGGCGTACCGACGGTACGCGCCAACCGCCGACTCGACGGCGTAGTCTTCCCGCGGACCGGAAAGGGCGGTGCTGTGCGGCAGCTCCTCGTGCGTTACCTCAGGCCGCACGCGCGCATCCTGATCGTGATCGTGGCCCTGCTGCTGGTGCAGGCGATCGCGAACCTGATCCTGCCCAGCCTCAACGCCGACATCATCAACTACGGCGTCGTCACCGGGGACACGGGCTACATCCTCCGCGTGGGCGCTCTGATGCTCGTCATGTCGGCCTTCTCGGCCAGCGTCATGGGCAGCATCTCGGCGCATTACATCGGTTTCATCAGCCCGGCCTACGCCGATTTCTTCCACTCGATCGAACTGGTGACCATGGTCGTCATCGGCGGCATGGCCTCGGTCTACGGTTCGGTCGTCGGCGCCGTCCTGCTCACCGCGTTGCCGCAGGCGCTGGCCACCTTCGAGGGCTGGGAGACGGTGGCCTTCGGCGCCATCCTGATGCTGTGCATGATCTTCCTGCCGCGCGGCCTGGTGCCGACGCTGGCGGCGCGCTTCGGCAAGGGGGAATGAGATGAGCCTGCTGCAAGTGCGCAACCTGTCGATCCATTTCGGCGGCGTCAAGGCGGTGCAGAACGTCAGCTTCGACATCGACGCCGGCATCGTCTACTCGGTGATCGGCCCGAACGGCGCCGGCAAGACGACGCTGTTCAACCTGATCACCGGCGTGTACAAACCGACCAGCGGGGAAATCCGTCTCGACGGCGAGGCCATCCACGGCCGCGCGCCGAGCGAGCTGGCGCGGCGCGGCGTCGCCCGCACCTTCCAGAACCTGCAGATCTGCATGAACATGAGCGCCATCGAGAACGTCATGGTCGGCGCCCATCTGCGGCTCGATCGTAACCCGTTCAAGGCGGCGCTGCGCCTGCCCTCGCTGCGCCGGCGCGACCGCGAACTGCGCGCCGAGGCGGCGCAATTGATGGAATTCGTCGGCCTCGGCCAGTATGTCGAGGCGCGTGCCGACGCGATGTCCTACGGCGCCCTCAAGCGTCTGGAGATTGCCCGCGCGCTGGCCATGAAGCCGCGCCTGATCTTCCTCGACGAGCCGGCCGCCGGCCTCAATCCCAAGGAGACCATCGAGGTCGATACGCTGGTGCGCAAGATCGCCGATTCCGGCGTTACCGTCGTCCTCGTCGAACACGACATGAAGATGGTCATGAACCTGTCCGACCGCATCCTCGTCCTCGACTACGGCAAGAAACTGGCCGAAGGCAGCGGCGCCGAAGTGCGCGCCAACCCGGACGTGATCGCCGCCTATCTCGGCACGCATGCCTGAGGGAAACGCCATGGAAGCATTGCGCATCATCACCGAAGAACACCAGGACCTGTGGCGCATCGCCGTCACCCTCGACCTCGTCGCCGGCGAAATGGAAGCCGGCGAGCCGGTCGATCCGGCCTTCTTCCACTCGGTGTTCGACTACATCGAACACTTCATGGACGCCTGCCACCACGCCAAGGAGGACGAATACCTGTTCCCGGCGCTGCGCCGGCGCAGCCCGGAAGCGGCGGCGGTGCTCGACCGCCTGCAGATCGAACACCGCAACGGGCCGGAAATCCTCCGTTCGCTGCGCCGCCAGCTGGCGGCTCCGGCCAGCGCGCCGGGCGAATTCGCCGGCAACTTGCGCATCTTTGCCGAGAGCCTGAAGTCGCACATCCGGACCGAGGAAAAGGACGCCATGCCGCTCGCCCGCGAAGTGCTCCTGCCGGAGGACTGGGCGGTCATCGACCGCGCCTTCCTCGATAACGCCGATCCGGTGTTCGGCGAACAGGCGCGCCTCGAATATCGCCAGCTCTTCCACCGCATCGCCAGCCTGGCGCCGGAATCGGTCGGCCTCGGCGCGCACAGCGGCGGCGACCTGGAGCCGGCGGCGCATGCCGTGGCTGGCGACACCATGTTGCGCGTCAGCGGCCTGGAGAGCTGCTACGGGCGGATCAAGGCGCTCAAGGGGATCGACCTCGAAGTGCGCCAAGGCGAGCTGGTCGCCCTGGTCGGCGCCAACGGCGCCGGCAAGACCACTTTCCTGCGCGCTCTGTCGGGGGTCCAGCCGATCAGCGCCGGACGCATCTTCTTCAACGGCGACGACATCACCAACTTGCGCGCCGACCAGCGCGTACGCCGCGGCATCTGCCAGAGCCCGGAAGGGCGGCAGGTGTTCGGCCCGCTGTCGATCGAGGACAACCTGCGTCTGGGGGCCTTCACGCAGCCGAAGGCGCAGGTCGAGGGCGATCTCGACAAGGTCTTCGCGATGTTCCCCATCCTCAAGGAAAAGCGCCACCTGCCGGCCGGCACCCTGTCCGGCGGCCAGCAGCAGATGCTGGCGATCGGCCGCGCGCTGATGGGGCGACCGAAGATGCTGCTGCTCGACGAACCGTCGATGGGCCTGGCGCCCTTGCTGGTCGAGGAAGTGTTCAACGTCGTCAAGTCGCTGAAAGCGCAGGGCATGACCATCCTGCTCGTCGAGCAGAACGCCTTTGCTGCGCTGGCCATCGCCGACCGCGGCTACGTGCTGGAAACCGGCGCGGTGACGCTCACCGACACCGGCCAGGCGCTGATCGCCAACGAACAGGTGCGCGCCGCCTACCTCGGCATGTAGGGTTCAGGTGGTGGTGCCGAGGCCGGCCCACCACAGGCGCAGGCGCAGGCCGAGCTCGCTGGTGTAGCCGACCGAGACGAAGCGGATGTGGCCGTCCGGTGCCAGCGCGACGAAGCCCGGCGTGCCGGGCAGGCGGTAAGCCTGCATGATGCGGCCGTCGGGGTCGGCCAGGGTCGGGAAGCGGTAGCCCTTTTCCGCCATGAAGCGGGCGACTGCCGCGCCGTCGCCGCTCTGCGTGGCGACGGTGATCACCGGGTGATCGTTAGCGATGTTCGCGACGCTGCCGGCGGTGGTCTTGCAGATCGGGCACCATTCGGCCCAGAAATAGATCAGCAGCGGCTGGCCGGGGTGGGCGGCGCGCCAGGCGGCGAGGTCGAAGGCCTGGCCGTCGGTGTGCATGCCGGTAAATTGCGGTGCCGGCCCGCGCGCCGTGTCGCGCAACTGCCAGGCCTGGAAGGCGAGGAAGGCGGCGACGAAGATGGCGATTTCCAGCGCCCAGCGGCGCCAGCGCGGCGGCTTGCCGGTTGTGTCGGCGCTCATCTCAGAGCCGTACGTTTTTGTCGAAGGTGTTGCACTGGCGGAAGTCGCCGCTCTCGAAACCGTGCCGGAACCAGCGCGTGCGCTGCGCCGAGCTGCCGTGCGTGAAGCTGTCCGGCACGACGCGCCCCTGCGCCTGCTGCTGCAGGCGGTCGTCGCCGATCGCCGAAGCGGCGGTCAGCGCGGCCTCGACGTCGCCCGGTTCGAGCACCTGGGCCATGCTGTCGGTGCGCTTGCCCCAGACGCCGGCCAGGCAGTCGGCCTGCAGTTCGAGGCGCACCGACAGCGCGTTGGCCTGCGCCTGGCTCGCCCGCTGCTGCGCCTGATGGACCTGGTCGGAAATGCCCAGCAGGTGCTGCACGTGGTGGCCGACTTCGTGGGCGACGACGTAGGCCTGGGCGAATTCGCCGGGGGCGTGGAAGCGCTCGCGCAGTTCGCGGAAGAAGGCGAGGTCGATGTACACCTTCTGGTCGCCCGGGCAGTAGAACGGCCCCATCGCCGCCTGGCCGGTGCCGCAGGCGGTCGGCGTGACGCCGGTGTACAGCACCAGGCGCGGTTCCTTGTACTGCTTGCCCATCTCGCGGAAGGCGGGAATCCAGGTGTCCTCGGTCGACGCCAGCACCTTGGAGACGAACACCGCCGTCTCGTCGTTGGCCGGTGGGCGCTGCGCCGGCGCCTGCTGTTGGACGACCGGCATGCCGCCGCCGGAGAGCAGGTTGAGCACGGTCATCGGATTGACGCCGAGGAAGTAGCTGGCGACCAGCGCGATGACGATGCTGCCGATCCCCAGCCGGCCGCCGCCGAATGAGATGCCGCCACCGCCGCCGGCGCGGCGGTCCTCGACGTTGTCGCTTTCCCGGTAGTCGTCCATGCGCATCTGGCGTCTCCTCAGCGGTACTGGTTGATCTCGGCGCGGGTGGCGAGCGCCGCCCGGCGGGCGGCTTCGGCGTAGTCCTCACCGTGGCCGGCGTAGAGGATGGCGCGCGAGGAGTTGATCATCAGGCCGCTGCCAGCCGCGGTACGGCCAGCCTTGACGGTGGCCTCGACATCGCCGCCCTGGGCGCCGATGCCGGGCACCAGCAAGGGCATGTCGCCGACGATCTGGCGCACACGGGCGATTTCGGCGGGGAAGGTGGCGCCGACGACGAGACCGATCTGGCCGGTGCTGTTCCACTTTTCGGCGGCCAGGCGGGCGACGTGCTCGTACAGCTTCTCGCCGTTGGTCTCCAGGAACTGCAGGTCCGAGCCGCCCGGGTTGGAGGTGCGGCAGAGCAGGATCACGCCCTTGTCCGGGAAGGCCAGGTAGGGCTCGACCGAATCGCGGCCCATGTAGGGATTGACCGTGACGGCGTCGGCCTGGAAGCGCGCGAAGGCTTCGACCGCGTACTGTTCGGCGGTGGAGCCGATGTCGCCGCGCTTGGCGTCGAGGATCACCGGCACGCCAGGGTGTTGCTCGTGGATGTGGGCGATCAGCGCTTCGAGTTGGTCCTCGGCACGGCGCGCCGCGAAGTAGGCGATTTGCGGCTTGAACGAACAGACGAGGTCGGCGGTGGCGTCGACGATGTTTTTGCAGAATTCGAGAATGGCGTCATCGCGCCCCTTCAGGTGGGCCGGGAACTTGGCCGGATCGGGGTCGAGTCCGACGCAGAGCAGCGAGTCGTTGTGCTGCCAGGCGGCGGCGAGTTGCTGGGTAAAGGTCATGTTTCTTCCTTCGGCAGATAACGGGAAAACTTGGCGGGCAGCAGGCAGGTTTGCAGGCTGCGCTGGGTGAACAGGAAACGGCCGTCGCAGACGAAGCCGAGCTGCTGCCAGTCGACTTCGTGGTTGAGCATCATCGTGCATTCGATCAGGTCGCGCCGGCGCATCCGGCGGTTCTTCGGGAACAGCGCCAGCACCGAACCGTCGAAGTTCGGGCAGTCGTGCAGGAAGAAGGGTTCGCTCTTGCGCGTGCGGCCATTGACGTAGATGCGCGGGTCGTCATTGATCGGAAAATGGCGACCCCAGTGCCACCAGTTGCCCTCGTCGAACTTGCGCACGCGGCGGGCGAGCAGGCGTTGCTTGTGCGGCAGCAGGGCGGGGTGTTCGATGCCGTAGATCATGCGCCGCGTTTCGCCGGTGTCGGCGGTCTTCGAGCAGACGAAATCGAGGTTGCCCTCGGCGTGGCGGAATACCGGGTCGGCGCCGGAAACGCCGCCGACGCGCACCTCGAAGATGTCGGAGAGGCGCACGCCGTGGTCGTCGCGCAGGAACATCAGCTGCCCGTCGACTTCAGTGAAGACTCGGCCGTCGGCCATGCGGCGGTCGAAACGCCCCTTCTCGAAGCGGAAAATGCAGCAGTTGGGGTTGGCGCCGGCGAAGACGCGGACGTCGCCGGTCTCGAAGAAATGCGTGATGCTGCCTTGGCCGAACAGCCAGGCGTTGAGCTTCCTGGCCGAGGTCAGCTTGATGAACTCGCGCGGCACGATGAAGACCAGTTCGCCGCCCGGTTCGAGGTGGCGGATGCACTTCTCGATGAAGAACAGGAACAGGTTGCTGCGCTTGTCGAACAGCGGCGATTTCAGCTTTTTGCGGGTCGCTGCGGCGATGTCCTGGTAGCGCACATAGGGTGGATTGCCGACGATGGTGGCGAAACGTTCGCTTTCCGGCAGGTCGAAGAAATCTATCACCCGGGCGCCGGCCGGGGCGACCCCGGGGTCGAGTTCGACGCCGGTGACGTCGCTGCCGCGACGGCGCAGTTCGTTGAAGAAGGCGCCGTCGCCGGCCGACGGCTCAAGCACGCTGCCTGTGTTGGTACACAGGTCGAGCATGAAATCCACCACCCTGGAAGGCGTGAACACCTGGCCGAGGCGGGCGACGTCGAGCGGCATCAGTCGTTTGGGCGGGGCGGCTTGGTGGCGGCCGCCTGCTCGCGCGCCTTCTTTTCCCAGTAGCGCTCGTTCTTGCTCTCGTCGACAAAGCGGTAGCGGCCGGCCAGCTCGCAGCCCTTCATGCCCGGGTTGCACGGCAGATTGTTGATCTTCGTGCAGCGGTCATTGACTTCGTGCGGGCAACCCCAGCTGCCGGCCATCTCAGTGCCCCTTGCCCCACGAATCCTTGAGCGTCACGGCGCGGTTGAAGACCGGGACGCCGGGTTTCGAGTCGACGCGGTCGGCGACGAAGTAGCCGTGGCGTTCGAACTGGAAGCGCTGTTCGGGCTGGGCGTCCTTGAGTGAGGGTTCGAGCATGGCGGTGATGACCCGCACCGAGTCCGGATTGAGGTCGTCGAGGAAGTCGCGTTCGAGCTCGGGGGCGTCGCCTTCGCGCCGGGCGCCGGGGGCGGGGACGCGGAACAGGCGGTCGTAGAGGCGGATTTCGGCCGGGCAGGCGTGGGCGGCGGAAACCCAGTGCAGGTTGCCCTTGACCTTGACGCTGTCGGCGCCCGGCGTGCCGGACTTGGTGTCGGGCAGGTAGGTGCAATGCACAGCGACGACCTTGCCGTTTTCGTCCTTGTCGCAGCCGGTGCATTCGACGATGTAGCCGTACTTGAGGCGCGCCTTGTTGCCGGGGAAGAGGCGGCGGAAGCCCTTTTCCGGGACTTCCTGGAAGTCTTCGGCCTCGATCCACAATTCGCGGCCGAAGGGCATGTTGCGCTCGCCCTGTTCCGGATGCAGCGGATGGTTGGGGGCGTGGCAGTCCTCGAACTGGCCTGCGGGATAGTTGTCGATGATCAGCTTCAAGGGGTCGAGGACGGCGATGCGACGGGCGTCGGATTCGTTCATCACCTCGCGCTGGGCATCCTCGAACAGGGCGTAGTCGATCAGCGAATCGTTCTTCGAGACGCCGATGCGTTCGGCGAACAGGCGGAAGCCTTCGGGCGAGTAGCCGCGGCGGCGGGCGGCGACCAGGGTCGGCATGCGCGGATCGTCCCAGCCGGCAACGTGTTTTTCCTCGACCAACTGGATCAACTTGCGCTTGGAGAGGACGACATAGGTCAGGTTGAGGCGCGAGAATTCGATCTGTTGCGGCAACGGGCGCTGCAGCAGGCCGCCTTCGGCGAGACGTTCGAGCAGCCAGTCGTAGAACGGGCGCTGGTCCTCGAATTCGAGCGTGCAGATGGAGTGGGTGATGCACTCCAGCGCGTCCTCAATCGGGTGGGCGAAGGTGTACATCGGGTAGATGCACCACTTGTCGCCGGTGTTGTGGTGGGTGGCGTGGCGGATGCGGTAGATCGCCGGGTCGCGCAGGTTGATGTTGGGCGAGGCCATGTCGATCCTGGCGCGCAGGATGTGCTGGCCGTCGGCGAATTCGCCGGCCTGCATGCGCTTGAACAGGTCCATGTTCTCGGCGACGCTGCGCTCGCGGAAGGGCGAGGGCTTGCCGGCTTCGGTCAGGGTGCCGCGGTTGGCGCGCATTTCCTCGGCGCTCTGGCTATCGACGTAGGCGTGGCCGGCGGAGATCAGGTATTCGGCAAACTGCACCATCCAGTCGAAGTAGTCGGAGGCGTAGTAGAGGTTGTCCTCGGCGTCGTCGGTCCATGAGCAACCGAGCCATTTGACGGCGTCGATGATCGAATCGACGTATTCCTGCTCTTCCTTTTCCGGGTTGGTGTCGTCGAAGCGCAGGTGGCAGCGGCCGCCGAATTCCTTGGCCAGACCGAAATTGAGCAGGATCGACTTGGCGTGGCCGAAGTGCAGGTAGCCGTTCGGCTCGGGCGGGAAGCGGGTGCGGATCTTCGCCGCATCGAGTGGCGCGGCCGCGTGGTCGGCGGCGAGGCCGGGCTGGCCGGCCCAGTGGCGCTGGGCGTGCTTGCCGGCGGCCAGATCGGCCTCGACGATGTTCTTGATGAAATTGGCGGCGGGAGCGGGAGTCTTGTTTTCGGAGGACATGGGTGGCCGGCGTGGGCGATTCGGTAAAGCGACATTCTAACAGCGCCGCGCTCCCGGAAAACGAAACGGGCCGGCGCTTGGCCGGCCCGTTTGCGCGGTGGCGTTGATCAGAGGATCAGGCGGCCGATGTACCAACCGAGGGCGGCCATCAGCGCGCTGCACGGGATGGTCAGGATCCACGCCCAGACGATGCCACCGGCGACGCCCCAGCGCACGTGGCGGGTGCCGCGCGTGGTGCCGACGCCGGCGATGGCGCCGGTGATGGTGTGCGTGGTCGACACCGGGATGCCGAAGGCGGAAGCCAGGAACAGGGTGACGGCGCCGCCGCTGTTGGCGCAGAAGCCGCGCGCCTGATTGAGCTTGGTGATGCGGTTGCCCATGGTCTTGACGATGCGCCAGCCGCCGAACATGGTGCCCAGTCCCATCGCCGTGTAGCAGGCGAAAACGACCCAGCTGGGGATTTCCGATTCGGTGGTCGACATGCCGGCGGCGATCAGGATCAACCAGATGATGCCGACCGTCTTCTGCGCGTCGTTACCGCCGTGGCCGAGGCTGTAGGCGGCGGCGGAGAGCAGCTGGAAGCGGCGGAAGTGCTTGTCCACCTTGCGTGGCGCCATGTCGCGGCAGATCCACGAGACGCCGACCATCAACAGGCCGCCGATGAAGAAGCCGAGCAGCGGGGCGACGAAAATGAAGGCGATGATCTTCAGCACGCCGGCCGTGACCAGGCTGCCGAAGCCGGCCTTGGCGACCGCGGCGCCGACCAGGCCGCCGACCAGCGCGTGCGACGAAGACGAGGGAATGCCGTAGTACCAGGTGATGATGTTCCAGGCGATGGCGCCGACCAGCGCGCCGAAGATCACGTAGTGGTCGACGATGCTCGGGTCGATGGTGCCCTTGCCGATGGTCGCGGCGACTTTCAGGTGGAACAGGAAGTAGGCCAGGAAGTTGAACGAGGCGGCCCAGATCACCGCGTGATGCGGCTTCAGGACGCGGGTCGAGACAATGGTGGCGATCGAGTTGGCGGCGTCATGAAAGCCGTTCATGAAATCGAACAGCAACGCCACGACCACCAGGGTGACGACCACCCCGAGGCTCATGTGGATGGCTTCCATGCCCGGACTCAGGAGTTTTCGAGGACGATGGCTTCGACCGTACCGGCGACATCCTTGCAGCGGTCGGTCACCGATTCCAGCAACTGGTAGATTTCCTTGAGCTTGATCACTTCGCGGACATCCGGCTCCTCGCGGAAGATGCGCGACATCGAGACGCGCAGCATGCGGTCGACTTCGGATTCGTATGCGTCGATTTCATGGCAGAGCTTGAGGATGCTCGGGCCGTTGTCCATGTTGCGCAACAGCTTCACCAGTTCGGTGACCTTCTGGCAGCTACGCTCGGTGATCTCGGCCATGGCGCGGGCTTCGGCCGGAATGCGGTGGATGTCGTAGAGCGCCATCGCTTCGGCAACGTCCTGCGTCATGTCGAGGATGTTGTCCATGCCGTTGATCAGTTCGTGGATCTCGTCGCGGTCGAACGGCGTGATGAAGGCGCTGTGCAATTGCGCCAGGACCTCGTGGGTGATCTTGTCGGCTGCGCTTTCCAGGCGGTCGATCTCGTCGGCAAGGGCCTGCGCCTTGCCTTCCTCGGCACCATTGGACAGGACGTCGATCAATTGGCGGAGCGTGCTGCCGCCCTGGGCGACAAGTGCGCCGTGAGCGTTGAAGTGGTCGAAATATTTGCCCTCTTTGGGCATCAAGGCGCCGAACATGACGATTTTGTTTAACTTTTGTGACAAAACGCCATTTTAGCACCCGGGCTGGAGGCGGGTTGCGCTGGATCAAGCCGGCGCGAGATTTCCCGCCGACCGGTCAGGCATGGACGATGCCGAAGATCATGTAATAGATCATCGCCGCCATCAGTGCCGAGGCGGGCACGGTGACGATCCAGGCGGCGGCGATCTTGAACACCGCCGAGCGCTTGACCAGTTCATGACGGTAGACGCGGCGCATCTGCTTGCGCTCGTACTTCGACAGATCGGCCTGGGCGGTACGCGCTTTCAACTGGTCGAGCATCTCCCGCTTTTCCTTGACGCCAGCCTTGGTGAAGCGGTTGAGGTAGGCTTCGACCACCTCCTTGTCCTCGCCGAGGTGGTGCTCCTTGATTTCATCGAGCATCTGCGAGTAATTGGTCTTCAGGAATTCGCGCAGGAAACCGACACCGAAAACGCCGCCCAGGGCGATGTGCGTCGAACTGACCGGCAGCCCGAGTTGCGAGGCGACGATGACGGTGACCGCCGCCGACATGGCGATGCAGAAGGCGCGCATCTGGTCGAGTTCGGTGATTTCGCTGCCGACGGTGCGGATCAGTTTCGGACCGTACAGCGTCAGGCCGAGCGAGATGCCGATGGCGCCGACCAGCATGACCCAGAGCGGGATGCCGGCCTTGGCCGACAGCTTGCCGTGGATCACGGTGTCGGCGATGGCGGCCAGCGGGCCGATGGCGTTGGCGACGTCGTTGGCGCCGTGAGCAAAGCTGAGCAGGGCGGCGGCGCAGATCAGCGGCACGGTGAACAGCGCGTTGATGCTGGCCTTGGTATTGTCCATCCGGCCGGCGCGGCGGCGCAGCGAGCCGGTCATCAGCCACCAGGTGAGGACGCCGATGGCGGCACCGATGGTGCCGGCGGTCAGGAAATCGACTTTCCAGATCTTGTTGAGCCCCTTGAGGATCAGGTAGGTCGAAAAGGAGAAAGCCATCAGGCCGATCAGGATGGGCACCGTGCGCTGGGCGGCGGCGACCATGTCGGACTGGTAGGTGATCGCCCGCTTGATCCAGAACAGGAAGGCGGCGGCGACGATGCCGCCGAGCACCGGCGAGATTACCCAGCTGGCGGCGATGCTGCTCATCGTTCCCCAGTTGGCGGCATTCATGCCGCCAGCGGCAATGCCTGCGCCGAGGACGGCACCGACGATGGAATGGGTGGTCGATACCGGGGCGCCGATGGCGGTGGCGAAGTTCAGCCACAAGGCGCCGGCGAGCAACGAGGCCGTCATCAGCCAGATGAAGCGGTTGCTGTCGAGGATGGCGTCCGGCTTGATGATGCCGCCACGGATCGTCGCCACCACATCGCCGCCAGCGATCAGGGCGCCGGCCATCTCGAAGATGGCGGCGATGACGATGGCGCCGGTCATGGTGATGGCGTGCGAGCCGACCGCCGGGCCGACGTTGTTGGCGACGTCGTTGGCGCCGATGTTCATCGCCATGTAACCGCCGATCATCGAGGCAACCACCAGCATGATGCCCTGGGGGCCGGTGATGCCGATGCCGAGCGCGGTATAGATCATGATGCAGACGACGAACAGCAAGCCCATGCCGAGCCGGCTGAACTCCCGGCGGCCGCGCTTGGTTGCCTTCTCGATGTCGGCAAAGTCCTGAAATTCCATGCGTTCTCCCGTGCCCTTCCTGGGCCATGCTGCTGGCGCCGCTTCTAGCTTTTGTCGGCGCTCCCCGTTCGAAAGGCGCTATTGTGACATTGGGGCGGCGGTTTTGTTGCGGACTTCCGTTGCGGCATGCCGGATGACTCGCGGTAGAATCGGGCAAAAGGAGGGGGTATGAACGCAATCGGATTCGCTGCCGTTGGACTGGGTGCCGCTTTCGGTGCCTGGTCGCGCTGGTTGCTCGGCCTGGCGCTCAACCCGCTGTTCGTCGCGCTGCCCGTGGGCACGCTCGCCGCCAACCTGATCGGCGGCTACCTGATCGGCGTTGCCGTTGGCGTCTTTCATCTCAACTCCGGCTTGCCGCTGGCGCTCAAGCTGTTCGCGATCACCGGCTTCCTCGGTGGCTTGACCACCTTCTCGACCTTTTCCGCCGAAGTCGTCGAGCGTCTGCTCGCCGGCCAACCGGCGCTCGCCATCGGGCTCGCCGCGATCCACCTCACCGGCTCGCTGACGGCGACCTGGCTCGGCCTGCTCAGCGTCGGCGCGACGCGGATCTGGGGCTGATCAGGCGGCCTGCTTCAGCAGCCGCAGGCAGTCGATCGTCGATGCCAGGTCGAGCGCGCTGAAATCGTCGAAGTTGCGCAGCGCCGGGTCGGCGCCGTTGGTCAGCAGCAACTTGACCAGATCGGCCTTGCCGTTCGAGGACACATACATCAGGCAGGTGGCGCCGTTGCCGTTCTGGCGGTCGATTTCGATGCCGGCGTCGATCAGCCGCTGGACCAGTCCCGGATTGCCGTTGTAGCAGGCGAGCCAGAGCGCGTTGCAGCCATCGATGTTGCTGACCGCGAGGTCGACGCCGTGCGTCAGCAGTTCGTCGACGATGTCGAGGCGGCCTTCCTTGCAGGCGCGCATCAGCGGCGTGAAGCGGCCGTCGGCCTGCGGCGCCGATAAGCGGTCGCGGGGAAAACCATGGTGGTCGAGGAATTGGGCGAGGCTTGGGCTCATGATTCTTCCTGTTGTCGTTGCGGGTAGGGCGGCGAGCTTTCGATGCGCTCGTCGATCACCGGCGTGCCGACGGTGAAGTGATAGACGCTCTGCCAGCGTTCGCCGCCTAGTCCGGCGACCTCGTGTACCGGATCGTCGAAGAAGCAGCCGATGCCGGTGCCGCGCACGCCGGCGGCTTCGGCTTCGAGGTAGAGCGCCTGGCCGACGCGCCCGGCCTCGCGCAGCAGTTCGCGGTAGCCGGCGCCGTCGGCGGTGGTGAAATCGGCGAGCATGCCGAGCGAGAAGGCGCTGGTCGCGGCGATGTCCTGGTGGCAGTTGAGGGCGCGCGCCAGGCGTTGCAGTTCCGGCAGGCTGGCCCGGGTCAGGCGGCGCAGGCCGAGGTGCGGTGGGCAGTCGTCGACCGGGGTCGCGTCCGGGAAACGGGCGGCCAGCGTCGTCGCCAGTTCGTCGCCGGCGCCGCCGCGCGGCAACAGGTAGAGGCCGCTGTCGAGGCCGTCCACGCGCAGCACAAAGAGCAGCAGATGGACCCGCGTCGGCGCCGTCTGCCCGATGAACGGGGCGCGCGGGCGCGCCAGCGTGGCGTCGAGCAGGCGCAGGAAGGCGGCGCGCGGCAGCGTCTGGCGTGGGTCGAAACGCTGGCCGCTGCGCCGCTGGCGGATCAGCTGCGCGGCGCCGACGGTGGTTGGGTGTGGCGGCAGCGGCGGAAACTCGTCGAGTTTTCCCGGCGGCGCTGAAACCGGGATGCTCTCCGGGGTGCGGCTGGCAGCCGCCGCCTGGTCGACCAGCGGCCAGCGGTAGCCGGGCGCCGGGTCGATCCGGCTCGGCCGGCCGAGCCAGCCGGCGCCGGCGTGGCGCGTCCGCAAACTGGCGACGGCGGGCGGCGCGGCGAGGCCGGGGGCGTCGACGACGAGCAGGATTTCGGCTTCCTCGCGTTCGGTGTAGGCGTAGCGGCCGGCCGGGAAATCGGTTTCGCGGTCGAGCCCGAGCAGACCGCCGAGTTCGTCGCCGCCGATGGCGAGCGGGCGCAGCCGCCAGCCGAGCAGCTCGGCGGCGTAGGCGAGGGCGCCGAGGGCGTGGCCGACGTCGAGCTGGCAATAGCGGAAGGCGCGCTCGCCGTACTTCCAGGCCTCCCTCCACATTGCCGACGACAACGCGATGGCCAGCCAGGGCGCGGCGTCGCCGGGCGGGACGAGGACGCGATGTTCCAGCGCGTGCCGCTCAGGATCGTAGTGGTGCAGGCCGTCGGGCACGCCGGGCAGGCCGCCGCACAGCGCCCAGGCCTCGACCGGATGAAGGTTGCCGGACGACGGGTTGCAGCGCAGCGCCCAGCGGTTCGGCCCCCAGCATTTCCAGGCCGAGATGGCGAACGACAGTTCGAACAGCGCACCGAGACTTTCCAGCGTGGGCGGCACCGGGGCTGGAGGCTGTTCGGCGAGTCGGCCGTAAGCGCGTTCGAAACGATCGGCGGCCAGCGGCAGTTCGAGCACCGGCGCCCCTGGGTAATGGCGGAACGGCGCCGGCTGGGCATCCCAGTCGAGCTGACCGGGGCCTTCGGCGTAGGCATCGAAAGCGTGCTTGGTGCGAGCGTGGTAAAGGCGCAGTGGGTTTTGTGGGCTATCCGACACGGCGAGCGGTCTTTCCTGGTTTTCGTTGTAGGGGAGCAAGGGCTGTGCCGGTGTAGACCGGTTGTTGGCCAGAAGACTCCCGGCAACGAAAATGAAACATCGCAAGCCGATAATTGCCGGCAACAAAAACAAGCTCACCCGCGAAGGCAGATTCTTGCTGCCTGTGCCATGGCCCCGGCCGGTCCGGGATGCCTGCTGCCGACGCCGCCCGCTGGGCGGCGTATTTTTTTCCGGAGTCTCCCGCTCAGAAAAGGCGGCTCAGATGTCCGGCGACTCCCCGTTCGTTGACGAAACTCAGGTCATACATGGCCGAGAAGGCTTTGGCGTTTTCGTCGCTGAGTCCGGCGATGCACATTACGAACTGTTTTCCCGCCAGGCCCAGACGTTTTTTCAGCGCCAGGTAGCGGTCGATGTTCTGGCGGAATTCGCCGCTCTTGCATTCGATGCAGATTGGCGTGTCACCGTCGATCAGCATGAAAACATCAATTTCGTACGGGTCGCCGTTGCTCAGCGTCAGTTCGAGGCCGCGCGTGCAGGAAAAGCGGCGTTGGCGCTCCTTGGCGTAGCGCAGGCAGCTCATCAGCGCATGCCATTCCAGCCATTCGCCGTTGAAAAAATTGCGGATGGTCGGCGCCGTCTGCAGGATCAGCCGAACGTTGTTTTCCGGCTTGTTGTGGAAGCACTTGGCGACGAAGGAAAAGTCGTAGAGCTGCTGGCAGAAGGTGGAGATGGCTTTGGCCTCTTCCGGCGACTTCCTGTCCAGGTTGATCGTCGCGCTGGCGTGCTCCTTCTGCTGCGACCAGCGGATGCGCTCCAGCACTTCCTTGAGTACCGGCAGGTTGGCGCCGATGGCTTCGGCCACTTCGTCGAAGAAGCCACTGGTGTCGACGCCGCGCGTGTTGGCCTGGACCTTGATCTGTTTCTTGCGGAACCAGTCGTAGATCGGACCGTGCTGCAACTCGCTGGCCAGGAAGTCGGTATTGGCGAGGTCGATCCCGGCGATCTCGCTGGCCGGCGCGGGGGGCGGTGGTGTCGTGGCGGTGCCCGGGGTCAGGCGGATCACTTCGCGCTGTGCGGCAAAGTACTTGTCGAGCAGTTTTTCGATGAAGAAAAGTGTCGGATAGACCGGTGTTGGCGCACCGCATTTCGGGCAGGCGACGTTCTTGCCGACAACTTCATCAGGATGCTCGGCGAGCAGTGCGCATTTGTTGCACCGGATGATGGCCATGACAATAATCCGCGGATTCGAGTCCGCGGATTATAACGGGCGAGTAACGCCGGCGGCTGTCCGTCAGACCCGGAACCTGGCCGTCTCGGCGCTCAGATTGCGCGCGGTGTCGAGCAACGACTGGGCGGCCTGGGCCGTGGTGCGCATGCTCGTGCCGGTATCTTCGACCTGATTGGCGATGCGTTCGACCTGCTGGGCCAGCGAGGTGCTCGCCTCGCTTTGCTCGCGGGTCGATGCGGCGACATCGCGAACCAGGCTCTGGGCCGCCCGTGAGCCTTCGGCGATGCGGTGCAGCAGTTCCGTTGTGTCGCTGGCGGTCGCGCGTGCCTGCTCCGCTTCCGGCAGGGCGGCGTCCATGACCCGGGCGGCGTTGAGCGTTTCGCCCTGAATCCGCTCGACGACACCGGAGATTTCGAGCGTTGCCTTCTCGGTGCGTTCGGCGAGGACGCGCACTTCGTCGGCGACGACCGCGAAGCCGCGCCCCTGTTCGCCGGCGCGGGCAGCCTCGATCGCGGCGTTGAGCGCGAGCAGGTTGGTCTGGCCGGCGATGTCCTTGATCACCGAAGCGATGCGCGCGACTTCCTGGGCGTTGGCCGACAGCGTGCGCACCTTCTCGGCGGCTTCGCCGACGGTTCCGGCCATGGTCGCGATATTGGCGGCGACGGTTTCGACGCTGCGTTCGCCCTGGACGGCGAGTTCGGCGGCGCTGCTGGCATGTTCCTCGGTTTCGCCGGCATTGCTGGAAACGTGGGTGATCGAGACGGTCAATTCTTCCATCGCCGCCGCCATCGTCTGCGTTGCGTCGGTCTGGGCCGAGGCAGCGACGGCAACGCGGGCCGAGGTGTCGGAGATCTCCTGGGCCGCGTTCGCCACCTGAGCGGCGTTTTGCGAAATATTTGCCATCATCCGGCGCAGGGATTCGACCAGCAGATTGAGTTCGCCGAGCAAACTACCCGGCCGCGCGTTCTTGATCGAGACTGTCAGGTCGCCGGCTGCGACCTGGCTCATCGTCGCCACTGCCAGCGCCGGTTCGCCGCCGATCTGGGCGAGCAGCGAGCGCGCCACCCACCAGGTGATGCCACCGACCAGCACGAGGATCAGTGCGATGACCATGCCGACGTTGCGCAGTTGCCGGTAGAACAGTGCGTCAAGGTCGTCGATGTAGAGCCCGGTGCCGACCACCCAGTCCCACGGCGCGAAGTGCTCGACGCGCTGCAGCTTGGGCACCAAGACCTCGCTGCCTGGCTTGGCGGTCTGTGTTTCGGTGAAGCCGGTCTTGTCGAGTGCGGTCTTGACCAGGTCGCGGACAGTGTAGTTGCCTTGCTTGTCCTGGCGGTCCCAGTGACTCTTGCCGACGTATTCCGGACGGACCGGATGCATGACGTTCATGCCCTTGCTGTCGTAAACGTAAAAGTACTCCGGTCCGAGGTAGCGCATGCCGCGCAGCGCGTCGGTCGCGTGCTTCTGCGCCTGCTCGCGGCTGAGTTCGCCTTTCGCTTCCTGTTCCTGAAAAGCCTTGATCGTGCTCGTGGCGATGTCGATGGCAGCGTTCAGCGTCGCCTTGCGGTCTTCGAGCAGTTGTGCGCGCAAGTGCAGAACCTGAAAGGTGCCGAGCAGGATCAGGCCAAGCAGGGCGACCAGGACGGACAGGGTCAGGCGCCCCTTCATGCTGGCAAAACTAAATAAATTCACGATTTTGTCTCCAAGCGTTTGCTGATTTTTTCAGCTTTGCATTTTCTGGCGACAAGAGTATGACATCCTGGCTGACCTGTCGATACGTGATCTTGCTTAGATGACCATCTTTCCGGCTGAGGAGCGGGATCGCGCCAGTCTGTCCGCCTCGTCGGGCGAATATAATTCGCCCCATGTCCGCCAACTTCCGCAAGCCCGCGTCGCGCGACGACGTTTCCCTGTCTACCCTGACCGCCGATGCCCGCCGCCTGCGCGCGCTGCAGCGCGAACTGCCACGGTCGACCGGCGACAAGCGGCAAAAACTCCAGGCCGATCTCGAAAAGCTGCTCGCCACGTCGCAGTCCGCCGTCGCCGAACGGCGCGGCAAGCTGCCGCAACCGGAATTTCAGCCCGACCTGCCGGTCAACGAGCGGCGCGACGAGATCGCCAAGCTGATCGCCAGGCACCAAGTGGTCATCGTCTGCGGTGAAACCGGCTCGGGCAAGACGACGCAGTTGCCGAAGATTTGCCTCGATCTCGGCATCGGCGCGCGCGGCCTGATCGGCCACACGCAGCCGCGCCGGCTGGCCGCGCGGTCGGTGGCGACGCGGTTGGCGCAGGAACTGAAGACGCAGGTCGGCGCCGGCGTCGGCGTGAAAATCCGCTTCCACGACAAGTCGACGCCGGAGAGCTGGGTCAAGCTGATGACCGACGGCATCCTGCTCGCCGAGTCGCAAAGTGATCCTTACCTGAACGCCTACGAGGCGATCATCATCGACGAGGCGCACGAGCGTAGCCTCAACATTGATTTCCTGCTCGGCTACCTGAAGCAGCTGCTGCCGCGCCGGCCGGACCTGAAAGTGATCATTACCTCGGCGACCATCGACGCCGAGCGCTTCTCGCAGCATTTCAATGGCGCCCCGGTGATCGAGGTGTCCGGCCGCCTGTATCCGGTCGAGGTGCGCCATCGCCCGGTCGAGGACATCGACAAGAAGGACGACGAGCGCGACCTCTACGATGCCATTGTCGACGCCGCCGACGAACTGGCCCGGCTGGGTTCCGGCGACATCCTCGTCTTCCTGCCAGGCGAGCGCGAAATCCGCGAGGCGGCGGAGGCACTGCGCAAGCATGCCTTGGCTAGACCCGGCCTGAGCAGCGCGCACGCGCCGGAAATCCTGCCGCTGTTCTCGCGCCTGTCGGCCGGCGAGCAGGACCGCATCTTCAAGCCTTCGGGCGGCCAGCGGCGCATCGTGCTGGCCACCAACGTCGCTGAAACCTCACTGACCGTGCCGGGTATCCGCTACGTCATCGACACCGGCCTGGCGCGGGTCAAGCGCTACTCCTACCGCAACAAGGTCGAGCAGTTGCAGGTCGAGAAGATTTCGCAGGCGGCGGCGCGTCAGCGCGCCGGCCGTTGCGGCCGCGTCGCCGCCGGCGTCTGCATCCGTTTGTACGACGAGGCCGATTTCAACGCGCGGCCGCCGTTCACAGATCCGGAAATCCTGCGTTCCTCGCTGGCCGGCGTCATCCTGCGCATGAAGTCGCTGCGCCTGACCGACGTCGAGAGCTTCCCCTTCATCGAGCCGCCGCCGGCCAAGGCGATCAGCGACGGCTATGCGCTGTTGCAGGAACTCGGCGCGCTCGACGACGAAAACCGCCTGACCAAGGTCGGCGAGGCGCTGGCGAAACTGCCGCTTGATCCGCGCATCGGTCGCATGCTGGTCGCCGCGCGCGACCTCGGCTGCCTCAAGGAAGTGCTGGTGATCGCCGCCGGGCTGTCCACGCAGGACCCGCGCGAGCGGCCGCAGGAACGCCAGCAGGCGGCCGACGAGAAGCACAAGCTGTTCGCCGACGAGAAGTCGGAATTCCTCAGCTGGGTGAAGCTGTGGACCTGGTTCCAGAACGCCGTCGAGCACAAGAAATCGAACAAGTCGCTGGTCGATACCTGCCATGCGCACTTCCTCTCCTACCTGCGCCTGCGCGAATGGCGCGAGGTGCATGGCCAGTTGCATGCGATGGTGACCGAACTCGGCTGGAAGGAAAACGACCTTCCCGGTACCTACGACGCCATCCACATGGCGTTGCTCTCCGGCCTGCTCGGCAATATCGGCTGCAAGTCGGACGAGTCCGGCTACTACCTCGGCGCGCGCGGCATCCGCTTCCTCATCCATCCGTCGTCACCGCTGCAGAAAAAGGCCGGGAAGTGGATCATGGCCGCCGAGATCACCGAGACGACGCGCCTGTTCGGGCGCTGCGTCGCGCGCATCGAGGATGCCTGGATCGAGAAAGTGGGCGCTCACCTGATCAAGCGCCAGTACTTCGATCCGCACTGGGAAAAGAAGGCGATGCAGGTTGCCGGCTGGGAACGGACGACGCTCTACGGAATCGTCATCAACCCCAAGCGACGCATCCATTACGGCCCGCTGGCGCCGGCCGAGGCGCGCGAGATCTTCATCCGTCAGGGGCTGGTTGCCGAGGAGATCGAGGAGTCGTTTGCCAAGCGCTGGCCCTTCTTCCAGCACAACCAGAAGCAGATCCGCGAGATCGAGAAGATCGAGCACAAGCAGCGCCGCCAGGACGTGCTGGTCGATGACGAACTGATCTTCGCCTTCTACGACCACCTGATTCCGGAAGACATCCACAACGGCGCCACCTTCGACCACTGGCGCAAGAGCGCCGAGCAGGACAACCCGAAGCTGCTGTTCCTGGCCAAGGACGACCTGATGCGCCACTCGGCGGCCGGCGTCACCACCGAGGCCTTCCCGCACAGGCTCAAGGCCGGTGGTGTGGAGTGTGCGCTCACTTATCACTTCGAGCCGGGCTCGCCGAGGGACGGCGTGACGCTGACGCTGCCATTGGCGCAGCTCAACCAGATTCCGGCGGCGCGCATGGAATGGCTGGTGCCGGGCTTGATCAAGGAAAAACTGGTGCAGTTGATCAAGACGCTGCCGCAGAAAATCCGCGCCAAGCTGGTGCCGGTGCCGGAATTCGTCGAGGAATTCCTGGCCGCTGTCGAAGGCAACGACCGCAAGCTCAACCAGGGCATCATCAATCCGCTGATCGAATTCATCCTCGAAGCGCGCGGGCTGAACGCGCGCGGCTGGGCGGTGACGCCCGACGCCTTCCGCCCCGACGCGCTGCCGCCGCACTTCTCGATGAACTACAAGCTGATCGACGAGCACGGCCGGCAACTCGACATGAACCGCAGCCTGGTCGCGCTACGCGGCGAATGGGGCAGGGAAGCCAAGGAGGAATTCGCCGACCTGCACGAAACGCCGTCCGAATACACCCAACTGACCGACTGGACCTTCGGCGAACTGCCGGAGCTGATGGAAGTCCCGGTCGGGAAACAAACCGTGATCGGCTATCCGGCGCTGATCGACGATGGTGAAACGGTCAGCCTGAAAGTCTTCGATTCCGCCGAGGAAGCCGCCGACGCGCACCGCAAAGGCTTGTCGCGCCTGTTCATGCTGCAGTTCAAGGAGCAGGTGAAGTACTTCGAGAAGAACCTTCCGGGCCTGACCCAGATGGCCATGCAGTTCATGAGCCTGGGCTCTTCCGACGACCTGCGCCAGCAGCTGGTGTCGGTCATTTTCGAGCGGGCCTGCCTGGTGGAGCCCTGGCCGGAAGATGCGGAATCCTTCAAGGCCCGCTGCGCCGAAGGCAAGAACCGCCTGGGTCTCCTGGCCCAGGAAATCTGTCGCCTAGTGGGCCTCGTGCTGACCGAGTGGCAGGCCCTGGTGAAAAAGCTGCCGGCCTTCAAGGCCTTTCCCGGCGCGGTGCAGGACATCGAGAAGCAGATCGGCCGCCTGATCCACAAACGCTTCGTGCTGGAAACGCCCTTCGAGCGCCTGCAGCACTTCCCCCGCTACCTCAAGGCGGCGGCCATGCGCCTGGACAAGCTCAAGGCCAACCCGGCCCGGGACGTTCAGCTGCTGGCGGACTACAGCACCCTGTGGACCCAGTACGAACGCCGCGCCCTGCAGCTGGCCAAGCAGGGCGTCAGCGATCCCCAACTGGAGCAGTTCCGCTGGCTGCTGGAAGAACTGCGGGTCAATCTCTTCGCCCAGGAGCTGAAGACGCCGGTGCCCGTGTCGGTGAAGCGTCTGCAGAAGCTGTGGGAAGGGATACAGTACGGTTGAAAGACGATTAGCCACAGAGGGCACAGAGAACACAGAGAGAAAATGCCTCTGCCCTGGGAGGCAATAGAGACGCAATTCTTCAATGGCAGATGCCGGAGATTGGCGTCCCTATTGCCTTGCAGGACAGGTACGTTTTGCAACGGCTCCGGCAGCTAAGGCAGAGTGCGAACCCTCGGTGATCTCTGTGCCCTCTGTGGCAAAAAAATAGGATGCCCCCATGCCCGAAATGATCCTTGCCCTGGTCCGCAGCCTCGGCACCCTCTCCCGCCGCCGCGTCTGGTGGTTGGTGTTGTCCCCCGCCGTGGCCGCCTTGGCGGTGTGGCTGACCCTGACCTTCCTGGTGTTGGACCAGCTCTCCGCCTGGTTCCTCGACCAGCCCCCCATGAGTTGGCTCT
>OFJB01000249.1_pt1 | contig 28716 bp, 28 predicted proteins | sample 1775081 | NCBI WGS metagenome assembly OFJB01 (sample SAMN08195771, study PRJEB24354) | sludge metagenome | isolation source: initial sludge from phenol fed wastewater aerobic bioreactor | place: India: Nagpur | collected 2016-06-05
GCACGTGCGCGGCCGGAGACGTGGAGACCGGAGACGGGGAGACCGGAGACGGGGAGACCGGAGACGGGGAACGCGGGCGGATCATCGGGGCTCCCTCGGCAGGCGCCGGCGGCGTCGGTACCCAGACGCCGACCATGACCGGCGCCGGCGCTTCGGACGCCAGGCGCAGACGGCTCAAGGGCAGCAGCACGGCGAGATGCAGGGCCAGCATCAGCAGCAGCGCCAGCCCCCGCCGTTGCCGGCGGCTGAGCGCGCGCGCCGACCGGCTCGCGACGGGGCCGGGCAAGGCCAGGGCGGGAAAGCTCACGGCAGCCCCAGCGCCCGCGCCACGTCCTGCCAGGGCAGGAACTTGAAGTTCTGGGTACCGTCGGGCAGGCGCTTGTAGCCGTCCTGGACGACCAGCATGCCGGCGGCGTAGGGGCCGCCGAGATTGCGCGCGGTGACTTCCAGGCCGTCGGTCTCGGATACGCCGTCGATCCCTGCCTCGGGATTCAGGCCGATGCGGAAGGCGCCACGGTAGGCATGCGGCGGCTGGGCGTCGAGAACCACGTAGCTGTTGTTGCCCTGGCTCGACGCCACCAGGTAGCTGCCCTTCTCCCCGTGGTAGAGGGCCAGTCCTTCGACGTCGGCGACCAGGCGCCGGCCGACCGCCATCACCCGCACCGGTTCCGCCGCCGCTGCGGCGGACGCCGCCAGGCTCCAGATGCCGACATCCTCCTCGCCGACGAAGAGGCGACCGTGGCGATCGTCGGCGACGCAGCCCTCGGGCTGGCTGGCCAGCCGGAAACGGCGCACCGGCTGGCCAGCATAGACGCCGTCGCGCAGTTCCAGCCGGTACTGGACGAAACGCCCGTCCTTGTCGTTGGCGATCACCTCCAGCCCGCCTTCGGGCGGCTGGTAGAGGCAGGTGCCGTAGATTTCCCGCAGTTCCGTCGCCACCCGGCCGACGTCGCGCAGCCGTCCGTCGGGGTCGATCTCAAACAGGGCGAGCGCCTTCTCGTCGCGCTGGGTGGCCACCGCCAGGTCCACGACCCGGCCGCCGAGACGAACCCGCTGCCGCACATCGACGTTGTTCAGGCGGCCGGCTTCGAGCAACTGCTGCTGGCGGCCCTGCAGGTCATAGACCAGCAGACCCTGCTTCTTGTTGGTGCCGAGCACCCGCGAACGGGCCGGCTCGCTGGGGTGGATCCAGATCGCCGGATCGTCGGCGGCATCGCCCGCGCGGGCGACGCCGTCGGTCTGCGCCACGGCCTGCAGCACCGGCAGCGACGGGCTGGCCGCCGGCTGGCCTGGCGCCAGCTGCGTCGGCAGCACCCGCCAGCCGTCGCCGTCGCGCAACAGCAAGCGCTCGCCCCAGACAGCCAGGGCTTCGCCGTCATCGACCTTGAGCCGCGTCGCCGCCCGCCCCTGCCAGAGGTGCAGGCGAGCGCCGCCGGCATCGAGCAGGGCGACGCCGGCGGGCAAGACAGCCAGCGCGCCGGCACCGCCGGACAGCTTGCCCCACGGCCGGGCGGCCGCCAGCAAGTGCCGCGCCGGCACGCCCTCGCCCTCGGCGTCGTAGGCCCAGAGGCCGAAGCCGGGCTCGCTGAGAAGCAGGCGCTGGCGCGCATCGTCGCCGCGACAGTGCTCGCTCCCCGGCGGCAGGGCGAGACGGCGCAGCAGCCGCGGCGTGCCGCCGCTGAGCAGCCACTGCTCGGCCTGGCCGTCCTTGCCGAGCAGGAACAGGTGGTCGTGACGCTGACCGTCCCGGTACAGGCACAGTCCATCCAGCGCCAGCGTCGACGACGCAATGCGCTGCGCCACCCGTAGCTGGCCGCGGCCCGCGTCGGCGTCGACGATCAGCACCTCCTGCGTGTCGGCGTCGAGCACGGCGACCAGCGCCCCCTGCGCCAGCGGCCGGCTGTCGAGATATTCGGCGCGCAGGACCAGCCGCGCCCGTTCCCGACCGTCGGCATTGCGCAGCACCAGCCCGTCGTCGCCGGCGGTCAGCCACTGGCCGTCGGGCAGGGCGGCAAGCTCCGCCGCCTGCGCCACCGGCGCCGGCAGGACCGGGGTGGCGCCGGCAAGCTGACTCAGAGCGAGCAGCAGTGCGCCGGCAAACATCTTGTACAACATCGTTTTCTCCTTCGCCCCACCGGCTGGCGGGGCGATTGCGGTTCAGCTTCGAGTTCAGAAGGTAGCGAGCTTCAGGCCCAGGCGGAAGGTGCGCCCGTAACTTTCGTACTGGGCGTTGCGCGAGCGGCTGCCGGCATAGGTGTAGTACTTCTCGTCGCCCAGGTTGAGCGCCTCGAACACCACCTGCAACTGGCGCGAGACCTGATAGCGGGCGGAGAAATCGTACTGGGTCTGGGCATCGACGTAGATGTCCTTGCTGGCGTCGGTCAGGTCGGAAACCTCGAGCAGGTAGCGGGACTTGTGGTTGGCCGCCAGACGCAGGTTCCAGGGGCCATTTTCCCAACCGAGGGTGAGGTTGAAGGTCCGCTTGGACTGGCTGGGCAGCGGGATGTGGCGGGAAACGCCGAGGCCTTCGATGCCGGCACGCGACGTGGTGAAGGTGGCGTTGGCCGCCAGCAGCAGGCCGTTCCAGGGCGCGGGCAATTGGCTGAAGCGCTGCGAGTAGGCGAGTTCCATGCCGCTGACGGTGGCCTTGTCGCCGTTGGCGTAAGTGATCGCCTCGTCGAAGGCGGCCCAGGCGCCAGTGCCGGCCAGGTCGGTGGTGTAGGCGAAATTCTTGATCTTCTTGTGGAAGGCGTAGGCCGAGACGACGCCGGCATAGCCGAGGCGGCGCTCGATGCCGAGGTCGAAATTGGCCGCCTTCATCGGCTTCAGCAGCGGATTGCCGAACTCGGCCTCGTCGCCGTCGATGACGACGCCTGGCGCCAGTTGCCCGAAGCTCGGACGGACCACGGCATTGCTCCAGGCGGCGCGGATCGTCGTCGCGTCGTCGAGGTCGCGACGCAGGTGCAGCGAGGGCAGCCAGTCGTCATAGCTGGTACTGGACTTGGTCGCGCTGAACACGCCGTTGTCGACCTTGGTCCCCTCGGCCCGGAAGCGGGTGCCCTCATAGCGGACCCCGGCCAGGATGCGCCACAGGCCAAGGCTGTAGGTGTTCTGCACATAGGCCGCGTTGATGTTCTCGTGCATGGTGAAGTCGTTGATGCGGGACTCCTCATCGTCGAGGTAGCCGGCGGCGGTGAGATCGCCGATGCTGCCGACCAGCGAGCGGATCGCCGAGCGGCTGATCCCGGGCCCGAAACTGCCCCAGGGATAACTGACGCTGCCCGACGCGTAGCCGTCGGCGATGGTCGGATTGCCGAAATCGCCGCCGTCGATCTCCCAGGCGGTAAGTTCATTGGTCTTCTTGCGCCGGCTGAGCTTGGCGCCGAACTTGAGTTCGTTGTCGCCGCCCCACATCTTGTAGTTGTGGCTGAGGTCGAGGCGGGCGTTGTGTTCGCGGTCGCGGGTCAGTTGATCCTCGACGGCGATTTCGTCGAGTTCGTAATCGCCCGCCGTGTTGATCGCGCTGCCGCCCAGCAGACGCGGCTTGCTGCGGCTGCTGTAGCCGACGCTGTAGGTGTTGCCCGAGGCGAAGGTGGCGTTGATCCCCTTCGGCGTTTCCTGCTCGGCCCGGCTGGCGCCGACCGCCGCCGCCAGTTTCCAGTTGTTGGCGAGTTTCTGCTCGGTGCCGAGGACCAACGAGAAGATCCGGTGCTCCTCCTCGCGCGCTTTCAGCTCCCGCTCGGATTCCGCATCGCCGAGCACGCCGGGGGACATCGGATCGTCGAATTCGACGATGTGGGCCTGACGGATTTCGTCGTCGGCGTAACGACTGTACAGGGTGCGCAGGTAATAGCTGCTGTCGCTATCCGGCCGGTAATCAAGGTTGAAGACGGCGCCCTGGCGTTCCCGGGTGATCGTGTAGTCGCGCCGCTCGAATTCCTCAAGTTGATTGCCGTCCCAGGCGCCGCCGGTTTCCACGTTGTTCGAGCCGAACTTGCGCTTGGCCGAGGAAAGGCCGAAGGCGACCCCCAGTTTGCCGTCCATGAAGAGATTGCTCCAGGCGCCGGCAAACCACGGACTGGTCTGCTCGACGTTGCTGTCGTAGCTGGCGCCGCCTTCCAGCGAATAGAACATGCCCTTGTGGTCGAAAGCGGAAATGGTCTTGACCTCGATCGTGCCGCCGATCGAATTGGCGTCCTGGTCCGGCGTCAGCGACTTGCTCACTTCAAGGGAACGGATCAGGCCGGCCGGCAGGACATCGAGCGCCACCGCCCGGGTGTCGCTTTCCGGCGCCGGCACCAGCGAACCGTTGATGGTGACGCTGTTCAGTTCCGGTCCCAGGCCGCGTACCCGCACGTAACGCCCCTCGCCCTGATCGCGCTCGACCGACAGGCCGGGAATCCGCTGCAGGGCTTCGGCGGCGTTGCTGTCCGGCAACTGGCCGATGGCGTCGGCGTGCACCACGCTGACGATGTTGTCGGCCATCTGCTGCACATCCAGCGCGCTGTCCATGCTGGCCGCCTGCCCGGTCACCAGGACTTCCTGCATCACCGGCACGGCTTCCTGGGCGATGGCCGGAGCGGCCAGCGCCAGCCCGATCGCCAGCGCGATCGTCCGCGGCCGCCAGTCCGCCGGTCCGGCATTCACTGCATTGACTTTCCTGTACATCTTCCTGCTCCCCGTTGATATGTCAGAACGGAGCGCAGGCTAGGCGGCCAAGATTGCAAATCCGTGACAAGCCCAAGCACGAAAATTTAAAAATCAATGACTTAGATAGCACCTCAGGAAAAACTGAGCCGTTTCGCCTTGCCCCAGCGACAGCCCCGAAGCGTCGATCCGCTGCCCCGGCATGCCGCGCCGGCAGGCGAATGCCCGGCGCCCGGCGCCAGAACCCCGCCTCCTTGAGCCGATTTCACCCCCTCCCGCCCGATCCGCCGCCCTGCAACCGGGCTGTCACACGACCTGCCTAGCATGATGGTTTTCCCGAGCGCCACCATCCGCCATGCACCTACCCTATCGCCATGCCCTGATCGCCATGTTCCTGGTCGCCGGCGCCTGCCTGTTGCTCTACGGCAGTCTCGGCCAGGCCAAGCCGATGGCCATCTGGAACTGGATGGACATCGTCGGCGAAGGCGGCACCGCGTTGATGTCGGCCCTGTGGGCGCTGCTCATCCTGGGCAGCCGACCCGGCGGCCGGGTCACGCTGCTGCTCGCTGGCGGCCTGTCGGCGATCATGCTCGGCGCCTGGGTCGATTGCCTCGACGAATTCTTCAGCATCCCCGACCAGCAGCTCTGGGACAACTGGCTGGAATCGCTGCTCACCCCCGGCGGCATGCTGACCCTGACCCTGGGGCTGTATTTCTGGCGCCAGGAACAGTGGTCGCTCAACGAGCACATGCAGAAACGCGAGCGCCTGTTCCGCGAACACCGCTCCTTCGACCGCATCACCCAGCTGGCCAACGCCGATTACCTGCGCCGCCAGCTGCGTCTCGAACAAGAACGCCACCCTGGTGAAAGCGCACTGATCCTGCTCGACGTCGATGACTTCCACCTGATCAACCGGGAGCAGGGCCAGCAGGAGGGTAACCGCCTGCTGCAGGCGATCAGCCATCTGCTGCTGCTCAACCTGCGCCCACAGGACCTGCTCTGCCGCTATGCCGGCGACCGCTACGCCATCCTGCTGCCGGCAGCCAGCGCGGCAACCGCCGCCGCCATCGCCCGCCAGCTGCAACAGGCAGTGCGCGGCCTCGCCCACCATACCCGCGACGGCACCCGGCTACGCCTCTCCGCCCGGGTCGCCTGGGCTTCGCTGGAGGCGGATACCGACGCCCTGCTCAGCCGGCTCGACCGGGCGCTGGAGGGCGAACCGGCGATCCCGGAGGGCGGGCCGGCGGTCGCCGTGTGACGTCATGCACTGCTATCAACTGCACAGTCCCTGCATTCCCGCTGCCTACCAGCCCGCCCTCACCCTGGAATTCGCCCGCAACCAGGAGCTCGACTACCGCGATCTGCTGCCCGGCACGGGGCTGACGGCGGCCGATCTGGCCGCCCAGTCGCTGACCCCGGCCGGCTATCTGCGCCTGCTGCACAACCTGGCGACGGCCCTGCCCGACGGCGACACCGCCTTCCTGCTCGGCCAGACCCTGTTGCCGGGCCACCAGGGACCGATCAGCCACGCCCTGCTGCAGGCGCGCAACCTGGGCCAGGCACTGGAACTGCTGCTGCGTTACCAGGCCTGGCTCAGCCCCCTGCTGGCGCCGCACCTGATGCGCCAGGGGGAGCAGACCCTGCTCTACTGGACCGACAGTTGCGTCAGCGCCCGGCAGCGGACTTTCCTGGTCGAAATGATGATGGCGGCGGTCAGCGGCATGGCGCGCTGGCTGAGCGGCCAGCGTCTGCCCTGGCAATACAGCTTCAACCGCACCCGCCCCGCCCATCCCGAGCAATACGCGGTGCATCTGGGCAGTCAGGTGCAGTTCAACGCCTATCTGGACGCCATGGCCATCGCCAGCCACTGGCTGGAGCAGCCCTGGCCGCGCGGCAGCGAGATGGGCGTGCAGATGGCGCTGGCGGCGGCGGAACGGGAGATCGGCCAGCAACCCCGGCGCAGCCTGCTGGCCGCAGTCTATGATTACCTGCACGAACATATCCGCCAGTCGCCCAGCCTCGAACAATGCAGCGCCGCGCTGGGCACCAGTCCGGCGACGCTGAAACGCCACCTCGCCGCCCATGACACCCACTTTCAGGCGGAACTGGACCAGGTGCGCACCCACGTCACGCTGGAACTGATCCACAACCGCGGCTACAGCAACGAACAGATCGCCACCCACCTCGGCTTTCACGACGCCAACAATTTCCGTCGCTCCTTCAAGCGCTGGACCGGACTGACGCCGTCGGTCTTCCGCAGCCATCTGTTTCAACTGCAAGCCAGCGAATAAGCGCTCAGCCCGCCAACGCCTCGCGCACCGCCCGCTCGAAACTGGCGACGACGTCCGGCCAGCCGCGCGGCAGCATCGCCATGCGCGCCTGCTCACCCATCCGGCGCAGGCGTTCGCCGTCTTCCAGCGCCCACAACGCCGCCTCGACGAAGGCCCTTTCGTCGCCCGGGGCGACGACGCGGCCGTTGTCGCCATCAGCCACCAGCTCGGCCGCCGCCGCGCTGCGGTAGGCGACCACCGGCACGCCACTGGCCATCGCCTCCGCCACCACGTTGCCGTAGGTCTCGCTGAGACTGGGAAAGAGGAAGAGGTCGGCGCTCGCGAAATGCGCCGCCAGGTCCTCGCCGGTGCGCATGCCGGCGAAGTACTGATCCGGGTGATCTTGCTCCAGCTTGCGCGCCGACGGCCCGTCGCCGACCCACACCAGGCGCGCCGCCGGATGCCAGACCTGAAGCGCGGCAAAGCATTTCTCGACCAGCGCCAGATTCTTCTCCGGGGCCAGCCGGCCAACGTAGAGGCAGACCGGCCCCGCGCCGTCCGCCCCCCAGCGCGTGCGCAGTTCGTTGCTGCGCCGGGCGGGGTCGAAGAGCACGGTATCGACGCCGCGACCGACGACGCGCACGCCGGGCACGCCCTCGCCAGCCAGTTCGGCGGCGAGCGCCGCGGTCGGCACCAGCGTCGCCCGCGTCCGCCGGTGCAGCATGCGCAGATAGGCCGCCACCGCCGGGCGCAGCCAGCCGATGCCGTAATGCACGCTGTAGCGGTCGAAATTGGTATGGAAGCCGGAAGTCACCGGGATCCCCAGGCGGCGCGCGGCGGCCACCGCCGACCAGCCGAGCGGCCCCTCGGTGACCACGTGCACCAGGTCCGGCCGCCGTTGCCGCCAGCGCCGGCGCAGGGCGCCACCGGCTGGCAGGCCGAACTGCAGGCCGGGATAACCGGGCAGCGCGACACCGGCGAACGGCACATCGTGCTCGCCCCCGGCATCCGCCGCGCCCTGGCGCGGCCGCAGCACCTCGACCCGATGGCCGCGCTGACGCATGCCATCGACCAGGCGGCCGACGGTCATCGCCACGCCGTTGACTTCCGGCGGATAGGTTTCGGTGACGAAGGCGATATCCAGTTTCATAGCTTCTCCAGCAGGACGCCAGTCCAGACCACGACGACCTGGCACAGCGAGACGAACACGGCGGCGCTGCCGATATCCTTGGCGCGCTTGGCCAGCCGGTGGTTCTCCAGGCCGACGCGGTCGACCACCGCCTCGATCGCCGAATTGAGCAATTCGACGACCAGCACCAGCAGCAGGCTGGCGATCAGCAACGCGGTGGCCAGCCAGCCGACCGGCAGCCACAGCGCCAACGGAATCAGCAGCAGGGCCAGCCAGCTTTCCTGGCGGAAGGCGTCTTCGCACAGGTAGGCGGCGCGCAGGCCGTCGAGCGAATAACGGAAGGCATTCCAGACCCGGCGCAGGCCGGTCTTGCCCTTGAACGGCGATTCGTTGGCGGGGTCGAGTCCGAGTTCCTCGGGCAGTGGTCGTCGCATCGCAAGTTCCCTGAAATGCGACCAAGGTAATCGGCCCGCGCTAAGCTTTCATGACAGCCGCCGGTCATCAGGAAATTGGGCGATACTGGCACACCCCGCCGCCCTCCCGAGAGCCCCGACCATGCACACCCGCTACCTCGACGACCTCTGTGTCGGCCAGACCTTCAACACCGCTGGCGTGACGCTGAGCGAAGGCGAAATCATCGGCTTCGCCCTGCAGTACGATCCGCAGCCTTTCCATCTCGACGCCGTCGAAGCCGCCAGATCGCCCTACGGCGGGCTGATCGCCAGCGGCTTCCAGACGCTGGCCCTGTGTTTCCGCCTGTTCGTGCAAAGCGGCATCTTCCAGTCATCGAGCCTGGGTTCGCCGGGCATCGACGAACTGCGCTGGCTGGCGCCGGTGCGCCCCGGCGATACGCTGCGCACCGAAGTCGAGGTGCTCGAACTGCGGCCATCGAACTCCAAGCCGGACCGCGGCATCGCCCGGCTGAAATTTCAGGCCAGGAACCAGCATGGCGACGCGGTGATTGCCTTCGTCGTCAACCTGCTGCTCAGGCGCCGGGCCTGACGCGCCGATCACACAGCCGCAACCTGCCTGTAATAAGCGGGTTATGACCTTCGTGCTACAACCTGCGGTGATCCCAACCTCATGGAAAGCATCATGGTCTTCTTCGAACTGTTCGCGCACAACCCCACCATCCTCCGCATCCCCGCCGGTCAGACGCTGTTCCGTGAAGGCGACGCGGATGGCGGACTGATGTATGTCCTGAGCGCCGGCAATGCCGATATCGTCATCGGCAACCGGGTCGTCGAACACCTGCAGCATGGCGGCATCGTCGGCGAACTGGGCCTGGTCTCGCCGGGGCCACGCTCGGCGACGGTGCTGGCGATCAGCGATTGCGAGTTCGTCGCCATCGACGAGGCGCGTTTCCAGTTCCTGATCCAGAACACGCCCTTCTTCGCGATGCAGGTGATGCGGGTGATGGCCGAACGCCTGCGGGCAACCGACCGGCTGATGCCGGTGGTCGAGGAAGTCTGAGTTTTCAGGTTTCCGCCGTCAGCGCCACCGCTTGCGGCTGGCGGGCCGCGACGAGCTGCCGGTAGAGTCCGGCCAGGCGACCGGCCAGCGCGCTGTCCGACCAGGCCTCGGCAGCGCGCCTGGCGTCCTGGCCAAGATAATCCCAGGCGTCGCGATTGGCCAGAACGTGGCCGAGCACTTCACCGAAGGCTTGAGGATCGTCGGGCGGCGTGAAGCAGCCGGCAGTGTTTTCCAGGATATCGGCGGTCCCCATCGCCGACAGCGCGATCACCGGCAGGCCGGCGGCCATCGCTTCGAGCAGGACCAGGCCCTGGGTTTCGGTGCGCGAGGCAAAGACGAAGGCGTCGGCGGCGGCGTAGCAGTTGGGCAGATCCTGGCTACGGTCCAGGTAACCGATGAAACGGACCGCCCCGGCAAGGCCGAGTGCCGCGACGCGGGCGCGCAGTTCGCCCATCGCCGGCCCCTCGCCGGCGACCACCAGGAGGATCTCCGGGCAACGGCGTTGCGCCTCGCGCAGCGCGTGGAAGAGGAATTCGATGTTCTTCTCGTGGGCGACGCGGCCGACGAACAGCGCCACCGGCCGCTGCGCCGCGATGCCGTGGGCGGCGCGGAAAGCGGCGCCGTCGCCGCCGGTGAATTGCGCCAGCGGGATGCCGGTCGGCAGCACGTGCGTGGGCACCGTCACGCGATAATCGGCAAGCCGCTGGCGCATCGCCGTCGATGGCACGACGACGGCGTCGAGCGCATTGCACTGGCGCCGCGAAAAACCCCGCGCCGCGGCGCGCAGCCAGCCGCCCGGCAGCCAGGGGGCGTAGTGTTCGAGGTACTCCTCGAACAGCGTGTGATAGGTGCTGACCACCGGCAGAGCGCGACGACGCGCCGCCCGCAGGCCGGCGTAGTGGGCGACGAAAGGTGTCTGGACATGGATCAGGTCGCAGTCGGCGGCGGCGTCGAACACCGCGCGGTGCATCGCCTGCCAGCCGGCCAGGCGGTCTTCCGGATCGCCCACCACCGGCCGTCCGGCGACCCGGACGATGCCCGGTTCGTCACTTTCGTCGGCGTAGCGCGGCACGACCAGGCGGACGTCGACGCCATGCGCGGCGAGCCCGCGACGGAAGGTTTCGATCGACGTGGACACCCCGTTGATGCGGGGAAAATAGACATCAGACACCATCAGGACACGCATTTCAGGCCTCCGCCGTTTCGCTCGCCGGCTGTTCGAGCGGTGCCGCCAGTTGCCGCGGCGCTTGCGGCGACGCGGTCCAGGTGACGAGTTCCAGGCGACCGTCGAGATGTTCGACGATGGCGGTGCAGGAATCGACCCAGTCGCCGCAGTTGATGTAGTCGAGACCGTCGATCTGGCGTATCGTCGCCCAGTGGATGTGGCCGCAGATGACGCCATCCAGCCCCCGCTCGCGGGCGTGATGGACGGCCGAGGTCTCGAAATCGAAGATGAAGTTGAGCGCCGTCTTGACCCGCCGCTTGGCGTAGCCGGCGAGCGACCAGTAACCGGCCAGGCCGAGCTTGCGGCGGACCCAGGACAGCCAGTGGTTGAGGCTGACCAGCAGGTCGTAGGCCTTGTCGCCGAGCACCGCGACCCAGCGGTGGTGGCGCGTCACCTGATCGAACTGGTCACCGTGGATGAGCAGATAGCGCTTGCCGCTCGCCGTTTCGTGCTCCATCTCGTCGGCCACTTCGATGTCGCCGAAGACGATGCCGCAGTATTCGCGCAGCACTTCGTCGTGGTTGCCGGGAATGAACACCACGCGGTCGCCGGAACGCGCCCGGCGCAGCAGCTTCTGGACCACGGTGTTCTGCGCCCGGGTCCAGCAGATGCTGCGGCTCATGGCCCAGAAATCGACGATGTCGCCGATCAGGAAGGTATTGTCGGCCGGGTATTCGCGCAGGAAATCGAGGAGGCGGTCCGCCTGGCACGCCCGGGTGCCGAGGTGGATGTCCGATAGAAACAGGCTTCTGACTTTTGGCATGGGGGCATCATCGCCGCCCTCCGTGAAGCGCCTGTGACCGCCGCGTGACAGCCTGATGACAAGGCGCCGGTCACCGTGCTGCAACAATGTTGGCTTAGGCTGCCGCGGTTTTTTCCCGAAAGCCCGGCCATGAAGATATCGCACCGCCTCGTCCTGCTCCTCGCGTTCACCATGAGCGCGCTGCTCGCCCTCGGCCTCGTCGCGCTGACCCAGTTCCAGCGCAACAACACGATGATCCGCGAGCTGACCGAGGGCGCCATCCCCGGCTTTCTCGCGTCGATCGAACTGGGCGCCGAGCTGAAGGGCCTGCAGATCGTCGCCATCAACCTGGCCCACGCCAGCGAGCGCAACGTCGCCGGGCAGTTGCAGGAGCAGTTGAACGCCGGCAAGACGAAACTGGGCGACGCCCTCGCCGCCCAGCGCGGGCTCGCCGAGGGCGACGCGCAGCGCGGCCTGCTCGACCAGGCAGAGGAGAGCCTGAAGAACTATTACGCCGCCATCGACGATGTCGCCCGCTTCAGCCTGGCCGGCCAACCCCTGCTCGCCGAAGCGACGCTGTCCGGCAATGCGGCGCCCTACCTGGCCGAACTGGAAGGCGTCCTGGAGACCCTGCGCGTCGAGAAGCGGCGGGCCAAGGACGAGAGCGTCGCCCGCCTCGAAAACGGCCTGCAGGAAACGCTGCTCCAGCTCGGCGCCGCCTTCGCCGCCATCCTGGCGGTCCTGGCCGGGCTCGGCCTCGCCCTCTACCGGCGCATTGCCCGGCCGCTCCGCGAGATGGAGCGGACCATGCAGACGATCGCCGACAGCCTCGATTTCACGCACCGCGTGCCGGTCATCAACGACGACGAGATCGGCCGCTCGATCCAGGCCTTCAACCGCCTGCTCGACACCCTGCAGCAGAGTCTCGGCGAGATGGCCGAGGTGATCCGCCAGAACGGCGTCGCGGCCGCCGACATGCAGCGTTCGGCGACGACGCTGGCCGAACTCGCGGCCAACAGCAACGGCTCGTCGCGCGAGATCCAGGAAGCGATCCAGCAGGTGCAGGCGCAGATCGACCGCATCCACGCCGATACCGGTCATGCCGGCGAACTGACCGCGCATTCCGGCAAGCAGGCGGAGGACAACGGTGCAACCATCCGCCAGACGGTCGAGCGCATCCACGACCTCGCCGGCAACGTCGAAACCGCCGCCGCCCGCGTCTACGCGCTGGCTGCGGCAGGCCAGAACATTTCCGGTCTGGTCCGCGAAATCCGCGAGATCGCCGACCAGACCAACCTGCTGGCGCTCAACGCGGCAATCGAGGCAGCGCGCGCCGGCGAATCCGGACGCGGCTTCGCGGTGGTCGCCGACGAGGTGCGCAAGCTGGCCGAACGGGTCAGCGCCGCCACCCTGTCGATCGCCGGCCAGGTCGAGGAGATCGCCGTCACCTCGCGCCAGTCGACCGGGCTGATGCAGCAGGTGGTGGCAGACATCAAGCTCAACATCGACCTCGCCAGCACCGCCGGCAACGCGATGAGCGACATCGAGCGCTCGGCGCGCGAAGTGATCGAGACCGTCGGCAAGATCGCCGAGCAGGTCGGCGTCGGCCACGCGTCGAGCCGGCAGATCGTCCGCCAGGTGGACGCCATCGAGCAACTGATGAGTCACGCCAACGTCACCGCCGGCCACACGCGCAGCTTCGCCGACGGCGTGCGCCAGCTCTCCGAACACATGGCGAGCATCGTCAGCCGCTTCCGCATCGAGGCACAGCGCGTCTGAGCAGGCACTTGCAATTCCGCGGGCTGCCGCCTACATTCGCCCGGTTTCCACTACCGCCCGCGAGACCTCCATGCAGATCGGCACCCCGCTTTCCCCTTCCGCCACCCGCGTCATGCTGCTTGGCGCCGGCGAACTCGGCAAGGAAGTCGTCATCGCGCTGCAGCGCCTGGGCGTCGAGGTGATCGCCGTCGACCGCTACGCGAACGCCCCCGGCCAGCAGATCGCCCACCGCGCCCACGTCATTCCGATGACCGACGGCGCCGCGCTGCGCCGCCTGGTCGAGCTGGAAAAGCCGCAACTGATCGTCCCGGAAATCGAGGCCATCGCCACCGACACCCTGGTCGAACTGGAAGCCGCAGGCCTGGCCGAAGTCATCCCGACCGCCCGCGCCGCCCGCCTGACCATGAACCGCGAAGGCATCCGCCGTCTGGCCGCCGAGGAACTCGGCCTGCCCACCTCGCCCTACCGTTTCGCCGACTCGCTCGCCGAACTGCAGGCGGCAATCGACGGCGGCATCGGCTACCCGTGCATCGTCAAGCCGGTGATGTCGTCGTCGGGCAAGGGGCAGTCGCTGCTGCGCGGCCCGGACGACGTGCAGAAGGCCTGGGACTACGCGGCGAGCGGCGGCCGGGTCAACCAGGGGCGGGTGATCGTCGAGGGCTTCATCGATTTCGATTACGAGATCACGCTACTCACGGTGCGCGCCCGCGACGCCGACGGCGAAGTGGTCACCCGTTTCTGCGAACCGATCGGCCACATCCAGGTCTCCGGCGACTACGTCGAATCCTGGCAGCCGCAGGCGATGAGCCCGGCGGCGCTGGCCCGCGCCCAGGAAATCGCCGGCGCGGTGACCGGCAACCTCGGCGGTCGCGGCCTGTTCGGCGTCGAACTCTTCGTCAAGGGCGACATGGTCTGGTTCTCGGAAGTCAGCCCGCGGCCGCACGACACCGGGCTGGTGACGCTGTGCTCGCAACGTTTCTCGGAATTCGAACTGCACGCCCGCGCCATCCTCGGCCTGCCGGTCGACACCGCGCTACGCGAGCCGGGCGCCTCGGCGGTGATCTACGGCGGCATGGAAGAAAAGGGCATCGCCTTCGCCGGCGTTGCCGAAGCGCTCGCCGTGCCGCGCAGCGACCTGCGCCTGTTCGGCAAACCGGAAGCCTTCAGCAAGAGGCGCATGGGCGTCGCCGTCGCCAACGGGGCCGACACCGACGAAGCGCGCGCCCGCGCCAAGCTGGCGGCGAGCCGGGTACGGCCGGTCAAGGCCTGATCAGACGCCGCTCACCCGGCTGGGCGGAAACTTGGCGGCGAAACGGCTGCCCTCGCCCGGCTTGCTGGTGACTTCCAGCGTTGCCTGGTGGCGGCTCAGCGAGTGCTTGACGATCGCCAGGCCGAGGCCGGTGCCGCCGGCGTCGCGCGAGCGGCCGCGGTCGACGCGGTAGAAGCGTTCGGTCAGCCGCGGGATGTGCTTGGCGTCGATGCCGATGCCGGTATCCTGGACGGCAAATTCGGCGCCTGCGGGCGATACCTTCCAGCTCAGCGTGATCGTCCCGCCGTTCGGCGTGTAGCGCACGGCGTTGGCGACCAGGTTGGCGAAGGCGCTGATCAGTTCCGATTCGGCGCCGAGCAGGTCGCCCTGGCCCTCGGTTTCAAGATGGATGGTGTGGCGGCCGGCGGACAACGCCTCGGCGTCGCGATGAAGCTTGTCGACCAGGGTCGCCATGTCGACCACTTCGTCCTGCGGCGGCGGCGCCGACTCGATCGACGACAGGGTCAGCAGGTCCTGGACGATCGACAGCATGCGCGTCGATTGCTGCCCCATCAGTTGCAGGTAGTGCTTGCGCGATTCGGCGTCGACGTCGATTTCCTGCAGGGTCTCGACGAAACCGGAGAGCACGGTGAGCGGCGTGCGCAACTCGTGCGAGACGTTGGCGACGAAGTCACGGCGCATGCTGTCGAGGCGGTCGGTCTGCGTGATGTCCTTGACCTGCAGCAGCCAGCAGTCCTCGGCGTAGAGGATCAGGTAGAGGGAAAGAACGCGCTCGAAGTAGCGGTCGAGACGCAGGGTCAGGGGGCGCGAGAAATCAGCTTCACCAAGGTAGGCGACGAATTCCGGCTGGCGCAGGATGTTGGCGATCGAGGCGCCGCGGTCGCGCGCCGAATCGAGACCGAGCTGGCGCTCGGCGGTCTTGTTGCAGAACTGGATGTAGAAGTTGCCGTCGAGCAGCACGATGCCGTCGTTCATCGCATGGACGGCGGCGATCAGGCGGCCGATGTCGCGCTCGCGCAGTTCGATCTTCTCGAGCAGTTCCTTCTCGTGGCGGTAGAGGCGGCGGAAGATCCGGTCCCAGTCGCCGTCGCCCTCCAGGCTGGCGTCGAGGACCGGTTTGCGGGTCCACCGTTCGAGGCGCGAAAAGTTGCGGTAGTGCATCGCCAGGTGCAGGCTGAGGCCGACGTAGAACAGCACCCAGCCCATCCAGGCTTCAACGTAGTAACCCAGCGGCAAGGCAACTGCCGCCGTCAGCACACCATAGAACAGGGCCCGCTGCACGCCGCTCAGGCTCCCCGGAACCGGTAGCCGGTACCGCGCACCGTCTCCACCCGTTCATGATGACCACTCGGCTCAAGCGCGGCGCGCAGGCGGCGGATGTGCACATCGACCGTGCGTTCTTCGATGAAGACGTGGTCGCCCCAGACTTCGTCAAGCAGTTGGGCGCGGGTGTACACGCGCTCGGCGTGGGTCATGAAGAAGAACAGCAAGCGGAACTCGGTAGGACCGAGATCGACCGACTGGCCGGCGGCGACCACCCGGTGCGTCGCCGGATTGATCTGCAGGCTGCCAACCTCGACCGCTTCACCTGCCAGATGCGGGGCACGGCGGCGCAGCACGGCGCGCACCCGAGCCACCAGTTCCTTGGGCGAGAAGGGTTTGGTCACGTAATCGTCGGCGCCGGCGTCGAGACCCTGCACCTTGTCTTCCTCATGGACGCGGGCGGTCAGCATGATGATCGGAATCTCGCGCGTCCGCTCGTCGGCGCGCAGCTTCCTGGCCAGCGCGACGCCGGACTGGCCGGGCAGCATCCAGTCGAGGACGATCAGATCGGGCAGCGCGGCGCGAATCGCCGAATCGGCTTCTTCGGCGCTGCCGGCGCGGACGACGAGAAAGCCCGCGTGTTTGAGGTTGATGACAACCAGTTCCTGGATGGCCGGTTCGTCTTCGACGACCAGTATCGTCGGTGTCACTTGATCGCCTCCTTGTCGTGACGGATGTCGCGGCCTTCAACCACGTAGATCACCTGTTCGCAAATGTTCTTGGCATGATCGCCGATGCGCTCGATGGCCCGCGAGATGGCCATGATTTCGAGCGAAGTCGTAATGGTACGCGGGTCTTCCATCATATGCGTGATCAACTGACGGATGATCGACTTGAATTCGAGATCGACGTCCTGGTCGGCGCGGATCACCTCGATTGCCTGGGCGGCGTCCTGGCGGGCGAAGGCGTCGAGCGAGCGACGCACCAGCGCCAGCACCGCTTCGGCAAGGTGGCGGATGCCGATGCCGTATTGCGTCGGCTGATGGCCGGCTTCGTAGATGCGGCGGACGCTCTTGGCGATCTTCTTGGCTTCGTCGCCGGTCCGTTCGAGGTCGGTGACGATCTTGCTGATGCCGAGCACCAGACGCAGGTCGGACGCCGCCGGCTGGCGCTGGGCGATGATGTGGGCGCAATCCTCGTCGATCGAGCGCTCGAGCTGGTTGATCCGGCGGTCGGTCTCGACGATGGTCTTGACGCTCGCCACCTCGCCGCTGGAATAGGCTTCGATCGCCGCCGAAATCTGCGTTTCGACAACGCCGCCCATCTGCAGCACGTGGGTGCGCAGACGCGCCAGATCCTCGTCGAACTGGCTGGATACATGCAGGGTTTCGTTCATTTCTGGTCTCCGATCAGCCCATGCGGCCGGTGATGTAGTCTTCAGTGCGCTTGTCCTGCGGCTTGATGAACAGCTCGTCGGTCTTGCCGAATTCGACCAGCTCGCCCAGGTACATGTAGGCGGTGTAGTCAGACACCCGCGCCGCCTGCTGCATGTTGTGGGTGACGATGGCGATGGTGAACTCGCGCTTCAGTTCGTGAATCAGTTCCTCGATGCGCATCGTCGAGATCGGGTCGAGCGCCGAGGTCGGTTCGTCGAGCAGCAGCACCTGCGGCTTGACGGCGACGCCGCGGGCGATGCACAAGCGTTGCTGCTGGCCGCCGGAAAGACCGGTGCCAGGCTTGTTCAGCTTGTCCTTGACCTCGTTCCACAGCGCCGCCTTGGTCAGCGCCCATTCGATCCGGTCGTCCATCTCGTTGCGCGTCAGCTTCTCGTGCATGCGCACGCCGAAGGCGATGTTCTCGTAGATCGACATCGGGAACGGCGTCGGCTTCTGGAAGACCATGCCGACCTTGGCGCGCAGTTCGATGGTATCGACCCCCTTTTCCAGGATGTTCTTGCCGGCGACGATCAGTTCGCCATCGGCGTGCTGCCCCGGGTAAAGGTCGTACATGCGGTTGATCGTGCGCAGCAGCGTGGATTTGCCGCAGCCCGAGGGGCCGATGAAAGCGGTGACCTTGCCCTTGTAGATCTCGAGGTTGATGTTCTTGAGGGCGATGGCCTTGCCATAGTAAAAGTTGAGATTGCGGATGCTGATCTCGGAGGTCAGTTTCTGAACGACGGGTTCGACGGGCATCATGATGGATTCCATAAGAGTTGATCTGCGTCTCAGTGGTTGGCCGATTGCTGGCGGAAGACGACGCGCGCCAGGATGTTGAGGAAGAGCACGCCCATCGTGATGATGAAGACGCCGGCCCAGGCGAGTTCCTGCCAGTCGGCGAAGGGGCTCATCGCGAACTTGAAGATGGTGACCGGCAGGTTGGCCATCGGCTCGGACAGGTCGGCGCTCCAGAACTGGTTGGACAGGGCGGTGAACAACAGCGGGGCGGTTTCGCCGGAGATGCGCGCCAGCGCCAGCAGGATGCCGGTGATGACACCAGTCTTGGCCGAGCGCAGGGTGACCATCAGGATCACCTTCCACTTCGGCGCGCCAAGTGCGAAGGCGGCTTCGCGCAGGGCGTTCGGCACCAGGATCAGCATGTCCTCGGTGGTGCGGACGACGACCGGAATCACCAGCAGGGCCAGGGCCAGCGCGCCGGACATGCCGGAGAACTTGCCGACCTGGGCGACGTAGATCGCATAGATGAAGAGGCCGATGACGATCGACGGCGCCGACAGCAGGATGTCGTTGACGAAGCGCGTCACCTGGCCGAGCACCGTGCGCCGACCGTACTCGGCGAGGTAGATGCCGGCGAGGATGGCGACCGGCGTGGCGATCAGCATCGCCAGGCCGACCATCACCAGGCTGCCGAAGATCGCGTTGCGCAGGCCGCCGGCGTTGCCCGGTGCCGGCGTGTCGAGCGTCAGCAGATCGAGCGACAGGGCGCCGATGCCCTGTTCAAAGACCATCCAGAGGATCCAGATCAGCCAGAACAGGCCGAAGGCCATGGCCGCCAGCGACAGGCCGAGGGCGATGACGTTGGTGGTTTTACGACGGGTTCTCAGGTCCATGACCGATTCCTTAGTGGGCGCCGCCGCCGTTCTGCTTTTCCATCGACAGGAGCAGCAGTTTGGACAGCGAGAGCACGATGAAGGTGATGACGAACAGGATCAGGCCGAGTTCGACCAGCGCCGCCGTATACAGACCGGGCGTCGCCTCGGCGAATTCGTTGGCGAGCGCCGAGGTGATGCTGTTGCCCGGCATGAACAGCGAGAAGCTGCCGAGCAGGCTGGCATTACCGATGACGAAGGTGACCGCCATCGTTTCGCCAAGGGCGCGGCCGAGGCCGAGCATGACGCCACCGATGACGCCGACCCGGGTGTAGGGCAGGACCACCTTGCTCACCGTTTCCCAGGTCGTGCCACCAAGGCCGTAGCAGGATTCCTTGAGCATCGGCGGCACCAGCTCGAAGACGTCGCGCATCACCGAGGCGATGAAGGGAATGATCATGATCGCCAGGATGATGCCGGCGGCGAGGATGCCGATGCCGAGCGACGGCCCGGAGAACAGCGCGCCGATCAACGGCAGCTTGCCCAGCGTCTGGGCGATGAAGGGTTGCACGTACTGGCCGAAGATCGGCGCGAAAACGAGCAGGCCCCAGATGCCGTACACGATGCTGGGAATGCCGGCGAGCAGTTCGATGGCGATGCCGAGCGGGCGGCGCAGCCAGGTCGGCGCCATTTCGGTGAGGAAGAGGGCGATGCCGAAGCTGATCGGCAGGGCAATGACCAGCGCGATGATCGAGGTGATGATGGTGCCGTAGATCGGCACCAGAGCACCGAAATCGTCGGCCGGCGGATTCCAGGCCGAACTGGTCAGGAAGCTGAAGCCGAATTTCTCGATCGACGGCAGGGCGCTCCAGGTCAGCGAAATCACGATCCCGCCCAATAGGGCCAGGGTGATGAACGCCACCGTGCGCGTCAGGTTGAAGAACAACAGGTCTGCCAGTCGCCCTTTGGCTTGTGTTTCACTCATGACGAATGTCCGTATCGATTAAGGGTCTTGCGGTTTTTCGCGCCCGGCGCGAAAGAAAACGCCTCCAGCCACTAGGACCGGAGGCGTCCGGTTCAACGCTGGCCCCGCTTACTTGACGGCCTTGCCGGAAGCGTCCTTGATGTTGGCCCAGGAAGCGGCAATCTGCTTCACCAGGCTATCCGGCAGCGGCACGTAGTCGAGGTCGGAAGCCAGCTTGGCGCCGTTCTTGTACGACCATTCGAAGAACTTCAGCACTTCAGCGGCCTGCGCCGGCTTGTCCTGAACCTTGTGCATCAGGATGAAGGTGGCGCCGCTGATCGGCCAGGCACCCTTGCCCGATTGGGCGGTCAGGATTTCGCCGAAGGCCGACTTGCTCCAGTCGGCGCCAGCGGCGGCGGCCTTGAAGTTGTCGTCGTCGGGACGGACGAATTCGCCGGCCGGGTTCTTCAGCCAGGTCCAGGCCAGGTGGTTCTGCTTGGCGTAGGCGTATTCAACGTAACCGATCGAGTTCGGGATGCGTTGCAGGAAGGCGGCAACGCCTTCGTTGCCCTTGCCGCCCATGCCGGTCGGCCACTGCACGGCCGTACCTTCGCCGACCTTGCTCTTCCAGTCGCTGCTGGCCTTGGACAGGTAGTTGGTGAAGATGAAGGTGGTGCCCGAACCGTCGGCGCGACGAACGACGGCGATGTCGTCGCCAGGCAGCTTGACGTTCGGGTTCAGTTCGGCGATCGCCTTGTCGTTCCACTTGGTGATCTTGCCGAGGTAGATGTCAGCGACGATTTCGCCGGTCAGGCGGAGGTCGCCGGCCTTGACGCCGACCACGTTGACCACCGGCACGACGCCGCCGATCACGGTCGGGAACTGGACCAGGCCGTCCTTGTCGAGCACTTCCTGCTTGAGCGGCATGTCGGAGGCGCCGAAATCGACGGTCTTGGCGTTGATCTGCTTGATGCCGCCGCCGGAGCCGATCGACTGGTAATTGACCTTGTTGCCGGTCGCCTTCTGGTAGGCATCGGCCCATTTGGCGTAAACCGGGGCCGGGAAGGAAGCGCCGGCACCGGTGATTTCGGCGGCCTGGGCGCCGAAGCCGGCGAGGCCCAGCGACAGGGCGAGCAGGGAAGCGCGGAAGATACGGGATTGCAACATGTCTGGTTCCTTCTGTGGGTGAAATGGACGAACGCAGTCTAGGAAGCTTTTGTTACAGCCGGATGACAAAGACCCTGGCGCAATTTTTTCGTCAAAAAAATGTCACCTCAGCGAAATAAAATTTCGCTTCGCATTTCGATATTATTGGAAATATGGAAATCAAAACCGCCACCGAAAAGCTCGCCGCCCTCGGCAACGAATCCCGGCTCGCCATCTTCCGCCTGCTCGTCGAAGCCGGCCCCGCCGGCCTGAGCGCCGGTGCGCTGGGGCGCACGCTGGACCTGGCGGGGGCCACCGCTTCCTTTCATTTCGCCCACCTGAGCCGGGTCGGCCTCATCGAAAGCCGGCGCGACGGGCGCAGCATCATCTATTCCGCCTGTTACCCGGCAATGGACGAACTGCTCGCCTTCCTCACCCACAACTGCTGCCAGGGCAGCAACTGCCTGCCGCTGACGAGCGCCTGCGACAGCATCGAGAAACGCCGCCCGCCCCCCTTACCCGACGGAGATCCCCAAATGAACGACCGCATCTACAACGTGCTTTTCCTGTGCACCGGCAATTCGGCGCGCAGCATCCTGGCCGAAGCCTTGCTCAACCACCTCGGCAAAGAGCGCTTCCGCGCCTACTCGGCCGGCAGCCGGCCGACCGGCACGGTCAATCCATACGCCCGCGAACTGCTTGAACGTCAGCATTTGCCGACCGCGCAACTGCGCAGCAAAAGCTGGGATGAATTTGCCAAGCCCGACGCGCCCCGTCTGGATTTCATCTTCACGGTCTGCGACAACGCGGCCGGCGAAGTCTGCCCGGTCTGGCCCGGCCAACCGATGACCGCCCACTGGGGTGTCGAGGACCCGGCCGCCGTCGGCGGCGATGACGAAGCACGGCGCGAAGCGGTCATGAAGGCGAGCATCCAGTTGAAACGACGCATCGAACTATTCCTTGCCCTGCCGATCGACAAGCTCGACGCGATGGCGCTGCAGGACAAGCTCGACGGCATCGGCCGCGAAAAGAGCTGAGGAACGACGGATGAAAACCGTTCTCGTGTTATGCACCGGCAACTCCGCCCGCTCCATCCTCGGCGAGGCCTTGTTCAACCACCTTGGCGGCGGTCGCATCCGCGCCTTTTCGGCCGGCAGCCAGCCGACCGGCACGGTCAATCCGGTCGCGCTCGAAACCCTGGCAAGCCATGGCGTGCCGCAGCCCGAAGCGCGCAGCAAATCGTGGGATGAATTCGCCGCCCCCGGCGCGCCGGCCATCGACTACATTTTCACCGTCTGCGCCTCGGCGGCCGGCGAAACCTGCCCGATCTGGCCCGGCCATCCGACCACCGCCCACTGGGGCATCGCCGACCCGGCCCACGTCGAACCGCTGGCGGCCCGCCAGGCTGCCTTCGAGCGCGCTTACCAAGTGCTGCGCCAGCGCGTCGAGGCTTTTCTCCAACTGCCGCTGGAAACCATGAGCGCCGCCGAAATCAAGATGGCGGCACAGCGGATTCACCAGGAGTGCGAACAATGAGCGCGCAATGCGGCGTTGCCGCGAAACAGGCGGCCGGTGCCCCGATGGGCTTTTTCGAGCGTTGGCTCAGTCTCTGGGTGGTGCTCTGCATCGTCGCCGGCGTCCTGCTCGGTCAGTGGTTCCCGGGTGCCTTCCAGGCCCTGGGCGGAATGGAAGTCGCCCAGGTCAACCTGCCGGTCGGCTTGCTGATCTGGGTGATGATCGTGCCGATGCTGATGAAGATCGATTTTGCGACGATCCATGAAGTGAAGGACCAGAAGGCCGGCATCGGCATCACGCTGTTCGTCAACTGGGCGATCAAGCCGTTCACGATGGCGGCGCTCGGCTGGTTGTTCATCCGTTACGTCTTCGCCCCTTACCTGCCGGCCGAGCAGCTCGACAGCTACATCGCCGGCCTGATCCTGCTCGGCGCGGCGCCGTGCACGGCGATGGTCTTCGTCTGGAGCAACCTGTGCCGGGGCAACGCCAACTTCACGATCTCGCAGGTGGCACTGAACGATCTGGTCATGGTCTTCGCGTTTGCTCCCATCGTCGCGCTGCTCCTTGGCGTCTCCGCCATCCCGGTACCGTGGGACACGCTGCTGCTGTCGGTAGTGATGTACATCGTCATTCCGCTGGCCATCGCCCAGGGGCTGCGCAAGCATTTCCTGCGCGGCGGCGAAGCGGCCTTCAAGCGGGCCATCGAACGGATCGGTCCGTTCACCATCGTGGCGCTGCTGGCAACGCTGGTTCTGCTCTTCGCTTTCCAGGGCGAGGCCATCGTCCGCCAGCCGCTGATCATCGCCATGCTGGCCGTGCCGATCCTGCTCCAAGGCTTGTTGATCGCTGCCATCGGCTACTGGCTGTGCCACAAGTTTCGCGTCCAGCACGACGTTGCCGGTCCGGCGACGATGATCGGTGCCTCGAACTTCTTCGAGCTGGCGGTCGCCGTCGCCATCGTCCTCTACGGTTTCGATTCCGGCGCCGCGCTGGCCACCGTGGTTGGCGTGCTGATCGAGGTACCGGTCATGCTGTGGCTGGTGAAGATGGTCAATTCGACCAAGACCTGGTACGAAAAATCCCTTTGAAGCGAGGAGAAGAAGATGCAGAAACTTGAAGTTTACGATCCCGCCATGTGCTGTCCGACCGGCGTCTGCGGCGTCGATGTCGATCCCGTGCTGGTCCAGTTCGCCGCCGACCTCGCCTGGGTCGGCGAGCAGGGCGTTGCCGTCCAGCGCTACAACCTCGGCCAGGAGCCGCAGGCCTTCGCTGCCAATCCGGCGGTGGTCAAGGAAATGGAAGCCGGCATCGACCGCCTGCCGATCGTCGCCATCGACGGCAAGATCGTCAGCAGCGGCCTTTATCCGACGCGCGCCCAACTGGCGCAGAAACTCGGCCTGACCCTGGGCAGCAGCGAAGAGGCGCCGAAAAAGTCCTGCTGTTCGCCGAAATCCGGCTGCTGCTGAGGAAAACCCATGCTCGATCTCGACCAGGCGCCGCGCTACCTCTTCTTCACCGGCAAGGGCGGCGTCGGCAAGACCTCGCTCTCCTGCGCCAGCGGCCTGGCCCTGGCCGAAACCGGCAAACGCGTGCTGATCGTCAGCACCGACCCCGCCTCCAACCTCGATGAAGTCCTGGAAACGCCACTCGCCGGCACGCCGACGCCGGTACGCGGCGTGCCCGGCCTGAGCGCCCTCAACATCGACCCGGAAGCGGCGGCGGCCGCCTACCGCGAGCGGATGGTCGCGCCCTACCGCGGCATCCTGCCGGCGGCGGCGATCCAGAGCATGGAAGAACAATTCTCCGGCGCCTGCACGGTCGAGATTGCCGCTTTCGACGAGTTCGCCAAACTGCTCGGCGAGCCGGCGTCGACCGCCGACTTCGACCACGTGATCTTCGACACGGCGCCGACCGGTCACACACTGCGCCTGCTGACGCTGCCTTCGGCCTGGAGTGGTTACATCGACAGCAGCCACGGCGGCGCCTCCTGTCTCGGGCCGCTGGCCGGGCTAGAGAAACAGAGAGCGCTCTATGCGGCCACCGTCGAGCGTCTCTCCGATCCGGCGCGGACGCGCGTCGTCCTGGTTGCCCGAGCCGACGCCGCCGCCCTGCGCGAAGCCGAACGGACGCGCCACGAACTGGCCGAACTGGGCGTTGCCAACCTGCAACTGGCGATCAACGGCCTGTTTTATGCCGCCGGCAACGACCCCGTCGCCGTCGCCATGGAACAGCGCAGCACTGCCGCACTGCTCGCCATGCCGGCCGGCCTGGGTGCCCTGCCCCGGCGGGTCGTCCCTTTCCTGCCGCGCGGCACGGTCGGCCTGGCCGCCCTGCGCGCCATCGTCGCCCCCGCCCCGACCGCCGCGCCCGAGGTCGCACCGGCCACGAGCACGAACCTGCCGGGCGGTCTCGCTGCCTTGATCGACGAACTGGCCAGCGCCGGACGCGGTGTCGTGATGACGATGGGCAAGGGCGGCGTCGGCAAGACGACGGTCGCCGCCGCCGTTGCCGTGGCGCTGGCCCGCCGCGGCCACCGGGTGCATCTGACCACCACCGACCCGGCAGCGCACGTCGCCGCAGCGGTCGATGGTGAAATTGCCGGCCTCTCGCTCAGCCGCATCGACCCGGCCGCCGAAGTCGCGACCTACACCGAAGAAGTACTGGGCAAGGCGCGCGGCGCGCTCGACGCCAGTGCGCTGGCGCTGCTGGAAGAGGATTTGCGCTCGCCCTGCACCGAGGAGATCGCCGTCTTCCGCGCCTTTGCCCGTGAGGTCGATCGCGGCAACGACGGTTTCGTCGTCCTCGACACCGCGCCGACCGGCCACACCATCCTGCTGCTCGACGCCGCCGAGGCCTACCACCGCGAGGTGCTGCGCACGCGCGGCGAAATGCCGGCCGCCGTGACCCAATTGCTGCCGCGCCTGCGCGACCCGGGCTTCACCCACGTGCTGATCGTCACCCTGCCGGAAGCGACGCCGGTACACGAAGCCGAGCGCCTGCAAGGCGACCTCGCCCGGGCCGGCATCCAGCCCTGGGCCTGGGTCATCGAGCAGAGCCTGCTGGCCAGTGGCAGCCGCGACCCGCTGCTCGCCCTGCGCGGCGCTTACGAAATCCCTTACATCCGGCGCGTCACCGACAGCTTGTCGCCGCGTTGCGCGCTGATTCCCTGGCTGGCCGAAGCCCCGGTCGGCAGCGCCGGCCTGCGCCAGTTGGATGCCTGACGACCGCCCCTGCCTGACCCGCGCCTGGCGCGAGACGCGCAGCGAGCTGCACGGCTGGCTGCGTCATCGGCTCGACGGCGATGCCGAGGCCGACGACCTGCTGCAGGAAGTCTTCCTGCGTGCGCTGCGTCAGGGCGACGCCTTCTGCACCCTCGACAACCCGCGCGCCTGGCTCTTCCAGGTCGCCCGCAACGCGCTGACCGACCGCCTGCGCGCCCGGCGGCCGCAAGGCGAGCCGGGCGACGACCTGGCCGCCGCCGAAAGCGAGACGCCGGCACCGGTCGATCTGCTCAGCCAGTGCCTGCCGCGCGTCCTTGGCGAGCTTGCCGCGGCCGACCGACTGGCGATCGAGTTGTGCGACATCGGCGGCCTGCCGCAGCAGGCGCTGGCCGAGCGGCTCGGCATTTCGCTCTCCGGCGCCAAGTCGCGCCTGCAACGGGCGCGCCAGCGGCTGCGTGCCCGACTGGTCGAGGGCTGCCAGGTCTGTTTCGACGAGGACGGCCAGGTCGCCGGCTTCGTCCCGCGGCCACCGCTTGAATAAAACCAGCCGAAGCTGCGTCTTTTTTCCGGGATAACCGTCTACACGGTTGACCACGCCGTTCCGGAAAACATCATGACCCTGATTCGACAACCCGCCACCACCGCCGGCTGGCTGAGCCTGCTTGCCGTCGGCAGCGCCCTCTGGCTGGCGCTCTACCAGAACCTGAGCCCATTGGCCGAAAGCCTGATCGGCGGCTTCGGTCTCGACCGCAGGACGCATTTCGGCGAGGCGCTGCATTTCTTTTTCTACGACACGCCCAAGGTGCTCCTGCTGCTCACCGGCATCGTCTTCCTGATGGGCGTGGTACAGACCTTCTTCGCGCCGGAACGCACGCGCGCCCTGCTTTCCGGCCGCCGCCAGGGGGTCGGCAACGTGCTCGCGGCGACGCTCGGCATCGTCACTCCCTTCTGTTCCTGCTCGGCGGTGCCGCTGTTCATCGGTTTCCTGTCAGCCGGCGTGCCGCTCGGCGTGACCTTTTCCTTCCTGATCTCGGCGCCGATGGTCAATGAAGTGGCGCTGGCGCTGCTCTTCGGCCTCTTCGGCTGGCAGGTCGCGGCGCTCTACCTGGGACTCGGCCTGCTGGTCGCCATCGTCGCCGGGCTGGTCATCGGCCAGCTGAAGATGGAACGCCACCTGGAAGACTGGGTGCAGCAGATCCAGCGCGGCGAAGCCACCTGGAACGACGACGGGTCGAACGGCTGGCCGGCGCGCTTCGCCGCCGGCTGGCGTCACGTGCGCGAGATCGTCGCCAAGGTCTGGCCCTATATCCTCGTCGGCATCGCGCTCGGTGCCGGCATCCACGGCTACGTGCCGGAAGATTTCATGGCTTCGTTCATGGGCAAGGATGCCTGGTGGGCGGTGCCGGCCGCCGTCGTGCTCGGCGTGCCGATGTATACCAACGCCGCCGGCATCATCCCGATCGTCGAAGCGCTGATCGGCAAGGGCGCCGCGCTCGGCACCGTGCTCGCCTTCATGATGAGCGTCATCGCACTCTCGGCGCCGGAGATGATCATCCTGCGCAAGGCGCTCAAACCCACCCTCATCGCCACCTTCGCTGGCGTCGTCGCCACCGGCATCCTGCTCGTCGGCTACGTGTTCAACCTCGTCCTCTAGGGAGAAAAAGCATGAAAGACATCAAGGTGCTCGGCACCGGCTGCGCCAACTGCCGCAACACGGTCAAACTGATCGAGGAAGTCGCCGCCGAAAAAGGCGTCGCCATTACCCTGAGCAAGGTCGAAGATTTGCCGGAGATCATGAAATACGGGGTGATGTCGACACCGGGCGTGGTCGTCGATGGCAAGGTGGTACACGCTGGCGGCATCCCGGATCGGGCCAAGATCAGTAGCTGGTTGTAAACGAACAAAACCCCAACGGAGGAGGAAGAGACAATGAAGAAGATATTGCTGGCGCTGACTGGCGCCTTGATGCTGTTCGCCCAGACGCTTCGTGCCGAGGCCGTATTCACGGTCGACGCCCTGGGCAACGGCGTTTTCGCGTTGATCGGCCAGACCGGCGGCCGCCTGTACGAAAACCACGGCCTGAACGCCAATTACGGCGTGATCGACACAGCGGCGGGGACGATCCTGATCGATGCCGGGGCCTCGGCCGTCGCCGCCAGGGTCCTTGAAATGGAGGCCAGAAAACTGACCGGCAAGCCGGTCAAATGGGTGATCAATACCGGTGCCCAGGACCATCGCTGGCTGGGTAACGCTTACTTCGCCGCCCACTTGTTGAAGCGTTCGGTCAGGCGGTCGATGTTCTCCAGCCAGAAATCGGTGTTGATCTCGATCGCGTTCTTCATGTTGTCCGGCGCGGTCGGCAGGTCGGCCAGCACCGCCTTCGGCAGCAGCGACGGGGCCTTCTTGTTCGACGTGCCGTAGGCGATGCCTTCGGACAGCTTGGCCTGGTTCTCCGCCTTGCCGACGAAGTTCAGGAACTTGTAGGCGGCCTCCTGGTTGGGGCTGCCCTTCAGGATCACCCAGCTGTCGATGGTGTAGAGCGCGCCGTTCCACACCATACCGAAGTTCTTCTTCTCGTTCTTGTTGGCGGCGTCGATGCGGCCGTTATAGACCGAGGTCATCGCCACTTCGCCAGAGGCCAGCAGTTGCGGCGGCTGGGCGCCGGCCTTCCACCAGACGATGTCGTTCTTGATGGTGTCGAGCTTCTTGAAGGCGCGGTCGATGCCGGCATCGGTGCCCAGCACCTTGTAGACGTCGGCCGGGGCGACGCCGTCGGCCATCAGCGCGATCTCCAGCGTGGTCTTCGCGCCCTGGCGCAGGCCGCGCTTGCCCGGATACTTCTTGGTGTCGAAGAAGTCGGCCCAGCTCTTCGGCGCGTCCTTCAGCTTGTCCTTGTCGTAGCCGAGGACGAAGTCATAGACGATGGCGCCGACACCGCAGGGGTTGACCGTGGAGGGCAGATAGATGTCCTCGCCGCCGATCTTGGAATAGTTCAGCTTCTCGTACAGGCCCTCGTCGCAGCCCAG
>OFJB01000250.1_pt1 | contig 28607 bp, 26 predicted proteins | sample 1775081 | NCBI WGS metagenome assembly OFJB01 (sample SAMN08195771, study PRJEB24354) | sludge metagenome | isolation source: initial sludge from phenol fed wastewater aerobic bioreactor | place: India: Nagpur | collected 2016-06-05
ACGCCCTGTACGACTGCATGACCGACCCGCTGCACAAGGCGGGCGCGCAGCCGGGCTTCATCGTGGTGCTGGAGCACATTCCGGCCACCGCCAAGTTCGACAAGGAAGCGCGCGAGCAGTTGCTGGACATCTTCCGTGATGCCGCCGACTACTGGGGCGATCGCAAGATACCGTTCCGGTGTTTCTATTCTTTTCTGTAGCCCGTTCTGCACAAGCTGGCCAAGCAGAACGGGCCAACGAGGCCCAAGCCGAGGTGAGCGCGGACGCCACCGAAGCGACCGAAAAAATGCCCACCGACAAGCTCGTGGACATCTCGCCGCTGGCGCTGCGCATGAGCAGCCCCTTCAACGCCGGCTACTGGCTGAGCGCAGCCTGACGCCCGCGCGCGTCCCGGCGTCCATCGGCCCGCTCCCGAGCGGGCTTTTTTACGCCCGCGGGTGGCTGGCAACAGCCCTGCTGCGCGCCCGATCGCTATAGTGTCAGCACCGCTGTTCCCGGCCTTTCCCATGCAAGATTCCCAGTCATCCCCAGCGGACGACACCGCCCAGGCCCCTGCCTTCGCCCAGCGGCAAGCCCAGGTGGTGCAGGCACTGCAAGCCGTGCTGCCGCCCGCCGCCCTGCTGTGGACCGACGAGCAGACCACGCCCTACGAGTGCGACGGCCTGGCCGCCTACCGCCAGCGGCCCATGGCCGTGGCCCTGCCCGAAACCGACGCGCAGGTGCGCGCCGTGCTGCAGGCCTGCCACGCCTTGGGCGTGCCGGTGGTGGCGCGCGGCGCCGGCACCGGGCTGTCGGGCGGCGCGCTGCCGCACGAGCGCGGCGTGACGCTGTCGCTGGCGCGCTTCAACCAGATCCTGAAGATCGACCCGCTGGCGCGCACCGCCCGCGTGCAATGCGGCGTGCGCAACCTGGCCATCAGCGAGGCGGCCGCCGCGCATGGCCTGTACTACGCGCCCGACCCGTCCAGCCAGATCGCCTGCACCATCGGCGGCAACGTGGCCGAGAACTCGGGCGGCGTGCACTGCCTGAAGTACGGGCTGACGCTGCACAACGTACTGGCCGTGAAGGGCTTCACCGTGGACGGCGAGGCGGTCGAGTTCGGCGGCGCGGCGCTGGACGCGCCCGGCTACGACCTGCTGGCGCTGGTCACCGGCAGCGAGGGCATGCTGGCCGTCACCACCGAGGTGACGGTGCGCCTGCTGCCCAAGCCGCTGCTCGCGCGCTGCATCATGGCCAGCTTTGCCGACGTGCGCGCGGCCGGCGCGGCGGTGGCCGCGGTGATCGCCGCCGGCATCATCCCGGCCGGGCTGGAGATGATGGACGGGCCGATGACGCGCGCGGTGGAAGACTTCGTGCACGCCGGCTACGACCTGGATGCGGCCGCGATCCTGCTGTGCGAGAGCGACGGCACGCCCGAGGAGGTGGCCGAGGAAATCGAGCGCATGTCCGCGGTCTTGCAAGGCGCCGGCGCCACGCGCATCGCCGTCAGCCAGTCCGAGGCCGAGCGCCTGAAGTTCTGGAGCGGACGCAAGAACGCCTTTCCGGCCAGCGGGCGCATCAGCCCGGACTACATGTGCATGGACTCGACCATTCCGCGCCAGCGCCTGGCCGACATCCTGCTGGCGATCGCCGAGATGGAGAAAAAATACGGCCTGCGCTGCTGCAACGTGTTTCACGCCGGCGACGGCAACCTGCACCCGCTGATCCTGTTCGACGCCAACGACCCCGACCAGCTGCGCCGCTGCGAGCTGTTTGGCGCCGACATCCTGGAGACCAGCGTGGCCATGGGCGGCACCATCACCGGCGAGCACGGGGTGGGGGTGGAGAAGCTCAACTCGATGTGCGTGCAGTTCACCGCCGCCGAGAACGCGCAGATGCTGGCGCTCAAGCACGCCTTCGATCCCGGCGAGCTGCTCAACCCCGGCAAGCTGATTCCGACGCTGGCGCGCTGCGCCGAATACGGCAAGCAGGTGTTCAAGGGTGGGCGCCTGCCGTTTCCGGAGCTGGAACGATTTTAAGCGTTTTGGTGCTGCAGCGCTTGTATCATAAGCGCAAGTAGCTACTATTTTTATAGTATTCCACCAATCGGCACGCGGTCGCCAGGGCCACCCGAGTTCTCGGCCACCCAGGCCGCGTACACCGGGTCGGCCGCCACGGTGGCGATGGCGTGGATGGCCGGCAGGTCGTAGGGATGGCGCGCCCGGATGGCGGCCTGGAGTTGCGCGTACTGGCTGGGCTGGGTCTTGAACAGCACGCGAAATTCGCTGTCCTCGAACACCTCGCCGCGCCAGCGATAGATGCTCTCGATGGGCTCGATCTGCACGCAGGCGGCCAGCTGCAGGTGAACGATGGCGCGCGCCAAGGCCTGCGCCTCCTCGCGCGAGCCGACGGTGGTGACAACCAGCCAGGGCAGCGGCGCGGTCATTGCGTGCCCCCACGCTCCACGGCTTCGCCTGTTGCGCCGGCCTTGCAGGCCGCGGCACGGTCAGAGTCCGTGCCCCTTCGCGCTGTCCAGGCCTGCGCAGGCAGGCCTGGAGCCGCAGCGCTCAGCTCTGAGGGGGCGTTCGCACCTTCGGGCGGCCGGGCGGTGCTCATGACGCCCTCAGGCTGCAGCGGTGGCGCGCGCCGGGTAGCCCATGCGGTCCAGCGCCGCCGCGAGCTGGCTCACGCTGCGCTCCACCTGGGCCCATTTGTCCAGGCCGAACAGGCCCAGGCGGAAGGTGGAAAAGCCCGCTGGCTCGTCGCACATCAGGGGCACGCCGGCGGCGCTTTGCACCCCTTGCGCCATGAAATTCTTGCCGTTCTGCACCTCGGGGTCGCTGGTGTAGCTGACCACCACGCCCGGCGCCTCGAAGCCGGGGGCCGCCACGCTGGGAAAGCCGCGATTGGCCAGCAGCGCCCGCACCTGACGGCCGAGAGCAAATTGCTGCTCGCGCACGGTGGCAAAGCCGCGTTGCTGCGTCTCGCGCATGGTGTCGCGCAAATCGATCAGCGCCATGGTGGGCATGGTGGCGTGGTAGGCATGGCTGCCGGTCTCATACGACTGCATGATCTGGTGCCACTTTTTCAAATCCATCGAGAAGCTGCTGCTGGTGGTCGTCTCCAGCGCTTTCAGCGCGCGTGCCGACAGGCCGATCATGGCGCACGCCGGCGCGCTGCTCCAGCCCTTTTGCGGCGCGCTGATGAGCGCGTCCACGCCCAGTGCGCGCATGTCCACCCACACCGCGCCCGAGGCCACGCAGTCCAGCACGAACAGGCCGCCCACCGCATGCACGGCCTCGCCGATGCGCTTGAGCTGCTCGTCGGGCATCAGGATGCCGCTGGCCGTCTCCACGTGCGGCACAAAGACCACGCCGGGCTGCTCGCGCGCAATGGCGGCCACGATCTCGTCGATGGGCGCCGGCGCCCACGGCGCCTGCGCGCCATCGCCGGTGCGGCGCGCCTTCAGCACCGTGATGCGATCGCCGCTGGTGATGCCGCCGACCTCCAGGATCTGGCTCCAGCGGTAGCTGAAGTAGCCGTTGCGCACGATCAGCACCTTTTGCCCCCCCGCAAACTGGCGCGCCACGGCCTCCATGCCGAAGGTGCCGCTGCCGGGGATCAGTGCCGTGGCTTCGGCGCCATACACCCCCTTCAGCATGGCACTGATGTCCTTCATCACGCCCTGAAAGCGCTTGGACATGTGGTTGAGCGCGCGGTCGGTGTAGACCACCGAGAACTCGAGCAGGCCGTCGGGGTCGATGTGAGGCAGCAGTGAGGGCATGGGAAAACTCCGCAAAGAGGCCGCAACACGTCCACGCGGGGCGGGCACGGCGGGGGCAACGGTTCAGCTTATCACGCAGCCGCCCGGTACATTAGGGGGCATGGAATTCACCGCCCTGCTTGGCGCTTTTGGCAAAAGCCTGCTGTTTGCGCTGGCGGCCGTGCTGCCCATCATCAACCCGTTGGCCACGGCCCCCGTGTACATCAGCTTGACGCACCACCTGGACGCCCCCACCCGGGCCGCACTGGCGCGGCGCATTGGCCAGCACGTGGTCCTGCTGCTGGTGGGCGCCACCCTGGTGGGCTCCTACGTGCTGGACTTCTTCGGCATCTCGCTGCCCATCGTGCGCGTGGCCGGTGGCCTGGTGGTGGCCTCCATGGCCTGGCGCATGCTGAACGCCCAGCAGGCGGCCGATGGCGACACCGACCAGATGGCTCAGTCGGTCACCGAGAACACCGTGCGCATCCGCGCCTTCTACCCGCTCACCTTTCCGCTCACCTGCGGCCCCGGCTCGATCGCGGTGGCCATCACCGTGGGCGCCAGCCTGCGCACGCCCAGGGTCACCGAATCGCTGGTCACCTTTGCCGCCGGCGTGCTGGCGATGATCATCATCGGCATGCTGGTCGCCCTGACCTACCGCTATGCCACGCGCCTGCTGCGCCCGCTGGGCGAGGTGGGGCAGATCGTGTTCATGCGCCTGATGGCCTTCATCCTGCTCAGCATCGGGGTGCAGATCATGTGGGATGGGGTGAGCGCGCTGCTGCGCGGGCTGGGGTCGGCGCCGTGAAGTCGGCGTAGCGCATCCGCCCTCCACTGGATCAAGCCTGGCCGCGGCCCCATCCGCACGAGCTTCGGTGGCCTCGATCCGCCGCCGCGGCTTCTCCCGCCGCAAGATGCCCCACGCCTGCGAAGCCCCCTGGCAGGCCACAATTTAATCAATCGTTTGATCTTATGCTCCAATACGCCCCTAGATGACGACCGCCCCCACGCCCAACCGCACCGCGACCGGACTGCGCGCAAGACGCACGCCGGCCACATCGCCCCGCCCGGCCGGCGCGCCGGCGCCCGCCCGTGGCACCGCACGCACGGCCGCTGCACCGCGACGCGCCGCCCGCAGCGATGGCCAGCAGGCGCGCCAGCGCCTGCTGCTCACCGCGCTGACGTTGTTCGCGGAGAAAGGCTTTGCCAAGACCTCCACGCGCGAGATCGCGCAGGCCGCGGGCGCCAACATCGCCGCCATCGGCTATTACTTCGGCGACAAGGCCGGTCTCTACGCCGCCTGCTTCGCCGAGCCCATGGGTGGCAATGCCGGCGACCTGACGAAGCTCTATGACGCGGCGGACCTGCCGGTGCGGGAGGCGCTGCGCCTGTTCCTGGTCAGCTACGTGGAGCCGCTGAAACAGGGGGAGATCGTGCGCCAGTGCATGCGGCTGCACATGCGCGAGCTGCTGGAGCCCACCAGTCAGTGGGCCAAGGAAATCGAACGTGACATTCAAGGCCCGCATCTGGTGCTGGTCGACATCCTCAGACGCCACCTGGGCGTGACACCCGACGACGATGTGCACCGCCTGGCTTTCGCCATCACGGGCCTGGCGCTGCAACTCTTCGTCACCCATGACTTCATCAACGCCATCCAGCCCTCGCTGATGCGCGACGCGGCCAGCATCGACCGCTGGGCCACGCAACTGGTGCTGTACGCCCATGCGCTGCTCGATGACGAAGTGCGACGCCGCGCGGCCCACAAGAAGAAATCCGCCGCCCCCACTCCTTCCTCCCCGAAGCCCACGCGCAAACGTGCCTCTTCGTCATGACGACTTCCGGTCCCGCTTCCCTCTTTTGGCGTCGCTGCGCGCTGGCCGCGCTCCCATTGGCCCTGAGCGCCTGCGGCCTCACGCGTCCGCCGGCGCAGGTCGACGCCCCCGTGCCGCCCACCTGGCAAAGCGCCCCGCCCGATGCCGCCGCCACCCTGCCCCACGCGGGCTCGCAGGCCATGCTGGCTGAGTGGTGGCAAGGCGCGGGCGATCCACTGCTGGCCGAGCTGATCGAAGCCGCCCAGGCCGCGAGCCCCAACCTGGCCAGTGCCGCTGCGCGCATCGCCGAAGCCCGCGCCACGCGTGTTCAGGCCGGCGCCGCGTTGGTGCCCACGCTGGACGGCTCGCTCACGGCCAACCGGGGCAACAGCATGAGCGCCTCGAGTGGCGTCAGCAGTGGCAGCAGTTCCGGCGGCGGCACGCCCATGCCTGCCATCACCACCTTGCAGGCCGGCCTGCAGGCGGGCTGGGAGATCGATCTCTTCGGCGGCCTGCGCGCGAACCGCGACGCGGCCAGCGCGCGGCTCGACGCCACACAAGCCCGGTGGCACGAGGCCCGCGTGTCGGTCGCGGCCGAAACCGCGAACGCCTATTTCGCCGAACGCGCCTGCGCGCGCCAGCTCGCGGTGGCCGAGTCCGACACCGCGTCGCGCCGTGAAAGCGCGCGCCTCACACAGCTGTCGGCCGATGCGGGCTTCACCGCGCCGGCCGATGCGGCACTGGCCCGCGCCGGTGCGGCCGATGCCGCCGCGCGACTGACGCAACAACGCACCCAGTGCGCGCTGATGCGCCAGGGCCTGGTCGCGCTGACCGGGCTGCCGGCCGGTGCGCTGGCCAGCCGGCTCGACGCTGCGCCGGTGCAGCTCGCGCTGCCGGCCCTGCACCCGGTGGACAGCGTGCCCGCGCGCGTGCTGGCGCAGCGCCCCGACGTGTTCGCGGCCGAGCAGGCCGTGGCCGCCGCCAGCGGCGAAGTGAGCGCGGCCCAGGCCCAACGCTACCCGCGCCTGATGCTGAGCGGCAACATCGGCCGGCTGCAACTGCGCAGCGGCGACTTCCGCCAGACGATGGACACCTGGACCGTGGGCCCGGTCTCGCTCATCCTGCCGATCTTCGACGGCGGCACGCGCCGCGCCAATGCCGAGGCCGCGCAGGCCCGCTACGACGAAGCCGCGAGCCAGTACCGCGCCCAGGTGCGCCAGGCCGTGCGCGAGGTGGAGGAAGCCCTGCTCAAGCTGCAGGACACCGATGCCCGCGCCGGCGATGCCGACACCGCCGTGGCCGGCTACGACGCCGCGCTGCGCGCCGCGCAATCGCGCTTCGACAGCGGCCTGGCCAGCCAGTTCGAGCTGGAGGACGCGCGGCGCACCCTGTTCGCGGCCCAGACCGCACGCGTGGCCCTGCAGCGCGAACGCGCCGAAGCCTGGGTGCTGCTGTACCGCGCGCTGGGCGGCGGCTGGCAGCGCGAGGGCCAGGCCGTCGCTCAGGCCGAGGGCAGCGCACCGCCCGTCCACGCCTCTTCTTCCGAGCCAGCCCCGGCGCCCAGTCGCTGAGCGCCCGCCAGAGACCTCCTTCTTCACGTACGCACCATGACTCCCAAAAAGCGTTTCGTTCTGATCCTCGTGGCCCTGGCCGTGCTCGTGCTGGCCGCCCTGGCCTTCTTCCTTCCGCGCGGCGGCAACGCCGACGCCCCGGCCGGCAAGGCTGCCCCGAGCGGCGCCAGCCCCGCCGCCGACACCGCGCGCCCAGCCCTCACCGTGAGCGTGGTGCGGCCCCAGCCGGCCGAGCTGGCGATCACGCTGGTCGCCAACGGCAACATCGCGGCCTGGCAGGAGGCCAGCGTCGGCTCCGAATCCAACGGCCTGCGCCTGGCCGACGTGCGCGTGAATGTGGGTGACCGCGTGAAGAAGGGCCAGGTGCTGGCCACCTTCTCACCCGAAACGGTGAACGCCGACGTGGCCCAGGCCCGCGCCTCGCTGGTCGAAGCGCGCGCCAGCGCCGCCGACGCGGCCGGCAACGCCGCGCGCGCCCGCACCTTGGCCCAGACCGGCGCGCTGAGCCAGCAGCAGATCAACCAATACCAGACCACCGAGCAGACCGCCAAGGCACGCGTGGAAGCGGCCGAAGCCGTGCTGGCCGCGCAGCAGGTGCGCGGGCGCAACACGCAGGTACTGGCGCCCGACGACGGCGTGATCTCCTCGCGCACCGCCACCGTGGGCAGCGTGGTCGGCGCCGGCACCGAGCTGTTCAAGCTGATCCGCCAGGGCCGCCTGGAATGGCGCGCCGAAGTCGGCGCCGCCGAGCTTGGCCGGCTGAGCGTGGGACTGCCGGCCACCGTCACCGCCCCCGGCGGTGCCGAGGTGCAGGGCAGGCTGCGCAGCATCGCGCCCACGGTCGATCCCCAGACGCGCAATGCACTGGTCTACGTGGACATTCCAGACGTGCAGGCCAATGCGGGCGTGAAAGCCGGCATGTTCGCGCGCGGCGAGTTCCTGATCGGCAAGAGCGATGCGCTCACGGTGCCACAAGTGTCGGTGGTGCCGCGCGACGGCTTCAACACCGTGATGGTGCTGCAGAACGACAGCCGCGTGCGCCTCACACGCGTGCAGGCCGGCCGCCGCATCGGCGACCGCATCGAGGTGCAGGGAGAGCAGCTGGCCCCCGATTCACAAGTCGTGGTGGAAGGCGCCGGCTTCCTGAACGACGGCGACCTGGTGCGCGTGGCCGAGGCATCTCCGGCGCCGGCCGCGCCCGCAACACCGGCGGCCCAGCCCGCCACCCCGGCCCGCTGAGCATGCGCCACTGCATGCCCCGCCTCCTCCTGCTGAAAGGGCCTTGCCCATGAACCTCTCCTCCTGGTCGATCAAGAACCCCATTCCGGCGGCGATGATCTTCGTGCTGCTCACGCTGGCGGGCCTGTTCGCCTTCAAGCAGATGAAGGTGCAGAACTTCCCCGACATGGACCTGCCGGTGGTGATCGTCACCGCCGCCTTGCCCGGCGCCTCGCCCGCGCAGTTGGAAAACGATGTCGCCCGCAAGGTCGAGAACGCCATCGCCACCCTGCAGGGTCTCAAGCACGTCACTACCACGCTGACCGACGGCGCAGCCACCATCGCGGCCGAGTTCGTGCTCGAAAAGCCGATCCAGGAAGCCGTGGACGACGTGCGTTCGGCCGTGAGCCGCGTGCGCTCCGACATGCCGGCCGACCTGCGCGACCCCATCGTGACCAAGCTGGACCTGGCCTCGCAGCCCATCCTCGCCTTCGCGATCCACTCGGACCGCATGGACGACGAGGCGCTGTCCTGGTTCGTCGATGACACCATCGCGCGCCGCCTGATGGCCGTGCCCGGTGTGGGCGCCGTCAACCGCGTGGGCGGTGCGACGCGCGAGGTGCGCGTGGCGCTGGACCCGGCCAAGCTGCAGGCGTTGGGCGCCACGGCGGCCGACGTGTCGCGCCAGTTGCGCATGGTCCAACAGGAAAGCGCGGGCGGCCGCACCGACCTGGGCCGCACCGAGCAACCCGTGCGCACCATCGCTACCGTGGCCTCGGCCGACGAGCTGCGTCGCATGCAGATTCCGCTGGCCGACGGCCGCCGCATCGTGCTGCAGGACGTGGCCAGCATCGAGGACACCGTGGCCGAACAGCGCGCCGCCGCCGTGCTCAACGGCCAGCAGGTCGTGGGCTTCGAAGTGGCCCGCAGCCGCGGTGCCAGCGAAGTGGAAGTGGGCGCCGGTGTGGAAAAGGCGCTGGAGCAATTGCAGAAGGAATTTCCGCACATCCAGCTCACGCGCACGCTGGACTTCGTGAAGATCGCGGCCGAGGAGTACGACGCCTCGATGAAGCTGCTGGTCGAAGGCGCCTTCCTCGCCGTGCTGGTGGTGTGGCTGTTCTTGCGCGACTGGCGCGCCACCATCGTGTCGGCCGTGGCGCTGCCGCTGTCGGTGATCCCGGCCTTCATCGGCATGTACCTGCTGGGCTTTTCCATCAACATCATCACGCTGCTGGCGCTGTCGCTGGTGGTCGGCATCCTGGTCGACGACGCCATCGTGGAGGTGGAGAACATCGTGCGCCACCTGCGTATGGGCAAGAGCCCCTACCAGGCGGCGATGGAAGCGGCCGACGAGATCGGCCTGGCCGTGATCGCCACCACCTTCACGCTGATCGCCGTGTTCCTGCCCACCGCCTTCATGAGCGGCGTGGTCGGCAAGTTCTTCAAGCAGTTCGGCTGGACGGCCTCGCTCGCGGTGTTCGCCTCGCTGGTGGTGGCGCGCCTGCTCACGCCCATGATGGCGGCCTACATGCTCAAGCCGCTGGTGGACCGGAAAGAAACGGATCCGCGCTGGCTGGCCACCTACATGCGCTGGGTGCAGGCCTGCCTGCGCCACCGCATGCTGACCATGGTCGGCGCCACCGTCTTCTTCCTTGGCTCGCTGGCCATGATCCCGCTTCTGCCCTCGGGCTTCATCCCGGCCGACGACAACGTGCAGACCCAAGTGCGCGTGGAGCTTCCACCCGGTGCCAAGCTCGCGCAGACGCTGGAGATGGCCGAGAAGGTGCGCCAGCGCCTGCTGAAGATCGACCACATCCACGACATCTACACCGCCGTGGGAGCCGGCAGCGCGGGCGCCGACCCCTTCTCGGGCAACTTCGTCGAGGCGCGCAAGGCCACGCTCACGCTGCAGCTCGCGCCGCGCGGCGAACGGCCGAAGAAGCAGGTGATCGAGGCGCGGATCCGCGCCGCGCTGGAAGACATGCCCGGCGCGCGCTTCGGCGTCGGCCTGGGCGGCTCCAACGACAAGTACGTGCTGGCCCTGTCCAGCCAGGACCCGCATGCCCTGCGCCAGGCCGCCACCGCAGTGGAGCGCGAGCTGCGCACCATTGCCGGCATCGGCAACGTCACCTCGCTGGCGAGCCTGGTGCGGCCCGAGATCGTGGTGCGGCCCGACTTTGCGCGCGCCGCCGACCTGGGCGTGACCAGCGCCGCCATCGCCGATACGCTGCGCGTGGCGACCATGGGCGACTATGACAACAACCTGCCCAAACTGAACCTGGCCGAGCGGCAGGTGCCGATCATGGTGCGCCTGCGCGACGACGCGCGCCAAGACCTGGCACAGCTGGAACGCCTGACAGTGCCCGGCGCGCACGGCCCGGTGCGCCTGGGCGAGGTGGCCCGCTTCGAGCTGGCCGGCGGCCCCGCCGTCATCAGCCGCTACGACCGCGCGCGCAACATGAACTTCGAGATCGAGTTGGGCACCCGCGGCCTCAACGACGTGACCGAGGCCGTGCGCCAGCTGCCCGCCGTGAAGGCCCTGCCCGCCAGCGTGCGCATCATCGATATCGGCGACGCCGAGGCCATGGCCGAGCTGTTCACCGGCTTCGGCCTGGCCATGCTCACCGGCATCGTGTGCATCTACATCGTGCTGGTGCTGCTGTTCAAGGATTTCCTGCAGCCGTCCACCATCCTGGCGGCGCTGCCGCTGTCGCTGGGCGGCGCCTTCGTGGGCCTGCTGATCGCCAACAAGAGCTTCTCCATGCCCTCGCTCATCGGGCTGATCATGCTCATGGGCATCGCGACCAAGAACTCGATCCTGCTGGTGGAATACACCATCGTGGCGCGGCGCGAGCGCGGCATGAACCGCTGGGACGCCCTGCTCGACGCCTGCCACAAGCGCGCGCGCCCCATCATCATGACCACGCTGGCCATGGGCGCGGGCATGCTGCCCATCGCCATCGGCTGGGGCGCGGCCGACGCCAGCTTTCGCTCGCCCATGGCCACGGCCGTCATCGGCGGCTTGATCACCTCCACGGTGCTGAGCCTGCTGGTGGTGCCGGCCGTCTTCACCTACGTGGACGATTTCGAGCAGTGGGCCAGGCGGCAGACGCGGCGCCTGCGGCGCGCCCCCGCCTCTCGGCCCCAGGCACCGGTGTCGCCCTTCGAGGCAGGTTGATGCGGATTTGCATCCAGAAAAATGACAAATGACGAATGACTTTGCTGCGCTTCAATGACCAAGGCACCGACGTCATGGGTCATGTCCGGCGTCAGCCGGACGGTCATTCGTCATTTTTGAACGCGAAACGGTATGAGCCCGCCGTCGTCAACGACGGTCAGCGGGATTCTCCTTTGTCCACGGCGCACTCCGAGCGACGCCCAGTGCGGCCAGCAGGTCTTCCCGCCTGACCACGCCCATGCGCGTGTAGAGCTGGCGCCGGTGGTAAACCACCGTGTTGGCGCTGATGCCCATGCGCTCGGCGATCCGCGACTCGGGCAGGCCGCGCGCCAGCCACCAGGCCAGCTCGGCCTGGCGCCGGGGCAGGCCAAGCACGTCCAGGCGCTCCAGCAGCCGCGTACCGCCGGACACGTGGCGCGTGACGTGGATGGCCGCCGCATCGGCCTCGCCCGCTCGGCCTTCCAGGTGGATGGCGCGCAGCGAGAACGCGCCGTGCGCATTGGAAAACGTCATCTGCGGCAGCGGCGCATCGGCCGCCGGCAAGTACAGCCACTGCACCAGCACCTGCAGCGCCGCCGGCAGCGCGCCCCCGCAGCCGCGCCAGCGCCAGCCAAAAGCCTGTGCTAGCAGCGCCTCGGTGTCCGGCGCGATCCACAGCGGCCGGCCCATGGCGGTGACCACCAGCAGCCCATGGTCGCAGGCCTCGGCATCGTGCGCCGCCGCTCCATCCAGCCGGCCCGGCTGCAGCGCGCGCGCCAGGCCGGACTCCAGCCGGCCGAGCGCGGCGGCCTCGCCGGCCGTAAAACCCCGCTCACCGTCGCGGCGGTAGAGCCAGACGATGCCGACGCCGCGCCCGTCCGCCGTGCGCAGCGGCAGCTTCATGGCCATTTCCACCTCGCCGGGGCGCAGCACCGCGTTGAAATAGTCGCTGCGCCGCATCACCCGCCGCTCGCTCTCCAGCACGCCCGGCTCGAAATACGCCGGCATCACCGCGCGCGTGGCGGGGTTCTCCATGTGGATGTCCAGCTCGCCGTCGCTGCGCCGGTGGAGATACCCGCCCGAGTCGAAGCCGATCAACCCGTGCAGCACGGGCGCGATCTGCTGCGGGCCGCCGGCGTCCATTCGGGCCATCTGGCGCAGCTGCGCCAGGGCGTGGTCGAGGTGGCGTTGTGCGGGCATGGCGGCGAATCTACAGGGCATGCGGCGTTTCACAACCACCCCGGAGGGGTAGGGTGGCGCGCGCCGTGTGCGCCTAGCCTTGGCGGCTTGTCTTCCAATGCCCCGCCGCGCCCATGCCCCTTGTCGCACCCGTCCTTCTTGCCGCCGCGCTGCTGGCCGCCAGCGCCGCCCAGGCGGCGCCGTTTGCCATCACCTACACGGGGCGCATCAGCGCGCCCGATCCCGTCTACGGTGAAATCTTCCCCGAGCTGGTTGTGGGTGAGGGCTATACCTTGACCCTGGTGTTCGACAACGGCAGCACCACGGCCACCCACCAGACCTGGACCGGTGCCCACCTGAGGTGCGCGCTCTTTCGCATGAACGATGCCCGCACCGCCGCGTTCGCACACCGTCTGGCCTCCGACCCGCTTTGGGTGGCGCAAGGCAGCGTGGCGACCGACGCCAGCGGCGCGCTCACCGCCGTATTTTCAGACCTCAGCACAGAGCCATTGGGCTCGAATCCAGCCCACTACAGCACACGCGGCATTGCGGTGGATGGCTACGTGGACTGGTCCGCCAATGCTCAGAACTCCGTCTTCTACGACACCTCCTGGCCACGGCCGAGGCACTTGCAAGACGCCTCCGGCGGCGTGCAAATGCACCCCGCCCGCTGGACAGCCCCCCTGCCCTTCACCGGCCCCTGCGATGCCGACGCCGTGCCGCCCGCAGGGCGCCCTGCCGCGACCCCGGTCCCCACCCTGGGCCTGCCGACCCTGGCGCTGCTGGGCCTGGGCACGGCCGCCTTCGGCGCACGCCGGCTGCGCCGCAAAAATTCCTGATTTGATAGCTGGTTGCGCTTTATCCGCAAGCGCTGGATGCCATTTTGACCATGAAAATCCGCCCGTTGCTCGCCACCGCCCTGCTGGCCACCAGCGCCGCCGCCCAGGCCGCGTCCTACGCCATCAGCTACCAGGGCACCATCGGCCCGCCCGTCACCGACACGTCCGCCATTGCCGGCATCGCGCCGGGCGCGGGCTACACGCTGAGCTTCATCCTGGACAACGGCGGCGCCAGCGCCAGCGGCCAGGGCTGGCAGGCGGGAGACATCACCTGCATCGTGCTGCGCACGGGCGGCGCCCGGCTGGCGGTGGACACGTCCGTGTTCGGCGCCAACAGCGTCTCTGGCCACGTCGAGACAGACCCGGCGGGTACCTTGAGCCATGTATTCGGGCACATCGACCGCGGCCCCATCCCGCCCAGCGAATACACTGCCACCGGGCTGGCCCTGCAACCCGATTTGCGGCTGTGGGTGCGCCCCCACGACAACAGCGCCCTCTTGCTGAGAGACGGCGACGCCAGCGCGGCTGCGCCCCACCGCACCGCCACCGACGCGGCGGGCGGCCTGGACATGAACGCCGGCCGCTGGAGCAGCCCTTACGCCGTTAACGGCCCTTGCGACGAAACCCCCACCGCCCCTCTGCCCCAGCCCCCCAACCCGCCCGAGGGCGTGAGCGCCCAGCCCGGCAACCGGAGCGTGGTGCTGAGCTGGACCACCCCCGCCACCGGCACGCCACCCGCCAGCTACACCGCCTACGCAATGGGCATCAGCACCAGCCCGAGCTGCACCGTGGCCCACCCCGCCACCAGTTGCACCGTGGCCGGGCTGGCCAATGGCCATCCCTACACCTTCGCCGTCACCGCCATGGCGCCCGGCGCCCACCCGTCCGCTCCCTCCGCCACCGTGACGGCCACGCCCTTTGCGCCCGGCGCGCCCGGCGCACCCACCAGCGTGACGGGCACGCCGGGCGACGGCCAGGTCACCCTGCGCTGGCAGCCCCCGGCCGCGGGCGGCGCGCCCGTCTCGTACAGCGCCGTCGCCAATAACGGCAACAGTTGCACCGTGCCCGCGCCCGTCACCACCTGCACCGTGCGAGGCCTGACCAACGGCACGCCCTACGCCTTCATCGTGGGGGCCGCCAATGCCGCAGGCATAACCCATGCCAGCTCCGTGTCCTTCACGCCCATGGCGGGGCCCAGCGGCGGCGTACAGCCCGTACCGGCCCTGGGCCTGCCCGCCCTCGCACTGCTGGGCCTGGGCGCGGCCGCCGTTGGCGCACGCCGGCTGCGCCGCAACAACTTCTGATTTGATAGCTCCCAGCGCTTGTCATACAAGCGCAGACGCCATTTTTTATCCATATTTCCAAGGATTTCCCCATGACGCTGCGCACACTGGCCGCCGCGCTGGCCTTCTCCGCCCTGCAGGTGCTCCCCCCCACCGGCGCCTGGGCGGCTGGCGCCACCGACCCGGCCAACTACCAACTCACCCCCGCGCTGATGGACCGCATGGACAAAGTGGCCGCCGAGCTCAAGCACCTGCCGCGGCAAGGCGATGACGACCGCGAAGACGACGACGCCCAGTCGGTCGAGGACATCGCCCGCCAGCTCGACGCCCGCCCCCAGGTGCGCGCCGCGCTGGCGCGCCATGGCCTGAGCAGCCGCGAATACGCCACCGCCATGCTGGCCGCGCTGCACGCGGGCATGGCGCTGGCGGTGGAAAAGGCCCCGGGTGCGAAGGGCGCGCAAGCCTTCACGCCCGCGCAGCGCGCCAACGTGGAGGTGCTGCGCGCCCGCCAGAAGAACAGCCCATGAAGGCCCTGCCCACGCTCTTGCTGGTCGCGCTGCTGGCCGCCTGCGGAGGCGGCGGCGGCAGCACCGGCGAGCCGCCGCCGCCCGTCGACCACGCCGTGCCGGGCCGCTTCGTGCTGCGCGTGGCTGCCATGGGCACCGCGGGCCATGTGGCGCTGACCGAAAAACCGCAGCCCTATCGCGACAGCCTGCCCAGCGCGCCCATCGACCGGCGCATCCACATCGGCGGGCCGGGCGCCGGCCACGTCTACACGCCGCCCGAGGGCTGGTCGCTCATCGACATGGCGCTGCACCCCTCGGGCGAGATCTCCGCCGTGCTGGCCACGCACCGCGCGCTGCGCCTGGTGCGGCTGGACACCCAGGCCCGCGAGCTGACCCGCGCCGAACTGACCGACCCGGCCACGCCGCTTGACCCGTATTACGACCAGGGCGGCATCAAGGACGACACGGCGATGCTGCCCCTGCACACGCGCGACGCGGTGCGCCTGGCCGCGCTGGGCGAAGACCTGGCCGTGGCGCTGCGCACCGGCCGCCACGCCGTGGTGGCCTATCGCTATGGATACACGGCGCAGGGCGGCCATGGCCGCTATGTGCAGCACTGGCGCAGTCTGGTGGAGCCGGGCACCACGGTCATGGCGCGCTATCTGGCGGGCGGCAGCCACGACGCCTACGGCCAGCTCGTGAACCACTTCCAGGTGCTGCTGGCGGCCGACGCGCACGGCGGCATCGCCGTGGCCGTGCCCGCCGCGCCGCACAACAACGCGTTCGTGGCGCATGCGGCGCACTTCGGCTCGGTGCCGCCGGTATTGCCGGACCATGGCGCCATCGTCACCCGGCTCGACGGCCAGGGCCGCAACCTGGGCGCGGCCTTCGTCGACACGGGCGGCCCCACGCAGGTGTTCGCACTGCGCGCCCTGGGCGAAGGCTGGGCGCTCGCAGGCCGCCACAAGGTGGCAGGCCAGGCCGGCGGCTGGAACGGCTTCGCCGCATGGCTGGACGGCGCGGGCCGCCTGCAGCGCCATGCGGTGCTGCACGTGGAAGAGGACGACGTGCTGTTCGACATCGCCGCGCTGCCGGACGGGCGCCACCTCGTCGCGGGCGCCACGGGCTACCGGCAGAACCCGGCAGGCGCCAGCATTTCGGACGACGGCGCGCCGCTGCTGGCGGTGTTGGATGCACAAGGCCGCGTCGCACAGCGTCTGGCCCTGCCCGCCGGCCCCGGCCAGAACCCGGTGCGCAGCCTGGAGGGCCAGGGCGGCCGCTGGCTGGTGGGCGGCATGCGCGGCGGCCCCGGCACGCACACGGCCGACGCCGACCCCGCGCGGCTGCGCGCCGATGGCTACGTGCGCGAGGTGCCCGCGCCCTGAAGGCGCTCCAGCAGCTCCTGGCGCCCCTGCAACCCCAGCCGGTTGTAGAGCTGGCGCCGGTGGTAGACCACCGTGTTGGCGCTGATGCCCATGCGCTCGGCGATCCGCGACTCGGGCAGGCCTCGGGCCAGCCACCAGGCCAGCTCGGCCTGGCGTCGGGGCAGGCCGAGCGCCTGCAGCGCCGACAGCAGGCGCGCGCCGCGCGCCACGCGCCGGGTGATGTGCAGGGCCACGGCCTGCGGCGCGCCCGGCGCACCCGGCGTGCCGCTGGCAGCGGTCATGCGCGTGGCACGCAGCGAGAACCAGCCCTGCGCATTGCTGAGCTCCAGTTGCGGCAGAGCCTGGCCGGGCAGCGCCGGTACATGCAGCCGGCGCAGCAAGTCCTGCAGGGGGGCGGGGACCACGTCCGCGGCACCGCGCCAGCGCCAGCCGAAGGCTTGCCGCATGAGCGTCTCGGCGTCGGGCGAAACCCATTGCAACCGGCCCTCGCCGGTGGCGATGAGCAGGCCGGTGGCAACCACCTCGGCCTCGTGCAGGTCCAGGTCGCCGGGTTGAAGCAGCCGCCCCAGGCGGGCCTGCAGCGGCGCCAGCACCTCCAGCTCCTGGTGCGTGAACGCCGGCGCACCCGCGTGGCGGTAGAGAATCAGCGTGCCCACCCACTGGCCATCCGCGCGCAACACCAGCGTTGCCCAGTCGGTCACGCCCGAGGGTCGCAGCACCACGTTGAAGAATTCGCTGCGCCGCATCTGCTGCTGTGGCACTTTCAGCAATTGCTCCAGCAGCAACGGTCCACTGCCCAGATGCACTGTGTGTCCCAGGTCGCGTAGGCTGCAATGGAACACCTGGCGCTCACTGTGCAGGATGCGCGGGTCGAAGTAGTCCGCCACCCGCGCCCGGATGCCGGGGTCTTCCAGATGGGTCTGCAGCACCCCGTCGCTGCCCGCGTGGACGTAACCGCCCGCATCGAACGGCACCAGCGGACGCAGCGCCTGCAGCACCGGCGCGATGAGCTGCGGCCCCTGCAGGTCCAGCCCCGCCACCTGGTGCAGACGGGCCAGGGCCTGGTGGGCGGAACGGGGCGGTGGCATGTGCGGCGGCGGGGCAAGGGCGGAAGCACCGGATCGGCCCGGCCCCTGATCGGGACGCGGTGATTCGGCGCATCGCGATTGTCGGTCAGGAACTGCGAGCCGCTGTCCGCCGCGCTGGCGCTGGCCGCGGGCAGTGGACGACCGCGCTTGAATCCGGGCGCTACCAGGTGTCGATGAAGCGCGCGCGACCCGGCCTGGGTTGCACCCCGGCCAAGCCGCGCGCCAGCCAGGCCCGCGTCTCGGCTGGGTCAATCACCGCGTCGATCTCCAGCGTGGTGGCCATGTTGATGGCCTCGCCGTGCGCAACCTGGCGCGCCAGCAGCTGGGCAAACAGGGCGTCGCGCTCGGGGCCTTCGGGCACGGCCTCCAGCTCCTTGCGAAAGCCCAGGCGCACGTAGCCTTCCAGCCCCATGCCGCCGAACTCGCCCGTGGGCCAGGCGACGGTGAACACGGGCGCGTGAAAGCCGCCGGCGGTCATGCCCATGGCGCCCAGGCCGTAGCCCTTGCGCAGCACGACGCTGAAAAACGGCACGCGCAAGGCCGCGGCGATGACGAACAGGCGGCTGACGTGGCGCACCTGCGCGGTCTTCTCGATCTCGGGGCCGACCATGAAGCCGGGCGTGTCCACCAGGCTGACGATCGGCAGGCCATGCGCATCGCACAGCTGCATGAAGCGCGCCACCTTGTCGGCCGCGGGCGCGTCGATGGCGCCGCCCAGGTGCAGCGGGTTGTTGGCCAAGAGGCCGACCGGGCGGCCTTCGATGCGCGCCAGTGCGGTGTGAATGCCGATGCCGAAACCGGTGCGCAGCATGAGCAGGCTGCCTGCGTCCACCAACCCCGTCATCGCCGCCCGGGTGTCGTACACGCGCAGGCGGTTTTCGGGCACCACCTGGCGAAGCAGGCGTTGGTCGGGCGTGATCCAGTCCTTCACGCGGCCCTGAAAGAACGACATGTAGTGGCGCGCCGCCGCCACCGCCTGCGCTTCGTCATCGACCAGCACATCGATCACGCCGTTGCCGTGCTGCACGTCGGCGGGGCCGATGTCCTCGGGCCGAAACACGCCCAGCCCGCCGCCTTCGATCATGGCCGGCCCGCCCATGCCGAGGTTGCTGGCGCGGGTGGCGATGATGACGTCGCTGCAGCCCACCAGCGCGGCGTTGCCGGCAAAGCAGCGCCCATGCACGATGCCGACCACCGGCACCTGGCCCGACAGCGCGGCATAGGCGGCAAAGGTGTGCACGTGCAGGCCGGCAACCACGGCGCTGTCGGTGTCGCCCGGCCGGCCGCCGCCGCCTTCGGCAAACAGCACGACCGGCAGCTGCTGATCGAGTGCAATGCCCAGCATGCGGTCGGTCTTGGCGTGGTTGCGCATGCCCTGCGTGCCGGCCAGCACGGTGGCGTCGTAGCTCATCACCACGGTGCGCACGGCGTCAGCCCCGAAGATGGCACCGTTGACGCCGCCGATGCCCGTCACCATGCCGTCGGCCGGGGTGTTGGCGATCAGGTCCTCCATCGTCCGTCGGCGCGTTTGCGCGGCAATGGCCAGCGCGCCGTATTCGATGAAGCTGCCTTCGTCGCACAGGTCGGCAATGTTTTCGCGCGCGCTGCGGCTGCCCTGCGCGTGGCGCCTGGCCATGGCCTCGGGGCGCGCGGCGTCCTGCGTGTGGGCATGGCGCTCGGTCACGCGCTGCAGGTCGGCGCGGATGTGGTCGGGGTCGTACGCGGTGGGGTCTTCTGCTCTGGCGTGCGCCTCGCCCTCGATCGGTTCCAGCACCAGCAGCGGTTGGCCTTCGCTCAAGTAGCCGCCCGGCACAGCCAGCAGGCGCGCCACGCGACCGGCGTGCGGGGCGGTGATGACGTGCTCCATCTTCATCGCTTCGAGCACGGCGATCTCGGCGCCTGCCGGCACCTCGTCGCCCTCGGCCACGCTGAGTTGCACCAGGCGCGCGGGCATGGCCGCGAGGATGGCGTGGGCCGGCGCGTCAGCCGCTGGTTTTGGATGATCTTGGCCTGTAGGGCTTGTGGGGTGAGCGCAGGCAGCTATCTTGTTTGAAGCATCGAGCAGCTCGGGCAACACGCTTTCAAGCCAGCGCGTGTGCACCGCCTGGCTCGCCATCTCGGGCCGCGCGGCCAGCGCGCGCAGCAGCGGCAGGTTGGTGGCGATGCCGTCGATGTGAAAGTCGGCCAGCGCGCGCTGCGAGCGGCGCAGCGCCGCATCGAAGCCGCCGTGCGCGTGCACGATCAGCTTGGCCAGCAGGGTGTCGTAGTGCGGCGATGGCGTGGCGCCGGCCAGGCCGTGCGTGTCCACGCGCAGGCCGGGACCGGTGGGCAGGTCGAAGCGTGTGAGCGTGCCGCTGCCCGGTGTTGTGTTGCCTTGCCCATCCAGCGTTTCGGCGTTGATGCGCCACTGGATGGCAAAGCCCTGCGGGCGCGGCGGCGCGGCCGGGTCCAGGCCGATGTCGCGCAGGCGCTGGCCGGCGGCCAGCCGGACCTGCGCCTGCACCAGATCGACACCGAACACCTCCTCGGTGATGGTGTGCTCGACCTGCAGGCGCGGGTTGGCCTCCATGAAGACGAAGGGCAGGTCGCTGGATGCGGGATCGACCAGGAACTCGAAGGTGCCCAGGTTCTGATAGCGCACGGCGCGCGCCAGCGTCAGCGCGGCATCGATCAGGCGCGTGCGCAAGGCCTCGGTCAGCACCGGGCTGGGCGCAATCTCGACCAGCTTCTGAAAGCGCCGCTGCAGCGTGCAGTCGCGCTCGCCCAGGGCGATCACGTCATGCCCATCGCCCAGCACCTGCACCTCGATGTGGCGCGCGCCGGCCATCAGGCGCTCCACGTACACGCCATCCACGCCAAAGGCGGCGCGCGCCTCGCCGCGGCAGCGCTCGTACGCCGCAGCCAGTTCGTCGGCGCTGTGCACCGCACGCATGCCGCGCCCGCCGCCGCCGCTCACGGCCTTCAGCATCACGCCCGCGCCGGCTTGCGACTGCAAGAAGGCTTGCGCCTGCGCCAGCGACACGGCCCCATCGCTGCCCGGCAGCACCGGCACGCGGCAGCGCTGCGCCAGCGCGCGCGCCTGCGCCTTGTCGCCCAGCAGGGTCAGTTGCTCGGGCGTGGGGCCGATGAAGCGCACGTCCGCTGCCGCACAGGCGCTGGCGAAGTCGGCGCGCTCGCTCAAAAAGCCATAGCCGGGGTGGATCGCGTCCGCCCCCTGCTCGCGCGCGATGGCCAGCAGGCGTGAGCCGTCCAGGTAAGCGGCGGGCCCGGTCGCGCCCAGGGCCACCGACTGGTCGGCGGCATGCACGTGCGGGGCCTGGGCATCGTCGTCGGCAAAGACCGCCAGGCTGGCGATGCCCAGCTCCTGCAGGGCGCGCACGATGCGCAGGGCGATTTCGCCGCGGTTGGCGATGAGGATTTTTTTGAACATCGGGTGTCTCGCGTCGGTCAGACTCCTTCCCCCAGTGGGGGAAGGCAGGGATGGGGGCAGCCCGCGTCGATGCGTTGGCCCGGTTTGAATTGGGGTGCTGTTGGCCCCCACCCCCAACCCTCCCCCAGCGGGGGAGGGAGCAAGTCCATGGCTCGCCCCATCAATCCAAATCCTTCAACATCCGCCGCAGCACCTTGCCTGCGCCGGTGGCGGGCAGCGCGTCGATGAAGCGCACGTGGCGCGGCGTCTTGTAAGGCGCCATGTTCTCGCGCGACCAGGCGATCAGCGCCTCGGCCGTCAGATCAAAGCCGGGTTTTTTCACGATGAAGGCCTTGACCACCTCGCCCTTGTCCGCATCGGGCTGGGCGATGACGGCCGCCTGCGCCACCGCCGGGTGTTTGATGAGGATGGTCTCGACCTCTTCGGGAAACACGCTGTAGCCCGAGACCTTGATCATCTCCTTGAAGCGGCCGATGAAGGTCAGGTAGCCCTCGGCGTCCAGCTTGCCCATGTCGCCGGTGTGCACCCAGCCATCCTTCAGCGTGGCGGCGGTGGCCTCGGGCTTGTTCCAGTAGCCCTTGAAGTTTCCGGGCGACATCAGCGTGATCTCGCCCAGCTCGCCCACCGGCTGCTCGGCGCCGGTGTCGGGGTCGATGATGCGGATGGTGACGCCCGGCATGGGACGGCCGTGCGTGCCCCAGCGGATGGCGTCAAACGGCATGCCGGTGTCCATGGTGTGCGTCTCCGACAGGCCATACGCGGCCTCGCAGCTGATGCACGCGCCGCCGGTGAAGGCCTGCCACTTTTGCGCCAGCGGCTCGGTGAAGGTGATGCCGAAGCTGGTGACGGGGTTGCGCCGCAAGCTCTTCAAATCGTAGCGCTCGGCACCCGGCACCTGCATGCAGGCGCCGTTCATGGGCGCGATCGAGTACCAGTGCGTGACCCGGTAGCGGTCGATCGCCTGCAGGACGGCCACGGGATCGAAGCGATAGAGCAGCACCTGCGTCGCGCCCGCCAGGATGGGCACGTTCACGCCCATCAGCATGCCGGCGATGTGGTAGAGCGGCGCCACCGACAGCGCCACGTCGGCGGCGCCGATCTCGGCGCTCTGCGCAGTGACGGTGGTCTTGAACAGCGCATTGCCGAAGCTCAGCATGGCGCCCTTGGGCAGGCCGGTGGTGCCGCTGGTGTAGGTCATCAGGGCCACGTCGTCCAGCGACAAATCGACCGGCGCCGGCCGCGCGTCCTGGCGAGTCACGGCCTCGAAGTCCTCGCAGCCTGCCGGAACGGCGCGCGGGGCCTGGCGCGCGGCGGTCAGTTCGGCGGGCAAGTCGATGGCGGGCTGCTCGGGCAGCCAGTCGGCGTAGTGCACGGCAAACACATGCGCCAGCGTGCTGCCGGCGCGTACCTGCTCCACCACCGGCAGCAGGTCCGACGCGGCGACGATCACGCGCGCGTTCAGGTCGCCCACCTGATAGCCCAGCTCGTGCGCCTTGTTGAGCGGCCCGCTGGGGCAGACGATGGCACCGATCTTCTGGATGCCGTAGTGCGCCACCAGGTATTGCGGGCAGTTGTTGAGAAACAGCACCACCGGCTCGCCCTTTTGCACGCCCAGCGCCTGCAGGCGGGCGGCAAAGGCGTCGCTGGCGCGGTCCAGCTCGGCCCAGCTGATGGACGCGCCATACCAGATGAGGGCGGGGCGATCGGGCTGGCTGCGGGCGTGCTGGCGCAGGTGTTCATGCAAGGGCTGCTGGGTGGCGGACATGTCGGGGGGCTCCTTGAAACAAATACCGGACGCAGAGGACGCAAAGGAAACGCAAAGAACGCAAAACAGACCATGAATAGTCTGCACATTGAAATTGGACCCTTTTGCGTCCTCTGCGAAATCTTTGCGTCCTCTGCGTCCGGCCGTTCATTGCATCGTGCCGCAACGCACTGAACCAGGCCAGTGCCTTGGCGACACCCCATAATGCCCGCCACGCGCCAAGGCGGCGCACAACAGGGGCGCAACATGTGGATGCTGGTGCTGGGTCTGGTCGTGTTTCTGGGCGCGCATTCGGTGCGCATCTTTGCCGAGGGCTGGCGCACGCAGACTATCGCGCGCCTGGGCGAGAAAGGCTGGAAGGGCCTGTACTCCGTCGTCTCGCTGGTCGGCTTCGTGTTGATCATCTGGGGCTATGCGCAGGCACGCATGCACCCGGTGGTGCTATGGAGCCCGCCGGCCGCGCTCAAGCACCTGAACTCGCTGTTCACGCTGCTGGCCTTCATCTTGCTGGCCGCTGCCTACGTGCCGCGCAACAGCATCAAGGCACGGCTGCACCACCCGATGATCCTGGGCGTCAAACTGTGGGCCTTTGGCCACCTGCTGGCGACCGCCAAACTGGCGGATCTGGTCTTGTTCGGCGCCGTCCTGCTGTGGGCCGTGCTGGACTTTCGCGCCGCGCGCCAGCGCGACCGCGCGCTGGGCACGGTCTACCCGCCGGGCGCGGCGGGCCCAACGGTGCTGGCCGTGGTGATCGGCGCCGCGGCCTGGGCGGCGTTTGCCTTCTGGCTGCACGTGGCCTGGATCGGCGCGGCGCCGATCACGAGGAGCTGAGCCGGTTCAGAGGGTGAGAGGAGATCGGCCGTGTCCGAAAGGCGCGTCAAAACGCTGTCCATCTAGACGCAAAGCGCAGCCATAGCTCGAGCTATGGCGAGTATTTGCAACGACGATGGGCGGCGTTTTGACGTGCAAGGCGGGCATGGAGGATTGCCTCTCACCCTCTCAGACGGTATCGCGCTGCTCGAAGCCGGTGATCGCCTGCGTCGGCGCGGCGCTGACCCGCACCGCATCCACGCGCGCCCGCGGCGGACCCTGCTGGGCCCAGTCGATCAGCGCCTGCACCGCGTCGGGCGCGCCCTGCACCAGCGCCTCGACGCTGCCGTCCAGCCGGTTGCGCACCCAGCCCGCCAGGCCCAGGCGGCGCGCCTTGTCGACCAGGCTGGCGCGGTAGAACACGCCTTGCACGCGGCCTTCGATGCGCAGCTGGCGGGAGATCGGCTCGGCTTTCATGACACGCCATGATAGGCATGTGCCCGGCGCCGCGGCGCCGGCAGCGGCAAGCCGCGACAATCGGCGGATCATGAAGACGCGCGGCCTGGCCATGCCGGTGATCGATGCCGACCGCTGCACCGGCTGCGGCTGGTGCGTGGCGGTGTGTCCGCCGCACGTGCTGTCGCTGCAGCCGCAGGGTGTGGTCAAGATCTCGGTGCTGGACGACGCTGCCGGCTGCACCGGCTGCGCCCTGTGCGCCGTGCGCTGCCCGTTCGATGCCATCGCCATGGTGCGGCGCCAGGCGGCGGCGGAGCCCGTCGATTTAATATGATTTTGATAGCTTGCAACGCTTGTCCAGCGGGCGCTGCAAGCCCATTTGACTTGAATTTTCATCATGCCCGAGTTCGAAGCCCCCCGCACCCAGGACAGCACCCGCATCGACGACGTGCGCATCGGCGCCGTGCGCCCGCTGATCACCCCCGCGCTGCTGCAGGAATGGCTGCCGGCGCCCGCCGCCGCCGAGGCGCTGGTCGAGACCAGCCGTGCGGCGCTGGCGCGCGTGCTGCACGGCCAGGACGACCGGCTGATCGTCGTCGTCGGCCCCTGCTCGATCCACGACCACGACGAGGCGCTGGAGTACGCGCGGCTGCTCAAGGCCGAGGCCGACACGCTGGCCGACGAACTGCTGCTCGTCATGCGCGTGTACTTCGAAAAGCCCCGCACCACGGTGGGCTGGAAGGGCTACATCAACGACCCGCATCGGGACGGCAGCTACGCCATCAACGAAGGCCTGCGTCTGGCGCGCCGCCTGCTGCTTCAAGTCCTGGCCCTGGGCCTGCCGGTGGGCACCGAGTTTCTGGACCTGCTCAGCCCGCAGTTCATCAGCGACCTGGTGAGCTGGGGCGCGATCGGCGCGCGCACCACCGAGAGCCCCAGCCACCGCCAGCTGGCCAGCGGCCTGTCCTGCCCGGTGGGCTTCAAGAACGGCACCGACGGCGGGGTGAAGGTGGCGGTGGACGCCATCGTCGCCGCGCAGGCGCCGCACGCCTTTCTGGGCCTGACCAAGATGGGCCAGGCCGCCGTGTTCGAGACGCGCGGCAACGGCGACTGCCACATCATCCTGCGTGGCGGCAAGCAACCCAACTATTCACGGGCTGACGTCGATGCGGCCTGCGCGCTGCTGAAGGCAGCGCGGCTGCGCGAGCAGGTGATGATCGACTGCTCGCACGCCAATTCCAGCAAGCAGCATCAAAGGCAGATCGAGGTGGCGCGCGACGTGGCCGCGCAGGTGGCGGCGGGCGACGCGCGCATCATGGGCGTGATGATCGAAAGCCACCTGAACGAAGGCCGCCAGGACATCGTGCCGGGCCAGCCGCTCAAGCCTGGCGTGTCGGTGACGGACGCGTGCATCGGCTTCGAGCAGACGGTGCCGGTGCTGCGCCAGCTGGCCGACGCGGTGCGGACGCGGCGCGCGGCGCGCTGACCCTCAGCGCAGCGGCACGAACGCGTAGAAGCCGTGTTCGCTGCGCGCGATGCGCGTGCCGCGGCGGCGCACGCGCAGCATGACCCCGGCGACCGGAATCACCATCAGCGCAGCGGCACCCAGCTGATCGACCAGCGACGGCGGCAGCGCATCGGCTTCGGCCGACACCAGGATGCGGTCGAACGGCGCCTGCTCGGGCAGGCCGTAGATGCCCGGCTGGGCCAGCACGATGCTGGCCCAGGGCTGGCCGGTGGCGGCCAGGTTGGCGCGGCCAAGGCGCAGCAGCTCGGGCTCCAGCTCGACGCCGTGCACGGCACCCGTCGGGCCGACCAGGTGGGCCAGCAGGGCCGTGGTCCAGCCCGAGCCGGCGCCGACATCGAGCACGCGCATGCCGGGCGCCAGATCGAGCAGGCGCAGCATGGCTTCGACGGTGCGTGGCTGTGAATTGGTCTGGCCGCAGCCGATGGGCAACGGGCCATCGTAGGCGGCCTGCGCCCGCTCGGTGGGGCGCAGAAAGGCGCTGCGCGGATGGGCCTGGAACGCCGCCGCGACGGCGTCGGGCGCGGACGGGGCGCCATCGCGCACGGCGGCCCCTGGGCGCCGCGTCAGCGGCGCCGGCGCTGCGGGTTGCCGCCCGTGGGCGGCGGGCCGCGGCGCTCGAGGTGACGGAAGCTGATGCGGCCCTTGCTGAGGTCGTAGGGCGAGAGCTCCAGCGTCACGCGGTCGCCCGCCAGGATGCGGATGTGGTTCTTGCGCATCTTGCCGGCCGAATAGGCCACCAGCTCGTGGCCGTTGTCCAGCGTGACGCGAAAGCGCGTGTCGGGCAGCACCTCGTTGACGATGCCCTGCATTTCAATCAATTCTTCCTTGGCCATGTGAATGCTCCTTGTGCGCCAGTGCGTTGGGGTGTGCGGGTTGCGCGGCAACCCCAGATGACGGCGAAGGCATGGCGCCAACGACTGACCCCCAGTCGGTTGAACCGCGTATTTTAGCGCGCGTGGACATTTTTTGGGCAGCCGGGCACGGCAGGCGGTCGGGGCGCCCAGGGGCCCGGCCAACGGCACGCGCACCGTGAGGGCTGCCGGCCGATCCGCCCGATGGGCTTGGAACGCTGACCGTGAGTGGGCATTCACATCGTTACAAGGCCAACGGGAGCGCCGTGGTTGTAACAGAAAACGCCGTCAAACTGGGCCCATGTTCAACGGACCGAAAGGAAGCTCGGAGATGACCAAGCAACTCGCACGCACCGCCGCCGCCGTGGTGATGACCACCGCCATGGCCTGGAACGTCCCGGTGTTCGCCCAGGCGTCGGGGTCCAGCCGGGGGCCGGCCACCCGCCCGACAACGACGACGGCGTTGCCAGCCCAGGCACCGGCCATCGCCGCCCGTGCCGCCGCGTCAGCGCCACCGCCCTCGCAAGGCCGCTTTGGACCGGGCGCCGCCCCGGCACCGAAACCGCGGTCCTGAGCGCTTGAATGAGGACCGGCACGAGCGCTCGCGCAGGTTCTCTGCGCCCCGGGCGTCAGTGCCGCGACTTGGTTGAGGCACCCGCACGCTCGGTCGCCCCCCGGTGCGTGGCGCGCTCGCGGGGCGCGGCGGCAGCGGGCGTGGACGGGGGCGCACAGTGGCCCTGCGCGCTCTCGCCACGCAGGCCGGACAGGCGGGTGGAAATCAGGTCGAGCACCGGCGGCGGCAGGGGCTGCTGAAACTCGTAGCCCAGACGGTCGATCTCGGCCATCAGGTAGTGACACGTGGCGTCATGCAGGCTGGGGTCGTCGCCGGCCCAGGTGATGGCCGCAGCGGCGGGCGGCCGCTGGGTCGCCGCCGGTATGTTTTCCGGCCGAGTGCCGGCGGGGCAGGCCTGGTTGGTCAGCACCGTCTGGCCGTCCGGACGCACGCAGCGGTGCACGGCCTCGCCAGTGACCGCCGGGGCAAAGGGCTCGATCGATGGGTTGGCCGTTGCCGCCGGCGGCGCTTGGCCCACCAGGCTGGGCTGCGGCTCGGCCAGCGCCGGGGTCTCCTGCTGGGCCATGGCGTGGCGCTGCGTCACGTAACCCTGCAGCCACTGGTAGCCCTTCAGGCCGAACAGGACCAGTACGCCCAGGGCGACGACCATGGCGATCCAGCGCAGCCAGCCCGTCTCCCGGGCGGGATCGGGTGGGCGCGGGGGGAATTCGGCGGCGGAAGACGATTCGGCAGACATGACCGGAAGACGGGAACGCTCGGTGCCCATGATACGGTCATGCCGGCCAAGGCTCTCAAGATGGGAGTCCTTGCGGAACCATCAAAGGACGCATGACGTCTCGTTCACGCCGTCGGACGGGGCAGCGCAAGACATCTTGCCCACCCTCGCAAGGCTCGGGCTGCGCCCCGCATGGGCACCGGCACGTGCGCAGAACGGAGCAATCAGCCGGGCTGAACGTTCAGCTTGCCGACCTTCTCGGATTTTTCGGGCAGCTCGATCTTGACCTCCAGCACCTCCAGGTCGTCCTGGCGCTCCAGGTTGACCTTGATGTCCTTGGGGTCGATCTTGATGTACTTGCCGATCACGGCGATCAGCTCGCGCTGCAGGTCGGGCAGGTAGTCGGGCTCGCCGGCGTTGCGGCCGGTGCGCTCGTGCGCCAGGATGATCTGCAGGCGCTCCTTGGCGACGCTGGCGGTCTTTTTCTTCTCGCCGAGAAAAAAGGACAGGAAGGACATGGCTTCAGCGCCCCCCGAACAGGCGCTTGAAGAAGCCCGGCTTTTCGGCCTCGACGTAGCGCATGGGTTTGTCGGCGCCCAGAAAGCGCTCGATCACGTCGGAATAGGCGCCGGCCACGTCGGTGCCCTTCAGGTGCACGGCGGGCAGGCCCTGGTTGGAGGCCTGCAGCACGGCCTCGCT
>OFJB01000253.1_pt1 | contig 28331 bp, 20 predicted proteins | sample 1775081 | NCBI WGS metagenome assembly OFJB01 (sample SAMN08195771, study PRJEB24354) | sludge metagenome | isolation source: initial sludge from phenol fed wastewater aerobic bioreactor | place: India: Nagpur | collected 2016-06-05
GTGAAACAGAATCGCGCCGATGATAGTGAGCACCTCGCTCGCGAAAGTAGGTCACCGCCAGGCTCCCATTCCAAAAGGCCCCTCCTAGCTTCTAGGCGGGGCCTTTTGCCGTCTACGCGCCGGGTAAATCAAAGAAAATTTGCCCTGGGTGGCTTGAAATACGCTGGCTCATCCCCAACTCCTGAGTACTTTTTGATACCTCGATTGGGAGTTTGACGCATGTCCGAATCAGCAACCGCCAGCCGCGAAACCCTCGGCTTCCAGACGGAAGTCAAGCAACTGCTGCACCTGATGATCCATTCCTTGTACAGCAACAAGGAAATCTTCCTGCGCGAACTGGTCTCCAACGCTTCCGACGCCTGCGACAAGTTGCGCTTCGAGGCGTTGAACAACGCCGCGCTCTATGGCGACGACAGCGAACTGAAGATCCGCATCGCCTTCGACAAGGCGGCGCGCACGATCACCATTTCCGACAACGGCATCGGTCTGAGCCGTGAGGAAGCGATTGCCCATCTCGGCACCATTGCCAAGTCCGGGACCAAGGAATTCTTCTCTGCGCTGACCGGCGATCAGGCCAAGGATGCGCATCTGATCGGCCAGTTCGGCGTCGGTTTCTATTCTTCCTTCATCGTTGCCGACAAGGTGACGGTGATTTCCCGTCGCGCCGGCCTGGACGCCGCTCAGGCGGTGCGCTGGGAGTCGGCCGGTGAGGGCGACTACACCGTCGAGATGGTCGACAAGGCCAGCCGCGGTACTGACGTCATCCTGCATCTGCGCGACGGCGAGGATGATTTCCTGAATAGCTGGAAGCTCAAGTCGATCATCCGCAAGTACTCCGATCACATCACCCTGCCTATCCTGATGAAGAAGGAGGAGTGGGACCAGGAGAAGGGCGAGCAGGTCGTCAGTGACGAAGACGAGACGGTCAACCAGGCCAACGCCCTCTGGGCGCGCAGCAAATCCGAGATCAGCGACGAGCAGTACGCCGAGTTCTACAAGCACGTCGCACACGATTTCGAGGAGCCGCTGTGCTGGACCCACGCCAAGGTCGAGGGCAAGCAGGAGTACACGCAGCTGCTCTACATCCCGGCGCGCGCGCCGTTCGATCTCTGGGACCGCAACGCCCGCCACGGCATCAAGCTCTACGTCCGACGCGTCTTCATCATGGACGACGCCGAGAAGCTGATGCCGCTCTACCTGCGCTTCGTGCGCGGTGTCGTCGATTCCGCCGACCTGCCGCTCAACGTTTCGCGCGAGATCCTGCAGGAATCGAAGGATATCGACAACATCCGCTCCGGCTGCACGCGCAAGGTGCTCGCCATGCTCGAAGGCATGGCGAGCAGCGATGACGCGGCGGAAAAGGAGAAGTACGCCAAGTTCTGGGAAGCCTTCGGTGCTGTGCTCAAGGAAGGCGTCGGCGAGGACTTCGCGAACAAGGACAAGATCGCCGGCCTGTTGCGTTTCGCCTCGACCCATGGCGACGGCGACAAGCAGGTGGTCTCGCTGGCCGACTACATCGGCCGCATGAAGGAAGGCCAGGAGAAGATCTACTACGTCACCGCCGACAGTTTCAACGCGGCCAAGAACAGCCCGCATCTGGAAATCTTCCGCAAGAAGGGCATCGAAGTCCTCCTCCTCTCCGACCGTGTCGACGAATGGGTGGTCGGTCACCTCACCGAGTTCGAGGGCAAGTCCCTGCAATCGGTGGCGAAGGGCGGGCTCGATCTGGGCCAACTGGAAGACGAAGCCGAGAAGAAGGAAGCCGAAAAGGCGGCCGACGAGTTCAAGGAACTGCTCGACAAGGTCAAGGGCGCGCTCGGCGAGCGCGTCAAGGAAGTGCGCATCACGCATCGTCTGACCGATTCGCCGTCCTGCCTGGTTGCCGACGAGCACGATCCCTCGGGTAACCTGGCCCGCATGCTGAAGGCAGCCGGTCAGCCGATTCCCGCCGCGAAGCCGATCCTCGAAATCAACCCGCAGCACCCGGCGGTCCTCCGTCTGAAGTACGAAGAAAGCCGTTTCGACGATTGGGCGGCCCTGCTCTTCGAGCAGGCGCAACTGGCCGAAGGCGGCCAGCTCGACGACCCGGCCGGTTTCGTCAAGCGCATCAACGACCTGATGCTGGCGCTTTCCGCCAAGTAAGCAAACGGGGCCACGGCCCCGTTTCTTTCATGCAGGCCAAAGATCTCGAACTGCTGGTCCAGTGGACGATGCCCTACGGCAAGTACAAGGGGCGTCTGCTCGCTGACCTGCCCGGGCATTACCTCGCCTGGTTCGCCCGCGAAGGTTTTCCGGAGGGCGAACTCGGGCGGCTGCTTGCCCTGATGCATGAGCTTGATCACAATGGCCTCAGCGGCTTGCTCGCACCACTGCGCCAGAAGGGCGTAAAAGGGTTTTAAAAGCAGAACCGGGGCATGTTTTTGGGCTATAGTCGCAAGCTGTTTTTCTGGCTCGGGCAGGCCCAAGAATGGATTCGACGCAAGACAGCGCAGTACATGAGCATCGTCTTTCCCTGGCGGAAGTGCTCGAAATGGCCATCGCCGATGGCTTGGTCGAGAGCGAGGCGGCAGAGGCGCTGAAGATCGAGCGCAAGCTGCACGGCAACAAGGTCCATCCGCTGATCGTCATCGCCGACCAGAAGTGGCGCACCCCGTCGGCACCAGTCAAACTCCTGACGCTCGACGTGCTGACCGAATGGCTGGCGGCGCGCTGCGGGCTCGATTATTTCCATATCGATCCGCTGAAGATCGACTTCACCGGCATTGGCGAAGTGATGTCCAGCGCCTACGCCGGGCGTTTCGGCATCCTGCCGGTGCAGGTGACGACGCGCGAGGTGGTGGTGGCCACCGCCGAGCCCTTCCTGCGCGAATGGGAGGGCGAACTGCGCCAGATCCTGCGCAAGGACATCCGCCGGGTGATGGCCAATCCCGAGGACATCGGCCGTTATCTGATCGAATTCTTCAACCTCGCCCGCTCGGTCAAGAAGGCTTCCGCCAAGGGCGAGGTGACCAGCGGGCTGTCGAGTTTCGAGCAACTGGTCGAACTCGGCAAGGGCAACCGGCAATACGATGCCAACGACCAGCACATCGTCCATATCGTCGACTGGCTGTGGCAGTACGCCTTCGACCAGCGGGCCTCCGACATCCACATCGAGCCGCGGCGCGACCTCGGCATCGTCCGCTTCCGCATCGACGGCGTGTTGCATCAGGTCTACCAGATACCGATGACGGTGATGAACGCGATGACCAGCCGCATCAAGCTGCTCGGGCGTATGGACGTGATCGAGAAACGGCGGCCGCAGGACGGGCGGATCAAGACCCGGACGCCGGGCGGTCAGGAAGTGGAATTGCGCCTGTCGACCCTGCCGACGGCGTTCGGCGAAAAACTGGTGATGCGCATCTTCGATCCGGAAGTGCTGGTCCGCGATTTCCGCTCGCTCGGTTTTTCGCAGGACGACCAGGCACGCTGGCAGCAGATGACGGCGCTGCCCAATGGCATCGTCCTGGTCACCGGGCCGACCGGTTCTGGCAAGACGACGACGCTCTATACGACTTTGAAGCACCTGGCGACGCCGGAAGTGAACGTGTGCACGATCGAAGACCCGATCGAAATGGTCGAGCCGGCGTTCAACCAGATGCAGGTGCATCCGGCGATCGGGCTCGATTTCGCCGACGGCGTGCGCGCCCTGATGCGGCAGGACCCGGACATCATCATGATCGGCGAAATCCGCGATCTGGCGACCGCCGAAATGGCGATCCAGGCGGCGTTGACCGGCCACCTGGTGCTGTCCACGCTGCACACCAACGATGCGCCGGCGGCGATCACGCGCCTGCTCGATCTCGGTGTGCCGGCCTACCTGATCAATTCGACGCTGCTCGGCGTCATGGCGCAGCGACTGGTACGCACCCTCTGTCCGCACTGCAAGAAGAGCCTGCCGATCAACGAGGAAGAACGCGCCGCCTGGCGGGCACTGGTGCAGCCCTGGAAGGCGGCTGAGCCAACCCATCTGTTTCACGCCGTCGGTTGCCTGGAATGCCGGATGACCGGCTACAGCGGGCGCGTCGGTGTCTACGAAATCCTGCTCAACTCGCCGGAAGTCCGGCGCCTGATCCGGCCCAACCTGGAAATTCCCCGCTTGCGTGACCAATCCTTCCGCGAAGGCATGCGCCCCTTGCGCATTTCCGGCGCCCTGAAGGTCGCCCAGGGGCTGACTACGATGGAAGAACTGATCAAGCAGGTACCGCCCGCCGAAGATCTCTGAGTCTTGCCGGACCGGGCGACCCGCAAAGAGACGCCCGCGCGTCGGGCGGCGTCATTTCAGCCTTCCGCCCGGGCGGTGACGATGCCTTGCTGGGCGGCCCATAGTCCGACATCCTCGCGGCGGATGGCGGCGGCCATCAGGCCGGGGAACTGGTCAGGTGAGCAGGCAAAGGAGGGGACGCCGAGGGCGGCCAGCTTGGCGGCCAGGCGATGGTCGTAGGCCGGGGCGCCTTCGTCGCTCAGTGCCAGCAGGGTGATCACCTGGACGCCGGACTGGACCAGTTCGCTGGCGCGCTGCAACAGGTTCTGTTCGACGCCGCCTTCGTAGAGGTCGGAAATCAGCACCATGATGGTGTTGCGCGGGTCGCGGACCAGCGACTGGCAATAGCCGACCGCCCGGTTGATGTCGGTGCCGCCGCCGAGTTGCACGCCGAACAGGAGTTCGACCGGGTCGCTCAGTTGTTCGGTGAGGTCGACGACGGCGGTGTCGAAGACCACCATGTGCGTCCTGACCGCCGGCAGCGAGGCCATCACCGCGCCGAAAATGCTCGAATAGACGACCGAGGCGGCCATCGAGCCGCTCTGGTCGATGCACAGGATGACTTCGCGCTGCGTGCGCCGGCTCTTGCGACCGTAGCCGATCAGGGTTTCCGGGATGATGCTGCGATGGCTTTCCTGCCAGTGCCGGAGGTTGGCGCGGATGGTGCGGTTCCAGTCGATTTCGGCATGCCGTGGCCGGCGGTTGCGGACTGCCCGGTTGAGGGCGCCGGTGACCGCGCTGCGTAGCGGTTCCTCCAGCTTCTTCATCAACGCGTCGACCACCTTGCTGACCACGGTGCGCGCGGTATCGCGGGTTTTCGCCGGGATCACGCCGCGCAGCGAGATCAGGGTGGCGACCAGGTGCACATCGGGCTGCACGGCTTCGAGCATTTCCGGCTGGAAGAGCATGCTCTTGAGGTCGAGGCGCTCGAAGGCGTCCTTCTGCATGACCTGGACCACGGAGGCCGGGAAGTAGCGGCGGATGTCGCCCAGCCAGCGGGCGACGCGCGGCGACGAGGCGCCGCTGCCGCCGCGCAGGCCGCCCGGTTCGTCGGCGTCGTAGAGCGCGCTCAGCGCTTCGTCGATGCGCAGGTCGTCGCCGGCCAGCAAACCGCTGCAGGCGGTTTCGGCCGCAGCGCCGAGGACCAGGCGCCAGCGCCGCTGGCGGGCCGCATCGGGGTGGGTGTTGTCGTTCATGATTCGATTCCCAGCAGCAGGCGCAGCAGTGGCAAGGGTTTTTCGGCGCGCGTCGCATCCCAGTCGGCCAGGATGGTCTTGGGAGCGGCACCCTGGCGGCCGGCGCGTTCGCCGAGCTGACGACGCTCCGGCATGCTGAAGGCGGCGAAGGCGCGCCGCAGCAGCGGCAGTTCGCGGGTGAAGCTGTCGTCGCTCAGGCCGGCCAGCCAGTCATCGACCATGCCCCACAACTGCGGGTCGTGCAGCAGCACCATGCCGCTTCGGTTGAGGAAGCCGTCGAGCCAGGCGGCGGCCGGTCCCGGCTCGTTGCCGACCGATAGCGCCTGGCTCATGGCCTGCGCCGTCTGTTCCGGGCTGGCGAGCTGTTCGTCGAAACGCAGGCGGCTGGCCAGGCCGCAAATCAGCCCGTGGCAACTGCCAAGCTGGGTCAGGTGCTGCAGGGCCTGCTGCCATTCCTCGAGCAGGTTCTGGCGGCCGAGCAGGCGCAGTGCCTGGTGCGTCGCGACGAGATGTTCGCGCATCGTTTCGGCGGCCGCGTCGTCGAGCGCCGCGCAGGCGCCGGGCAGGCCGATGGCGGCGCGCGGCACGAGGCGGTCGAGCAGGTGTTCGACCATGCCGGCGTCGGTCTGGCGGACGTTGCCGTAGCGCGCGACATTGACCAGCGGCGGCACGGCGGCCATCAGTTGCTGCACGTCGCTGGCAATGGCGGCGAGGTTTTCCAGGGCCTGGGAAACCGGGGCGATGGCTTCTTCGAGGTCGGCGAGCAGGACCTGGTTCACCAGTTCGGAAAGCTCGGGCAGGCTGTCGGCCGCCTGCGCCCGGTCGATCGCCCGGTTGCCGGCGGCCTGGCGCACGCTGTTGCCCCAGCGGCTGGCGTCGATCAGCGCGATGACCAGTTCCGGGTCCCATTGCAGGGTCCAGATTTCGTGGAAGCTGCCCTTGGCGCTGCGCCCGGTCCGGCTCAGACTGCCCCAGCCGATGTCGAGCAGGTTGAGGCGGTGCAGCAGGTGGCTGCGCGCCAGGTCGTTGGCCTGGCGCAGGTCGAGATCGAGCGTTTTCTGCGTCGCTTCCGCTTTCAGGCGCAGGCTTTTCTGCTGTTGCGCCAGGTCGCGTTGCAGGGGGACGGCCGGTGCCGTTTCCGGTGTGCGGCCGAGGCGGTCGCCGACGATCATCTGCCGGCGGATCAACTGCATCGGCGCGTCGTCGCCCATGCAGACGACGGTGCGCAAGGCTTCGTCGAGTTCGTCGAGGCCGGGTTGCGGGCGCTCGCGCAGGGCGGCCAGAGCTTCGGCCAGGCGGACGGCTTCGATGATGTGGGCCGACGAACAATCGAGACCGTCGTCGCGGAACAGCCGGGCGGCCCGCGCCAGCCAGCCGATGGCGCGGTCGCCGGCGCTCTGCCAGAGGTGTTCGTACCAGCCGGGCGAGGCGACGCCGGCCCCGTAACCGCTGGCGAAACTGAGGTTGTGGTAGGACCAGGGCACCCAGGTGGCGGCGACCTTGATCTTGGCCAGCCCCTTGAGCAGCTCGTTGTCGACCTTGACCGGCGGCATCTCGGCCAGCGCCGGCACGTGCCAGGCGCCGCAGACCACGGCGATACGCTGGAAGCCTTCCTTCTGGGCCTGGCGCAGGCATTTGCGCATGTGCGCCTCGCGCAGGGCTTCGCGTTGTTCGGCGAGGGCGGTGCGAACGCGTGCTGGCGCTTCGTTGCGCACGCTGCTCATCGCCTCGCGGATGGCGGCGAACAGTTCGAGGCTGTCGCCGCGTTCCTCGACCATGTGGTTCCACCAGGCTTCGCCATCGCCGTAACCGGCGGCGCGGCCCAGCCAGTCGAGCGGATCGCCGCTCGGCCCGGCATCCCCGGCGTCATCTTCGGGTGCGATTTCAGCGTCGCCGTGCGGCGCGAGCGCTTCCGTCTCCGCCGCCGGTGTTTCGCCGCCAGCCTCTGTCTCGTCCGGACGGGGCAGCGCGAACTGGTGGGCGGCTGGCAGGTCGATGAAGCGGGCCGGAATCTGGCGTTCCAGCGCGAAACGCAGGGCATTCCATTCCGGCGAGAAAGCGGCGAAGGGGTAGAAGGCCGCCTCGCGGGCATCGTCGGGGTTGTAGACGAGCAGGGCGACCGGCGGCACCAGGCCTTCGTCGAGCAGCAAGGCCAGCATCTCCTCGCCGTCGGGCGGGCCTTCGACGAGCAGGCAGTCGGGTTGCAGTTCTTCGAGCGCGCGCAGCAGGCTGCGGGCGCAGCCCGGCCCGTGGTGGCGGATGCCGAACAGGTGGAAGGGGGAAGTGGCTTCGGCCATGGGGCTCAGTTCTGTTCCCGGCAGGCGCGGTAGAGATCCTTCCAGTCGTTGCGTTCCTTCATCACCGTTTCCTGGTATTCACGCCAGACCACCGCATCCTGCACCGGGTCCTTGACGATGGCGCCGACCAGGCTGGCGGCGATGTCGCCGGCGCGCAGCACGCCGTCGCCGAAATGGCCGGCCAGGGCCATGCCGCTGTTGATTACCGAAATTGCTTCGGCGGTGCTCAGGGTGGCGCTGGAAGTCTTGAGCTTGGTCTTGCCGTCTTCGGTCTGGCCGTTGCGCAGTTCGCGGAAAATCTGCACCACCCGGCGCACCTCCTTGAGGGCCGGCGGTTCGCCCGGCAGTTGCAGGGCCCGGCCGAGTTCGGCGACGCGCTTGCTGACGATGCTGACTTCCTCGTCCTCGCTCGCCGGCACCGGCAGGATGACCGTGTTGAAGCGCCGTTTCAGGGCGCTCGACAGTTCGTTGATGCCCTTGTCGCGGTTGTTGGCCGTGGCAATCACGTTGAAGCCGCGTACCGCCTGGGTTTCGCTGCCGAGTTCCGGTACCGGCAGTGATTTTTCCGAGAGGATGGTGATCAGGGTGTCCTGGACGTCGGCCGGAATCCGCGTCAGTTCCTCGACGCGGGCGGTCTTGCCCTGTTCCATGGCGCGCATCAGCGGGCTGGGAACGAGTGCCGCCTTGGACGGTCCCTTGGCCAGCAGTTCGGCGTAGTTCCAGCCGTAACGCAATTGTTCCTCGCTGGTACCGGCAGTGCCCTGGATCAGCATGGTCGAATCGCCGCTCACCGCTGCCGCCAGGTGTTCCGACACCCAGGACTTGGCGGTGCCCGGCACGCCGAAGAGGAGCAGGGCGCGGTCGGTGGCCAGCGTGGCGATGGCGGTCTCCATCAGGCGCCGGTTGCCGATGTACTTGGCGCTGACCTGGAAACCGTTGGCCAGCGTGCCGCCCATCAGGTATTCGGCCACCGCCCAGGGCGAAAGCACCCAGTTTTCGGGGCGTTCGCGGTTATCCGCCTTCTTCAGTTCTTCAAGTTCTTCGGCGAATTGTTGTTCGGCATGCTGGCGCAGGGTTTGGCTCATGTTGGTTTCCGCTATCTGAGAATTTGGTGAAGGATTTTGCGTTGTTCGACGATGGTCAGGATTCTCGCCAGGGTCTTGCTGAAATGTTCGGCGGCCGGGCCGGCCGGCCAGTTTTCGCAGGCGGTAGCGAAGCAGCTTGGTGGAATCAGGCAGACGAACTCGGGCAGGGCCTGGCCGATTTCGTAGATGCCGCTGGTGATGTAGGCGGGTTGGTTCAGCAACTGGCGGACTTCGGCCAGAACATGCTGGCTGAAATCGGCCGAAGGGGGCTCCTGGCCGCGCGAAAAATCTTCGACCAGGCGCGCCAGGACCCAGCCGCGCGTATGGCCCGGCGACTTCTCTTTCAGCAAGCTGAGCCAGTATTGTTCGCGCTCGCGGGCGGGCAGGAAGGCGAGCAGCGCGAAGACGTCGATCTCGATTCCCCACGACCCGCCGTGAGTCAAGAACTCGCCGGCCCAGGCGGCTGCCGGCTGGCGCAGCAGGGCTTCGTGCCAGGCGCGCAGGATGGCTTCGCTCCAGTCCGTCGCGCGTACCCATTTGATCAGTTCCGCCGGGCTCAGGCCGGTCTGTTTCTCCCACCAGCCCAGCGGCAGGCCGCGCGCGATCTGGTACAGCCACCAGGCGCGCTCGCCCAGGCTTTCGCTCTTCGGTCGGCTTTCTTCCAGCGCGTCGTTCTTCCAGTCGGCAGCGAAAGCGGCCGGCGCTTCCAGGGTGCGCACGGTGCGAAAGAGCTTGCGCTCCGCGCCGAGGCAGGCCGCCATCCGCTGTGCCATGCGCTGGCTGTAACGACTGTCGGGCAAGGCGGCGAGCAGGCTGGCGGCGCGTTGGCGGACTTCCTTGCTGCGGTCGACCAGCAAATTTTCAAGAAAATCCTCGTCCGACGGTCCCAGTCCGTGCCCCATCGTTTCCAGCAGGCTGGCCCGCTCGCGCGCTTCGAGTTGCGCGAAACCCTCCTGCAGCAGGCAACGCGCCCGATCGGGATCGCTTTGCCGCAAGCTGCCGAGTAGCTGCTTGCGCTGTTCCTGGCTGCCTTCTTCCCACAGGCTCGGGTCGGCGGCTGCTTCGGGGCTGCCGGCGGCGTAGGAGCAGTCCGGGTTGAGGGCGGCCAGCCAGCGGCCGCGCTCGCCGAGGACAGCGAGGAGGGAAGGGCGCAGGTCGCGGTTTTTCTGGCCCAGCGTCAGCGCCGGCACGAGCAGTTCCGGCGCCAGGCAAGTTGCCCGGCTTGCCAGCCGGGAAAAGGCTTCGCGGCGCAAGGCGTCGGGGCCGTCGGCAAGAATCTGTTGCAGGGTCGCCACCAGTTGCCGGTCGTCGGCCACGGCCGTCGGTTCCGGCGGGCATGCCGGAAGCGGCGGCGTTGCGGCGGCGGCCGGGGCGTAGCCGGCCGCCGCGCAGACGGCCAGGCTGCCCGCCTGGCGCAGCAGGCCGATTTCCCTGTCGTCGCCCGGCTGGGCGAGGGCCTGGAGAAAAGCGCCGAGTTCGCCCGGCGTGTCCGGCAGGGTCGGCGGGCGGCGTTCGCTGCCGAGCAGCAGTTGGGTGGCCAGTTCGTGCAGCAACTTCATGCTTCTTCCATCCCCTTCTGCCAGACCGGCTTGCCCTGCCAGGCGGCGAGCGGATGCAGGACGTCGCCGTGCCATTCGCCGAATACGGTGAGCGGCTTACCGCCGCTGTGTGCCAGTAGCGTCCAGCCGTCCTCGTCGCGCACTTGCAGCCGGAGTTGCCGGTTTTCCGGGCAGCGCAGCGACCAGCCGGCGACGTCGGGCTGGGGAATGCCGCCGTCGATCAACATCGGTTGCGGCGATTGCCACGGGTTGGCGGCGACGGCTTCGGCCAGCCCGGACAGCGCACCGTCGAGGGCGACGCTCGGCGGATTGGCGGCGGGCAGCAATTGGGTATCGCCGGTGCTCAGCGCGCGCAGCGGCCGGTTGCCGGGGAAGAAAGCCAGTTCGCCGTGCAGGCGGCTGGCAGTCAGGTAGTTCTGCTCGAAGCGGCGGCTGCCGTGCGCGAAATCGAGCAGCAGGGCGAAACGTTGCGACTGCTGGCCGAGCAGCCAGACGCGGCGCGACCACAGATTACCTTCCTCGTCGATGGACTGGCCGAGCACCAGCCAGTCGTCGCGCAGCCGCTCGCCGCCGGCCAGCACTTCGTCGCGGTCAAGGTTGACGCCGAGGGCGCTGCGCACATCCTGCCGGATGGGCGCGGGCAGACAATCGAGGCGGCTGAAGGCATCGATCAGCAAGCGCAGTTGCCCGAGTCCACTCAGCACCTGCGCCGGCCAGGCTTCGTCCCGGCCGACCCGGCTGGCGATCTGGCGCAGGCGAAAGGCGAGGCCGGGCAGTTGGGCGTCGATCATGCGTCGGGCGAGGTCCTCCCAGATTGCCGTTTGCCCCGGCAATTGCGCCAGACCCTGGCGCAGCCGGTCGTTGAGCCAGCGCTCCAGTTCTTCGAGCCCGCCGGCCATGCGTTGGCGGCGGTTGTCCTCGCGTCGGGCGGCCGCTTGCGGGTCGGGCGCCGCGTCGCGCTTCTCGGCGATCCTGGCCTCCTGTTTTTCGGCGCGTTGCTGGCGCCCGGCCAGCCATTCGGCCACCCAGGCAGGCGCCGTGGCGGCCGAGAACAGGGAGGCATCCTGCGCCATCAGCAGCAACAGCGCCAAGCCGTGTTTACAGGGAAACTTGCGACTGGGACAGGAACAGCGGAAAGCCGGCCCGGACTTGTCCACCTGCACCTGGTAAGGCTTGCTGCCGCTGCCCTGGCATTCACCCCAGATGGCCTGTTCGTCGTATTCCAGACGCGGCCATTTGGCCGGAACCACCAGCCCCTTGGCCGCCTTGCTCGAAGACTCGTCGGGCGAAAGTTGCAGGATTTCGCCGGCGCTTAGCTGCATCATCGAATTCTCGTTGGTCAGGAGTGGCGAGGATTTTAGGCGTATGGCATGGGCTGCGGCAAGCGTCGTCGACTGGGAACGGGGGGGTCGCTCGGCTGACGCGGAAAACAGGCTGAATTTTTTGTGCGATATCGCTAGTGGCAGACCACGGAATCGCGGGTACTTGAGCGACTCGAATCGACCCGAAGCGGAAGTAGCGAGCTTAGAAAAGCGGACGTTCTGAATATTTCAATTCACCGACCCGCACTTTTTTTTGCGCAGGTCTGCTAATTATGGCTTAGCCCTCAAGCTCATCAAGGGCGGCTCTGCGCCAGTACCGTATGTCGAGGTGAACCCTGGCCACTCCGAGAGACTTAGCGACGGCCGACGCTGTGCTCTGAAGCTGGTCGCTGACAGCGGGCGTAAGAGCCTTCACACCAGGCCACGGCACGACAGTGCCCGTGGCATCACTCAGTAGCCCTTCGTGTACGTTGCTATCTAGCGGCACTTCGAGCCAAGGTTCGAGAACTGCAAGTTTGTAGTGCTCGCAGAGGGGGCGGCAATAAATAACGTCGCGCAAGAAAATGTTGAGGGATTTTCGTGCAGCCCCCCAGTTGCCTCTACCTCCATCAGGGAACCGGCTAGCAAGTAGACTGGTTTGTTCATTTAATACATCCATGAACTGAGCACTTTTTCCAGTAGCGAACAAGTTCAGGTCTAAGTTGCGAAGAAACCGCCTAGCTTCCGCCACCATGCCTGGTGCGCCTTGACTTCGCAGGGTGGAGCGTCCGATTGCAAGCATGGCAGCACGGACTTGCAAGCGGTCAATGAGATTGAATGGCTGCATATTCATAACGGGTTACAGTTTTACACGGAAGTTGAGGGCTGCATAACAATACCAATATGCCAGATAACTCCGCAAGTTGCGCGTCTGCTTTGAGGAGGGGTAACGAAGTGTCCACTTGTGGCCGATTGCTACCTGTCGCCTCTTGTGCAACACGTCGATATCGTCTGGTCAGATGAAATGGGATTTCGTGGTCAAGGCAAGGCTGACGGCGGCGGTCGATGGCCAGACCTGGCGCCAGGCGCTGCGTCTGGCGGAAATGTTCCATACCCGGATTGGCGATTGCAGCAGCTTTTCCGCCCGTTTTTCTCCCTGCATCGTGGCGTTACGCCGGCACATCGACGAGGCAAGCGCGCCCATCGCCCGTCTCGGCTGAAACCTGCCGGCTAGTGCTGCGTTCGGTTCACGGATTGCCCAGCGCGGCCAGGAAACGTTCGGCGGCGACGCTGGCCGGCCAGGGTTCCCAGGGCGTGCCGCCGTACTGGCTGATCAGCGGGTCGGTGGCGAGCGGCCGGCTGGTAATGCCGAGTACCGCGCGCACTTCTTCGGCCGACCAACCGGCAACGTGCACCGCTTCGCTGGCGGCGGCGAGGCGGTCGGCTTCCTTGTGGCGGCGCTTTTCCTCGTCGCTCCAGGCGGGCAGGCCGTAGCGCAGGAAGACCGCCTGCGTCAGGCGTTCGGTCAGCGCCGCGAAGGCGTCGCCGAGGATGGGTTTGAGCGGCGAGATGGGGTCGAAGCCGATCAAGCCTTCTTCGGCGTCGTGCAGGAGTTCGCGCAGGGCGACGGCGGGGGCGAGCGGTTCCGGCGACATCTGGCGGCGCAGCGTCAGGACCAGGATGCTGTGCTGGGCGACCGACAGGGGACGCGGCCAGACCGAATGGCCGCCCCAGCGGAAGGTCCGCGCCAGGCCGATGGCTAGGTCGCGGTCGTCCCAGTCGAAGGGCGTGGGGTTGAGCAGGTCGAGCCGCTTTCCGGAGGGTTGGCGGACCCAGGCGCGGGGGGCTTGCTGACGGCTCATCTCGATGCGTGCGGCGGGGCGGTTTTTACGTTGGAGCAGCGACTTTAACACCGGCCGCGCCGACTTCACCCTCGCTTCATGCTCTCCTCACCCGGCCGGTCGACAGTGGCGGCGTGTATTTCAGGAGACCGCCATGAACCGCAACGCCAAGATTTTGCTGCTCAATCCGCCGCATACCGCCATCGGTAGCCGCGTTCCCGACGACCATCTGCCGCCGCTCGGCCTGCTCGCCATCGGCGGGCCGCTGCTCGACGCCGGCTTTGCCGTCGAACTGCTCGATGCCGATTACGACCCGCTGTCGCCGGAAGAGATCGTCCGCCGCGTGCGGGCGGCAGCGCCGCGCATCGTCATGGTCGGCCACGCCGGTTCGTCGACGGCGCACGCGACCATCCTTGAACTGGCGACCCGCATCAAGGCGGCGCTGCCCGAGGTCTGCATCGTCTATGGCGGCGTCCACCCGACCTATCACTGGCGCGAGACGCTGACCCAGTGCCCGGCCATCGACGTGGTCGTGCGCGGCGAGGGCGAGCGCACGGCGCTGCTGCTGGCGCAGGCCATCGTCAGCCACGGCCTGGTCGCTACCGTGCCCGGCGTCGCCTTCCGCCAGGACGGGCGGGTGTGGGCGACGCGGCAGGCGAAGCCGATAGCGAATCTGGACGACTACCGTGTCGGCTGGGAGTTGATCGACTTCGCCCGCTATTCCTACTGGGGTGGCCGGCGGGCGGTGGTCGTGCAGTTCTCGCGCGGCTGTCCCTACCTGTGCAGTTATTGCGGCCAGCGCGGCTTCTGGCGCAGCTGGCGGCATCGTGATCCGCTCCGTTTTGCCCGCGAACTGGCCTGGCTGCATCGCGAACACGGCGTCGAGGTGATCAACTTCGCCGATGAACTGCCGACCGCCTCGCGCGCCGCCTGGCAAGCCTTCCTTGAAGCGCTGATCGCGGAAAACGTCAATCTCACCCTGGTCGGCTCGACGCGCGCCGGCGACATCGTGCGCGACGCCGACATCCTGCATCTCTACCGCCGCGCCGGGGTCATCCGCTTCCTGCTCGGCATCGAGAGCTACGATCCGGCGACACTGCAGGCCATCCGCAAGGACGCGACGCCGCGCGACGACGCCGAGGCGATCCGCCTGCTGCGCCGCCACGGCATTGTTTCGATGGCCACCTACGTGGTCGGCTTCGGCGCTGAGACGGACCGCGATTATTGGCGGTCGTTGAAACACCTGCTGCGCTACGACCCGGACCAGATCCAGCTGCTCTACGCGACGCCGCACCAATGGACGCGTTTCTTCGAGACGGTCGCCCAGCGCGAGGTGGTGCAGACCGATACGCGTCTGTGGGACTACAAGCATCAAGTGCTGGCGACGCCGAGCATGCCGCCCTGGCGCCTGCTGCTCTGGGTCAAGGGCATCGAAGTGGCGCTGCAGTTGCGGCCGCGCGCGCTGCTGCGTACTTACTTCAGCCGCGACCCGGAGTTCCGCCACGCGATGCGCTGGTATGTGCAGATGGGGCGCCGCGTCTGGCCGCGCGAGGTCGGCGAATTCCTGTTCGGCAAGCGGCCGCGGTCGAGCGGTCTGAGCCTGGCCGAGTTTGCGCGGCGGCAGAGCGAACCCTTGCCACGCCCGGCGCCTGGCCCAAGGGCAGTAGCCTTGCCGGTTGGTTTGAGCAAACGCCTGTCGGGCACTTGAACCCGTACTGCGCGCCGCTCAGCCGTGCGGGAAGCGGACGGGCTGCGGCCCGCGCGTTTTGGCGCGGACCACCACGGTGCTCGCCAGCTTGTCGTGCCAGCCCTGTTTCCGGCTGTCGAAGCCCACCCACAGGAGGCCGAGCCCGAGCGGAATGATCGAAACGAAATAGGCCAGGTAGCGCCCGATACTTTGCGCGAGCGACAGGCTGGCGCCGCTCTCGGCATCGACCACGCGCAGCGCCAGCGCTGCCTTGCCCGGCGTTGCCTGGCGCTGCATCCAGAACCAGACCACGGCGACTGCCGGCAGAATCCAGGTGATCAGGAAATCGGCCGGCCCGGCGACTAGCTGCTCGGAACTGAAGTATTCCCAGCCGTAGAGGGAAATGAGCAGCGGGAAGGTGATGATCACGATCAATAGCGAGTCGATGAAGCTGGCACCAACCCTGACCCAGAAACCCGCGTATTCGACATCCGTTTCGTCCATGGCAACCCCGTTGAGCGATTGGTGACAGCGCCGACATGGCTTTGTCATCACCTGATCGTGCCCGGAATTGCCGTGTTCGGCAAGCCGCCCGCTGCCTTGTCGGCAGCGGGGGCGGTCAGGCTCAGCTCAGGTCGAAGCGGTCGGCGTTCATCACCTTGCTCCAGGCGGTGACGAAGTCATGGACGAACTTCTCGCGGTTGTCGTCCTGGGCGTACAACTCGGCGTAGGCGCGCAGCACCGAGTTGGAACCGAAGACGAGATCGACGCGAGTCGCGGTCCATTTGGTGGCGCCGCTTTGCCGGTCGACGATGGCGTAGCTGTTGCGGCCGGTCGGCTGCCAGGCGTAGGCCATGTCGGTCAGGTTGACGAAGAAGTCGTTGGAGAGGACGCCGACGCGCTCGGTGAACACGCCGTGCGCGCTGCCGCCGTGGTTGGTGCCGAGGACGCGCAGGCCGCCGATGAGCACGGTCATTTCGCTGGCGCTGAGGCGCATCAGCTGGGCGCGGTCGAGCAGCATTTCCTCCGGCGTGACGACGTAAGCCTGCTTCTGCCAGTTGCGGAAGCCGTCAGCCAGCGGTTCGAGGACCTCGAACGATTCGACGTCGGTCATTTCCTGGCTGGCATCGCCGCGTCCCGGGGCGAAAGGCACCGCGATGTCGAGCCCGGCGGCCTTGATCGCCTGTTCGATGCCGAGGTTGCCGGCGAGCACGATGACGTCGGCGACGCTGGCGCCGGTTTCGCCGGCGATCCGCTCATAGACCGCCAGCACCTTGGCCAGGCGGGCCGGCTCGTTGCCTGCCCAGTCCTTTTGCGGGGCGAGGCGGATGCGGGCGCCGTTGGCGCCGCCGCGCTTGTCCGAACCGCGGAAGGTGCGCGCGCTGTCCCAGGCGGTGGCGACCATCTCGGCGAGCGACAGGCCGCAGGCGGCGATCTTGGCCTTGAGCGCGGCGACGTCGTAGTCGCTGCGGCCGGCCGGCACCGGGTCCTGCCAGATGAGGTCTTCGGCCGGCACGTCGGGGCCGATGTAGCGCGCCTTCGGGCCCATGTCGCGGTGCGTCAGCTTGAACCAGGCGCGGGCGAAGGTTTCCGAGAAGTAGGCCGGGTCATCGCGGAAGCGCTCGGCGATCTTGCGGTATGCCGGGTCGAACTTGAGCGCCATGTCGGCGTCGGTCATCATCGGCAGGCAGCGGAGCGAGGCGTCTTCGACGTCGACCGGTTTGTCCTCCTCGGCGATGTTGATCGGCGCCCACTGGTGCGCGCCGGCCGGCGACTTGGTCAGCCACCAGTCGTACTTGAAGAGGAGTTCGAAGTAGCCGTTGTCCCATTGCGTTGGGTGCGTCGTCCACGCGCCTTCGATGCCGCTGGTCACGGTGTCGCGGCCGATGCCGCGGCTCGTGTGGTTGTTCCAGCCCAGGCCCTGCTCGTCGACGTCGGCCGCTTCCGGGGCGGCGCCGAGATTGGCGGCGCTGCCGTTGCCGTGCGCCTTGCCGACGGTGTGGCCGCCGGCGGTGAGGGCGACGGTTTCCTCGTCGTCCATCGCCATGCGGGCGAAGGTGATGCGCATGTCCTGCGCCGTCTTCAGCGGGTCGGGCTTGCCGTCCACGCCTTCCGGATTGACGTAGATGAGGCCCATCATCACCGCGGCGAGCGGGTTTTCCAGGTCGCGCTCGCCGGAATAGCGGCTGCCCTCGCTGCCGGTCGGCGCCAGCCACTGCTTTTCCGAACCCCAGTAGATGTCCTTTTCCGGATGCCAGATGTCTTCGCGGCCGAAGGCGAAGCCGAAGGTCTTCAGGCCCATCGACTCGTAGGCCATGTTGCCGGCGAGGATCATCAGGTCGGCCCAGGACAGCTTGTTGCCGTACTTCTTCTTGATCGGCCAGAGCAGGCGGCGCGCCTTGTCGAGGTTGGCGTTGTCCGGCCACGAATTGAGCGGCGCGAAGCGCTGGTTGCCGGTGCCGGCGCCGCCACGCCCGTCGGCGATGCGGTAGGTGCCTGCCGAATGCCAGGCCATGCGGATCATCAGCCCGCCGTAGTGGCCCCAGTCGGCCGGCCACCAGGGCTGGCTGTCGGTCATCAGCGCCTTGAGGTCAGCCTTCAGGGCTTCGACGTCGAGCGTCTTCACCGCCTCGCGGTAGTTGAAGCCGGCGCCCAGCGGGTTGGTCTTGCTGTCGTGCTGGTGCAGGATGTCGAGGTTGAGGGCTTTCGGCCACCAGGCCATGTTGGAATTGCCGCTGGCGGTGTTGCCGCCGTGCATCACCGGGCACTGGCCGGTGGATTTCGGGGTGTTGCCTTCCATGTTCGTCTCTCCTGTCAGGTTGAATTTTCGATCGCCGTCTGGCTTTGGCGATCCGGCGTGAATTCAGGTTAGCACCGCTTTGATTAATTAAAAGTTCTTTAGCCATGACTTTTAACTATCGATCTCATTGGTTTTTCCTGCTGACGGGGGGCGTTGCGCCAGGAGAACAGCCGTTGGCTGCCGGGAGTTTCAGGAAGTCGCTCCGTTTCGGGTAAAATCCGCTTTTTTCAGCAATTTGCGCTTCCCTACCATGACCCAGAATACCCCGCTTTCCTACCGCGACGCCGGTGTCGACATCGATGCCGGCGATGCGCTCGTCGACCGCATCAAGCCGCTGGCCAAGAAGACGCTGCGCGATGGCGTGCTCGGCGGCATCGGCGGCTTCGGCGCGCTGTTCGAAGTGCCCAAGCGCTACCAGGAACCGGTGCTGGTGTCCGGCACCGACGGCGTCGGCACCAAGTTGAAGCTGGCCTTCCAGTTGAACCGCCACGACACCGTCGGCCAGGATCTGGTGGCGATGAGCGTCAACGACATCCTGGTGCAGGGCGCCGAATCGCTGTTCTTCCTCGACTACTTCGCCTGCGGCAAGCTGCACGTCGATACCGCAGCGGCGGTGGTCGGCGGCATCGCCAGGGGTTGCGAACTGGCCGGTTGCGCGCTGATCGGTGGCGAAACCGCCGAAATGCCGGGCATGTATCCGGCCGGCGAATACGATCTGGCCGGTTTCGCGGTCGGCGTCGTCGAGAAGTCGAAGATCATCGACGGCAAGTCGATCGCCGAGGGTGACGTGGTGCTCGGCCTGGCTTCCTCCGGCGCGCATTCCAACGGCTATTCGCTGGTGCGCAAGATCATCGAGCGCTCCAACCCGGACATGGACGCGCCGTTCGACGGCGAACGTAGCCTCGCCGACGTGGTCATGGCGCCGACCCGCATCTACGTCAAGCAGGTGCTGGCGACGATGCAGAAGGTGACGATCAAGGGCATGGCCCACATCACCGGCGGCGGCCTGCTCGAGAACGTGCCGCGCGTGCTGCCGGAGAATACGGTTGCCGAACTGCAGAAGGCCGCCTGGCCGCGGCCGAAGCTGTTCGACTGGATGCAGCAGGAAGGCCAGGTCGACGAGAAGGAAATGCACCGCACCTTCAATTGCGGCATCGGCATGGTCATCATCGTCTCGGCCGCCGAGGCGGATGCCGCCGAAGCCGAACTGAAGGCGCAGGGCGAGGCGGTTTACCGCATCGGCCGGATCCGGGCACGGCAGGGTGACGAAGCGCAGACCCTGGTGGTCTGAGCGCCTGCGCCAGGCCGCGCTGATCGGCGCCGGCTTCGGCCTGGCGGGGGCGGCGCTGGCGCTCGAGTTGCCGGCGGCGAGCGGCAACTCGATCGTCGATGGGCTGGCCAGTTTCTACAGCAACCGCTTCCACGGTCGCAAGACCGCCACCGGCGAACGGTTCGACAAGAAGCAGCTCACCGCCGCCAGCAATCATTTTCCGCTCGGCAGCCACGTCGCCGTGCTGCGACCGGCGAGTGGGCTGTGCGTCATCGTCCGCATCAACGACCGCATGCACCACCGGCAACGCGGCGGACGGGTCATCGACCTGTCGGCGGCCGCCGCCGATTACCTCGAAATGTTGAAGGAAGGCATCGTCCAGGTGCGTCTGGCGCACCTGCCCGATAACTGGCGCGAGCGCGGTCCGCAGGCCTGCGGCGAAGCCTTCACCGGCGGCGAGGCGCCGCGCGGCGAACCCGGCTTGCTGGAACAGATCGAAAACGGCATTTCCCAAGGAATCCCCCAGCCATGAAGCAGATGAAGCGGCGCGGCATCGTCGCGCTTTCCCTGGTCGGCCTGATCGGGCTCGGCTATTTCGCCTGGTCGGCCAACCGTGCCGACCAGGCTGTCGCCGCGCCGGAACCGGCGGCCAAGGCGGCGCCGGCCGGCAGCCCGGCAAAGCCGGTGGCGGTCGAACTGGCCAAGGTGCAGGCGGTCGATTTCAGCGACGAGACGAGCGCGGTCGGTACGCTGAAGGCGGCGGAATCGGTCGTGCTGCGCCCCGAAGTCAGCGGCCGCATCGCCCGCATCGGTTTCCGTGACGGCGCGACCGTGCGGCGCGGCGATCTGCTGATCGGGCTCGACGCGACGATCCAGGAAGCCGAGCTGGCGCAAGCCAAGGCCAACGTCGAGCTGGCGCGGACAAGTTTCCGGCGCAACGAGGAACTGCTGGCCAAGAAGTTCATCAGCCCGCAGGCGCTCGACGCCTCGGCAGCGACGCTCAAGGTGCAGGAAGCGGCGCTCCAGCTGGCCGTCGCCAAGGCCGCCAAGATGCGCCTGGTGGCGCCGTTTGCCGGCATCGTCGGGCTGCGCGACGTTAGCGTCGGCGGCTACGTCAAGGAAGGCGAGGAACTGGTCAATGTCGATGATATCTCCAGCCTGCGCGTCGATTTCCGGCTCGCCGAAGCCTATTTCGGTCGCCTGCGGCCGGGTCTGGCGCTCGAACTTTCCAGCGATGCGCTGCCCGGCCAGACCTTCGCCGCGACGGTCGAGGCGATCGACCCGCAGATCGATCCGGCGGCGCGCTCGATCGCCGTCCGCGCCCGCCTCGACAACCGCCAGGGCAAGCTGCGCCCGGGCATGTTCGTGCGCGTCCGCGTCGCCTTCGGCGAGCGTAAGGGTGTCCTGATGATTCCCGAGGAAGCGGTGCAACCGGGCGCCAAGCCGTCGGTGTTCCGCGTCGTCGATGGCAAGGCGGAAGTGGCGCCGGTCAGGCTCGGCCTGCGCCGCGACGCGCAGGTCGAGGTGGTCGTGGGACTGGCTGCCGGCGATTTGATCGTTACCGCCGGCCAGTTGAAGCTGCGCCCCGGCGCCCCGGTGAAGATGCCGCAAGCGGCGCAACCATGAGAATTTCCGAGATCTGCATCGAGCGGCCGGTCTTCGCGACCGTGCTGTCGCTCGTCATCATGCTGCTCGGCATCGTTTCCTACGACCGGCTGTCGGTGCGCGAATACCCGAAGATCGACGAGCCGGTGGTCACCGTGTCGACCGATTACCGCGGCGCCTCCGCCGACATCATCGAGTCGCAGGTGACCAAGCCGCTCGAGGATTCGCTGGCCGGCATCGAAGGGGTCGAGGTCATCACCTCAATCTCGCGCGCCGAGCGCAGCCAGATTTCGGTCCGCTTCAAGCTCGAGCGCGAGCCCGATTCGGCCGCCGCCGACGTCCGCGACCGCGTCTCGCGGGTGCGCAACCGGCTGCCCGACGAGGTCGACGAGCCGGTCATCGCCAAGGTCGAGGCCGACGCCAACCCGATCATCTGGCTCGCCTTTTCCTCCGACCAGCATTCGCCGCTGGAAGTCACCGACGTCGCCAACCGCTTCGTCAAGCCGCGCCTGCAGACGCTGCCCGGCGCCGCCGACGTGCGCGTCTTCGGCGAGCGCAAGTTCGCCATGCGCATCTGGCTCGACAAGCAGCGCCTCGCCGCCTACCGGGTCACCGCCGCCGACGTCGAGGACGCGCTGCGCAAGCAGAACGTCGAGGTGCCGGCTGGCCGCATCGAGAGCCGCGAACGCGAATTCTCGGTGGTCGCCAGCACCGACCTGCAGACGCCGGAACAGTTCGCCGCGGTGGTTTTGCGCAGCGTCGACGGTTACCCGGTGCGTCTCGGCGATGTCGCACGGGTCGAAATCGGCGCTGCCGCCGAGCGTACCTCGGTGCGCTTCAAGGGCCGTTCGGCGGTCTCGCTCGGCGTCATCAAGCAGGCCACCGCCAACCCGCTCGAACTGTCCAAGGCGCTGCGCGCCGAGATGCCGCGCATCGCCAGCGAATTGCCGCCGGGGATGACCGTCGACATCTCCTACGATTCGTCGATCTTCATCGACCGCTCGATCAAGTCGGTGTTCACCACCATCGGCGAGGCCATCGTGCTGGTCCTGGCGATCATCTTCTTCTTCCTGCGCAACCTGCGGGCGACGCTGATTCCGCTGGTGACCATCCCGGTCTCGCTGGTCGGCGCCTTCGCCATCATGTTCATGCTCGACTTCTCGATCAACACGCTGACGCTGCTGGCGCTGGTGCTGGCGATCGGCCTCGTGGTCGACGACGCGATCGTCGTACTGGAAAACATCTTCCGCCACATCGAGGAAGGCATGCCGCGCCGCGAGGCGGCGTTCAAGGGGGCGAAGGAGATCGGTTTCGCGGTGGTGGCGATGACGCTGACCCTGGCCGCCGTCTACGCGCCGGTCGCCTTCATGACCGGGCGCACCGGCAAGCTGTTCATCGAATTCGCGCTGACCCTGGCCGGCGCCGTGCTGGTCTCCGGCTTCGTCGCGCTGACGCTGTCGCCGATGATGTGCTCGGTGCTGCTCAGGCACGAGGAAAAACATTCGAAGGGCTTCGTCCTCGTCGAGAACTTCCTCAATGGGCTGAACGCCGGCTATCGCCGGGTGCTGAGCGCGGCGCTGCGGCAGCGCTGGATCGTCTTCATCGGCTTCGTCGTCGTCGCGCTCGCCTGCGGCGTCCTGCTCAAGGCGCTGAAATCCGAGCTGGCGCCGGTCGAGGACCGCGGCGTTATCCTTGGCATGTTCAACGGCCCGGACGGCGCGACGCTCGACTACACGGAAAAGTACGCGCGGCAGATCGAGGACATCTACAGCCGGACTCAGGACATCGAGCGTTATTTCGTCGTTTCCGGCAACCCGGTGGTCAACCAGGGGATTTCCTTCGTCGGCCTGACCGACTGGAGCGAGCGCCGACGCAGTTCGTCCGACATCGCCAAGGAACTGTTCCCGAAGTTCGGCGCCGTGCCCGGCGTCATGGCCTTCCCGGTGACGCCGCCGTCGCTCGGCCAGAGCCCGCGCGAACGGCCGATCAATTTCGTCATCGTCACCAGCGCGCCCTACGCCGAACTGCAGAAGGTGACCCAGGAATTCCTCGGCGAACTGGCCAGGAACCCCGGGCTGACCAACGTCGATACCGACCTCAAGCTGAACAAGCCGGAACTCTCGGTCGCCGTGCGCCGCGACAAGGCGGCCGACATCGGCGTGCCGGTCGAGACCATCGGCCGCACCCTGGAAACCTTCCTCGGCGGCCGCCAGGTCACCCGCTTCAAGCGCGACGGCGAGCAGTACGACGTGATCGTCCAGGTCGCCGACGCCGACCGTACCAATCCGGCCGACATCCGGGACATCTACGTGCGTGGCGGCGACGGCAGCATGCTTTCGCTCGACAACCTGCTCGACGTCGGCGAAACCGTGGCGCCGCGCGAACTCAACCACTTCGGCCAGCGGCGGGCGGTGACGATCACCGCCAACCTGGCGCCCGGCTACACCATGGGCGAAGCGCTGACGGCGATGGACCAGCTTGCCGCGCAGGTCCTGAAGCCGGGCTACACCGTCGATTACAACGGCCAGTCGCGCGAGTTCCGGCAGTCGTCGGCGTCGCTGGCGCTGACTTTCGCGCTCGCCCTGGCCTTCATCTACCTGGTGCTGGCGGCGCAGTTCGAGAGTTTCCGCGACCCCTTCATCATTCTGCTCACCGTGCCGCTGTCGATGGCCGGCGCGCTGTTCGCGCTGTGGGCGACCAACGGCACGCTCAACGTCTACAGCCAGATCGGCCTGGTCACGCTGGTCGGGCTGATCACCAAGCACGGCATCCTGATCGTCGAGTTCGCCAACCAGTTGCAGGAAAAAGGGCGCAGCGTGCGGGAGGCGGTGATCGAGGCCGCCGAACTGCGCCTGCGGCCGATCCTGATGACCACCGGCGCCATGGTTCTCGGCGCCGTACCGCTGGCGCTGGCCAGCGGTGCCGGCGCCGAATCGCGCCAGCAGATCGGCTGGGTGATCGTCGGCGGCCTGCTGCTCGGCACCTTCCTGACGCTGTTCGTGGTGCCGGCGGTCTATACCCTGCTGGCGGCGCGCAAGGCCGCCTTGGCAAGCCAGGAGTGAACATGGAAGAAAAACCGCTGGTCTTCATCGTCGACGACGATCAGGTCCTCCTCGACGTGGTCGATGCGGCGCTCGCCGACGACTTCCGCCGCGAGTCGTTCACCGCCGGCGAAGCCTGCCTGACGCGGCTTGCCGAGTGCCGGCCGGACATCGTCCTGCTCGATCTCAGCCTGCCCGGCATCGGCGGCTTCGAGGTCTGCCAGCGCCTGAAGGGCGACTGGGAAAGCCGCGACATTCCGATCCTTTTCATCTCCGCCAGCGACGACATCGACACCCGGCTGCTCTGCTACGAGGCGGGCGGCGAGGATTTCATCACCAAGCCCTTCGACCCCGCCGAGCTGCTGCGCAAGGTGCGCGTCGCCGCCCGCATTCTCGACGAGAAGCGCGCCCTCCACGAACAGGCCGGTTACGCGCAACGCACGGCGATGTCGGCGATGGTCAGCATGGGCGAGCTGGGCGTCGTCCTGCAGTTCCTCAGCAAGTCCTTCGCCTGCGGCAGCCAGGAGGAACTCGGCGCCGCGCTGCTCGACGCGCTACGCCAGTACGAACTGAACGCCGCGCTGCAGTTGCGCCTGGGCGACGGTGCGCTGACCGTCAGCGACAACGGCCGCGAATTGCCGCTCGAAGTCTCGGTGCTCAACCACGTCCGCCATTCCGGTCGCATCTTCCAGTTCCGCAGCCGCTGCGTCTTCAACTACGGTCGGGTGACGGTGCTGATCAACGACATGCCGCTGGCCGATCCCGACCGCTGCGGCCGCATCCGCGACAACGTCGCGCTGCTCGCCGAGGGGGCGGACGCCCGCATGCAGGCGATCGAAGCCGAGGAACTGGCGCGCCACCGCCGCGCCGGTATCGAGGCGGCGCTGCCGCGCGTGCAGTGCACGCTGGAATCGGTACAGGCCAACTACCGGCGCAATTCGCTGGAACTGACGCAATCGATGATCGAGTTCCAGGAAGCGCTCGGCAAATCCTTCATTTCGCTCGGTCTCAGCGAAGCGCAGGAAAACTCGCTGACGACGCTGGCCGACGCCTACATGCAGCGCATGGTTGCCAGCCAGGACGCCAGCCTGCAGACGATCGGCGAACTGCAGGCGCTCGCCGCCAGCCTGAAGGACGTGCTCAGGCGCTGAGGAAACGGGCGACGCGGTCGGCGACGCGCTCGCTCAGTTGCGGCGCGACGCAGTCGAGGCTTTCCGCGGCGAACGAGTTGCCGAGCCAGGTGATTTGCCGCTTGGCCAATTGGCGGGTGGCGAAGATGCCGCGCTCACGCATCTCGCGGCGCGTGATCACGCCGTCCTGGGCCTCCCAGACCTGGCGGTAGCCGACGCAACGCATCGACGGCAGGTCGGCGCTGAGCCGGTATTTGCGGCGTAGCGCGGCGAGTTCGTCGTCGAGCCCGGCGAGCAGCATCTCGTCGAAACGGCGGGCGATGCGCTCGTGCAGCACGGCGCGCTCGGACGGCAGCAGCGCCAGTTGCAGGAAGTCGTAGGGCGGCTTCTCGGTGGCGCTCTCCTGCAGCAGTTCCGACATCGGCCGACCGCTCGTCAGGCAGACTTCGAGCGCGCGCTGGATGCGCTGGCTGTCGTTCGGCGGCAGGCGGGCGGCGGTGACCGGGTCGAGCGCGGCGAGGCGGGCATGCATGGCCGGCCAACCGGCACGTGCCGCTTCGGCGTCGAGTTCGGCGCGCAACGCGGCGTCGGCCTGCGGCAGTTCGGCCAGGCCATGGAGCAGGGCGCGGAAGTAGAGCATGGTGCCGCCGACCAGCACCGGCACGCGGCCGGCGGCGGTGATCTCGGCCATCGCGGCGAGGGCGTCGGCGCGGAAGCGGGCAGCCGAGTAGCGTTCTTCCGGCGTGATCAGGTCGATCAGGCGGTGCGGGTAGCGGGCCAGCGTCGCGGCGTCCGGCTTGGCGGTGCCGATGTCCATGTCGATGAAGACCTGCGCCGAATCGACGCTGATCAGTTCGACGGGGAAGCGGTCGGCGAGCGCCATCGCGGCGGCGGTCTTGCCCGAGGCGGTCGGGCCCATGATCAGGATGGCGGGCGGCAGATTCATGGCGGCGAATGCTAGCACGGCAGAGGGCTATAATTCTTCGACCATGCCTTCCCATCTCTCCCGTCGCCGCCTGCTCGCCGGCGGTCTGCTCGCCCCGACGCTCTGCCTGCCCGCGCTGGCCGGGGCGACCGCGGCCGACCGCCTGCCCGGGCTGAGCGCCCGCCACGCCTACGTCGGCAGCCTCGACGACACGCTGCTGGCGATCGACGCCGAGCGGCCGGTACAGATTGCCTCGATCAGCAAGCTGATCACCGCCTGGGTCGTGCTCAGTGCCGAACTGCCGCTGGGCGAGAGCATCCGCATCGAGCAGGACGACGTCGTGCGTTCCGAATACACGCGCTCCAGCCTCGAGGTCGGGACGCGCTGGCGGCGCGAGCAACTGCTCGAGTGGCTGGTGGTGACTTCCGACAACCGGGCGGCGGCGGCGCTGGCGCGCAGCTTCCCCGGCGGCTGGGAGGAGTTTCGTTACTCAATGCGGGCGTTGATGACGCAGATGCAGTTGTTCAGCTTCGATTTCGGCGACGCCGCCGGGCTCTCGTCGACCAACCGCGCCAGCGCCCGCGATCTCGGCGTGCTGCTGGTGACCCTGGCGCAGATTCCCTATTTCCAGGACTTGTCGCGCAAGACGGCGGTGGGCGGCAAGCTGAACGTCAACCGCTTCGCCCATGATCGTTCGGTGGCGCTGCTCGCCGGCAAGACCGGCTTCACCTCGGCGGCCGGCTTCTGCCTGGCCGAGGCCGAGCAGTTCGGCGGCCGGGTCGTCGCCCTGGTCGTCCTCAACGCGGCGGATCGCGAGGCGCGCGCCCGCGACATGGCCCGCCTGCGCAGTTACGCCCGGGAAAGACTGGGTACTGCCTGAATCAAGCCTGCTGCGCCATGCCGCGCAACAGGGCTTCGGCGCTGGCGGCGCTGGCCGGCTTGCCGAAATGGTAGCCCTGCATCAGCTCGCAGCCGAGCTGCAGCAGGAATTCGCTCTGCGCTTCCTGCTCGACGCCTTCGGCGATGACTTCCTTCTGCAGGCTGGCGGCAATGGCGATGATGGCGCGGACGATGGCGACGTCGTCGCTGCCGTCGGGCAGATCGCGGACGAAGGACTGGTCGATCTTGATCCGGTCGAAGGGCAGGCGCTTCAGGTAGCCGAGGCTGGAATAGCCGGTGCCGAAGTCATCGACCGACAGCTTGATGCCGATCGCCCGCAACTGCTGGAGGACGTCGATGATGCGCTCGGTGTCGTGGATGAACGCGCTCTCGGTGATCTCCAGTTCCAGCCAGCGTGCGTCGAGGCCGGTTTCGGCGAGGATGCGGGCGACCCGCTGCGGCAGGTCGGGCAGGCGCAGCTGCACCGCTGACAGGTTGACGGCGACCACCACCGGCGGCAGCCCCATATCCTGCCAGCGGCGGTTCTGCTGGCAGGCTTCGCGCAGGACGCGTTCGCCGACCTGGTAGATCAGGCTGCTTTCCTCGGCGACTGGAATGAAGCGCGCCGGCGGGATGTTGCCGAGTTCGGGGTGCTGCCAGCGGACCAGTGCTTCGAAGCCGATCAGGCGGCCGTTGCGGACGTCGGTCTGCGGCTGGTAATGGACAAAGATCTCATCGCCGTAGAGGGCGCGGCGCAGGTTGTTCTCCAGCGTCACCCGTTCCGAAATACGCAGGTTCATTTCCGGCGTGAAGAAGCGGTAGGTCGCGCGTCCGGCCTCCTTGGCGGCATACATCGCCATGTCGGCGCTCTTCAGCAGCGCGTCGATGCCGGTGCCGTCGTCGGGATAGACCGCGATGCCGATGGACGGCGTGACCTGCAGCTCGTGCCCGTCGATCAGATAGGCTTCCGACAGGGCGTGCAGCACCTTGCGCGCGACGGTGCCGGCGGCGTCGGGGCTGTCCATGTCGCTGATGAGGATGATGAACTCGTCGCCGCCCTGCCGGCTGACCGTGTCGCTGGCCCGCACCGTGCCGGTCAGCCGCACCGCCACCTCGCGCAGGAGGCCGTCGCCGACCTGATGGCCCAGGCTGTCGTTGATGGTCTTGAAACGGTCGAGATCGACGAACAGCAGCCCCACCTTGGTGCCGTGGCGCCCGGCGGCCAGGATCGCACGCTCCAGCCGGTCGCGCAGAAGGAAGCGGTTGGGCAGGTCGGTCAGGAAGTCGAACTGCGCCAGATGGCGGATGCGCTCCTCCTGCGCACGCGTCTCGGTGATGTCGGTGAAGGCGGCGATGTAGTTGGCGACGGCGCCGTCCTCGTTCCTCACCAGCTTGACGCTCAGCCATTCCGGAAA
>OFJB01000254.1_pt1 | contig 28309 bp, 31 predicted proteins | sample 1775081 | NCBI WGS metagenome assembly OFJB01 (sample SAMN08195771, study PRJEB24354) | sludge metagenome | isolation source: initial sludge from phenol fed wastewater aerobic bioreactor | place: India: Nagpur | collected 2016-06-05
AACGCGGCGCTGGTGGAAGAGGCGAGCGCGGCGGCCGCGGCGATGAGCGAGCAGGCGCAGCATCTGGCGCAGGTGGTTTCGGTCTTCAAGGTGGGTGGCGACGGCGCCCCGGCGACGGCGCCCGCCCTTCGCGCGCCCCGCGCCCCCGCCACGCGGCCGCGGCTGGGCGCCACCCTGCAGCTCCAATGACGGCCTGCGGCGCCTGTTGCAGCCCGCTCCCCTGCGCCATGAAACGGGTCTGATCCGCCGCCTCATCGAAGAAAAACACGGGAGACCATGGCATGCGCCTTCCAGACCACGCCCCACGGTTCGCGTCATGGCAGCTCGGCGCGGACCGGCGCCGGTTGCTCACGATCGCGGGGCTGGCGCTGATCCTGTGCCTGCCCGTGGCGACCTCCATCTGGATGACGCATGCGCTGATCGTCGATCAGCTCAAGGGCGTCGCGGCGGAGCGCGCCGCCTCGACGATCGAGCGCGCGCAGCGGATCTCCGAACAGCTCGAATCGGCGATCAACGAGCTCAAGGCCACCCACGGCAGCACCCCCTGCTCGCCGACGAAGCTCCTGCGCATGCGCCAGCTCGTGCTGGGCCTGAACCTGCTGAGCGACGTGGGTTACGTTCATGACGACACGCTCGCCTGCTCCGCCCTGGGGAAGGAGCCGATGGACATCGGGCCGCCTTCCTACCGGAGCGATCTGGGCTACGAAATCCGGCTGGACATGCCCTACTCCTTCGCCGCCGGCGCCCAGTTCATCATGTCCACGGACCCTGCGACGGGGTATTCCGCGCTGGTGAACAAGGAAACGATCTTCAGCACGCCCACGCCCGGGCCGGTGGCCATCGCCGATCTGATCGGCGTCAAGACCGCCCGCAATTTCTCGGGCGCCCCGCTGGCCTCCTCGCGCTGGCTGGCCCTGATCCGCTCGGCCAGCCAGGGCCAGGTCATCGTGGCGGGCGACATCCTGGCGTGGCGCAAGTCGGCGAAATACGACTATCTGGCCTATGCCGTGGTCCCGGCCGCCGCCCTGTCGGCGCAGTTCAGGCGGGCGCTCCTGTTCGTCATTCCGGGCGGCGTGCTGCTGGGCGCCTTCCTGTGCTGGTGCACGCTGGCGCTCGTGCGCCTGCAGACCTCGATGCGCGCATTGATCAGGACCGCGCTCAGGCGCGGCGAGTTCTACCTGCTCTACCAGCCCATCGTGGACATGCGCGACGGCACCTGGGTGGGCGCCGAAGCGCTGCTGCGCTGGCGGCGGGCCACGGGCGAAACCGTCAGTCCGGACCTCTTCATTCCGATCGCCGAAAAATTGGCCCTGATGAACCGGCTGACGGCCACGGTGCTCGACAGGGTCGAAAGAGACATCCCGCTCCTGTGCGCGAACCGTGAGGATTTTTTCGTCTCGATCAATTTTTCCGCGGAAGACTTTTCCAATCCGGCGCTGATCCAGCAGGTCGGGGCCATGATCGAGCGCACGGGCCTGGCACCCCGCCATTTCCACATCGAGGCGACGGAACGCGTCTTTCTCGATCCGCAGGCCACCCAGGCGGGCGTGGCCGCGCTGCACGGCCTGGGTGTGGAAGTGGCGATCGACGACTTCGGGACGGGCTTCAGCGGCCTGGCCTACCTGACCAACATCAGCATGGACTGCCTGAAGATCGACAAGTGCTTCGTGCAGACGGCGGGCACGGGGTCGGTGACGACCAATGTCGTGGCCCACATCATCGATCTCGCCATGTCCCTCGACATGAAGATGATCGCCGAAGGGGTGGAAACCGTGGAGCAGGCGCATTACCTCCAGGAGCGCGGCGTGCAGATGGCGCAAGGGTGGCTCTACGGCAAGCCGATCACCGCCCAGGAATTCGCGCGGCGGCTGCGCGAGGCGCCGCGGCCCGAGCCGGTGGCGCACGAAACCGCTGGCTGAACGGATGGTTCATTCCATTTCCAGATCGATCGAGCACGCGAAGGCGAAGCGCAGACAGTGCTGTAGCACGGCAAGCGAAGCCGACAAAGTGATCGGTTGATCTGGAAATGGAATCAGACCACCACCGGCTCGGGTTCGAGCCGGATGCCGAAGCGCTCGTACACGCTGGTCTGGATCGCCTTGGCCAGCGTCATCACCTCGCCGCCGGTCACGCTGGCGTCCGGGTCGCCCCGGTCGCCGCGGTTGACGAGCACCAGCGCCTGCTTCTCGTAGACCCCGGCGCGCCCCATGGTCTTGCCCTTCCAGCCGCAGGCGTCGATGAGCCAGCCGGCGGCCAGCTTGATGCTGCCGTCGGGCATGGGGTAGTGCACGATCTTGGGCTCGCGCGCGATGATGTCGCGGCACTGCTCGGGCGTCACGGTGGGGTTCTTGAAGAAGCTGCCGGCGTTGCCCAGCCGGGCCGGGTCGGGCAGTTTGGCGCCGCGGATGGCGCACACCCAGTCGAAAATCTGCCGCGCATCCGGCTGCGCGATGCCGGTCTCGTGGATTTTCTTCTGCAGGTCCAGGTAATCCAGCGTGGGCTGCCAGGCCTTGAGCAGCGCCAGGCGCACGCGCGTGATCACCGCGCGCCCCGCCAGGCCCATGCCGCGCTGCCAGCCGGCACCCTCCCCGGCCAGCGGGGCGGCGTGCTTGAAGACGGAATCGCGGTAGCCGAAGGCGCACTGGGCGGCGTCGAGCTCGAACAGCTCGCCCGTCAGGCCATCGACGGCGGTGAGCGAATCAAAGCGGTCCTGCAGCTCCACGCCATAGGCGCCGATGTTCTGCACCGGCGCGGCGCCCGCGGTGCCGGGGATCAGCGCCAGGTTTTCCAGGCCGGGCCAGCCCTGCGCCAGCGTCCACGCCACCACGTCGTGCCAGGTCTCGCCCGCGCCGGCCTCGACGATCCAGGCCCTGGGCGTTTCCCGCGCCAGGCGCAGGCCCTTGATTTCCATCTTGAGCACGACGGGCTTGACGTCGCCCGTGAGCACGATGTTGCTGCCGCCCCCGAGCACGAAAAATGGCTGGTGGGCCAGGTCGAACCGCCGCACGGCGGCGCGTGCATCTTCTTCACTGGCCAGGTGCGCCAGCGTCGTGGCGCGCGCCGCGATGCCGAAGCTGTTGGCGCTTTGCAACGAAACGTTCTTCTCGACTAACATCCCGGGAATTGTCGCACCCCGCCCCCTCGTGACAGGCCGGTGCCGGCGCCAGTCAAAGGAAAACCATGCCATCGTTCGATACCGTTTGCGAAGCCGATTTCGTCGAAGTGCGAAACGCCGTGGACAACGCCGCCAAAGAGGTCGGCACACGTTTTGATTTCAAGGGCACGTCGGCCGCGATCGAGCTCAAGGACAAGGAAATCATGCTCACCGGGGACGCGGATTTTCAACTGCAGCAGCTGCAGGACATCCTGCGCGCCAAACTCGCCAAGCGCGGCGTGGACGTGCGCTTCCTGGACGTGCAAAAGCCCCAGAAGGCCGGCGGCGACAAGCTCAAACAGACGATCCAGGTCAAGAACGGCATCGACGCCGAGCAGGGCAAGAAGATCCAGAAGCTGATCAAGGACAGCAAGATGAAGCTGCAGGCGGCGATCCAGGACGGCAAGGTGCGCGTCTCGGGCGCCAAGCGCGACGACTTGCAGGCGGCCATGGCGCTGCTGCGCAAGGAAGTGGCCGACCTGCCGCTGACCTTCGACAACTTCCGCGACTGAGGCCGTGATGAAGCGCGCCCTCCTCGCCCTTTGCCTCGCCCTCGGCCTCGCGCCGCTGTGGGCGCAGAACGTGCAGCTCGCGGGCATCCTGGGGGGCAAGGCCCTGCTGGTGTCGGGCGGCGGCGCGCCCCGGGCCGTGGCGGTGGGGCAATCGATCGACGGCACGCGCGTGCTCGCCGTGGGCCGCGACGAGGTGACCATCGAGACCGACGGCGAGCGGCAGGTCCTACACCTGGGCGGCGCGCCGGTCAGCGTCGGCGCGCGCAGCAGCGCCAGGGCCAGGCTGGTGCTCTATGCCAACGCGGGCGGCCACTTCGTGGACAGCGGGCAGGTCAACGGCCGCCCGATGCAGTTCGTCGTGGACACGGGCGCCACCGCCGTCTCCATCGGCCGGGCCGAGGCCGAGCGCCTGGGCGTGAAGCTGCAGGGCGGCAAGCCGATCCGCATGCAGACCGCCAACGGCGTCACGCAGGGCTGGCTGGTGAAGCTGGAGAGCGTGCGCATCGGCCCCCTGGAGCAGCACGACGTGCAGGCCGTCGTCACCCAGGAGCCCATGCCCTACGTGCTGCTGGGCAACAGCTTTCTGCAGCCCTATGAAATGACCCGCAAGGGCGACGAACTCGTCCTGCAAAGCCGCTGACCATGCCCGTCCAACCCGCCGACGACGACTACGAAGACCTGCTGGCCCAGTGGCTCGATCTGGAGGCGGCGCTGTCGGCCCTGCTCACGCACCCGCGGCTGGTGCTGGAGTTCACGGGCAAGGTCAGGATGTGCGACCAGTGGCTGCAGGACATCGTGGGGCACGACATCGACGCGGCGCTGTACCTGATGTTCCAGCTCGCGAGCACGTCCACCGTGGGCTACAGCGCCTCGCACGCCCTGGTGTGCGCCACGCTGTGCCACATCCTCGCGCAGGAGCTGCAGCTGCAGCGCCACGAGCGCGACAGCCTGGTGCGCGCCGCCATGACGATGAACATCAGCATGACGGTGCTGCAAAACGAGCTGGCCCTGCAGGCCGACCCCTTGAGCCCCGTGCAGAAGGCCGCGATCGCCGCGCACCCGCAGGACAGCGTGGCGCTGCTGGAGGAGCTCGACGTCCGCGACGACCTGTGGCTGGACGTGGTGGCCGCGCACCACAACGCACCCCCCGGGCGCACGATTCTGACCAGCCTGCCGGCGGAAACGCGCCTCACCCACATCCTCTGCACGATCGACCGCTACGCCGCGATGATTTCACCGCGCAAGTCCCGCTCGGGGCGCACCGCGAGCGATTCGGTGCGCGAAATCGTCGGCCATGCGGCGCAGCAGGAGGATGACGTGGTGGTGGCGCTGATGCGCACCGTCGGGCTGTGCCCGCCCGGCACCTTCGTGCGCCTGACCAACGGCGACACGGCCGTGGTGCTGCGCCGCAGCGAGCGCGTGAACTTCCCGCTGGTGGCGAGCGTCGCCAAGACCGACGGCGAGCCCCTGGACGCGCCCGCGCTCTACCACACCGTGCGCGGCCAGCCGCAGGTGCAGGCGGCGCTGGCGCGCTCGGCCGTCACCATGGAAATCAACCACCACATGATGGTGCGCCTGGGCCTGTACGCGGCGCGCATGACCAACCGGCTGCCGCTGCGCGATTCGGCCACGCCGCCGCTCATCGTCTGATCATTTCCTGCCCGCGCCCAGCTTGGGCTCCTTGCCCTGGAGCAGGCGCTGGATGTTGGCCGCGTGGCGCCAGGCCAGCAGGCCCGCCATCGCCGTGATCGCCAGGGCGATGCCGGGGTGCATCTCCCACGCCACGCCCCCCGCCAGCAGGTAGAAGAAGGGCGCGAACGCCGCGGCCACGAGCGAGGCGAGCGAGACCCAGCGGAAGAACGCCACGATGATGAGCCAGGTGGCCAGCGTGGCCAGCGCCAGCCAGCCGCTCACGCCCAGCAGCACGCCCAGCGCCGTCGCCACGCCCTTGCCGCCCTTGAAGCCGAAGAACACCGGCCACAGGTGCCCCGCGAACGCGGCCAGCGCCACGAGCGCCACCGTGCCCTCCCCCAGGCCGTGCGCCGGGCCGAAGGTGCGCGCCAGCAGCACCGGCAGCCAGCCCTTGGCCGCATCCAGCAGCAGGGTGACGACCGCCGCCGCCTTGGAGCCCGAGCGCAGCACGTTGGTGGCGCCCGGGTTCTTGCTGCCATAGCTGCGCGGATCGGCCAGGCCCATCATGCGGCTGACGATGACCGCGAACGAAAGCGATCCCACCAGGTAAGCGGCCACCACCGCCAGAAACGACAACACGACAGCGTTCACAGCACAGCACTCCCTCGCCCGAAGGCAACTGGTCTCACATTCATTTTGCCAACGCGCAATGCACGGGCCTGGCCCCGAGCGGCTGCACGCACACCTGGGGATCGATCTGCACCAGGTAGCCCCGGCGCCCGCCATTGATCGCGATGCGCGGCAGCTGCAGGATGCTCTCTTCGACGTAGACCGGCATGGCCTTGCGCACGCCGAAGGGCGACGTGCCGCCCACCAGATAGCCGCTGTGGCGCTGCGCCACCTCGGGCTCGCAGGGCTGCACGTGCTTGGCGCCGATCTCGCGCGCCAGGTTCTTGGTGGAGACGGTGCAGTCGCCGTGCATCAGCACGATCAGGGGCTGCGCATCCTGGTCCTGCATCACCAGCGTCTTGACCACCGCGTGCTCGTCCAGCCCGAGCTGGCGGGCCGATTCCTGCGTGCCCCCGTGCTCCACGTACTCGTACGCGTGCCCGGAAAACGCCACCCCGCGCGCGCGCAGCCACTGCGTCGCGGGGGTTTCGCTCACATGGCCCGCCTTGTCCTTCTTGCTCATGGGTCTCCGTTTTTAATAGCTTGTCGCGCTTCATGCACAAGCGCTGCGGCCGTATTTTGCTTCAAACCCGCACGCGGCCCACGCAACCGGCCGCGGGCCCGGGTCGCCTGCGTGCCAGGGCCCGGCCCGACCGCGACGGAATAATCCATGCGATGTACCTCGAACGCCGAAACGCCCAAACGCAGCTTCTCTCCCTTCGCGGCCTGCCCTGCCACCTGCGCTGCTGGGGGCCGGCCAGCGCCCCATCGCCCGTGATGCTGCTGCTGCACGGCTGGATGGACGTGGGCGCTTCGTGGCAGTTCGTGGTCGATGCGTTCAGCGACGCGTTCGTGCAGGGGCGGCGCGTGGTCGCCCTGGACTGGCGCGGCTTCGGCCTGTCCATGCCCGACGCCCGGGTGGAGTGCTACCACTTCGTGGACTATCTGGCCGACCTGGACGCGCTGCTCGACGAGCTGTCCGCCCACGCCCCCGTGGACCTCGTGGGCCACAGCATGGGCGGCAACGTCGCCATGATGTACGCCGGCGCCCGCCCCGGCCGCATCCGGCGGCTGGTGAACCTGGAAGGCTTCGGCCTGCCGGCGGCCGAGCCGGCCCAGGCCCCGGGGCGCTACGGCCAGTGGCTGGACGAGCTGCGCCAGCACCGCCAGGGCCGGATCGCCACCAGGGCCTGGGACAGCCTGGACGACGCGGCCGCCCGGCTGATGAAGACCAACCCGCGCCTGACCCGCGACAAGGCCCTGTGGCTCGCCGGGCACTGGGCGCGCCCCGACGCCGACGGCCGCTGGCGCATCCTGGGCGACCCCGCGCACAAGATCACCAGCGCCCAGCTCTACCGCGTGGACGAGGCACTGGCGCTGTATGCCGCCATCACCGCGCCGGTGCTGTGCATCGAGGCAGAGGAGGACAGCCTGGCGCAGTGGTGGAACGGGCGCCTGTCGCGCCGCGAACACCACGAAAGGCTGGGCCACGTGCGCCACCTGCAAACCGCCACGGTGCGGGACGCGGGCCACATGCTGCACCATGATCAGCCAGCGGTGGTGGCCGGGTTGATCGAAGCATTCCTAGTCCAGTGATACGGGTTCGCATTCGATCGGATAACGCGGCGGGAGCCGAAGGCAGTGCTGTAGCACGGCGAGGCGAACCAACAAAGTTAGACGATTGAATGCGAATCCGTATGAAACGGTCCGGGGCCCCTGCGGAAGGTCGCCGGACAGCCGTCACGGCAAGGGAGACGGCGCCATGGTCTCCGAGCAATACGAGCCCGGCGTTCGCCCCGTCCATCGCTTGAACGCGCGCAGGAAGGCCGATACGTCGGCAAACCCCAGTTCCTGGGCCAGGGCATGCGTATTGGTGCGGCCGGTGACCAGGCTGTTGATCGCCAGATCGCGTCGCAGCTCATTGACGAGACCGCGAAAAGACGTGTTTTCATCCGCAAGACGCCGTTGCAGGGTGGCTGTCGACATGTGCAGCGCCGCCGCGGTGGCAGCCAGACCCGGCCACGCCGGCTGCCGGTGGCGCAGATGCTCGCGCACACGCGCGGTCATGGCATCGTTGAAATGGCGCGGCAGGATGATGTTGCGCTGCGCATCCGCGAGATAGGCGCGCAGCGCCGCCTCGCTGCGGCGTACCGGCGCCTCCAGCCAGGCCGCATCGAACCACACGGCGCTGCGCCGGCAGCCAAACCGCGTGGGACCGGGAAAAACATCGCTGTAGCCCTGCTGCTGATGCGGGCAGGGGTAGGCCAGATCGAACCGCACGGCGCGCAGGCGGCCGCCGGCCAGCCACACGTAAAACTGCCACAGCACCCGCAACAGCATGTCGTGCAGAAAGGGCCGCTGCCCGGTCACGGGGTTGGAAAAAACCAGCTCCATGCCCGCCAGCTGGCGTGCCCGCGCCAGCTCCAGCACAAAGTCATCCTGCAGCAAACCCAGAACCTGACCGCCGCGATGCATCGCCTGCCCCAGGTTTCGCGCCCCTGCGCAATAACGCGCCATCAGGGCGAAGCTGCCCAGCTTGAGCGGACGCGACAGAAAACCCAGGCATTCATCGCCGAACTGCACCATGAGCAGACGAAACAGGGCGGCATATTGGTCCCCCGTCACGCGAGACGCGGCCTGGTCGAGCAAACGGGGGGGTATGCCCGCGCCAGCAAGAACGGCATCGATGGATGCGCCGCGCGCGCGTATCGGCTCCAGCATGCGCTGGACCCAGGCCATTCCAACAGTGACCGGCGGGCGAAGCATGGAAGCGGAGTTTGCCAAGTGATGCGGTGCGTCAACCAATTGATGCATTCGGCTCTTTCGCCCCAGTGGCACGACATTTAAGCTGGCACAGGCCATCACAGGAAGTGTCGCCCGGATTTCCCGGCGGCACAAACAAAGGAGACCTCCATGTACCTGACACAGAATCTGCGCCGCTCCATCCAGCAGACGCCCGACGCAACCATCACGATCTTCGCAGGGCGCCGGCGCACCTTCGCCGAATTCGGCGAGCGGGTGGCGCGCTATGCCGGCGCCATGCACAAGCTGGGCCTGAAAGCGGGCGAGCGCATCAGCATGCTGGCGCTCAATTCCGATGTCTATCTGGAGTATTACCTGGGCACCTATTGGGCCGGCGGCGTCGTCAACCCGATCAACACCCGTCTGGCGGTGCCCGAAATCGCCTTCATGCTCAACGACTGCGGCAGCAGGATGCTGATCATCGACCGCCATTTCATCGACGCGGCGGGCAAACTGCGCGCGCAGTGCCCGCAACTGGAGACGGTGATCTGCACGGACGGCGACCCGCGGGCCGATGGCTTCTTGTCCTACGAAGCGCTGCTCGCCGCGGCCGACCCCGCGGAGGATGCACTGCGCCGTGGCGATGATCTGGCCGGCATCTACTACACCAGTGGCACGACAGGCCGCTCCAAGGGCGCGATGCTCACGCACGCCAACATCTTTTCCAACTCGATCGGCATGCTGGCCGAAGGCGTGGTCGGGCAAGGCTGCATCGGATTGCATTCGGCCCCCATGTTTCACCTGGCCGACGGCGCCTTCATGAACGCCATGCTGGCCGGTGGGGGCTGCCACGTGATCGTGCCGCAGTTCGAACCCCTGTCGGTGCTGGAAACCATCCAGCGCGAACGCGTGACCGACATGCTGCTGGTGCCCACCATGATCCAGATGCTGGTCGATCACCCCAAGTGCGCGGACTACGACTTGTCGAGCATGCGCAACGTGGTCTATGGCGCCTCGCCCATCGCCGAAGCCGTGCTGGACCGCGCCATGCGCGCCTTCCCGAAAGCGGGATTCGCGCAAGCCTATGGCCAGACCGAGCTGTCGCCCTGCGCCACCATCCTGAGCCAGGCAATGCACCGCGAAGCAGGCCGCAGGCTCGGGCTGCACAAATCCAACGGGCGCGCCATGATCGGTTGCGAAGTGTGCGTGGTGGACGACAGCGACCAGGAAGTGCCGCGTGGCAAGGTGGGCCAGATCGTGGCCCGCGGCCCCGGCGTGATGAAGGGCTACTGGAACCTGCCCGACGAGACGGCGGCGGCGCTGCGCGGCGGCTGGATGCACACCGGGGACGCCGGCTACATGGACGCGAACGGCTACGTGTTTTTGCAGGACCGGGTCAAGGACATGATCATCTCCGGCGGCGAGAACGTCTACAGCATCGAGGTGGAAAACGCGATCGCACTGCATCCGGCGGTGGCGCAGGCCGCGGTGGTGGGCATTCCCGACGAGCGCTGGGGCGAAGCGGTGCATGCATTCGTGGCCTGCAAGCCGGGCATGAGCGCCACGGCCGAGGAAATCATCGCCCATTGCAAGGAGTACATCGCCGGCTACAAGTGCCCGCGCAGCGTCTCCTTCATCGACGCCATGCCGCTGTCGGGCGCGGGCAAGGTGCTCAAGCGCACGCTGCGCGAGCCCTACTGGAAAAACCACAACCGCAGGATCGCCTGAGCCTGGCCGAGGCCCGGCCAAGAGCCGCGAGGGCATCTTGGCCCTCATCGGCAGGCGCGCACCGGATTGTTCACATTCATCAGCAACCTGAAAGGACCCCGAACATGAGCCAGGACGTCTATGTCGTCGGCGTGGGCATGATCCCCTTCACCAAACCGGGCAAGAGCGAGCCCTACCCCGTCATGGCCGCCCAGGCCGTCCAGGCGGCGCTGGCCGACGCCGGCCTGGGTTACGGGCAGATGCAGCAGGCCTATGTGGGCTATGTCTATGGCGACTCCACCGCCGGCCAGCGTGCGCTCTACGAGGTGGGCATGACGCAGATTCCCATCATCAACGTCAACAACAACTGCTCCACCGGCTCCACCGCGCTCTACCTGGCGCGCCAGGCGGTGCAGCATGGCGTGGTGGACTGCGCGCTGGCGCTGGGCTTCGAGCAGATGAACCCGGGCGCGCTGGGCAGCCATTTCAACGACCGCGCTTCGCCGTTCGAAAGGTTCGACCAGGCGACCGACGCCCTGGTGGGGCACAGCGAGGTGCCGCTGGCGCTGCGCTACTTTGGCGGCGCCGGCAAGGCGCACATGGACCAGTACGGCACCAAGCTGTCCACCTTTGCCAGCATACGTGCCAAAGCCAGCCGCCACGCCGCCAGGAACCCCAAGGCCGTGTTCCGCGACGAGGTGACGGCAGAGGAAGTGCTGCATTCGCCCGAGATGTGGCCCGGCGTGCTCACTCGCCTGATGTGCTGCCCGCCCACCTGCGGCGCGGCGGCGGCCGTCGTCTGCAGCGAGGCCTTTGCCAAAAAGCATGGCCTCGGCACCGAGGTGCGCATACGCGCGCAGGCCATGACCACCGACGGCCCGGCCACCTTTGGAGCCGGCGACATGCGCGAAGTGGTGGGCTTTGGCATGAGCAGGGAAGCCGCGCGCCAGGTGTACGAGCAGGCGGGCATCGGCCCCCAGGATGTGGACGTGGTGGAGCTGCACGACTGCTTTGCGCAAAACGAGCTCATCACCTACGAGGCGCTGGGCCTGTGCGAGCTGGGCGGTGCCGAGAAATTCGTGCTCGACGGCGACAACACCTACGGCGGCAAGGTGGTCACCAACCCGTCGGGCGGCCTGCTGTCCAAGGGCCACCCCCTGGGGGCCACGGGCCTGGCGCAGTGCGCGGAGCTGGTCGAGCAATTGCGCGGCACGGCCGGCGCGCGGCAGGTGCAAGATGCGCGCCTGGCGCTGCAGCACAACATCGGCCTGGGCGGCGCGGCCGTGGTCACGCTGTACGAGCGCGTTTGACCGGAGGGCCGCAAACATGATCGACAAGAAATGGATAGGCCACGAACTGCCCCCATCGACCCTGCCCATGGAACGCACGCGGCTGCGGTTTTTCGCCAAGGCCACGGGCCAGACCAACCCCATCTACACCGACGTCGAGGCGGCTCGCGCCGCCGGGCATGCGGATCTGCCGGCGCCCCCGACCTTCCTGTTCGCGGCCGAGCTCGACTCGGGGGCCACCGGCCGGCTGCTGGAGGACCTGGGCATTCCCCTGTCCAGGCTGCTGCACGGTGAACAGGGCTTCACCTACCACCGCACCGCGTGCGCCGGCGATACCGTCACGGTGCGCTCGCGCATCGAGGACATCTATGACAAAAAGGGGGGTGCGCTCGAATTCGTCGTCAAAGCCTCGCGCGCCACGGATCAACACGGCCAGCTCGTCGCCGAGATGCGCTCGGTGCTGGTGTGCCGCAACTGAACAGAAAAGACAGCCATGAGCACCCCACCCGCCTTTGACGCCGTGCAAGTCGGCGACGCACTGCCAGCCCTGCAACTGCCGCCGGTGGATCGCACCACGCTGGCGCTGTTCGGCGGCGCCTCGGGCGACCACAACCCGATTCACCTGGACATCGACTTCGCACGGCGTGCCGGCATGCCGGACGTCTTCGCGCAAGGCATGCTGGGCATGGCCTGGGTCGCGCGCATGCTCACCAACTGGGCGCCGCAATCGCAATTGCTGCGCCTGGACGTGCGCTTTCAGGGCATCACCCACCTGGGCAACGCCATCGCCTGCACCGGGCGCGTGCTCGAGAAGCTCGAACACGAGGGCAAGCGCTGCGCGCGCATCGAAGTGCAGGCAAGCAACCAATATGGGCAGACCAAGATCGCCGGTGAGGCGCTGGTCGCCCTTTCATGACAAGGAATCCGAACATGAGCAGAAAACTCGAAGGCAAGGTGGCCCTCGTCACCGGCGCGGGCCGCGGCATCGGCCGTGCCATCGCACTCAAGCTCGCCAGCGAGGGCGCGCGCGTGGTCGTCAACGACCTCGACGCCGCGCCCGCCGAGCAGGTGATGCGGGAAATCACCGCCACCGGCGGCCAGGCGCTCGCCTGCCCGGGCAGCGTCACCGCGCCGGACTTCGCCGAGCGTTTCATCGGCGCGGCGATGAACGAGTACCAAGGCGTGGACATCATCGTCAACAACGCCGGCTACACCTGGGACAACGTCATCCAGAAGATGACCGACGAACAGTGGTACGCCATCATCGACTGCCACCTGACCGCGCCGTTTCGCATCCTGCGCGCGGCGCAGCCGGTGATTCGCGCCCTGTCCAAGAGCGAGGCCGAAAGCGGACGGCGCGTGGTGCGCAAGGTGGTCAATGTCTCGTCGGTGGCAGGCCTGTTCGGCAACGCCGGCCAGGCCAACTACGCCGCCGGCAAGGCAGGCATCCTCGGCATGACGAGGACGCTGGCCAAGGAATGGGGGCGCATGAACGTGACGGTCAATGCCGTCGCCTTCGGCCTGATTCACACGCGCCTGACCGGCAGCGCGGGCGAGGGCACCGAAAACATCGACGGCCGCGAGATCAAGGTCGGCGTGAACCCCGGATTGCTGGCGGCGATGGAGCAGACCATTCCGCTGGGCCACGGCGGCACGCCCGAGGAGGCGGCCGGCGCGGTGTACCTCCTGTGCATCCCCGAGTCGGACTACGTGAGCGGCCAGACGCTGATGTGCACCGGCGGGCTGACGGGTATCTGAAGCCATGGCCGGCACGTATCTGCGCGTGTCCATGGGACGTGGGAAAATCCGAGGTTACTCCAAAGATACGGTACAAGGATTTCCCCATGGACGCAGAACAGATCAACCTCATCGGCACCACCCTCGAAGACCTCGGCGCGCGCACCGAGGACTTGCGGAGGTATCTTTGACTACGATGCCAAGTACGAACGCCTGAGAACCGTCAACGCCGCGCTCGAAGACCCCGGCGTCTGGAACGACCCGAAGAAGGCCCAGGAGCTGGGCAAGGAAAAGAAGCTGCTCGACGGCGTGGTGCTCACGCTGCAAAAGCTCACGCAGGAGATCGCCGACAACGCCGAGCTCTATGAGATGAGCAAGGAAGAGGGCGACGAGGCGGGCCTGGCCACCATCGAGGCCGAGACCGGCAAGCTCAAGCCGCTGATCGAGGAGCTGGAATTCCGCCGCATGTTCAGCAAGGAGGCGGACCCGCTCAACTGCTACATCGACATCCAGGCCGGCGCCGGCGGCACCGAGGCCTGCGACTGGGCCGGCATGCTGCTGCGCCAGTACCTCAAGTACGCCGAACGCAAGGGCTTCAAGGCCACGGTGGACGAGGAAACGCCGGGCGACGTGGCCGGCATCAAGAGCGCCACCATCCACGTCGAGGGCGAGTACGCCTACGGCCTGCTGCGCACCGAGACCGGCGTGCACCGCCTGGTGCGCAAGAGCCCGTTCGACAGCTCGGGCGGGCGCCACACCAGCTTCGCCAGCCTCTTCGTCTATCCCGAGATCGACGATTCGATCGAGATCGACATCAACCCGGCCGACGTGCGGGTGGACACCTTCCGCGCCTCCGGCGCGGGCGGGCAGCACATCAACAAGACCGATTCGGCCGTGCGCCTGACGCACATCCCGACCAACACCGTCGTGATCTGCCAGGATGGGCGCAGCCAGCACAGCAACCGCGACGTCGCCTGGCAGCGGCTGCGCTCCAAGCTCTATGAGCTTGAAATGAGCAAGCGCATGGCCGAGCAGCAGGCGCTGGAGGACACCAAGAGCGACGTCGGCTGGGGCCATCAGATACGCTCGTACGTGCTGGACAACAGCCGCATCAAGGATTTGCGCACCAACGTCGAGGTCTCGGCCACGCAGAAGGTGCTGGACGGGGACCTGGACGTCTTCATCGAAGCCTCGCTCAAGCAGGGCGTCTGACACAAGGAACACGAAATGATGAGAGAAGGCAACGCCAGCACGGTCTATCGGCTGCAATACCAGCCGCCCGCCTACTGGGTCGACCGCGTCGAACTCACCTTCGACCTCGACCCCGCCAAGACGCGGGTGCTCAACAAGATGCGCCTGCGCCGCAATCCCGAGGTGCCGCCCGAGCCGCTGCGCCTGGATGGCGAAGAGCTGAACCTGGCGCGCGTGCTGGTCAACGGCGCGGGCACCTCGTTCAAGATCGAGGAAAACCAGCTCGTGCTGGAGAACCTGCCCGAGGGCGACGCACCCTTCGACCTGGAAATCTTCACCACCTGCGCGCCCGAGAAGAACACCCAGCTCATGGGCCTGTACGTGAGCCACGACACCTTCTTCACGCAGTGCGAGGCGCAGGGCTTCCGGCGCATCACCTACTACCTGGACCGCCCCGACGTGATGGCCAGCTTCTCGGTGCTGCTGCGCGCCGACAAGCGGCGCTACCCGGTGCTGCTGTCCAACGGCAACCTGGTCGAATCGGGCGATCTGGAGGGCGGACGCCACTATGCCAAGTGGGTGGACCCGCACAAGAAGCCCTGCTACCTGTTCGCGCTGGTGGCCGGCAAGCTGGTGGCGCGCGAGCAGCAGATCACCAGCCGCGCGGGCAAGCAGCACCTGCTGCAGGTCTGGGTGCGCCCGGGGGATCTGGGCAAGACCGAGCACGCGATGAATTCGCTGATGGCCGCCATCGCCTGGGACGAGACGCGCTTCGGCCTGTCGCTGGACCTGGACCGCTTCATGATCGTCGCCACCAGCGACTTCAACATGGGCGCGATGGAGAACAAGGGCCTGAACATCTTCAACACCAAGTACGTGCTGGCGAGCCAGTCCACCGCCACCGACCTGGACTACGCCAGCATCGAGGGCGTCGTCGGCCACGAGTACTTCCACAACTGGACGGGCGACCGCGTCACCTGCCGCGACTGGTTCCAGCTCTCGCTCAAGGAGGGCCTGACGGTCTTCCGCGACCAGGAATTCTCGATGGACATGGCGGGCAGCCCCTCGGCGCGCGCCACCCGCCGCATCGAGGACGTGCGCGTGCTGCGCACCGCCCAGTTCCCCGAGGACGCCGGCCCCATGGCGCACCCGGTGCGCCCCGACAGCTACGTCGAGATCAACAACTTCTACACGGTCACGGTCTACGAAAAAGGCGCTGAAGTCGTGCGCATGCAGCGTACCCTGGTCGGCGGCCACGAAGGCTTCGCGCGCGGCATGAAGCTGTATTTCGAGCGCCACGACGGCCACGCCGTCACCTGCGACGAATTCGCGCAGGCGATCGCCGACGCCAACCCGGCCAGCGCCCTGGCGCAGCACCTGGAGCAGTTCAAGCGCTGGTACAGCCAATCGGGCACGCCGCGCGTCAAGGCCACGGGCCGGTACGACGCGGCGGCCCGCAGCTACACCCTCACGCTCTCGCAAAGCTGCCCGCCCACGCCCGGCCAGCCCGGCAAGCTGCCCTTCGTGATCCCGGTGACGCTCGGCCTCGTCGCGCCGGACGGCAGCGCCCTGCCGCTGCAGCTCGAAGGCGAGGCCGCGGCCAGCGGCACCGACCGCACGCTGGTGCTGACGCAGGCCAGCCAGAGCTTCACCTTCATCGACGTCGCCAGCGAACCCGTGCCCTCGCTGCTGCGCGGTTTCAGCGCCCCGGTGATCCTGGAGTGCGAGGACAGCGACGAGGCGCTGCTCACCCTGCTCGCCCACGACAGCGACCCGTTCAACCGCTGGGAGGCCGGCCAGCGCCTGCTGCTGCGCATTGCCATCAATTCGATAGCTGGTGGCGCTGGCGGGACAAGCGCTGGAGGCCAAAAAGACCTGATATCCGACACCCTCGTGCAGGCGCTGCGCGCGGTGCTGCGCCACCCGCAGCTCGATGCCGCGTTCAAGGAACTGGTGCTCACCCTGCCCTCCGAGGCCTACATCGCCGAGCAGCTCGATGTCGTCGATCCCCAGCGGATCCACGCGGTGCGCGAGGCCCTGCGCGCGCAACTGGCGCACGCGCTGCACGCCGACTGGGTCTGGGCCTTCGAGGCCCACCAGGCCAGCGGCGCCTACCGGCCCGACGCCGTGAGCAGCGGCCGGCGCGCGCTGGCGGGCCTGGCGCTGTCCATGCTGTGCCTGGCCGCGCGCGAAAGCGGCGACGCGGTCTGGCCGGGCAAGGCCTACCAGCGCTTCAAGGACGCCGGCAACATGACCGACCGCCTGAACGCCCTGGGCGCGCTCATCGGCAGCGGCCACGCGCTGGCCCAGCCGGCGCTCGAACGCTTTCACGACCGCTTCCGTGACGACGCGCTGGTGCTCGACAAATGGTTCGCCCTGCAGGCCGCCCGCTGCGACCGCGGCGGCGACGTCCTGCCCGCGGTGCGCCAGCTCCTGCAGCACCCGGACTTCACGCTCAGGAACCCCAACCGCGCGCGCAGCCTGGTCTTCAGCTACTGCAGCGCCAACCCCGGCGGGTTCCACCGCGCCGACGGCGCCGGCTACACCTTCTGGGCCGACCAGGTCTTGGCGCTCGATGCCTTCAACCCGCAGGTCGCGGCGCGCCTGGTGCGCGCGCTCGACCGCTGGAAGAAGCTCGCCGAGCCCTACCGCGACGCGGCACGCGCGGCCATCGAACGCGTGGCCGCCCAGCCCAAGCTGTCCAACGACGTGCGCGAACTCGTCACGCACGCACTCGCCGATTGAAGGAGCAGACCATGGTCGATCACCGCATCAGCCTCACGCGCTACCTCGTCGAGCAGCAGCGCGTGCACGGGCATATCCCCTCCGAGCTGCGCCTGCTGCTGGAAGTCGTGGCGCGCGCCTGCAAACGCATCAGCTTCGCCGTGAACAAAGGCGATCTGGGCGACGCCATGGGCAGCGCGAGCAGCGAGAACGTGCAGGGCGAGATGCAGAAGAAGCTGGACATCATCGCCAACGAGACACTGATCGAAGCCAACGAATGGGGCGGGCATCTCGCGGCCATGGCCAGCGAGGAGATGGAGGGCATCTACATCGTGCCCAACCGCTACCCCCAGGGCGAATACCTGCTGCTGTTCGACCCGCTGGACGGCTCCAGCAACATCGACGTGAACGTGAGCATCGGCACCATCTTCAGCGTGCTCAGGAAGCCCGAAGGCCACCCCGGCGTGCACGACGCCGACTTCCTGCAACCGGGCAACCGCCAGGTGGCGGCCGGCTACTGCGTCTATGGCCCGCAGACCACGCTGGTGCTCACCGTGGGCGACGGCGTGGCAATGTTCACGCTGGACCGCGAGCAAGGCTCCTTCATCCTCACGCGCGAGAACGTGCGCATCGCGGAGGACACGCAGGAATTCGCGATCAACATGAGCAACATGCGCCACTGGGACGCCCCCGTGCGCCGCTACATCGACGAATGCCTGGCCGGCACCGAAGGCCCGCGCGGCAAGAATTTCAACATGCGCTGGATCGCCAGCATGGTGGCCGACGTGCACCGCATCCTCTCGCGCGGCGGCCTCTTCATGTACCCCTGGGACAAACGCGAGCCGAACAAGCCCGGCAAACTGCGCCTGATGTACGAGGCCAACCCCATGAGCTGGCTCATCGAACAGGCGGGCGGCGCCGCCACCAACGGCAGGCAGCGCATCCTCGACATCCGGCCGAGCCAGCTGCACGAGCGCGTGAGTGTGATCCTCGGCTCGAAAAACGAGGTCGAACGCGTCACCGGCTACCACCGCCCGGCCGCATGAACCGCGCGCCCGGCAACGGGCGCACGGCACGGATCCATGGAACCCACCCTGCTCGCACTCCTCGCCGCCCTCGGCAAGAGCCTGCTGTTCGCCGTCGCGGCCGTCCTGCCCATCATCAATCCGCTGGCCACGGCGCCGATCTTCGTCGCCTGGACGCAGAACATGAGCGACGGCGAACGCCGCCACCTGGCCACCACCGTCGGCAAATACGTCACGCTGCTGCTCGCCAGCACCACGGTGCTGGGCTCGCTCGTGCTCGACCTGTTCGGCATCTCGCTGCCCATCGTGCGCGTGGCGGGCGGCATCATCGTGGCCTACAACGCCTGGCTCATGCTCAACACCCAGGAGCCCGCGCGCGATGACACCTCGCAGATGGCGCAGACGCTGACCCGGCAGAACGTCCGCCCCGACACCTTCTACCCGCTGTCGTTCCCCATCACCTGCGGCCCCGGCTCGCTCGCCGCCGCCATCGCCGTCGGCGCCAGCCTGCACACCCCGCGCATCACCGAAACCCTCGCCAGCCTCGCCGGCGCGCTCACCGGCATGGTGCTCGTGGGCGTCGTGGTCGCCCTCACCTACCGCTACGCCACCGCGCTGCTGCGCAAGCTCGGCGAGGTGGGCCAGCTCGTCTTCCTGCGGCTCATGGCCTTCCTGCTGCTGGCGGTCGGCGTGCAGATCGTCTGGGACGGCATCCGCGGCCTGATCCTCACCCTGCCCGCCACGAACTGAAGCCCACAAAACCGTCTCGAAGACAGCCCCTGATTCCCTATATAATCATAGGCTTCGCCGGAGTAGCTCAGTCGGTAGAGCAGCTCATTCGTAATGAGAAGGTCGGGGGTTCGATTCCTCTCTCCGGCACCAAAAAAGCCAAAGAAACCCCCGCTATACAAGCACTGGCGGGGTTTTTCTTTTTCCGGGTTCTGCAGGCACTTTTGCTAAACGCGGCCCGGTTTTGATGCACCTTTGCGGCCCATTCCAGGCGCTGCCCATGTGCGCGCTGCGGGCAGACCCCCCCCTTGGTGGCTTGGTGTTGCCGCGCGCGGGCAAACCGTGCCGACGCGTCACCATTCAAGTGCTGGCCTTCGTTCAGGGTGCCCCAGCAGGCGAGCGAAGGTTTCCCGCTTTTCGTCCCATCGGACCAGCTGGGGCAAAACGGCTCACGCGTGGCGTTTTACCCAGTTGCGTAGCGCGTCATTGGCGCGTGTCTGCCATCCTGCCCCGGTCGCGCGCAGACGCTGCACCACGTCAATATCCAGACGCATCGTCACTTGCATCTTGGTGCCACTGCCCAGCGGTCGGCCCCTTCGCACCTGGGGCTTGGCTTCATCCCATTCGGCATCGGTGAATGGCAAGGCATCGACATCAGCCAGCGCGGCAGCGGTGATTGCTGCATCTTCCTCGGCTGTGGGTAGGATGGTTTGCTTTTTAAGTCTCGGCATAACGTTGCACCTCTCTGGCGTTGGCCTTGCGCAAGCTGATGATGCGGCGCTCGGTGGGTTCATTGGCTGGATTTTTCTTTTTCCGGGTTCTGCAGACAATCTGCAGGCCCTTTTCTCAGAGCCTTGGCGAGACGGCGCGCAGCCACATGCGCTCGACCTGCTCCGTCATGTTCTGCGGTGACAACTCCACGTCAAGGTGCTCGTTGGCATAGACGCGAAATATCTCGTCGGCGAATGCCTGTCCAATCTCTTGCACGGCGGAGAAGTCCAGGATGACGGACTTGAAGCGGTCAAAGCGGGCGATCAGGCGCCGGGCTTGCGAGCGCGAGACGAGTTGCTCGTCGCCGTACTGCGCCATGCGCATGGGCACGACGGTGTGCGAGAAATCAAAGTCCTCCGGGGCCTTGGTGAACTGGGCGTACACCTGCGCGGTAGTGCGCGCGCTGGCCAGATCGATTTCCATGAAGACCGCCGTGCCAGTGTCGAAGATGCCCGCGTCTTCCCGCAGGATGTCGCGCTCGAACTTCTGGTCGTGGTTGAAGACCAGTCCGTTGGCGTTGATCTCGAACAGGTCGAACATGCGCGACGTGAAGAACACGCCTTCACCGCTGTGGCGGCTGGGGTCGGTGGTGAACTTGCCCTTGGAGAGCTCGAACAGTGCCTGGCGCATGTCGGGCAGCCCCAGCGCAGCGGAGATTTTGGCGAAGATGCCGATGCCGTTGTCGGACACCACCAGGCGCAGGCGCTGCTCGTCCTGGCGCATCCAGACCACGACCTCGGTGCCCGCCGAATGGTCGATGGCGTTGTTGAGCATTTCCGTGAATCCGTGGTTGACGATGGATTGCACGTTGGGCGCAAGATTGAAGTGGGGCCGGAAGTCGCGCGACCAGGCGATGTCTTCCTCCAGCCCCGCAAGCTGGTAGCGCCGCGACACCTTGCGTTTGTAGCCGGGGCTGAAGACGGGACGCGTGGAAGGGCCGCTTCTGGATATCCAGCCTTGTTCTTCCAGCTTGCGGATGTAGTGGTTGGCAGCGACGCGCGAGATGCTCAGTTGCTGCGCGATGTGGCGCGTCAGGTCTCGCGGGTGGCGCGAGGCGTCTTCAGTGATGGTGCGCAGCAGCGTGCTCAGTTGCGATGGTTTTGCCATGCACCAGACTGTAAAGTCAAAACCATCAACTGTGAAGTTAAAACGTGATTGCTTGATAGTTAAGCGGGCGAGATGGTGGCTGCTTCGGCCGTGCTCGATGCCCATATGCCATGGGTTGCTGCGCCAGCCAGACGCGGGCATCGCCGCCACGGGCGGCATCCGCCCCTCCGGGTAAACCCGGTCGCACAGCAGCGGCTGATCTGCGCGCACCAGTTCCAGCAGGGCGTGCTGATCAACGCCGTGCTCACCGATCCCGGCCCCCCTGCACCTGGACGACGACGCGTTCGAGACCGAGCTGGCCGCCATGGTCTTCGCCTACCTGGGCCTGGCGCCGTCCCCCCGGGCGCAACGGACGCGCCGCCCGCGCCCTTCCCCCCTCACCCCACACCAACAGGAGACACCATGACCCCACGCACCCTCTTCGCCCGGCTGCTGCCCGCATGGGCGCTGGCCAGCCGCGCACGGCCGAGGCGGTGCGCGCGATCTCGGAAACCCGCCGAAGGAGCCCCCGCATGAGCAGCGCCCCCCACTGAACGCCGCCCTGCCCGGCAGCCGGAGCGCAGGAGCGCCGCGGGCAGGCGGCGGCCGCACCGCCATGCGCCACCTGCTGTTCCTCATCGCCTTCTTCGGCCTGTGGGAATGGAGCAGCCGCGCCGGCTGGCTCGACCGCACGCTCTTCGGGCAACCCAGCGCCATCGCGCTCTACCTCTGGCGCGGCTTCTTCGTGCAGGGCCATCTGTGGCTGGAGCTGGGCTACACGCTGGCCGGCACGCTGATGTCCTTCGTGCTGGGCAGCATGGCGGCCATCGTGCTGGGCCTGGGCTTCACGCAGTGGCTGGCATCCGCGGCGTGCCGCAGGATTTCCTCACGCTCAGCCGCTCGCTGGGCGCCACGCCCCTGCAGCTGTTCTACAAGGTGACGCTGCCTTCGGCCGTGCCGGTGATCTTCTCGGGCCTGCGCCTGGGGCTGATCTTCTCGATGCTGGGCGTCGTCGGCGCGGAAATCATCGCCGCCGAGCACGGCCTGGGCCAGACGCTGGCCTACCTGCAATCGAATTTCAACATGGATGGCGTGATGGCCCTGCTGTTCCTGCTGGCCGGCCTGGGCATGGTCGTGGTCAAGGGCATGGCGCGCATCGAGCGCTGGCTGCTGCGCTGGCAATGAACCCCCAAAGGCAATTCCCATGAACCTTCCCACTGCGTGCGCCCACGCCCGAACCGTCGATTTCCAGCGCCTGGCCGCGCGCCAGCAGCCCGCCGAGGACGGCGAGGACTTTGCCGATGCGCGGCGCGGCTTCATCGGCAGCATCCCGGACGCCGCCATCGCGCGCGCGGACGGCGCACCGGTCTGGAACCTCGCGGCCTACGGCTTCCTCGCGCAGGAGCGGGCGCCCGATACCGTCCACCCCGCCCTCTGGCGCCAGGCGCGCCTGAACCACCTGCACGGGCTGTTCCAAGTGACGGCGCGCATCTTCCAGGTGCGCGGCCTGGACATCGCCAACATCACCTTCATCGAGACCGAGCACGGCGTGGTCGCGTTCGACGCGCTCACCTGCCGGCAGACCGCGGCGGCGGCGCTGGCGCTGTACCGCCGGCACCGCGGCGAGCGGCCGCTGCTGGCGGTGATCTACAGCCACAGCCACGTGGACCACTTCGGCGGCGTGGCCGGGCTACCGCTACCTGCACGACGAGACCGAGCGGCTGATGAACCACGGCCTGAAGGCCGCCGAGATCGCCGAGCACCTGCAGCTGCCCCCGGAGCTCTCGGACCGCTGGCACGCGGGCGGATTTCGAACGCGGCGAGTTCCGCTGGGTGGCCGAGGTGACGGCGCACCTGGTGTATGCCGAGCCGCACAACCTCGCCGCCCGCGAACTCGCCGCCGCGGCGCTGGAGCAGCTGGGCTTTCAGGCCGAATCGGCCACCTGGCACAACGCCTACCTGCTGGGCGCGCACGAATAACGCGCCGGGCCGCCGCAGCCCCAGCCCGGCGCGGGCGCCGCGCTGCTGCCGGCGCTGCCCAACGACCTGCTGTTCGACCTGCTGGCGATGCGCATCGTCGCGCCGCGCGCCGAGGACCTGGCCTTCGGCATGGCCTGGCATTTCACCGACAGCGGCGAGCACTGGCTGTGCACGCTCTCCCACGGGGCGCTGAGCAGCCTGCGGCTGGCGCACGCGCCCGAGGCCGACGTGAGCGCCACGCTGGAGCGCGCCACGCTCGACGCGCTGCTGCTGCAGCAGCTCAGCGCCGCCCAGGCGCTGGCCAGCGGCCACCTGAAGCTGGCGGGCCAGGCCCCTCTGCTGGTGCGGTTCTTCGGTCTGCTGGACCATTTCGCGGGTAATTTCCCGGTGGTCGATGCCGCCGCCGTGGCACAGTCGCACGTCTTCAAATAATCAAGGAGCAGACAGTGGCTGAATCCCTCACTTTCGACTACGTCATCATCGGCGGCGGCTCGGCCGGCTGCGTGCTGGCGCATCGCCTCTCCAGCGACCCGGCGGTGCGCGTGGCACTGGTCGAAGCCGGGCCCGCGAGCGGCGGGCGCTGGGTCAGCATCCCGGCGGGGCTGATCGGCACCGTGCCGACGCACCAGCTGAACTGGGCCTTCGAGACCGTGCCGCAGACCGGGCTGAACGGGCGGCGCGGCTACCAGCCGCGCGGCAAGGTGATGGGCGGCAGCTCCGCGATCAACGCCATGTGCTACATCCGCGGCCACGCGAGCGACTACGACGACTGGGCCGCGGGCGGCTGCAGCGGCTGGTCGTGGAGCGAGGTGCTGCCGTACTTCAAGCGCGCCGAAGGCTGCCTGGTGCCGGGACTGGACGCCGACGTGCACGGCTTCGACGGACCGCTCAAGGTCAGCGAGCTGCGCTCGCCCAGCGGCTTCAACCGGCTGGTGCTCGACGCCGCCGTGGAGTGCGGCCACGCGCGCAACGCCGACTTCAACGGCCCGGTGCAGGACGGCGTGGGCCTGTACCACGTGACGCAGGAGCGCGGCGTGCGCTCGGACACCGCGCGCGCCTACCTCGACCCGGTGCGCGGGCGCGCCAACCTGGTGCTGCTGGCCGGCGCGCACGCCACGCGCATCGTCTTCGAGGGCCGGCGCGCCACCGGCGTGGAAATCATCGAGGGCGGCAGCAAAAAGCAGCTCACGGCGCGCGCCGAGCTCATCCTGAGCGCTGGCGCGTTCGGCAGCCCGCAGCTGCTGATGCTCTCGGGCGTGGGGCCGGGCGCCGACCTACAGCGCCTGGGCATCGCCTGCGTGGCCGACCGGACGCAGGTCGGCATGAACCTGCAAGATCACCCCGACGCCATCCTCACCCGGCGCGTGAATGACACGCGGCTGTTCGGCCTGAGCCTGCCCGGGCTGCTCAAGCTCTGGCACGCCTGGGGCCAGTACAAGCTCGACCAGTCGGGCCTGCTCTCCACCAACTACGCCGAAAGCGGCGGGTTCTTCCGCACCCGGCCCGATCTGGCGCGGCCGGACGCGCAGTGGCACTTCGTCATGGGCATGGTGGACAGCCACGGCCGCAAGCGCCACCTGGGCCACGGCTTCAGCCTGCACACCTGCATCCTGCGCCCGAAGTCGCGCGGCAGCGTGAAGCTGGCCAGCAGCGACCCGCTGGCCGCGCCGCTGATCGACCCGGCCTTCCTCACCCACCCCGACGACGTGGCCGCGCTGATCCGCGCCAGCCGCGCCACCGCCGAGCTGCTGCGCACCAAGGCGCTGGGCCTGTACGCGCAGACGCCGCTCATGCCCGAGCCCGACTGGCAGGGCGGCGACGCCGAAATCGAAGCCTTCCTGCGCGCGCACGTGGACACCATCTACCACCCGGTGAGCACCTGCCGCATGGGCGCGGACGCCGACGCCGTGGTGGACCCCGAACTGCGCGTGCGCGGGGTCGAGGGCCTGCGCGTGGCCGATGCCAGCGTGATGCCCAGCCTGATCGGCGGCAACACCAACGCGCCCACCATCATGATCGCCGAGCGCGCCGCCGACCTGATCGCCGCGCGGGCCGGGGATTGAAAGGCCAAATCGGCCTCCAGCGCTTGACTGAAGTGGCACGTGGTGCCGCTGACAACGGCGCGCCGTCATCGGCCGGCAGGCCCGGCCGACCCGGCTGAGCGGCCGTCCACGCCGGCCAGAGCCGCCGCGCCGTTGCCAGCGGCACCGTGCCGTCGCCGAACATGCTGCGCGCCATGCCGCGATGCGTCGGCAAAAGGCCCGAGCCAGCCAGCACGTGCACCAGCAGCGCCGCCACCAGCACCTCGCTCGCGGCGATGTGCAGCCGGACCGCCACGACGAACACCCAGCGCCAGCCCGGCGGCGTGAAGTAGAGACAGACGCCGCTCACGATAGCCAGCGCCAGCATGGCCAGCATGACCGCCAGCACCCAGCGCTGCAGGGGATCGAGGCGGCCCGCATGCCAGGCCCGGGGCGCGCGCCGGCCGAGCGGATCGCGCACAAAGCCGCGCAGCCAGACGAAGTCCTCGCGCCGCACGCCGCCCAGCTCCCGCAGCAGCCCCCCGACGCGCCGGCGCAGCACGGCCGCCGCTCCCGCCGCCACCACGGCCCCGGCCAGGCCCAGCAGGTCGTGCGCGCCGCCGGCCAGCGCATGCCCGCCCAGCCAGCCCACCAGGCCCTCGGGCAGGGCCTGCGCCAACGCCCATCCCGTGACCAGCAGCAACGCGACGGCGACGACGGCCGCGCCGTGGCCCAGGCGCGCCGGCAGCGCGTGCCGCAGCACCTGCGGCGGCTGTCCCCGGCTCATTCACGCACCATGAATGCGACCTTCTTCGGCGGACCGATCGCCCGGTGATTGGGGCCGGCGATCTCCACCGCGATCACGTGCATGCCGGGCGGCAGGGGCAGAGAGACCTCCTGCGCGCGGTACAAGGCCATCTCCTGGCCGCCATCCACCGAGAAATGCAGGTGGTAGAGCCCATCCCTGGGCGCGCCCAATTCGGCGTTGGCCACGGCCGTGCGCAAGACCACGGGGCTCCTGAGCACCGCGCCCTCCGCGGGCGAGACGATCGTGACCTCCGGCGAGGCTGCCACCGCGGTCCCGGCCCCGGCCAACAGGGCCAGCGCCACGGCCAGGCTGCGCATCATCGTGTTCAAGCAAAGACTCCTTGGGCCAAATGCCTGGAACGATAGCCGCCTTTGAAAGCCACCACCGCCCGGCATGGCACCGCGGGCGCCTTGACAAAATTCCACATTCCCCGCCGCGACGCGCCCCTACACTGCCCCGCTGCGCAAACCTAAGGGGCGTTTCGTGAACACACAGAACATCATGCAGTTCATCACGACGCAGGGCGTGGACTTCGGCATCAAGCTGGTCACCGCCGTCGTCGCCTGGGTCGTCGGGCGCTGGCTCATCGGCCTGGCCACCCGCCTGATGGGCCGGCTGTTCGCGCGCGGCGGCAAGATCGACGCCACGCTCTCCCGCTACCTGCAGTCCATCATCTCGGTGCTGCTCAACATCGTCCTGATCCTGGCGATCCTGGACATCTTCGGCGTCAAGACCACCTCGTTCGCCGCGCTGCTCGCGGGCGCGGGCCTGGCCATCGGCGCCGCATGGAGCGGCATGCTCGGCAACTTCGCGGCCGGCGTCTTCATGCAGGTCCTGCGGCCCTACAAGGTGGGCGACTTCATCAGCGCCGGCGGCACGGTGGGCACCGTCAGGGAGCTCGGCCTGTTCGCCACCACCATCGTCACGCCCGACAACGTGGTCACCGTGGTGGGCAACGGCAAGGTCTTCGGCGACAACATCCAGAACTACAGCCAGCTGCCGGTGCGCCGCGTGGACTGCGTGGCCAAGGTCGCCAACAGCGTCGATCCGCTGCAGGCCATCGAACGCCTGCGCCCCGCCATCGCCGCCATCGACAACGTCGCCGCCGACCCCGCGCCGGACATCGAGATCCTGGAATTCACCCCCGAAGGGCCGAAACTCTGCGTGCGCCCCTACACGCACACGGACCACTACTGGCAGGTCTATTTCGACACCCACAAGGCCATCGTCCGCACCTTCGCGGCGGCGGGCTACCCGGTGCCGGAAACGCCCATGGCGTACCGCAGCGCGCCGTGATCACTGCACGATGCCGCGCTCGCGCAGCGCGGCGATCTGCGCGGGCGTGATCCCCAGCTGCGCCAACACCGCATCGGTATCGTCGCCCAGGCGCGGGGCGCTGGCGCGCACGCGCCCCGGCGTGGCCGAGAGCTTGGGCACGATGCCCGGGATCTTCATGGGTTGGCCGCCGGGCAGATTGACCTGCTCGAACATGTCGCGGGCGATGAACTGATTAAAAAGTCGGCGGCGATTTTGAAACAGGCGTGCAGGCAGCATGATTTGGTTGCGCGCGTCGGCGGGGATGAGTTTATCGTGCTGCTACCGAAAACATCAATAGAAGATGCGGAGAAGGTTACAGCGCGGATCAAGGCTGGCTTTGCGGATGCAAAAGTGGAAGCGATCAAGTGCAGCATCGCCCTTGGGCTTGATGCCAAACAGGCGACGGATCAGCCGCTGGAAGAGGTGCTGGCCAATGCGGAGAACGCGATGTACCGGGATAAAACAATGAACCGAAGGGCCAACAACAAGGATATGATCGACACCATCATTGAAACATTGCACGCCAGAAACACGGAGGAGAAGGAGCATTCCGTGGCAGTCGGCGAGCTGTGTTTCGCACTTGGCACGGCAATGCATCTGCCGGAAACCGAGGTCAGCAAACTGCAAAGGGCGGGCTACCTGCACGATATCGGGAAAATTGTGCTGGATAAGGAGATTCTCAGCAAAGCGGAATTGTCCGACGAAGAAATGGAAAGAATGCAGCAGCATTCCGCAGTTGGATATCGCATTCTCAGCCTCTTTGACGAAACGCTTGATCTGGCGGAGTATATATACGGCCATCACGAAAAGTGGGATGGCACAGGCTACCCCAGAGGGTTGCAAGGCGAGCAGATTCCGTTCATATCGCGGATGATTGCCGTTACGGAAAGTTATGACAGAATTGTTCATAAAGGGGCTAAAACCCCGCAAAGCGATGGGGTTCATGCGCTGGAGGTTATTCGGGAACGGGCCGGAACGCAATTTGATCCGGAAATCGCGAAGCAATTCACGCAAATGATGCTCAGTTGGAATGACGACCGATGAGAACGTGTCGGTTGTGCTTTTTAAGAAGGTGACCAACAGAATGAACAGCAAGATAATGAAGCGAGAAATAGCCCTGTCAAACGTATGGACAGTGCTATTTCGTATTCTATTGTGCTGCGCATGATACGCTATCTCATGTTGGCTCAGGAATATGCGAAGATCAATGGAGCG
>OFJB01000255.1_pt1 | contig 28301 bp, 19 predicted proteins | sample 1775081 | NCBI WGS metagenome assembly OFJB01 (sample SAMN08195771, study PRJEB24354) | sludge metagenome | isolation source: initial sludge from phenol fed wastewater aerobic bioreactor | place: India: Nagpur | collected 2016-06-05
GTGTATAACGGCAGCCTTGGCTATAAGCGCTTTGGCAAGTGGTCCGTGGAGGGCGACTTCTTCTACATGATCCACGGTACGCACGACAAATGGACGCTCTGGACCACGACGGGCACACCTGAGCTGGTGGATACGACGCCGACTACCCACCACAATACGGGCAACAACCGCGACCTCTCGGCCAGTACCACCCGCGACGCAGTGTCCAAGACGCTTGTGCTCGGGCTAAAAGGTGCCTACACGATTGTCCGCAACCTGGACGCCTATGGCGAGCTCGACTACATCCACATTCAGAACCCGGGCAACGTGAGCACGAATGCGCCTATTCATGACCTGCAGCTGACCATGGGGATTTCGTATTCATTGTGAGCAGGCTCTTTTCACTCTGTTTTGATTCTTTTTGAGTTTGATTCTTTTGAGGTGTGCGGCGCTCTTGAGGCAGGGGACTTGAGGCAAGAGACCTGAGCCAAGAGGTCCGAGGTACAGAATCAGAGCTAGAGAATCCGAGGCAAGACAAGTGAGGCAAATTATGAAAATGAAAGGATTTAAGTGGCATGGAACGGTTGTGTCTCTGCTGAGCCTCTTCTTTGTTGTTGTACTTGCCTTGGCTGTGCCGTTCACTGCGTCGGCGGGCGAATCGCCATCAGGTTCACCCGCTGGCTTGTCGTGGCGCGCAGGGCTCTGGGTCGATGTGGCGCCGCTTGTGGAATGGACAAACCGCCCGGCCTTGAGCCCCGGCAACGCCATCAGTCCGGACGAGCTTTCCTGGTTTTTTGCCCGTCCAGCTCTTGTCACCATGGGATTTCAGATTCAGGTGGGTCCGCTTTCCGCGGTAATGGCCCTGGAATTGCAGCAGGACGTGGGCGAACTTCTTATGGGCGGGGCCGAGACGAATCTCCTTGTGACGCACGACTGGTCCGGTTTCTGTGTTTCCAATAATTATCCGAGTGTGGGGTTTTTGGAAGGTAAGGGCAAGGGTTGGTATTTCTCCTTGGGACGGCGTGCCATAAACCTGGGACCTGGCGAGTATTCGCTCACGCTGTCCGGTCAAAATCCCTGGTACGACCACGTCCTGGCCGAACTCTCCGCACCGCTTGGCGCTGGCTCGCGAACATCGGGCTCGCTGACCTACGACTTTCTTGCCGTTAACGTACCAAACCGGGCGAACGATGGTAAATATCTCTTTATGCATAGCGTCCGTGCCACGTTTGCAGCCTGGTCAGTTGGAATTTCCGAGTACAACCTTGTGACGCGCACGCCACTGGATTTTCAGGACATAGGGCCTTTCTTGGTGTATCACCACCTTTTCGCCTCAGGATCGAACGTAATGGCTCAGCTCGACTTGTCGGTACAGCCTGATGAGGTGCTGCGCGTATTTGCGGAAGTTTTGATGGACGACTTCCGCTTGGGCACCGAGGCTGCCTCCTCTAATCCGAACGCCTTCGGCTTCCATGCCGGGCTGGAATGGGCGATTCTTCCTGATGAGCCTTCGGGGGATGTAGCGCATCAGCGCCTTTTTAGAAAGGACTACGCCGTCCGGCTCGGTCAGAAGCAGCTCGAGGGCAGGTTGGTGAGTTCGTTCGAGTGGTATTGGGCCTCGACGTACCTGTTCAGGCGCAACGCGGGCGCTCCCAACGAGGCATATTTTACGCGATATTTCCTGCAGTCGGAGCATTTTGGCTGGGCCAGCGTTGAGCCGTGGTTTGCCTATCCGTTAGGACCTGACCGCATGATATTCTCCGGCGCCTTGCGATATCGACAGGGAAGGGTCGCATCGAGTGTAAGGGCGAATTTCGTTATACAAGGGGCGGAGTCTGAAGCACGCACCTATGCGAGCCCTTATGACAAAAACTGGCTCGGTCCGCAGGGCCCTGTGACGTATGGAGGAGAGGCGCAGTTGTCTGTCCAATATGCCGTTACACCAACAAACCTTCTGTGGTTGGAAGGAGCGCTGGATACGGGCCTTTTTGGTACAGACAAGAGCAGTTATTTTAGCTTGACTTTGGGTTTTGTCCACCGTTTTGGCTTGGGGCAGCTTAAGTAGATACTATACTGATGTTTGGTGTTTATGGTTGTCTCCCTTAAAGATTTTGGAGAAAAAGCTTGCGGCACGGAAGATTCTGCAATAAGCTAACGAATGTTCAAAGATTGAACATTCGGTAAAGTGGCCGGGCGGGCAGGCTTCTGGCATTGTTCCTCCGTAGTTTATAACCCTGAGATTGGTCGCTTACCTCACATAAGCCTTTGTGACCTTGCCAGCGTGTTTCGGCCGCGACAAGTGCGAAAGGCCGCTGCTTTCGTACACAAAGCACTTCCTTGGTACCGCCCGACCTCTTGAGGAGCAATGCGGCAGGTACAAGGGAAGGAGCCAGTTGCGCCCATCTTCTTAAAAGTAAACGTCACAAGCATAACAGTTTCCAAAGAGAATTCGACAAAAACATCAACTAAAACTGAAACCACAACACGGAGTCCTATTTGCACATCCCATCGGTATTTAAGAAACAAACAATAACTCAGGCGGCGCTCCTTATTTCGGTGCTGTCTTTGGTGAGCAAGTTCATCGGGTTTTTCCGCGAAGTCCTGATAGCCAACTACTTTGGTGCTACCGGACAGACCGACGCCTTTGTGGTGGCCATGATGATTCCGGGGTCGATTCTTGCGCTCTTTGCCGGTGGTTTTTCTACGCTTGTCATTCCCTTTTACTTGGAAAGAAAGTCCAAGAGCGAAGAAGCGGCCCGCAAGTTTGTGGATTCTGCGCTCTTGGTGTGGGGCTCGGTGTTCGTGGCTGTGTCGGTGGTTATCCTGATTTTTGCGCCCACACTCGTCCACTTGATAGCCTATGGCTTTACAGGTGAGCGCTTTGAGCTTGCGGTGAGACTTACGCGCTACCTTGTGGGCTACGGCCTTTTGAACATTCTTGTGGCGATATTCACGGGGCTTTTGCAGGCGCAGAAGCAGTTCTTTCTGCCGATCGCGGTCTCGCTTATAGGCAATGTAGCGGTTGTCTTGAGCCTTTTCTTACTGCATAAGTACCTTGGCATAAATAGCTGGACGGTGGGCTTAACCTTAAGTTCACTCATTTCGTTTGTGGCGATGTTCCTGGTGCTGTTCCGGCAGGGCTTTTTTCACCATTTGGGTTTCCGTGGTGTGGATTGGCATGAGATTCGCCAGTTTGGTATGCTGTTGCTGCCGCTCGTGATCTCGGGTGGTATATCGATCGTAAACCAGATGGTGGACAAGACGATTGGCTCATCGTTGGATGCGGGTTCGATCGCAGCGCTCAATTTTTCGGCAAGAGTGTGGCAGATTCCTCTGGCGCTGTTTGCTGGCCCTATTGCGACTGCAGTTTTCCCTACCTTCTCCGAGCTCGCGCTGACGGATGCGGGCAAGGCCGAATATCGGTCTCGACTTGAACAGACGATGAGTGTTTCGTTTTACCTCATGATTCCAGCCTCGTTCTTTATCTTCTTTCTGTCCGAGCCCATTGTACGGCTCTTTTTTGAACGCGGTGCCTTCAATCCACAGGCGACGGAGCTGACCTCCTTTGTGGTCAAGATGTATGTTCTTGGGCTTTTTGCCCATGCGATATGTCCCATTATGTCCAAGGTCTTCTATTCGTTTAAGAACACCACGACACCCGTGATTATCAGTGCGATATCGGTGGGTTTGAATATTGTCCTTAACATTGAGCTTTCTAAGGTTTTAGGCGCAGGCGGCATTGCCCTGGCGACTTCGATTGTTATGGCTTTGAGTTTTGTCCTCTATGTGATTTTGGTAAGAAAATACATCAACCCATTCTCCAAAGCCCTTGTCGTGGAAGTTGGCAAGACAGTTATAAGCGCCATTCCTATTGCTTTGATTTGCTATTTCTCGCTGCCCTATTTTGAGAACGCTTCAGCTGCCTCCGTGAATAGCTTCTTTGTGCTGGCAGTAAAGGTAATAATTGTTGGATTGTTGTCACTCGCTGCGTTCCTGGGATTTAGTAAGATCCTAAAGCTCCAATCGTACGAATTCTTTAGGGCATACACTCGGAGGATGGTGAGAAGAAGAAAATCGGGAATGGGACCGAAGCGTTAGGAATCGAGTTCTTAAGAGATTTCACAAAGGGTAAAACGAATGCAAGAAGTTTTGAAGTTAAGCCTCATTGGTTGTGGCCGTATTAGTTCCAAACACATCGAAGCCGCACTCGCGAACAAAGAACGGCTGCAGCTTGTCGCGTGCTGCGATCCTGTCATTGATCGTGCACAAAGGCGCGCGCAGGAATATCGTACAGGTTCTAGTGGCTTAGACGTGAAGATTTACGCAGACTACCGTGAGATGCTCAAGAAAGAAAAGCCCGACATCTGTGCCATTGCGACAGAATCAGGGTACCATCCAAGGATCGCGATAGCTTGTCTTGAGGCGGGAAGTAATGTTATCTGCGAAAAGCCCATGGCGCTTTCCACACACGATGCAGATGCGATGATAGCAACAGCGAGGCGCAATAATAGAAAGCTCGCGGTATGTTTTCAAAATAGGTTCAATGCGCCAGTGCAGCGTGCGCGAGCTGCTCTGGAAGCAGGTCGCTTTGGCAAAATACTGCATGGCATGATTCAAGTGCGCTGGAATAGGGACGAAAGTTATTACAAGCAAGCTCCATGGCGTGGTACCTGGGATCTCGACGGAGGGACCCTCATGAACCAGTGCACGCATGGAATCGATCTTTTGCAGTGGATGATGGGCGAAGATGCAGTGCGGGTACAAGCAGCCACGAGGCGCTTTTTGCGGCCGATTGAGGCGGAAGATTTTGGCGCGGCGATCGTCGAGTTTGCGAGTGGGGCTGTGGGCATAATTGAAGGTAGCGCCGACGTGTTTCCTCAAAACCTCAATGAAACACTTTCGCTCTTTGGCGAGAAGGGTACAGTGATTATCGGCGGGCTCGCGGTCAATAAAATCGAAACATGGCGCTTTGCGGATTCGTCGATCATAGGTGATGCTGAAGATAAGGTACTCGACCCTAACGCAAAGGACCCACCAACAGTCTACGGCTTTGGCCATACGGCGCTCTATGCTGATTTTCTCGATGCGCTCGAACACAATCGCGAGCCACTTGTGAACGGTGAAGCAGGAAAGAAGGCGCTCGAAATTATCCTTGCCATCTACAAAAGCCAAAAGACAGGCCAACCAGTCACGCTTCCCGTGGAGTTTTCTACTTCCGAAATGAAAGGTGTCTTCTGATGTTGTCTATTCTCACTGTGATTGGGGCCCGACCACAATTTGTAAAGGCAGCAGTCATATCTCGACTTATCCGTAGCAGTAGCTACCAGTGGAAGGTACACGAGTATCTTGTGCATACCGGTCAGCACTATGACGACAATATGTCAGCGGTCTTTTTCCGGGAGATGGAAATACCTGAACCTGACATTAACTTGCAGATAGGTTCTGGAACACATGGAGTTATGACCGGCGCGATGCTTACAGAGCTTGAACGGGTCATGATTGAGCAAAAGCCTGATGTAGTGCTTGTTTATGGCGATACAAATTCGACACTTGCGGGAGCTTTGGCTGCGTCAAAACTGCATATTCCTGTGATACATGTTGAGGCAGGGCTGCGCTCTTTCATGATGGCAATGCCAGAAGAACAAAATCGTATCATCGCCGACAGACTCTCCACCGTGTTGTTTTGTCCGACCGTGGCAGCAATAAGAAATCTAGAACATGAAGGCATTCCCAACGCGCAGCCAACCTCGCCAAGCGCAGATCAAAAAGCCGTCTTTCTCTCTGGCGATGTGATGCTCGATGCGTCACTCTATTACCGTCAACAGCAAAAAGCCATGCCTCTGAGTGCAACACTTGCATCGCTTATAGAAAGGCCGTTTTATCTTGTGACCTTGCATCGTGCAGAGAACACTGATGACCCGATGCGAGTTGCAACAATTGTGAAGGCCCTCAATGAGTTTGATGCAATACCTGTAATCTTGCCGCTTCATCCTCGGACGAGAAAGATTCTTGCTCAACAAGGACTTGAGTTTGCTGCCCATATTCATGTTATCGATCCTGTTGGCTATTTCGATATGTTAGTACTTGAGGATCGATGTCAATTTGTGGTGACTGATTCTGGTGGTGTGCAGAAAGAGGCCTATTTCTTTGATAAACCATGTATTACACTGCGCGATTCGACAGAATGGATAGAGCTTGTACAGCATGGCTGGAATACGCTCGTTGGTGCGAATACAGAAAAAATTCTTGCGGCACTTCAATCGATGCCTCGTTATGGAGAATCAGTTCAGCTCTATGGTGATGGACACGCAGGTGAATTCATCGTACAAACACTGCTTGATATCTTTGCAAAAGAAGGCTGATATGCAAGTTCCATTTTATACGCCGGTGCGCGAATATCATGCACGCAAAGATGAATTCGACCGCGCGGTACAGAATGTCTTTGAGAGCGGAGATTTTATTCTTGGGGAGGATGTGGCTGCCTTTGAAAAAGAAGCAGCAATGTGGCTTGGAGCAAAGTATGCAGTTGGTGTAGCCTCTGGTTCTGATGCGCTCGTGATTGGAAGCGATATCCTCGGATTCCGCGATGGTGCTGAAGTGCTGACGCCCACCTATACGTTTTTTGCTTCGGCATCCTGCCTTGCGCGTCTCGGCGCAAAGCTAGTTTTTGTGGACATGGATGAAGAAACCCTCAATATGGACATGCGCCAGGCCGCTGAAAAGGTGAATTCGCGAATAAAAGGAATTATTCCGGTCCATCTTTTTCTGCAACCAACATCGCTCCAAGAGGTTATGGATCTTGCACGCGCCAATAATCTTAAAGTGCTCGAAGATGCCGCAGAGGGCTGGGGCATGGAATCGTTTGTCGACAGCATGTGGAAGAAGGCGGGAACGGTAGGAAATATTGGCATTTACTCATTCTTTCCCACAAAGACTTTGGGCGCCTATGGCGATGCGGGTCTCATGGTAACAAACGATGAAGAGCTTTATCGCAAGATAAAGATGTATCGCGTGCACGGCACAGCAGCCAAGTATCATCATGAGTACATTGGCTATAATTCGAGACTCGATACGCTGCAAGCGGCAATCTTACGAGTAAAGCTCACCTCCACGGAGAAGGCTATTGCAGCTCGAGCGCGGCATGCACAGCACTATACCGAGCGGCTGAGGTCGATTCCGGGCGTGCGAGTCCAAAATGTACGCTGTGATGCTCACCCAGTCTATTATGTCTATAACATCCTTGTTCCACAGCGCGACGCACTTGCCGCGTATCTCAAAGAACAAGGCATAGGCACCACCATCTACTATCCCAAGCCACTTCATTTGCAGCCTTGTTTTGCCTATCTTGGGTACAAAGAAGGCGACTTTCCTGTTGCGGAGCGCATCTGCAAAGAAATTTTGGCGCTCCCAATGTACCCAGAGCTCACCGATGATGAAGTGGACTATGTGTGCGATGCCATCGCTTCGTTTTATGGGGTTCAATAATGAGCGATCTTATTACGATGCCTTCAGCCGATGGCAGTACCTTTGTGCGGCATGAGTCCGCCTATGTAGACCAAGGTGCACAGGTTGGCTCAGGAACCCGTATTTGGCATTTTTCGCATATCATGGCGGGGGCGAAAATAGGCAAGAATTGCTCGCTCGGTCAAAATGTCAATGTCGGCGGCAAAGCTGTGCTTGGCAACGGGGTAAAGGTACAGAATAATGTCTCGATTTACGATGACGTGGATATTGAAGATGATGTTTTCTGCGGGCCATCTATGGTTTTTACCAATGTCATCAATCCTCGTGCTTTTGTCGAGCGAAAACACGAGTATAAAAAGACAATTGTGCAGTGTGGCGCTTCCATAGGCGCCAATGCGACTATCGTCTGTGGTATTACTTTAGGCGCGTATTGCTTTGTGGGTGCAGGGAGCGTAGTCACCAAGGATGTGCCAGCCTATGCGCTCGTATATGGTAATCCTGCACGTCAGCATGGTTGGGTCTGCTACTGTGGCGCAAAGCTCACTGAAGGACTTGTTTGCCCAGAATGTGGCAAAAGATATCGAAAAATAGAGAAAGGAATTGAGGAAGCATAATGAGCAGTAAAGAATTATTGAGCAAAATTGAAAAGAACGAAGAGACTGTAGGCGTTATTGGCCTTGGTTATGTTGGCCTTCCGCTCGCGGTGAGCTTTGCTAAGAAAGGTATAAAGGTTCTTGGCATTGAGAAGAGTGAAAAGAAAGTCTTAGAAGTCAATGCGGGCCAGAACTATATTCAGGATGTCGAGGATGCAGTGCTCAAGGCGTGTGTGCAAGAAGGAAAACTGTCAGCAACCGGTGACGCCTCTCGCATTGGTGAGTGTGATGTACTCATCATCTGCGTGCCGACGCCGCTCGACCATTTTAAGAAGCCCGATATGAGTTTTATCGAATCAGCATGTGTCGATATCGGTAGGAATATGAAAAGAGGTGTCTTCATTAGCCTCGAAAGCACGACCTATCCTACGACGACAGAAGATGTGGTAAAGCCGATTGTTGAGCGCGAGTCGGGCTTCAAAGAAGGCGAGGATTTCTGGCTGTGCTTTAGCCCTGAGCGTGTCGATCCAGGCAATAAGGACTACAAAACAGAGAATACGCCGAAGGTTGTGGGAGGCCTTGGAGAAGAAGCACAAAAGATTGCGGTCGCGCTCTACGGCAAAGCGATTCAAAAGCTCTATCCTGTGAGCTCGCCGCGTGTCGCTGAAATGGTGAAAATCCTTGAGAACACCTATCGGCTCGTCAATATAAGCCTCATCAATGAGCTCGCCTTGCTTGCCGGCAAGATGGACATAAATATCTGGGAAGTCATTGACGCAGCCAAGTCCAAGCCCTACGGTTTCCAGGCCTTTTACCCTGGCCCTGGGATTGGTGGCCACTGCATTCCGCTCGATCCATTCTACCTTGAATATGTCGCAAAAGGAATCAACTTTGACCTCACCATGATCGACGCGGCAGGGAGAATCAATAATCTGCAGCCGTATCGCATAATGAACAAAATCTCCTATGCGCTCAACCGTCAGGGTAAACCTATGAATGGTTCTACCATCTTGTTTTTGGGCGTTGCCTATAAAGCGGATATTGATGATGCGCGGGAGAGCCCTGCCTTGCTTGTCATGGAAGAATGTGCAAAAAAACGAGCTAATGTGCTTTACTACGATCCCTATATCCCGGAAGTGATCGACGAGCATGGCAAAAAGTGGACAGGAGTAGTGCTGACCGATGAGCTTATTGAGAATGCTAATTGCGTGGTGTTTACGACAGCGCATTCATGCTTCGATGTCGAGCATATTGTTGAGAAGGCGAAGCTTGTGGTGGATCTTAAGAATATGGTGAAGAGTGTAAATATTGAAGACGAGAAAGTGTTTAAGTTATGAGAGTACTGGGACTATGCTTTACCGCCACAGCGCCATTAACGGACTTATGTGGCCAAAGGTATGGGGCTTTTCTGCAGAGTAACGATAATGTCGAATATTTACGTAGTAACTCCAGAGGAGATTCAAATCAACAATGAAGATAGCATACTATTGTACATGGAATTTTGATCTAAACGACGGAGTTACCAGCAAAATATCTTATCAAGTGAACTACTGGAAGGGAAAAGGCAACAATGTAAGAATATTCAATAAATACAGCAGGAAGTGCGGGATACGGAAGCTCATTAGGACTTTTTACGACCATCAGCTACTGAAGGATCTTGGTCAGTATGACCCTGATGTGGTCTATATAAGGTTCGAGGTGCTTAGTATCACACAACTATTTATTCTAAATAGATATAAGTGCGTTATAGAGAGCAATACAGATGATGTCGAGGAATTGCGAATTAATCGTTCTCTGTATGCTAGGCTAAAATTTCTGTACAATCTCTATTCAAGAAAAATAGTTTATAGGAGGACATCAGGAATAGTTTTTGTAACGCATGAGTTACAGAAGAAGAAATATATGAATCCCTATAATAAACCAAGTATCGTCTGTCCAAACCCAATCATCATTCGATATGATAGTACGCTGTCAGAGATAGTATGTAAAAACAACAGCCATAATTTGGTTTTTATTGGAACGCCAAATCAGGCGTGGCATGGGCTAGATCGTATTGAGAGGATTGCGGCCCTAACGCCTCAAATTACTTACCATATTGTCGGTACTGCTAATCGCTCCGATGATACATATAATGGTCTGAGCAACGTAAAGTACCATGGCTACCTGAAGCGCAGTGAGTATATGGAGTTGTGTCAGAGATGCGATGCCGCAATAGGGACTATGGGTTTGTATAGAAAGAATCTCAAAGAAGCATGCCCCTTAAAGACTCGTGAGTATATCGCCATGGGGCTTCCTATCATTATTGGATATAATGATACAATGTTTAGCGAAATAGAGATTTTGCCATGGTGGGTTCTCGTCCTGCCAAATGACAAGAGCGCGGACAAAAACGTAGCAGAGTGTATAGAGTTATTTCTTGATAAGGTTGCTCATAGGCGGATACCTCAAAGAGATATTGAGACATTTGCCAGCCTGACTAACTGCGAAGAAAAGAGATTTCGGTTTCTTTCTTCATTGGCCAAGGAAACCGAGATTAATGGGTGAAATGATTGCTTTCCTTTTCTTGATATTGCCTAAGATAAGGATAGGCGATAGCGGCATCATGATCGGAGAGATCGCAATTACCGTTTATCTTACGTTGTATTTTTTAAGAAGGCATTTAGCTCTAAGTTTATCACGCAGCGCAAAGATACTGGCCTTTTTCATTTTCTATCTTGTATTCCTTAGCTCAATCATAAATATGGTTCGTTATGCCACGTTACCATATTATTCAATTATTTACTACTTTAGGACATTATCATATTTGGGATTCTATATAATTGGGTATAGGCTCGATGCTTGTAGGCTTAAAGAAGTCATTGTTTATCCACTTCTTATCAATTTCGCATTTATGCTGATGACAATGATTATTTACTTTTTTATACGGCATCCCAGTGCACAAGATTATTTGTGGGGCTATGATTTTGGATTGAGAATGCAGCCAATTTTTGGCGCTGCGTTCGACTTATCAAATAAGCCATTCTACCTACAATACATAGGAGGAGGGTCGGGCAACCTGCTTTGTGCTTGGGCTCTTTTTGTTTTCATATTTTTGCAGGAGTCAAACCAAAACAATCTTGCTTACACTCTTATTATTGCGATCACAGTTTTTCTTTCATTCTCTAGAGTCGGATTTTTGACGTTTCTCCTTGCATATCTATACTACACCTTAAGATTGCTAAAATTCAAGAGTAAATTGTGGATGGTAGTGCTTATGCTTTTTGCGTTGGTATCTTACAATATTATTCTTGGCAGTACGACCACAGTCCTAACTAGGCTAACTAATACAATAGGAGATAATGGACTTGATGCTTCTGCCATTGGTCGCATAAGGAATTATGATGCTATAGGTTATGCACTTAGCCAGGATATATCTGGGCTGTTTGTTGGGTTTGGATTTGAACCGCGCTTCCTCATGAAAAAGACTAATTCGGGTTTTGCTGAGTCATTTTGGCTTCAGATTCTAGTTTCCTCAGGTACCGTAGGTTTGATATTCTATGGGCTCTTTGGTTTGTCAATTTTCAAAAAAAGGAAGAAGCCACTTTATGTGATACTATGGAAGTATTTCCTATTTCAAAATATTATGTCTTGGACAGTCGGTGGTGGAGATTTTCTGAGCTCCAATAATCTATTCATGATGTTTCTCTTACTTGGAGCTGCAAGGAAAACGGAGTATTCTTCTAAACCTAGATATTTGCAGGGGAGTATTGATGAAGAGCGTGTTAGTAATTGAAGATTCATCTAAAGCAAGGTTTGGTGGTGGTCAAAGAGTCACACTTAATACTCTTTGCGCTTTGAAGGACGATTATAGGGTTATGTTACTCGATACAAGGGGCAAGAGTGAGTTTGTGAGGAGAGCAAAAGACTATGTTGATGATTTTATTAAGATATATGCGTTCGGTTCAATCAAGCAAGCTGAGCAGTCCTCTTTTTCATTTTCAATAACCGAAGTTTGCATTACTCCGATTCTTGTCATCCTGAACATAATAATAGCATCGTGGTTTATCTTTTCGAGAAAATTATCAAGAAGGAATTTAGTAATTTATGCAACTACAAAAAAGGGGCTAATAGTCGCGTATATTGTGAAAAAGCTATTGGGCACTAAGTACATTTATCATGCACATTCAATTGATTCAAAGCAAAGTCTGTATTACAAAATTATCAGTAGGCCTCTAAAGGGTGCAAGTACAATTATATGTGTATCAGACGCTGTGATGAAAAACATAGATCTCAAGTCATGCGTAAGATTATACAATTGCACTAGCATTGGAGCTGTAAATTATTCTGAGCAGTACGTGCGTAGGAAGCTTGAGAACCCCGTAATAGCGTCAGTCTCTTCATTGCTAAAATGGAAAGGTATTGAATACTTTATTGCATCCCATCAATTTATTCGGAAAGGGATAAAATATAACATTTGGGGCGAGGGTGCGTATAGGGATGAATTGAAGCGATCGCTAAGTGAAGCTGTGGCCCTGAGTGAAGATGTAATGCTATGTGGTTTTAACTCAAACATTGAGGATGAGCTAAAGGGTAACATAACTATACTGGTGTGCGCTTCTGTTGCTGAGGAAGCATGCCCAATGAATATTATTGAGGCTTTATCGTGCGGTGTGCCAGTAATTACTACTGATATTGGAGGTCAAAGAGAACTCGTTGTTAATGGTCTCACGGGGTTTCATGTGCCAGTTAAGGATCCGAAATCAATAGCCGACAAGATTGATTATCTGTTGGCTAATCCTTATGAATATGCAAGAATGGTAAGAGGCTGTCTTAACTATTCATCAAGGTTTTCAATGGAAACATATAGGGATGAGATTAGGTATATCTTTCAAAACGCATTTCAAGTGTAGGATATGACGTTTAAAGGCGTAATTCTTGTGAAGAAAGGTGCTAACATGTTGCGAGTCCTACAAATTGTACCTTACTATCCCCCACATTTTGGGGGTATAGAGCAAGTAGCTTATGATATTTCTGAGTGTTTGAAGGAGCATTCAGTAGAGCAAACAGTTCTTTGTTATTCTAAAGGAAGGTCTTTGCGCAAAGAAGTATTTGAAGGGGTAAGCGTGTTCAGAGTTGGAGTTGTTGCCAAGGTATGGTCACAGGCCATTCCAATGCATTATAAAAAAGTATTGGAAGACGTTCTCTCTGAACGAGATCCTGACATAATTCATATTCATTTGCCGAATCCTATTGCGACATGCTATTTGCTTTTGAGCATGAGAAAAGATAAGAAGAAAAGAAAAATTGTTGTACATTGGCACTCAGACATAATTAGGCAAGCATGGCTGATGCCTTTTTACAGCCCTTTTCAGAAAAGGATGCTTTCGATATGTGCTGGAATTATTGCTACTAGTGAGAATTATGCGAATTATTCGAAATACCTAAAGCCATTCAGGAGCAAAATCACTATCATCCCAAATGTTGTAGATGGAGAAAAATACCAGAGTTTGGGACTCGATTATAATCAAGACTATTATGAAAGAAAGGATTTTGTGTTCTTTGTTGGTGTCCATAGAAAATACAAGGGCCTTGAGTATCTTATTGAGGCTGCGCGCAGGTTGCCGAGCCGACAGTTCATAATTGCTGGGAATGGACCTGAAACAAATAAGCTAAAGAAGCAGGCTAGGTATTTACATAATGTAAGATTTGTGGGCTCGGTTTCAGAGCAAGATAAATGTAAGTACTTAAGATGCGCAAGAGTTTTTGCCTTTCCATCGATTACAAAGAATGAGGCTTTTGGTTTGGCCTTGGCTGAAGCGCTATATTTTGGGCTGCCTGCGGTATGCTTCGACATTGTTGGCTCAGGTGTCGGTTGGGTCAATCAAAATGGTAAAACGGGGTTTGTAGTTCCAAATAGGGATGTTGGGGCTTTCGTAGCGAGCATTGAAAGGTTATTTTCTGACGACGATTTGTTTACGCGGTTTAGCCAGAACGCTCATGATTGGGTTGCTGAAAGTATGAATCGAAATGTCCTTTGGTCAGGGGTTGTGAAGGTGTATGGCATTCAGAGTATACAGGGCGAAGAATATTGAAGCTCATACCAAATTCTTACTCAAATGGGATCATCTCCTAATGGTCTGTTTGGGGTAGAATGAATCATGCCAAAAGGCATCTTGCTGTCTTGTTCAGCTTTTCTCGATTTTTCATACTCTCCAAAGAAAAAATCAAGCCAGGTTTTGGAGTTATAGCCCCACAGCGCGAAGAAGCTCAACAAGAAAGAGCGAAGAGAGAACAGTGATGAGTGAGTTGCGTTCGTTTTCCAATATCCTTGTAACCGGCGGGGCGGGATTTATCGGGTCGAACTTTATCCGCTACCTATTCTCGGATGCAGGATTTGGCGGTCGGGTTGTCAATCTGGACGCGCTCACCTACGCGGGGAACCCGCAGAACCTTGCCGATATCGCGGCGGTGTATCCCGACCGCTATGTGTTCGTGCATGGCGATATTCGCGATGCGGCGCTGGTACAGAAGGTGTTTGCGGAGTACGACATCGACGCGGTGGTGCACTTTGCTGCGGAGAGCCATGTGGACCGCTCGATTCTCGATCCGCAATCCTTTATCACAACGAACGTGATGGGCACGTACACGCTTCTTGAAGCGGCGCGGCAGGCATGGAAGGGCAGGTATGGCGATGGCGCTGCGCAAGAGACAGGCGCCACGGGCAGGTCCGCTGACACAGGCCCGTCTACTGCCTCGAGTGTGCTCTTCCACCACATTTCGACCGACGAAGTGTACGGCAGCCTCGGCGAGGAAGGCGCCTTTAAGGAGACCACACCCTACGATCCGCGCTCGCCCTATTCTGCGAGCAAAGCCTCAAGCGACTTCCTCGTCAAAGCCTATGGCCATACCTATGGCCTTCCTGTCACCATCTCGAATTGTTCCAATAACTACGGGCCCTATCAGTTCCCGGAAAAACTCATCCCGCTTATGATCCTCAATATGCTGGAAGGCAAGCCCCTGCCGGTCTATGGCGACGGCAGGAACATCCGCGACTGGCTCTACGTGGTCGACCACAACGCTGCGGTGTGGACCATCATGACGCGCGGGCGCATCGGGGAGACCTACAACATCGGGGGCGAGAACGAGTGGGAGAACATCAGGCTCCTCCACCGGCTTATCGAGATGGTGGCCGAAAGTACCGGCAAGCCCGTGCGGCAGCTTGAAGAGCTCATCACGTACGTCAAAGACCGGCCCGGCCATGACCGCCGCTACGCCATAGACTGCTCCAAGCTGAAAAACGAGCTTGGCTGGAAACAGTCGGTGAGCTTTGACGAGGGCTTGCGCCACACGGTGCGCTGGTATTTGGACAACCCCGGGTGGATCGCCTCCGTACGCTCGGGTGCCTACCGCGAGTGGATCGAGAAGAATTACGGGGATAGAAGCTAGGGCACCATCGTTTCGAATATGTTTTGAATCAGCACGTTAATCAAGGAGCGTAACAGAAGAAGGGGATACTTGGTTCCCCAACAGGCTTGTTGGATGCTATCAATGACCTGAAGAGACAGAATGCAACGAGTCACAGAATCTATACTGATCGATGTACCGGTTCGCTTGTTAATATCCAACCGGATAAGTCCGGTGATGCGAAACCGTATGAGCAGAAACAGGTTGCAAATCTTTTGCGCAGAAGAGTGGGAGAGGACCAATGAAAGACATGGTGGAGAAGTATGAATATCACATTTTCTACTCTGACGAAGATGATGCCTATATCGGTACTGTGGCAGAGTTTCCGTATTTAAGTTCCTTCGACGATACGCCTGAAGGCGCTTATAAGAACATAAAGGATATTGTCAAAGAAGGAATTGAAATCCTGAAGGAAGAGGGAAAAGAGCCGCCAGTGCCGCTTATTGATAGAGAATTTAAGGGTAATATCTCGTTGCGCTTGTCGCCGGAGACCCACCGGATGGCTGCGCAGAGGGCGCGTGAAGAAGGTTGCTCGCTTAATCAGTTTCTCACTTCGCTCATCGAGCGAAATCTGTACTCCAACTTAGTTGAAAAAGCTACAAGCCAGCTAGTTTCAGCGGTATCAAAGGCAGCAGTGGTCTGCAATTCTGTCACTGTATCCTCGTTTGTTCACAAGCAGAATAATCTGTATTGGCCTGTGGTTGGCAGCGACGTTGGATCGGGCAGGTCGCTTAATGAAGTGGCATTTATGCAACCACAAGGGACTGTAGAACTGTAGAGTTGTAAATACCGGAGAATACGTGAGGGAGTGAAGCAAATATGCGTCAAATTGATCTCAGGTCAACACTAATAACCATATTTCGCGTCGATGAAATTGATTTTTTGTCACTCTTGACCGGATCATTTGCTTCCGAAATAAGAAGTCGCTATGGCTGTGAAGTAACAAATGCACAATTAGCACCAGGAAATCGAGGCCTTGAGTTTTCGCCAGGTAGAGTGACCCTTGGTGGGAATGTAAGAGTAATTGACAGAATACTTGTCGAAGAGCGAAGGCTAATTGTCACTGTTGGGGGGAGTTCTGACGACGCAAGAGTGCTGGAGGGACAACTGGAGAATCTGATTTTGGCTTGTGAAACGCGATGTGCCAAAAGTAGCCTTGTAAGAGTGGTGCAGTTCGAAGAGGCTCAATGCATTGTCCAGCTACAGATTGCATTTGGCGAGTTGCTAAATCGGTCGACGTTCGGAAGTCTTTCTCAGAGCCTGCAAGCTTCGGCTTTCTTCCAGAAGTCCCTTTCCCCTGTTAGAGTATTGCCAATCGGGTGTCGCTTCTTAATTCGTTATGAAGGAAAAGATCCGAGCCTGGTAGACAATGCTATAACGGTAGGTGACAAATACCTCACAATAGAGGCTCGGGAAGGAATAAACCCTGAAGAGAGGGTGTTTGTCGCTTCCGGGCCACTTAAATCAGATGATCTACTAAAGTTGCTGCAAAGTTTGGAAGAGCAGGCACAGAATCTGGAAGAGCAAAAAGAATAGACGGCCGAATGGTCTTTGGCGGAAGATCATCTCAATAATGAGGTTTGTGGATTAGTACGGCCGTTCATGTGGATTGTGTCGAGTTGACTGGCGAGGAGCAAGAAATGACAAGCGAAGAAAAGGCTCTGGCGCTTATGGAGAAGGCCTACGACTCCCCGTCGAGTGCCCAGCGCAAGAAACTTGCGCAAGAAGCGCTCGAATTAGATCCCGATTGTGCAGACGCCTATTATCAACTTGCGCAGGAATACCAATCGGTCAAGAAAAAGACTGAGTTTTATACCAAGGGGATAGAGGCGTTCCGCAGAAAATATGGGCCGGAATTCTTTGTCGAAAATAAAGGCTCCTTTTGGGGGCTTTGGGAAACTCGAGTTTACATGCGCCTGAGCGCCGGCTACGCCGATCTTTTGTGGGAAACGCAGAAAGAGGAAGATGCCATCAGAATATACGAAGAACTGCTCGAGCTCAATCCCAACGACAATCAGGGCCTCCGCTATGGTTTGCTCGACTGGCTTCTGTGCCGCGGCCAAACCGAAAAAGCGCAGGCGCTTCTGGACACGTACTCAGAAGCGACCGCCTTTATGCTCTACAGCAAACTTCTCTTGTATATCAAGACCGATCCCACCAATATGCCCAAACTGAAGCACGCGTTCGACAGAGCCAAACTGGCGAATCCTTTTATCGTCGACTATTTGTTGGGAAGGAAAAAGGTCCAAGCGGTCCCGGACTACTATACACCCGGTGAAGAAAGTGAGGCGGCCGCGTACTTTGTCGATTCGATCGAGCCGTGGATAAGGGCGCCTGGGGCGTTTGATGTGTTGCGCAAAATCTCCGGACAGAAATAATCACAGCAACACTTCGAGTTAGTTATCCTGTTTATCGCATCAGATCGTGATATCCTGTCGGGTACCTTCTCAAATAGCTTTGGAAATGACTTTATGAAAAACTCTTGGAGAAAAAGATGAAAAAGACGCCAAAATCGATACAACTGCTGCTAGCCGCCACTCTGTGCGGCGTCCTTGCGCTCGTCTCAGCAGGAGCACAAATCTCGGGAGTGCCAAGTGCTCTCGCTTCGGGCATGGCGACCGACCTGTCAGGCGGTGCCGCGCCGACCGTGGCGCCTGCGCTGCCCACCGTCAACTCCTTGGCGTCACCAGCAGGGCAGGGGTCCGCGGCGGTTGTAGCTGCGCAACCTGCGCCGCAACCTTCTCAAATCGAAACGATGTTCCTAAACCAAATGGACGCGCTCGGCGTAAAGGGACAAGCCCTCGCCCAATTTGGCTACTCGCTTTTTGACAATCCCGTGGCGCCGTCGCTCGCTGCCATCGGCGACGATTACACCCTCGGGCCGGGAGACTCGCTCATTCTGTATCTGTGGGGAGATCCTGTCGACATAAAGGAACTCTCAGCTTCCTACACGCTTACGGTGGACCGCAACGGCGCCTTGTTCCTGCCACCCGTTGGTCAGGTAGCTGCGGCGGGCCAAAATCTCAATGCCGTAAAATCAGTAATAAAGAGCATGCTGGACAAGCGCTACAAGAAGCTCGAAATCAGCCTGACACTGGCAAGTTTGCGCCAGTTCCCCGTGAGCGTTTCCGGCTACGTGGGTGGCCCCGGCACCGTCCTGGCCACCGGCGTCGATACGGTGTTCACCGTGCTTTCCAGGGCGGGTGGCATCAAAAAAACGGGCAGCTTGCGCTCCGTAAAGTTCAAGCGAGGCGCCGACACCAAGACCATCGACTTTTACGACATGCTCATCAACGGCGCCACGATGGACCTGCGGATAAAAGAGGGCGACTCAATCTATGTGCCGGCCATTGGACCGGTCGTCGCGCTTGCGGGAGAAATTCGCAGGCCAGGCATCTACGAAATGGCAGGGCCCACCGGCGTTTCCTCTGCCCTTTCTTTGGCAGGAGGAGTTTTGCCGTCCGCAAGGTACTCTGGCGTGACAAAACTCACCTTCTCCGAGGCAGGACGGAGCCTTTCCAACGGCGACCTTGCCAATGCTGCGTTCGCTTCCTCGCCTGTTTCTGACGGCGACCTTTTCTATGTGGGCGCAAGCACTAACCTCCTCATTGGGCAAATACAACTCACCGGGCCAGCAAAATACCCTGGCAAGTACGAGATCGCCTCCGTAAAGACCCTTGCCGCACTCCTTGCCAAGGCACAAGTGTTGCCGGAGACCGACCTTGCCTATGGCCGCGTGTACCGCATGGACTATTCCGGGCGTGACAGGTCCTTTAGTTTCTCTCCTCAGGATGTGATGGTGGGAGCCGACATTCCCCTTGCCGAGTTCGACAGGGTTGTGCTCTACCGCTACGACGACACGTCGATAGACGCCGATCTGGACCGGTTCCCGAACACGATCGTGGTCACCGGGCCAGTCAAGTACCCCGGGTTCTACCTCTACAAGGCAGGTATGAAGCTTTCTGGCATTGTGACGCGCGAGCAGGTACTGTTAAGTACGAATCTGAACTATGGGGAAGTGACGCGGTTACGGGAAGACGGGAAGAACGAGTATGTGACATTCCGGCCCAAGGAAGTGCTGGAAGGGACGTGGGACTTAAGCCTGGGGCCCCGTGATGTGATACGGCTTGTGAAGGTAGGGTATGCACCGGAAGTGCCGGACTTTGACAAGTTCAGTAATGCGGTGGAGATAAAGGGGCCTGTTGAGTTTGGCGGGTTATACGCGTGGCGGGAAGGGATGAAGCTTTCTGAGCTTTTGAAGCTGGCGAAGCCACTTCTTGATACGAACCAGGTATATGCGGAGATCGTGAGGTCGTTAGGAGGGGGGAAGAGCGAGTATCTGACGTTTGCGCCGCGGGAAGTGAGTAGTGGGGTATATGACACAGCCTTACAGGCACGCGATAAGGTACAGCTGTATTACAGGGCAGCGGCAGCGAAAGGGAACGTACAGGGAACACAGATACCGGCAGCGCAGGCCACAGTGACCGGAGGGGCGGCGGCAGTACCGGCTGGTACGCCAGGAGCAGCGGTGCAGGTTCCGGGAGCAGCAGTGCAGGAAGTGGCAGCTCAAGGAGCCGTGCAGGGTGGAGCGGCAGCGGCAGCTCAAGGAGCACCGGGTGCGCAGGCAGCACCAGCGCCGGTGTCAGTACCGGGGCTTCCGACGGCGGAAGGGGCGGATTTAGGGCACTATCTGGAAGTGGTGACGGTGAGCGGGGAAGTGAGGTACACAGGACCGTATGCACGCACCCCGGGCTTAAAACTTTCCGATGTGGTAACCCCTGACCAGGTACTTGAGACAACGAATCTGGAGTATGCGGAACTGACACGGCTCAAGGCGGACGGGAGTTATACGTACCTGACGTTTGCACCGCGGGATGTGCTTGAGAAGCGGTATGATCTTACTCTTCAGGCCCGCGATGCGGTTCGGTTTATACCAAAGACGGTGTTTAGAGGGGCTTCGGGTGGGAGTAACCTTGAGAAGTTTGCGGATGTGGTGCAGCTTCAGGGTGAAGTAGCACGTCCTGAAGTGTATGCCTTACGCTCAGGTATGAAGCTTTCTGGCATTGTGACGCGCGAGCAGGTACTGTTAAGTACGAATCTGAACTATGGGGAAGTGACGCGGTTACGGGAAGACGGGAAGAACGAGTATGTGACATTCCGGCCCAAGGAAGTGCTGGAAGGGACGTGGGACTTAAGCCTGGGGCCCCGTGATGTGATACGGCTTGTGAAGGTAGGGTATGCACCGGAAGTGCCGGACTTTGACAAGTTCAGTAATGCGGTGGAGATAAAGGGGCCGGTAGAGTTCAGCGGGTTATACGCATGGCGGGAAGGGATGAAGCTTTCTGAGCTTTTGAAGCTAGCGAAGCCACTTCTTGATACGAACCAGGTGTATGCGGAGATCGTGCGCATTTTGCCGGACTCTAAGCGACAAACCTTGACATTTGCACCTCGGGAAATTACGGATGGAACTTTTGATCTGGTTTTACAGAAACGCGATATGGTGCACCTTTATTCGCTTAGCCAGGTGCTTAAGACTACCGGAGGAGAACAAGCAGTTACAAAAGATGCAGATCAGTCAGTTGTGGCTATGACAGGTCCGACTGCAACGGCTGGGGAACCGACAGTTGCAGGGAATGTTCTGACTTCGTCTGCTCTGACACAAGGTGCGCAGTCACAAAGTTCTCAAGCTCAAATGGCTTCAACTCAGGCCGCATCAGCGGTAATGCAGGGCGGGCAACCTGTCGGGCAAGGGGCGCAATCGAACTTTGGAGCTGACTTGGGGTTCTTCCTGGAGGTGGTTTACACACAAGGAGCAGTGCGCTATGTAGGTCCTTATGCCCGCACACCGACGCTCAAACTGTCGTCGGTTGTGACTGCAGATCAGATCATGCAGGATACAAACCTCGATTATGCGGAGCTTACACGCCGTAATGCAGATGGTAGCTGGACTTATGCGACATTCTCACCACGAGAAGTGTTGTCTGGCAATTGGGATATACCTTTACAGGCTCAGGACTCTATAAGGTTCTTTACTGCCAATTATCTGCCTGAGAAGCCTGACTTTGATCGATTTGGCGATGTCTATGTTATGACAGGTTCCGTAAAATTCCCTGGCCTCTACGCCATGCATGGTACAAAGCAGCTTTCACAAATCATCACTCAGGATCAACTCCTGACCACGACAGACATCTATTATGGCGAGATTCAACGTTGGGTGGCAGGCGGAAGGACTGAATATCTGACCTTCAGCCCGAGCGCCGTGCTCAAGGGCAAAATGGATTTGCAGATTTTACCGCGCGATGTTATTCGCTTTATCGCCGCAGGGCAGAACGGCATGGATCACGACTTTACCCGCTTCCCCGATGCGGTGCTCGTAAAAGGCATTATAAAGCATCCGGGAGTGTTCGCCTGGTATAAGGGGCTCACGCTTGCATCGATTATCAATCAAGATGAGTTATTAATCGATACGGAAACAACATACGCGGAAATTCAGCGCAGAAACGCGCAAAGCGAGACACTCTTGAGCTTCTCGCCCGATTCTGTTGCAAACGGGAAGTCGGACATTTCGCTTGAAGCGCGCGACGTCGTCATCCTCTATCCCAAATACTACAATCGTCCTATTACGATATCCGGCGAAGTTCTCGAGCCCAAGGTCATTCCCTACTATGATGGGATCGACCTTGCCACAGTGTTGCGGTCGGTGAGCCTCAATGCAGGCGCTACGACACTTAAGGCAGTCATCACCAAGGCTGCGGGTGGCTCGCAGGATGTCTACCTGGAGGACTATCTCTACAGGCAGGCCAATGGGAAAATAGCACTTGCGCCAGGCGACGCTGTTTCGATCAAAAAGCTCCTGCCCGATGAACATTTGCCAATCGTGACGGTGCGCGGCCGTGTGGCACATCCACAGGCCTTAGAGTTTACCGAGGGCATGAAGTTGTCCGATGCGCTTTCCAAGGCGGGCGGCTATACTTCCGAGGCGTATCCCAAGGGCCTTGTGTTGATTCGTAAGAGTGCGCAGGAAGCGCAGCAAAAGCAAGTCGACAGGCTCATAGCGCAGCTTGAGGCGGTTTCTCAGGCAGGAGGTGCCGTACCCACTTCGCCCGATACTTCCTTGAGCTCAGTGTCTGCGACGCTCGTCAACATGCAGATCGACCTGAATGTGCAGAAGTCCCGTCTGGGGATGCTCAAACAGCTTTACAAAGAGGGTTTTGGCCGAATTTCCATCGATATGCCTCCCACTCTCGCGCAACTTGCAGGTTCTGCTGCCGACATTCGCCTTGAGCGCGACGACACCATTTTCGTTCCATCGACGCCAACCTACGTGCTTGTTTCCGGCGACGTTGCGGATCAGGCGGTCGTGGCATATCATGACGGCATTACGGTGAGGGAAGCTATTTCATTGTCTGGTTGGCTCAATAACACTGCAGATATTTCGCGTAGTTACATCATAAAGGCTTCCGGAAGGCTCGTCAGTGTTCAACAGAAGGGCTTCTTGTTCTTCAAAGGGCCATCGATATTGGACAGCAAACTGGAACCGGGCGACACAGTCGTGGTACAGAGCAAGTCGCCAAACGTAGATCAGACATGGAGTTACGTCAAAGACGTTGTGGACATTGCATACAAGGTAATGACAACCGCCCTGACGACTGTTACCCTGCTTGGGCTATAGGCTGGGGAATTGCTATAGATCGGGGAATTAAGGAGCGCCATCTTGAGCGATACAAAAACAGAAGATACAAAAACAGAATTGAGTGCAAAGAAGGATCAAGACGACGAAATCAGCCTTGTGGATCTTGTCGCCAAGCTTTGGCAGGGTAAGCTCCTCATCGTCGTTATAACGGTTGTCGTGGCTCTTGGGTCCGTATTGTATGCGCTTTCTAAGCCGAACCTTTTCACCGCTTCGAGCACGCTATTGCCGGTAGCAAATGCCTCCACATCCTTGGCTGCACAATATGCCGGTCTTGCTTCGCTGGCAGGGATTAGCTTGCCTGGCGCCTCTTCTTCGGATCCAACAGTCAAAATAGAAGCAATTCTGAAAAGCCGGGATTTTGCCGAGCGCCTGATAACTCAGGAGAATCTCATTCCTGAACTCCTGGAGCATCCCGAAAAAATCAAGGAAGGGACACCGCTAGGCGCCGCCGTGGAGAGCTTTAGAAAGAGCGTGTTTTCTGTCTCAACAGATACCAAAACCGGCTTAATGACAGTCTCTGCTAAAACGAAAAAACCAGAGTTGTCCAGTAGAATCGTCAACAAAGCTGTGGCTCTGCTCCAGCAAGATCTTCAGGAGCGTGTACTGTCCGTGAGCGGCAAGAATATTGCCTTGTTGGAGCAACAGGTGGCGGATCAGGAGCTCAAGGTAAGAGAGCTCCAGGCAAAAATGATCGCCTACCAGAAAAAAAACAAACTTGTGGTACCTCAGGCGCAAAGCCAGGGTGGATTGGCGCTATACCAAAGTCTTATTCAGCAAAAGATTGGACTCGAAGTGGAACTGTCCCGCCTTGGCAGCGCCCTTTCCGCGGACAATCCTAAGCTGGTTGCTGTCCAGACTGAGCTCGATGCGGTTAAGAAACAGATAGCTAACCTTGAAAAAACAGGTGCAGGTGTGGGGCCGGCACTCACTGATACACCTGCAACGATGGTCGAATACGGCAACATAAGTTCCGAATTACAGCTTGCAACGCAAATCTATGGTCAGCTCTTGGGCAGTCTTGAGTCGCAGCGGCTACAGGAGAAGGCAGACAGAATCTTTGTGGAAATCATAGATCCGGCCATCACGCCGGAAAAAAAGAGTGAACCTTCGCGCGCCACTATCTGTGTTGTGGGGACGTTGGCTGGTTTTTTTGTAGCGATTCTCGCCGTGTTCTTGGTGGATGCGATTCGCGGGCTTTCAGCCGACCCAGAGGTGCGGCAAAAGTTCGCCTCTCGACCCAAACGACGCGGAAAATCCAAGAAAGTTACTGTTGATTAACGAACTTCAATTTATCTGAATCCTCAATTTATCACGAATCTCAACAAAAAAATTAAATAAACAGTTTTGTCATAAGGAGCCGAATATGCCTTATGCGCCTATTCTTTTGACCTCCCTTTTGTCCGGATTAAGTATGCCCCTCATCATTGGCCTTGCTCAAAGACGAGATCTCTATGATAAGCTTGACGAGAGGAAGATTCACACCGGCAAGATAGCGCGTCTGGGTGGAGTTGGAGTCTTTGGCGCTTTTGTTGCGGTCGTGCTGCTGCTTCCTTTCATCGTAGACTCCGGGCTTTTGCGAAGCCTCCAAAGTCGGCTGCAGAAGTTGCTGCCGCTCATACTCGGTGCCGCGATAATGCACCTCACTGGTCTCGTGGATGACCTGTCGGGAGGTAAGGTACATGCCATTCCTAAGCTCATTTTCCAGATAACTGCCGCACTGTTAGTAGTGCTTGGTGGGTATCGGTTTAAAGCCTTTGGTTTTCATTCTGATATCTTGGCAAGTCAATTGAGCTGGTTTTCGGTTATCTTGACCATCGGTTGGATCATTGGCATAAGCAATGCGCTCAATTTAATAGATGGCATGGATGGGCTTGCCGGTGGTATTAGCTTTATTGTGACGCTCGCCTATGGAGCGTTCTATCAGCTCACAGGAGATACGGAGAACGCGTTTATATGCCTGTCTCTGGCTGGAGCCGTGGCGGGCTTTCTCTTTGCAAATTTTCCAGCACCCAAGGCAAAGATTTTTATGGGCGATTCCGGCAGCCTGTTTTTGGGTTTTATGCTCGCCACCATACCGTTCCTTGGGCAGACTGCGGGGCAAGAAGAGCTTTCCCAGATAGGTTTGCTGCCTGCAATGCTGGTTCTGGCAATTCCGATGACCGACACGTTGTGCGCTATAGGTCGTAGACTCAAAGCACATGTCGGTATAACCACGCCCGATAGGGGACATATCCATCATAAGCTGTTGGATCATGGCTTTTCGCCTATCCGCATTCTCTTTATGGTGTATCTGGTAACGGTGTTTGAGTGTTTCGATTTTCTTGTTGCGAGGTATTTGCCAGACCTCAACGGGTTTTTGGCTGAATTAATTGGGTTTTGTGTGGTGGGTATTTTCTTCCGCTATGGGTTTAGTTTGATGCCTATGACCAAGACTGCCCAACAAACCAAGACGAATCCTATGGTTCGCGTTTCTCGAGAGTCCACAGAATCGGCAGAATCCGCAGAATTGGCAGAATCGGCACAAGGCGATTCTACCGGGGATTCCTTGTAGTTTCTTTTAGGTGGTTCCTTTTGGAAGGTTTGATTTTCATTGAATGACACTACCAATAATGAATTAAGGCTCCTAGAGCAATTATACCTTTCTCAGAACACCGTGGAGGTTTTGACACAGCGGGATTTGGCATGTATGACGGGTCTGTCTTTGGGGGTTATCAATGCAATGCTGAATCGATTTGCGAAGCGTGGTTGGGTGACCCTGAATAAGCTTTCCAGCAAAAAGGTAAAGTACGCACTTACACATGAAGGCACCGCCGAAGTTTTGCAGAGATCGGTCGAGTTTCTCAGATCGACTGTGCACAGTGCGCTTCTATACCAAAGGCGTGTCGAACGCTACGTTCATGGATTGGCGGATCAGGGGTACACGAACTTGGTTTTTGCTGGATCGAGTGAAATAGGTTACCTTTTTGAATACGCAAGTGCGGTTTTCGGACTAAACTTTGTCGATGCTAGACAGAAACGGGAAGACGGCTGCTGCGGAGTTTCTGATGCCTCGGATGCTTCCGTGAACAAAAAAAATGGCAAGACGGTGGTGGTTATCGTCAACAACGACATTGATTCCGATAGTGAGGCAATGCTTTTCGAGTACAATAATAGCGCCCAAGATTCACCTGAACGGAGCGCTCTTGTGGAACAAGTTTCGCTCTCTGAGTTGTTGATGCCGTCTAAGGACGATCCGGCAGACGGGCTATGGAGCAAAAAATGAAAATGGACAGAACGAGAAAGAACTGCTCTTCCTGCGGGGCACGAATTGTGTACCAGCTCATGTTTGTGAAAGGCGCTGTGATTTCTGTGCTGTTTGCTTTTTCTCTTGCTTTTATGGCGCCTGCGGTCTTTGCGCAGCAGCAGACAGCAGTCGAGCTCACGCACCCGGTGTATCAGATTATCGAGACGGCGGAGCTGCGCGGGGTGCTGTCGCGGCTTTCGGCGGTAAAGCCATACACGCGCGCACAAGTTGTGGACATGCTCGCCACAATACAGGCGCACATGGACGCTTTTAGCCCGGCAGAGCGCGAGATTATCGCGGGCTTTGTCAGGGAATTTGCTTCGCCATACGCGGGGAGCCCAGTGTGGACTTCCAGAGATGGCAAGGCGGCGGTGGGGGGTAACATCGAGGCACACCTGCGCGCTGAGCCGGTGCAGCTTGTCCAGGCTGCGTCCAGCGCAAGCGGGGCAGGTGGAAGTGGAACCGGCGCGAGTGGGGCGCTGCCCGAGGATCTGTGGCAACTCACCTCGAGGGCGACGCCGTACCTTGCGGGGCAGGTGCTCCCGTGGCTTTCAATTAAGGGCGAAATGGGCTTTACGTACGACAAGATTGAGAAAGGGCTTTATTTGCCGTATGAGTTCAGTAAGGAATGTGATGCGGGCCATATCGATTTCAGTGTAGAGAGATACACCGGCGACCCATATATGAACGGTTATGGCAACGGAAGCGGGAAAAAAATCATCTACCCCATGTTCAGCTACGACATCCGCGAGGACATAGCCGCGGCGAGCGATTCGGGCTCGGTGCTGGTGCGCCTGTCGCGGTTTAGGCGCGATTGGGGCATTGGTTTAGGCTCGTTTTCGCTTTCCGGCACGGCGCGGCCTTTTGTCGGGCTCGACACGGAGTTCCGCCCCTCGGAGTACTTTGCCATATCGGGGACCTTGGGCTCGCTCACCAACTGGCAGAAAGGCGGAAGCGAAAGCAGCACAGACACAGCGAACGCCATTTCCTGGCAGAAGATGCTTGGTCTGCAGCGGCTCGAGCTCTTCCCCACAAAGTGGCTCACCATTGCGGCCACTGGGACGATGATCGGCGCCAAGCGCTTCGAACTGGGCTACATGTCGCCGCTTCTGTTCAACGTTATGTATCAGAATCAGCTTGCGGATGTGGACAACCTGGGCGTGCAGGTGGATGGCAGCGTGCAGGTGCCCAATATCGGCAAGTTCTACGCTTCTGTGTACGCCGACGAGATGGAAGTAACGAACCTGTCGCAGCTTTTTACAAAGGCGAGAAATATGTTCGCCCTGCAGGGCGGGGCGAAGGTCCCAGTGCCGGGCCTTCCGTTCTCCACGCTGACCTTCCAGTACACCAAAATCGAGCCTTTTGTGTATGCGCATTATCCCACGTGGTACCCCGACTACAGGATCCGCGTCGATACTTCGTACACGCAGGACGGTGAGAACCTGGGCTACTATCTGCCTCCCAACTCGGATGAGTTCCTTCTCAAATTCGAAACCATGCCAGCGCCCGAATGGCGTGTTGCGGCGCAGTATTCGTTTGTGCGGCACGGCGACAATCCTGAATATAGCGTGGGCGATCATGTGATTTTCGGCGATGTCACCAAGTGGTTGGTCTATTCGCCCGATCATCTTTACATGGACAAGAATTTCCTGCACGATGGGCTCTACGATTACAACCACATTGTCAAGCTGAATGCCTATTGGCGCCCCGCCAACCCGCCGGAACTTTTCGGCGCAAAAATCCCGATGGAGCTAGGGGTTGGCTATGGTCTTTCCTACACCTGGTACGACGACACGTACTACACGCCCAAAAACGCGGCCACCTGGCAGAAGCCTGCCGCGGCGCT
>OFJB01000257.1_pt1 | contig 28232 bp, 25 predicted proteins | sample 1775081 | NCBI WGS metagenome assembly OFJB01 (sample SAMN08195771, study PRJEB24354) | sludge metagenome | isolation source: initial sludge from phenol fed wastewater aerobic bioreactor | place: India: Nagpur | collected 2016-06-05
TTGGCCTTTCTACGAACCCTCCTCACCCCTGCCAATTCCTAACTCTCACCTGGTCCAGTTCTACGGGAGCAGGTCACTCCTCCCGGATGATTAATGTCCAATCGGTAGTCTTGCGACGTGACGAACTCTCCCTTTTGAGTTTCTTGGCTCGCCCTGTAGTTGATCCCGCCTTGGACTTTTGCTCAGGGGCTGAAGAGGAGTTATTTTGAGTCATTTCCTGCCTCGGTCTTGGGCTCGGTACTCGCGTCAAATGTCATGCGCTTGGCCATTTCAGCAGAGTGTTCAGCACGAAGATGACCATACGTGCGGGCTACAAGAACTCCTCCATCTTTGTGGCCAAGCCAGCTAGCGATGACTTTAAAGTCGATCCCTGCTTCAATCGCGTTACTACAAAAGAAGTGACGCATGGCGTGATGGCCCCAGTGAGGGAGGGACGCTCGCTTGCAAGCTCCGGCGATTGATTTTTTGGCATTATCGATGGAGAAGATTCGGCCTTGAGGATGCTTCGAACCCGAGTCCAGTTGAAGTTGTTTTAGTAATTTTTCAAGAGGAGGGAAAAGCGGGATTACGCGGTATTCGTGATTTTTAGTGCCGATCTCTCCACCCGTGATCGTGAGGGTTGAATTCGCAAAGTTAATGTCTGACCACATGACTTCACGCGCTTCGCCCAAGCGAAGGCCTGAGTAAGCCAAGAACTCGACGAGTCGAACAGCGTCCTGAGACTTGGGTTCCAACTTCATCGTTGCGAGCAATTGCCCGAACTGTTTCTTCGTTGGGATGATGAGTTGCTTGCGAGATTCTTTTCGGCGCTTGATGCGTTCGACCGGATTTTCAAGAATGATGCGCAGATCTTCTTTGGCGTACTCGAAGAGCAGTCGGAGCGTTTCGAGTTCGATATTGAAACTACGTGCGGCAAGTTTGGCGGCGCGCTTGGTGCGCCACGCTTCGATTTCTTGGTTGCCGATGTTGCGGACGAGGCATCCTTTGAAGTAGGGGAGTAGGCAGTTGAGGCTGGTGACTCGACGGCGATAGGAAGAGGCTTTGAGCTGGGGCTTAATGAGATCGAGCCAACGTTTCATCACATCATCGAACAACAAGCCAGTGTCGTGACCAGCCAATCGTTCGGCTTTTTCCCGAAACGTTGCGAGACGGCGTTTGGCCAAAGCGAGGTCAGTAGTTTTCAGGGAACGCCTGATTTGCTTGCCTGATACTTTGACCAAGGCATAATACTTATCGTTGTGACTACGATAAAGACATTCGCCAACGTATTTGAGTACGCCATCAGTGCTCTCGGCCATGTTTTTAGCGTAGGGTTACAAAAACGGGTTACAAGCGGAAATTATCCTAAAAAATTTAGCTTTGTAAGCCGATTTAGATAAGTAAGTTAAGCCGGTTTAGCTCAGTGGTAGAGCAGCGGTTTTGTAAACCGCTGGTCATCGGTTCGAATCCGATAACCGGCTCCCTTTTCTCTTCACGTTCGAAGGCTGTTTTCAGAGGAGAAATCGCGTTTTATCGGTGATTTTCTGGACAGCGGTTCCATTTGCCAACGCCTGGCAAAACCCAAGTGAGGCTTAAAATGGACTACGAATGCGGTATTTTGGCCGCGCGATTAGGTTATTTAATGGTCAAAATAAAAAGATAAATCCTCAGGGCATTCTAAGATTGTCAGTGGGCGTCCGCTTATGCTGAAATAATCCTTTCGACTCTAAAAAAGGAAGTTTCATGCATTGGCTCGACTGGCTTTTAGTTTCTCTAATGATGGTGGCGGTGATTTGGATCGCCGTCTACACGCAGCGCTACATGAACAGCGTGGCGGATTTTCTCTCGGGTGGTCGCGTGGCGGGACGTTATCTTTTGGCGGTGGCCAAAGGGGAGATGGGGGCGGGCGCGGTGTGTTTCGTGGCGGCGTTCGAGGTGATGAACAAGTCGGGCTTTACGTTGAATTGGTGGGGGTGGATCAACATTCCGGTGGGGTTGATCGTGGCGATTTCGGGGTTTGTGATTTACCGCTATCGCGAGACGCGGGTGATGACGCTGGCGCAATTTTTCGAGGTGCGTTATAGCAAGGCCTTCCGCATCTTCACGGGCTTTTTGGGATTTGGGGCAGGAATTGTGAACTTCGGAATTATTCCGGCGGTGGGCTCGCGCTTTTTGGTCTACTTTCTGGGGCTTCCGGCCACGCTGCACATCGCGGGCTACGCGGTGCCGACGTACATTCCGCTGATGGGAGTCTTATTGTCGATCACACTGATCATGACGCTCTCGGGCGGGTTAATCACGTTGATGGTGACGAATTGTGTCGAGGGCATGGTGTCGCAGATTTTGTATCTGGTGCTGATTTTCGGTTTGGTCTCGATGTTCAGCTGGACGGAGATCAATTACGCGCTCACGCATGTGGCGACACCGGCAGGTGTGGTGGAGCGCGCGGCGGGGCAGTCATTGCTCAATCCGTTTGATTCGATGGGGCTGAAGGATTTCAACATCTGGTATGTGCTGATGGGAATGGTGATCAGCATTTACGGGACAATGGCGTGGCAGAACCAGAGCGCGTACAACGCGGCGGCGGTGACGGCGCATGAATCGCGCATGGGCGGCATTCTCGGCCGCTGGCGTGAGATGGGCAAGGGGCCGGTGGTGACGTTGCTGGGCGTGTGCGCGATGACGTATTTGATACATCCGGATTTCGCGGCGCAGGCAGTTTCGGTGCAAGCGGAGATTGCGAAGATTCCGCAGCATCAGATCCAGCAGCAGATGGAGATTCCCGTGGCGGTCTCGCAGATGTTGCCGATCGGCATGAAGGGCGCGCTGTGCGTGATTTTGTTGATGGGTGTTTTTGGTGGCGACGGCACGCATTTGCATTCGTGGGGCAGCCTGTTCATCCAGGACGTGCTCGTGCCGCTGCGCAAGAAGCCGTTTACGCCGCAGGAGCATATCAAGCTGTTGCGCTGGTCCATCACGGGGGTGGCGTTCTTCGCCTTCTTCTTTGGGAGTTTATTCCAGCAAACAGAATATATTGTGATGTGGTGGCAGGTGACGATGGGGCTCTTTGTCGGTGGCGCGGGAGCCGCGATCATCGGCGGTTTGTATTGGAAGAAAGGGACGACGGCGGGCGCGTGGACGGCCTTGATCGCTGGCTCGGGTCTTTCCACCGGCGGCATCCTGGCGCGCCAGTTCAATGAGAACTTTCCGCTCAACGGCATGCAGATTTCGTTCTTTGCGACGATGATTGCCGTCGCGTTGTACGTGGTGGTGTCGCTCTTGACCTGCAAGGAAGATTACAACATGGATCGGATGCTGCACCGCGGCCAATACGCCAAGAAGGGCGTGGAGGGCGACGAGGAAGCGGTGTTGGAGAAGGACAAGAAATTCAGCTGGAGCAAGATCATCGGTATCGACGCGAACTTCTCGCGGGCCGATCGCTGGATTACGATTGGCTTGTTCGCGTGGACGATGATCTGGTTTGTGGTCTTTCTCGTGGGGTCGCTGTGGAATTTGATTGCCCCTTGGCCGACATCGGTGTGGTCCACGTTCTGGTATTGGGTGGCCATTGGCATCCCGATCTTCTGGGCGGTCGTGGGCACGATCTGGTTCACGTGGGGCGGCTTCCACGATATGCGCTTGCTCTTTAAGTATCTCCGCAACGAGAAGCGCAACGCGCTCGACAACGGCATGGTGGTCAATCACCAGAATCTTGACGATGCGGCCGAAAGCGGTGAAGCCCCGGCGGCAATCAAGACGGAGAAGTAATCCGAGGCGAGGATTTCGGGATTCAGTCGCGCGACGTGTTCCGTCGCGCGGTTCTGGCTGGAAAAGCCAGACACATCTTCTCCCATTAGGCGGGTGTTGACAGGAACAACGCGAAAACGTAGTAGCCCACGCATCCGACGGCAACTAGGGCGAGCCCAATGAGAGCGAAGAGCCATTTTTTGCTGCCGCTGGTCTGTCCCTTCGGAAAAGGAGAGGAATTGGTGAAGCTGGCCGGGCGGCCCTGCGAGGCACTGGAGGAGAGGCTGACGCGGGCGGACGGTTCCGGCAAGGCCTGCGCGGGCGCGGCGAATTCGGAATCGTAGAGGAGTTCGATATTGCCGAAGCGCACGATGTCGTTGCGGCGGAGTTTTTGTTCCGCGATGCGCTCGCCATTCACGCGCGTGCCGTTGGTGGAGTCGAGGTCCTTGACCTTGTAATCCTTGTCGTCGAGCAGGATTTCGGCGTGGTGGCCGGAGACGCTGTTGTGATCGATGTGGAGGGCGTTGTCGGGCAGACGTCCGATGCTGAGAGTGGGGCCAGACAATTCGAAGACTTTGCCGGCAAATTCCTGAGATTGGACGATGAGGCGTGGCATAGGGAAGAATCTAAGTTAATTATTGCCGCGTTGGCGATCAATCATTTTACTGAATTCTTCGAAAAAAGGTTGCGCGTCGTGCGGTCCGGGAGAAGCCTCGGGGTGATATTGGATCGAAAAGATCGGCAATTTCTTATGGCGGAGGCCTTCGCAGGTTTGGTCGTTGAGGTTGATGTGGCTGACTTCGACCTCGTCCAGCGGGATCGATTTCGGGTCGGTGGCAAAGCCGTGATTCTGCGAAGTGATGGTCACCTTGCCGGTGGCGACGTCCTGCACGGGCTGGTTGCCGCCGCGATGGCCGAACTTGAGCTTGTAGGTCTTGCCGCCGAAGGCGTAGGTGAGGAGCTGGTGGCCGAGACAGATGCCGAAGATCGGCTTCTTGCCGACGAGTTCGCGGACGGTCTTGTGGGCGTAGCCGAGTTCCACGGGATCGCCGGGGCCGGGGGAGAGGAAAATGCCGTCCGGATTCATCGCGAGCACGTCCGCGGCAGGCGTGGTGGAAGGAACGACATGGACACCGAAGCCGTGCTGGCGCAGGTTGCGCAGGATGTTGCGCTTGATGCCGAAATCATAGGCGACGATGCGGTGCTTGATTGGCGGCAGGGGTTGGAAATAGTCTTCGCTGGTGAGGGGCGGCGCATCGACGGCACGGGTGCCCTGGACGAGGGTCCAACGGCGGCTTTGCGTGCTCTCGGGGTCCCAATCGTAAGCGGCCTTGCAGCTGACTTCCTGCACGAAGTCGCGGCCGAGGTAGCTCCACGATTTGGCGAGGTCGATCGCGGCGGCATCGCTGATGTTCTCGGTCGTGATCACGCCGCGCTTGGCCCCGGCGGTGCGGAGGTGCTTGGTCAGCGAGCGGGTATCGATGCCGGTAATGCCGGGGATATTGTGGCGGCTGAGGTAATCGGCCAGGCTGCACTGGCTGCGCCAGTTGCTGGCGACGTTGGAAAGTTCACGCACGACAAAGCCGGAGATATGCGGTTCGAACGATTCGACATCGATTTCGTTGATGCCGTAGTTGCCGATGAGCGGATAGGTCATCGTGACGATCTGCCCCCGGTAGGACGGGTCGGTCAGAATCTCCTGATAGCCGGTCATGGAGGTGTTAAAGCACACCTCGCCATTGGACGTGCGGGGCGCGCCAAAGGATTCGCCGTGCCAGACTTTACCGTCTTCGAGTGCCAAAATCGCTTTCATAAACGGGGTGCAAGTTAGCGTGGATAATCGGCCTTGTCTCGAAAAATTTCGGAGTATCTTCTTGGCTGAAAAACGAGCCGGGCGGGAATAATTCGGGACGCGGCTCCGAACCGCTCCCAACGTCTACAGCCCCTTGAGACTGTGGGGGCTACCGCGATGCGGGACCCCGTAACACGCGCACGCCGGATTGGCATGGGAGAGAATGAGGGAAAGTGGCGCAGCAGGCGCAGGCAGGCTGGGGCGGTAAGCGGACGCGTGGTCATGCGGGTATTCCACCACAGAATCGGGCCGGAGCGTTACGCTTAGGTTTGCTACGTGAGCTGCGTGTGCAATATTTTCGGTGTCAGTCCCCATTAATCCTGAAAGCCTTTCCGGGGATGCCGCTATGCTCAACCACGGCAATTGGCTGAAAGCCCTCCGGGTTTTGATTGACAGTATAAATCGGCTGGCAGGTGCTGCCGTTACCGTGTCGGGCAGATTTCGAGCACTGTCTTTTCGCCCTTGGCGTGGGGCGAAAATGGGGTATGTTCGGCGGGAAACGATGTCCACCCTGAACCCTTCCTTTTGGGATGATGTCCGCACGCCGCTGAGCACGCCGGAGCAGGTCGACCTCCAGTTGGAGGTGGCCAATATCGGCAGCCGTGGTCTCGCTTTGATGATCGATCTGTCGATCCGCTACGGGGTGTTCATGGTCCTGTATCTGCTCTTTGGGATCGCCACGCGGTTCCATCTTTTTGAGGCGGAGATGACAATGGGGCTCAAAGGATTCGCGCTGCTATTGATCTTCATTGTGTTCATTTCGGAGTGGTTCTACTTCGCGCTGTTCGAGTGGTTGTGGAATGGGCAGACGCCGGGCAAGCGGCTGCTGAATCTGCGGGTGATCAAGGTGGACGGTTCGCCGGTGGGCTGGCTGGAGGTGGTGCTGCGCAATTTCACGCGGCCGATCGATTCCACCGGACCGATGGCGCTGGTGGGGATGGCGTTCCTTTTCTTCCAGCCGCGTGCGCAACGGCCGGGCGATCTGGCGGCGCGGACGATTGTGATTCGCGAGACGCCGATCGATTGGAAAAGTTTCTTCCCGGAATCCAAGCCCATCGCGGAGGGTCAATCGGTGATTCCGCTCCTGCCGCAAGAAGTGGAGCTCTTGCAACGCTACCGTCAACGGGCGAACGAGCTGGCCGCACCACGCCGGGCGGAACTGGCGGCCACGATTCGCGCTACGTTGCAGCCGCGCACGCGCGCGACGGATCTAGAAAAGAGCACGCTGGCCGATGCGGAGTGGATCGAGGTGTTGGCGCAACGGATATAGTCATGGAGAACCAAGACCACCCCTCCCGGCGCTACGCTTCACTGATCAGGAGTTTTTCCCCATGACCATGACCTCCTTTATTCGCAAGAATCGCGCCCGGTGGGAGCGGTTGGAGGCGTTGCTGACGCAGTACGAGTCGAAGGCGCCGACGAAGTTCGGGCGGGAGACGATTCGCGAACTGAGCAGTCTGTATCGCGGATGCACGAGCGATCTGGCCTATGCGCAGACTTATTACCCGAACACGACGCTGCTGCAGTTTCTGCATCAGCTCGCGGGCCGGGCGCATCACCAGATCTATCGGTCCGAGCCGTTTTCGCTGACGGCGTTCACGCGTTTTTTTCGCTACGATGTGCCGGAAGCGGCGCGGGCGAATCTCAACTACCTCGCGCTCGCGGTCATCATTTTTCTGACGGCTTTCGCGCTCGGACTGACCGCCGTGAGCACCGATCCGGGCGTGGCGGCGCTGGTGGTGCCGCAGCCGATCCTGGAGGATATTTATGCGGGGAAGCTGTGGACGCAGAGTTTCTTCAGCGCGATGCCCGCGTCGGTGAGTTCGGCGTTGATCTTCACGAATAATATCTCGATTGCGTTTTTGTGTTTTGCGGGCGGCCTGACCTGCGGTGGGTACACGGTGCTGCTCCTGCTGCTGAACGGGTTTATCCTGGGCGTGATTTTCAAGCTGTGCGCGGATCATAATTTGCTCTGGCCGCTCTTTCAGTTCGTGGCGGGCCACGGATTCGTCGAGCTGAGCGTGATCCTCGTGGCGGGCGCGGCGGGTCTGGTGCTCGCGAGCGCGTTGCTGAGCCCGGGCACGTACTCGCGGCTGGATGCGTTGAATCTGCGCGGCAAGAGCGCGGTGCGGTTGGCGCTCGGGTGCGTGCCGCCGCTGGTGGCGATGGGGATCGTAGAGGGATTCATCTCGCCCGCGCCGTCAATTCCCGCATGGGCGAAGATCACGCTCGGACTGGTGCTGCTGGCAACGTATTGGTTTTATCTTCTGATCAGTGGACAGCGGACGGAGCGCATTGCCAATTTCCAATCGCCAAATGCCAATTAAAAGGCCGGGGAACCTTTCTCGCCAAGAATGGGAATTAGCGCGAGGCAGTCTTGCGGGAAGCGGCAATGATTGCCGTGATCTCTTTGGTTTCTTGGAGGAGTGCTTGAAGTTTGCTTTCGGGGATCAAGCCTGCTTCCACAATCATTTCAATCCAAAATTGAGTCTCGTCAGCCTCTTCTTCGGCAATACCCAGCTTCGCAATGAACTCAGGTTTCGATCTTCCCTTGCAAGCGCTACGGTAGTTGGCCGCGATACTGGTGCCGCTGCGAGCAATTTGGTTGGCAAGTGTCCTACCGCTGACTGTTTTAGGTAGTTGATCGGCGACTTTAAGAATTCGGAGCGCCAGTTGCTTGGTGCGCAACTTCAATTCAGCAGACTTCATCTCGAGTGCCTTTCAATTGGCATTTGGCGATTGGAAATTGGCAATCCTATTCCTGCTCGAGCAAGCGGATGAGGCCGATGAAATCGTCGTTGCCCCAGCCCTTGGCGAGGCCGGCTTCGTACTGGGCGATGAGGTGGCGGGTTTGGGGCAGGTCGAGGTCGAGTTCCTGCGCGCTTTCGTTGGCGAGGCGGAGGTCCTTGCCCATGTGTTTGACCGAGAAGAGCGGTTGGTAGTCGTGCTTCTGGAGGTAGGGCTCTTTCAGGTCGGAGATACCGGAGCGACTGGCGTTGATGTGGAGCGCTTCGAAGTAGGTTTCGTCGGAGATTCCCGCCCGCCGCGCGAGGGTGATCGATTCGGTCAACGCTTGCGCCATGGCGGCGATTTGCAAATTCATGGAGAGCTTGAGAGCCGACGCGCTGCCGATCGGGCCGATGGGCATGATGACGCTCGACAGCTTTTGTAGGAAGGGACGGCAGCGTTCGATCAGGTCGTGGTCGCCACCGAGATAGAAGACGGTCTTGCGCGCTTCGGCGGCAGGTTTGCTGCCGGTGAAGGGGGCTTCGAGGAAGGAGGCGCCAACATCGTGGACCTGCTCGGCAAAACGCTGGGTCCATTTGGCGGAGATGGTGCTGGATTGGATGATGGTTTGCCACGGCTTGAGGACGGGGACAATGGCGTCGAGCACGCTTTGCACGGCGGGCGGGTCGGCGACGACGATGATGATGTAGTCGGCGCCATCGACGGTCTGGCGGGCGCAGGTGTGGAAGCCGGGGAAGGATTCCTTGGGCGTGCGGTTCCAGGTCTTGACCTCCACGCCGTCGGCGATCAAGTGGCGCGCCCAGATTTCACCAATGATGCCGAGGCCGAGAACCGCTGCTTTCATAATGGGAAAAGGGTAACGCGCGAGGGAGATTTCTCAACTGTTATCGATGTGGGTGGATTAGCCGCGGTGAAGTGTCACCCTCGGAAATCGCACGCGGAGCCGATCGGTTTCGGAAGGAAACTAATGGTCAAGTTTTCTTCATTTGACGTCGATGTCACTCATGCCATATTGCGATCAATACAACTTAAGGAATCCCCGGGGCCTGCTCATGCGCGAATATCGGTTTTCATTTTCCCTCGAAAACACCGTTTTTGATATTAGATTTCTTTTGTTGCAGGCAGAGATTTTAATGGCTAGCACCGTCATTACCGTTTAAGCGGTCCATTCTTCAGGCATTCAACCACATCATCAACCTCAGGGAGAACCATCGGCATGGCTACGTCCAACAACATCGAGTCCGTCCTCAAGGAAAAACGTGTCTTCAAACCGCATGCGTCGTTCAGCACGAAAGCGGCGGTGAAGAGTCTGCAACAATATAAGAAGATGTACCGGGCATCGCTGGACAAGCCGACGCAGTTCTGGAGCGAAGCGGCGAAGGGACTCGACTGGTTCAAGAAGTGGAACAAGGTGATGGAGTGGAAATCGCCCTTCGCGAAATGGTTCGTGGGTGGCAAGCTGAACGTGTCGCACAATTGCCTGGACCGGCATCTAGCGGGGCCTAATCGCAACAAGGCGGCGTTGATCTGGGAGGGCGAACCGGGCGAGGTGGTCACGTATACGTACCAGCAATTGCACCGGTTGGTGTGTCTGTACGCGAATGTACTGAAGAAGCACGGGGTGAAGAAGGGCGACCGGGTGGTGATCTATATGCCGATGATCCCGGAAGCGGCGATCGCGATGCTGGCCTGCTCACGCATCGGAGCACCGCACAGCGTGGTCTTCGGTGGATTCAGCGCGGAGGCGCTCAAGGAACGCATCAATGATTGCGGCGCGAAGGTGGTCTTCACCGCAGACGGCGGTTATCGCCGCGGTGGCGTGGTGCCGATCAAGCACAACGTCGATCAGGCGCTGGAACATTGCCCGCAGGTGAAGTCGGTACTGATCGTGATGCGGACGCGCGATCCGAATGTGCATGTGAAGCAGGGGCGCGATTTCTGGATGCACCGCGAGGTTTTGGAAGTGAGCGACAAGTGCGTGGCCGAGCCGCTGGATAGCGAGCATCCGCTGTTCATTCTCTATACGAGCGGTAGCACGGGCAAGCCGAAGGGCATCCTGCATACGACGGCGGGTTATTTGCTGTGGGCGCAATTGACGTCGAAATATGTGTTCGATCTGAAGGAAGACGATGTGTACTTCTGCAGCGCGGACATCGGCTGGGTGACGGGCCACAGTTACGTGGTGTACGGCATTCTGGCCAACGGCGGGACGTCGCTGATGTACGAGGGCGCGCCGAATTACCCGGAGCCGGATCGGTTCTGGAGTATCATCGCGCGGCACAAGGTAAATATTTTCTATACCGCGCCGACCGCGATCCGGGCCTTCATCAAGTGGGGCACGGATTGGGTGAAGAAGCATGATCTCTCGTCGCTGCGCCTTCTCGGCTCGGTCGGGGAACCGATCAATCCCGAGGCATGGATGTGGTATCACGAGCACATTGGCGGCAAGCGTTGCCCGATCGTGGACACGTGGTGGCAGACGGAGACGGGCGGACACATGATCACGCCTCTGCCCGGCGCGACGCCACTGAAGCCGGGTTCGGCCACGCTGCCGTTCTTTGGCGTGGATGCGGCCGTGGTGGATAACAACGGCAAGGAAGTGGGCCCGAACATTGGCGGAAAACTCGTCATTCGCCGCCCGTGGCCGGCGATGCTGCGGACCATTTACGGCGACAATGCGCGCTACAAGAAAACGTATTGGTCCGAGGTGAAGGGGTGTTATTTCGCCGGGGATGGTGCGCGTCGCGATGAGGACGGTTATTTCTGGATCGTGGGTCGCATCGACGATGTGCTCAACGTGGCGGGGCATCGACTCGGCACCTCCGAGGTCGAGAGCGCGCTTGTCAGTCATCCCGCCGTGGCGGAAGCGGCCGTGGTGGGTCGACCGGACGATATCAAGGGGCAGGCCGTGGTGGCCTTTGTGACGATCAAGAACGGCTCGCTGCCGACGCACGAGTTGAAGGAAGATCTGCGCAATCACGTGGCGAAGGAGATCGGGCCGATCGCCAAGCCCGACGACATTCGCTTTGCCGAAGGGTTGCCGAAAACGCGCAGTGGCAAGATCATGCGCCGCTTGCTGAAGGAAGTGGCTGCTGGTGGCGAGGTGAAGGGCGATACGACGACGTTGGAGGATCTGAACGTCATCGCCAAGCTGCGCAACGCGGAAGATTAGTTTTTGTTGTAAGAATCTATGCGCGGGCGTTTGGTGAGCCCGCGCGGTTTTGCTTCGGCAGGAGCCTCCACACTCCATAAGCAATTCGAATAACCTCCATTCGGGGAGATGATTTCTTGCCCGCTGGGTACCGCGTGTTATAATGTGACACACTCACCCGCAAAGGAGGCTGGCATGTCGACTCTCCATATTCTCCACTTGGAAGATGATGCGACGGATGCATTCTTCATCCGCCGAGCCCTCGAACAAAACGCCATCCAGGCTGAGGTGGAGCGAACGAGTAATCCCGACGATTTCCTCGCGCGCGCCAAACGCGATTCCCACGATGTCTTTCTGCTCGATCACGGCGTGTCGCGCGGTAACAGCAGCCGGGAGACGCTGACTCAGTTGCGCGGGGTGCGGCCCGAGACGCCGGTGATCCTCATTTCGCACACGGATAACGAAAAGGAAATCGAGGAAAGCCTGAAGGCGGGTGCCGATGATTTCATCTCTAAGCGACAGCTTTGGCAACTCCCCCGGGTGATTCACCGCCTGTGCGAGGCAACCCAACGCGAAGCCTCCGCCAGCGAACTGGAAAAACACGCGCGGGGCATGATGGAATTGGTCGCGGTGGTGCAACAGCTTTCCCACGTGCGCACGATGGAGCAGGTGATGGAGATCGTGCGCCACGCGGCGCGGCGGCTCACGGGAGCGGACGGTGCGACCTTCGTCCTGCTGGAAGGCGACATGTGCTACTATGCCGATGAGGATGCGATCCAGCCGCTATGGAAGGGGCAACGCTTCCCGACCTCCAATTGCATCATCGGCCATGTGGCCATCGCGCGCAAACCGATTGTCATCGAGGATATTTACAAGGATCCCCGGATTCCGATCGAATACTACAAGCCCACTTTCGTGAAAAGCATGGCGGTGGTTCCGATCCGTTCCAATTCCCCCATTGGCGGCATCGGCAATTACTGGGCCAAGCAACACCGGCCCACGGAGCATGAAATCGAATTGCTGCAGGCGCTGGCCAATACGACCTCGATGGCGATCGAGAATGTCCAGCTCTATGCCAGCCTGGAAGAGCGGGTCAAGGACCGCACGTTGCAATTGCAGTTGGCGAATCGGGAGCTGGAGGCGTTTTCCTCGTCGGTATCGCACGATCTGCGAGCGCCCTTGTGCAGCATCGGTGGATACACCCAGTTGCTTGAGATGGAGCTGCGCTCGGATCACAACAACGCCATTCGGGAACATCTCGGCAGCATTCGGGCTGAGGTGCAGCGCATGAGTGGGTTAATCGAAGACTTGCTGCGGCTGGCCAAGTTCACACGCGTCGAGCCGAAGCGCGGGCCGATTGATCTCGCGGAGATTGCCCGGGATCTCGTCTCGCGCTTGAAAACATGCTGGTCCGATCACCGGGTGTTGTTCCGCTGCCCGGATCATCTCGCCGCCCAGGGTGATGCCAACCTGCTGCGGGTGGTCCTGGATAATCTGCTTTCCAATGCGTGGAAGTATTCCTCGAAGAAGGCAACAGCGGTGGTGGAGCTTGGCGTGCTCGATTGCCCCGGCAAGGCGCCCATTTACTTCGTGCGTGACAACGGAGCGGGCTTTGACATGCGTCACGCCAAAAATCTGTTCATGCCGTTCCAGCGTCTGCATACGAACGAGGAATTTCCGGGGACCGGCATTGGCTTGGCCACCATCCACCGCATCATTCAGCGTCATGGTGGCGATATCTGGGCCGAGGCGGAGCCCGATCAGGGCGCGACGTTCTTTTTCACGTTGTCGCCGCATCCGGAGTCAGCGGGCGATTGACTTTTGCGCGGGATCGATTGAAGTAAGGACATGCCCTACCTCAAGATCCAGACCAATGTTCCTGTGCCGGAAAATGAAGTGGCCGACTTGTTGCGTTCCGCCTCAAAGTTGGTGGCCGCCAAGCTGGGCAAGCCGGAGAGCTACGTGATGATCCACCTGCAGGCCGGGCAATCGATGCTTTTCGCCAAGAGCGATGATGCGTGCGCCTTCGTGGAGCTGAAAAGTTTGGGACTGCCGGAGTACGAGGGGAAAAAGCTTTCCGATACGATTTGCGGTTTTCTCAAGGAAACCCTGCGCGTGGACCCCGCCCGCATCTACATCGAGATGAGCGATCATCCCTCGAAACTCTGGGGCTGGAACAGCACCACGTTTTAACGTCGGCGAGCCGTGTGCGGCAGGGACACGTTAACCTTGCGTGTGAAGAGGAGAGGGTTTATTTAGGAGGAAGCGATTCCCCCTCGGCTCAACCTTCAACCGGATTCATCCCTTATGAAAACGTTGCTGAAAATTCTCGGTGTTCTGGTCGCCTTGCTGCTGGTGGCCTTGCTCGCGGTTTATTTCTCGATGAATATCATCATTGCCCGCGCCATCACCTCGTTCGGTCCGGCGCTGACGCAAACCCCGGTCAAGGTGACGCTGGTGACGATGTCGCCCTTCTCCGGCGGCGGCCAGTTGGTGGGCTTGACCGTGGACAGTCCGAAGGACTATGCGGCGCAACCGGCGATCAAACTGGGGGAGGTGAAGTTCAAACTCAACCTCGGCACACTCCTCTCCGACAAAATCGTGATCGAGGAAATCTCCATCGATTCGCCCGAAGTGAATTTCGAGCAGAAGTTCGCCTCCAACAACATCAGCGCCCTGCGCAAGAATGTGAATGAGTACGTCGCGAAATTCAGCGGCACCAACACCAAGGGTTCGCGCAAATTCCAGATCAACCGCCTCACCATCACCAACGGCAAGGCCCACCTCGGTACCGCCGGAGCGAGAGTGACCTTCCCCATCGCCGACACCGAACGCACAGGCATCGGGGCGAAAGCCGATGGCGTGAACTCCGCCGAAATCACTCGCGTGGTTTTCTCCATCTTCACCGACTCGGTGCTGAAGGGCGTGGCCAGCGGGGCGATCTTCAAGGAAGGGGCCAATACGATCGGGGAGGGGATCAAGGGCCTCTTCGGCAACTAGCCCGCGTGACGCTGGACCCAGTAGCCGGCTCGCGCGGCCTGCCGCAATAGCTTACCCCCGATCCGAACCTCGCCGCGACATTGCATTAGGTATTGCCAAAGCCCCTGAAGTTTTGATTACTTAACGAATGGATTTTTCCCGGTATTGGTCAGAACGTCAGAAAAAAGTCGAAGCGGCCCTCAACAAGGCGCTTCCCGCCGCCGCCACCAAACCCGCCACGATTCACAAGGCGATGCGTTATAGCCTCTTTGCCGGTGGCAAACGGTTGCGCCCGATCATTACGCTGGCCGCCGCTGAGGTGATTAACGGCAAGTACGAGAACGCCATTCCCTCTGCCTGCGCCGTGGAATGCATCCATACCTATTCGCTGATTCACGACGATCTGCCCTGCATGGACGATGATGATCTGCGCCGCGGCAAGCCGACCTCGCACAAGGTCTTCGGCGAAGGCATGGCCGTGCTGGCCGGTGACGCGCTGCTGACCATCGCGTTTGAAATCGTGGCGGCGACCCGCCCGACCTCGCGCTATTCCTCCGCGGATTTCGTCAAGGAAGTCGCCTTCTCCGGCGGCAGCCTCGGCCTGATCGCGGGTCAAGTGGCCGATCTGGAAGGCGAAGGCAAGAAGACCTCCGCCGCGCAATTGCGCTACATCCACGAACGCAAGACCGCCGCGCTCATCACCTCGTCCATCCGGCTCGGCGCGATGTCCTCGAACGCCACGGAAAAGCAGCTTGCCGCGCTGACCGATTTCGGCCAGAGCCTGGGGCTCGCGTTTCAGGTGATCGATGACATTCTGGACATCACCCAGACCTCCGAACAGCTCGGCAAGAGCGCCGGTAAGGATCTGAAAGCGCAGAAGGCGACCTATCCTTCCGTGTTAGGTATGAAGAAAGCGCAAGCCGAGGCCGCCCGCCTGACCGCTCGCGCCCGCGCCGCGCTCAAGCCCTTCGGCAAAAACGCTCTCCCGCTCGAGCAAATCGCCGACTTCCTGCTCAGCCGCAAGAATTGATCTGGAGGACTCCGTCCTCCAAGCCTCCTGCCAAAGGGAATGATTCCCTTTGGAAACCCCGATTAGGCCGGAATCGCCTTTTGCTGAGCGCAAAAGATCGATTCCGGCCTAAGTCGTTTTCAAATGCAAATCACTACCATTTACTGGAGCTTGTGGAAAAAGGACCTTCATCCTCGTTTAAGGAGTGAACTCTTTGAGATAAACTCACTTTTGGCGGATGATTTCTTTTGCGTCCGCGCAAAAAAGTCATCCGCCAAAAAGAGGATTCTCAAGGGGCTCAGCCCCTTGAGTGGGGTATGGGGCAGCGCCCCAATTTCTAGACCAAGGCGACCGGCTTCTTGGTCGAAGCGGAAGCGTACACCGCGTCAATGATCCGCATCAGCTTGAGAGCCTGATCCGGCGTATTGAGCGGCTTCTCCGAACCCTTCAGCGCGTTGATGAAGTTCGTCGCCGAACCGATCCGGCCCATGTCTTCGCAACGCTCCGGGATGATCGTCCGGTTCACCGAGCGGCCATTCTCCTGCACGTACAGTTCGCATGTGTCGATCGCTGTTTCATCCACGCCATCGCGGCCAAACAGACGCTCCACCTTGCCGCCCGCCTTCGTGCCCTGGAACACCACGGACACTTCCTCGCGCTTGATCATCTCCGCCCACGAAATCTGGAACGACAAGATCTGGCCCGTCTGGAACGTGATCAATCCATGCGCCGCCGACTCCACATCATTCACGCCATCGGCGCGATCCGGGATGCCCCACGGACCCTTGAACTGCTTGTCCGTGATGAAATCGTTGAACGTCTGGCCCAGCACATACGCCGGGGCCGGGTAATCCATGAAATAAAGCGCCAAGTCCACCATGTGCAACAAGTCGATCAGCGGACCGCCGCCCGAAAGCGCCTTGTTCGTGAACCAGCCACCGAAACCGGGAATGCCCGTGCGGCGGCACCACTTCGCCTGCGCCGACTGGATCTTGCCCACCGTGCCGTCCGCGATGTACTGCATCATCGCCCGCGACTCGGGCCGCGACCGGTTATTGAAATTGAACTGCAACTGCTTGCCCGATTTTTTCGCCGCGGCGATCATCTCCTCCACCTCGACCGCGTTCAGGCCCGGAGGCTTTTCGCAGAAAACATGCTTGCCCGCTTCGAGAGCGCGAACCGCCAGCTCCTTGTGAAACTTGTTCGGCACAATGACCGAGACCGCGTCCAGATCCGACGTATCCTTCAACATCGCCTCGACCGAATCGAACGACTTGGGGATACCCCAGTGCGACGCCGCGCGCGCAGCTGCCCCCGGAGCCGGATCGGCCACAGCGACTACTTCCGCACCGCCCAGACGAAAACCTTCCACGTGATAGCGCAGCATACCGCCCGCCCCAATGACACCAACCTTGATTGCTTTAGACATGATTAAGATAAGTAAGTTCGCTGATTTGCAATTTGTAGAACAATTGAAGAAATAAGCAAAACAAGAGCGAAAAGAAAAGCGGATCTTGTAGTCAAAACCTCGGATTAGTCGTCAAAAAATCGTACCAACCGGGAAGAAGTGGAGGTTAGGGGATTCGAACCCCTGACCTTCTCATTGCGAACGAGACGCTCTACCAACTGAGCTAAACCCCCTTCTCTCGCAACGGTGACGCGCGAAGGCAGGCACCGAAGGAGTTGCGATACTAAGCGAACCCACTCCATCCGGGCAAGCCGAAATAAATAGCCCCGGATTCCCTCCCCGGCGGCGAAAAAAACGAGCCTCGGATCCAAACCGCTCCCAATGTCACCACTTTTTTCTTCCTCCCTCTGTGGCCGAGCCGGATAGGAGTGCCCGGCACGAATATCACGGATCGGAGACATTGTGGTGGTCCGCGAAAACTGAGTCGTCGGGAGGGTTAGTCTGGTGTAATCAAAAAGGAGAACCAGACCATGAAAGGCAAGAGATACAGCACGGAAGACAAAATACGGATCTTGAGGGAGGCCGATAGCGGCAAGGGAATAGCGGAGACCTGCCGGGAGCATAACATCTCGGAGGTGAGCTTCCATCGGTGGAAGAAACAGTTTGGGCAGATGGAAGTCAACGATGCTCGGAGGATGAAGGAGCTGGAGCGGGAGAACAGCGAACTCAAGAAGATGCTGGCGGAGTCACAGCTCAAGAACCGGGTGTTGGAGGCGGTGTGCGAAAAAAATGGTAAGCCCTGCGCACAAGCGGGAAATGGCTCGGCAGGTGGTCGAAGCCAGGATGTACTCGGGGCGGGCGGCGTGTCGGATATTGAAACTTTCACGAGGGACCTATTGGTATCGGCCCAAGGAGCTGACTAGCGCTGAGCAACGACTCATCGGCCGGATGAAAGCACTCTCGGAGGAATATCCCCGATTTGGCTATCGAAGGATCGCGGCGAAGCTACGGGAGGAAGGCTTCCCCGTGGGCAAACGCCACGTGCAGCGACTGCGCCGACAGGCCGGATTGCGCGTACCGCCGAGCGTACGCAAGCAAGTACGGCGCGGACTCTCGACGGGATGGCCGACAAAGGCGACGTACAAGAATCATGTCTGGACGTGGGACTTCATCGCCGACGCAACGCACCGAGGCGGAGCGTTGCGGATTCTGACCATCCTTAACGAGTACACTCGGGAATGCCACATCCTGAGAGCCGATCGCGCGTTGAAATCCAAGGACGTCCTCGAATGGCTGGCCAAAGCGATCAGCCAACACGGAGCGCCGCAGTTCCTGCGTAGTGACAACGGGCCAGAGTTCATCGCGCATGAAGTGCAACGCTGGCTGTCGGCCAGCCAGATCAAAACTCTCTATATAGATCCCGGCAGCCCCTGGCAAAACGGATTCGTCGAGAGCTTTCATAGTCGCTTCCGCGACGAATGCTTGAACCGTGAAACCCTCTGGACATTGACTGAAGCCCGTGTCGTCATCGAAGACTTCCGCCGCTTCTATAACCAGAGACGCCCCCACAGCAAGCTCGGCTACCTCAGCCCCGTGCGCTTTGCAGCAAATAACCCAAACAAACACAATCGCTCTGGTCTGTAAATGGGATGCGTTGTTGGTGTGAGACCTTCTTTAGGGACGTGTCATGCGACCATCGGGATCAATCACAGCCTTGGGTTGGTGATTTTGATCGTAGGCATAGGTCCACGACTTTCCGTCTCGACCTCTTTCCCCGATTTTGTCGCCCTTGGCGTTATAGATGTACGTGTAGGTTGTACCATCCGGGTAGATAATGGCCAATACCTGCCCCCGCTCATTGTACTGGTATGTGGGCTGTGCAGCGGAACCTGGTTGCGGCACTGGCCTAGCTACGACAGTGGGCGGTTCCACTGGCGGAGCCGGTGTCGACACCAGCTCTTGACTCGTTGAACGGACAAGCGACGTCGGGGGAGCTGGAACCCCTCGTTCCGAGGTCACTGTAGCAACGGGTTTGAGCGCAGGTCTCAGCCAATAAGCCCCAATCCCCACTACCAACAAACCGATTAATCCCGCTGTGACAAACTTTGTACGCTTCGTATTCATTTGGTTAAGTCATCCCTTCATGCGGGGTGAATCCATAGGCCCACCCTAAAAACTCACCACGAGCCGTTTCCTATACGAGATTACACCTATCATACTCGGGCTGCATTGGCAATTCTGGCGACGGTCTAGCGCTCATTGGAAGTATCAGGGCAGCGACACAATACACCCGAGAGATCTCCACGTCTTACACATCCCTTTCATTACTTTTCATTCGATCCCGTTGCTGCCGACACCAAATAGAGAAAGAGCGTGGTAGCCAAGAGGATAAGATCGCGCTCGAGTGCAAACCAGAGTTGATAGCGGAGGGGGATGATGGAGGATCCAAAGCAGTCGCAGTCGATGTGGAGTCCGCGGCGATGGCAGAGCTGATGAAGACGGCGAAGAGGATAGTGGGAAGGAGTATCGAGAGTGTGGCGAGTCGTCGTTGTCAGCCGGTGATGAGGAGAACGCCCGTGAGAATCTCGAAGATAGGGAGTCCGAGGGCGACAGGATTGATGAGCATGGCAGGCAGAAGCTGGTACGCCGCGATGTTGTCATTGAAGGATTGAGGATCGCTGACCTTGATCGTTCCGGCATAGATAAAGAGGCCACCGAGCAGCCAGCAGGTTGTTAGATAAGTATAACGTTTCAGCCAAGAGCTACGCAGGAGATTCATTGCCCGTTCTCCAGTGGTAGACCGGCATTCTTCCATACGGCATAGCCACCGCGAAAGCGGCGCAGGGGTTGGTAGGCTGATTTCTGGGGCAGCCAGAACTTGAGCCGACTCACCCGCCCCCATTTGCGCGACGATTCGGTGTAATCGTTGTTCCGGTGATTCGTAAGAAAGCGGCAAGGGTTGCGGGCGCAGGGCATTGACGACAAGCCCGATTCCAAGCGAGACACTGGCTAGCGCGAGCAAACGCAGGCTGTCGTGTTTATGGAAGTAGTGCCGCCACATCATCTCAGTCATGGTAGATGACTCCCCTCGCCGCTGGCGAATATTCTTCGGGGCATTGCACTGGAATTTCGTCCTGTGAACGATACACTCGCGGCATGTGTTTTCGCTCGCTATCCCTTCTCCTGACACTGCTGTTTCTGAGTTTGCATGGCACCGCGCAAGCTCAACTGCGCTGGGACAAGACCGAGCAGGAAGCGGCTCTTGGCCTTCGCGACGAGGGTGTGGTACGCGACTTCACGTTCCAGAACATTGGCAAGAAACCGGTCACCATTCTTTCCGTGCAAAGCTCGTGCGATTGCACGGTGGGCAAGCTCGATAAGAAGACCTTCGCTCCCGGCGAGAAAGGCGCGCTGCATGTCCACTTCACCGTGCGCGGGCAACCGGGCGAACAGGAGAAGAATCTCGTGGTGAAGACCGATGCGGCGAGCGACGCGCTGCATTGGCTCACCTTCCGCGTGAACGTCCCGCCACTGGCCACGCTCGCGCCGGATCGACCTGTGTGGACCGTGGGACAATCGGCGGCAGAGAAGACGGTGACGATTACCTTTGCGCCCGGCACGAACGCGACAATCACCGACGTCAAAGCCAGTTCCAACCTGTTTGATGTCACCCTGCGCGAGGTGAAGAAAGGGGCCGTGTACCAGCTGCGGGTGAAGCCCCGTTCCACGGCCAACGCCGCGAATGCGTCCGTCCGCTTGGAGACGAATTTCCCGCCTGAAGCCCCGCGCGTGTTGTTGGTGCCGCTGGAAATAGCTCCCTAGAAAGGAAGCGTGAATGGGCTTCAGTCGTAGTTCCGTCTGTCCCTATTTCCCAATTATTTCTGTTATTATTCGTTTCCAATTTTACCTGGAAATTTAGGACGGTCGTCTGATACTTTATCTAAAATCGAACGCACCTCTTCGGGAAATACAACAGAAAATTCTTTGGAGTATTTCTTTATACGCCAAAGACAATAGGCTGCCTGTACATTATCGTTATATCCAACAGAAAGAGTCCGCACAACTGAGGGCAGCGATTTCTCATCAAAATAATCAATCAATCTGCGTTGGTTATTTTCCTTCAGCCAGACAGCGAAAAGAATATCCATAGAGCAGTTTCTAACAAAATCATCTTTGGATTGATCCTTTAATTCATCTAGAGCTTGCTGCAATGGTCTCACTTTAGCTATGTACATTGAAAGCGATCCGAATCCCATTCCACCTAAAAGGATGAGTAACATCCAAGTATATAGCCTTGCACTTTTCATTTCGTGATTGTGATATCGGGATTTTGATCCGGCCCAATTCCGTTTCGATATTCTCGTATTGTCACACTTTTACAGCATTGGTTTAACATCTCTTGCGCCTTGGCCAACGCGTCCAAGCGCATTTGCGCTACCTGAGCGTCCCCATCTATATCATATCCAAGATTATTTGCTGCAATATTTTTATTTTTTACTACATTGGCGAGAGAACTATCAGACGATGAGCCGGCAAGAACTGTTTGATCGTGCATTTGAAGATTTGGAAGGGGGTGAGTAATATTCGAATTAACAGTACCTGGGTAACAGGTGCTTGCACCGGCAGCTGAGCATGCCTCTGGGGTGTTAATTTTAACATCCTTATTAGTATTATGGCCATAAAATATAAATATTTCACATTTTTCAACCGTAAATTCTAATTTGAACCAAGCCTTTTTATATAGTCCCAGCGGATCAGCAAAGCTTATTGGATCATTGCTCACATACCTATATAAATTTGCCCCTTCCGTTTCTCCGATCGGGTCACGAGATAGCCACCTTGCCAAGTCAGGATCGTAAGCCCGATAAGGAGCGAGCGCGAGACCACTCTTGGTGTGGGTATAATGACCGGTGTAACCAAAGTCGAAATAGGGGACAGGCATCTTTAATTGACTAATTGGGGTATTGCTGTCTGTTTTAGCTCATGCCGAGAATCGCCCGCGGAGGGCTGGGTCAGGGATGGTTTCATATTGAACCGCGGCAATCATCGCCAGAACCTGTTCGCCAAGCCAAAGGATTTCGCGCTCTTTTTGGAGCTGCTGTCGGAAGCGGATGACCGCTACGACGTGACGCTTTGGGGATACTGCCTGATGAGTAATCACTGGCATCTGGTTGTTGAGGCTCCCAACATAAAGGAGCTCAGCCAATGGATGCACTGGATCAGTAATCGGCATGTCCGGTTATTTCATCAACGTAACCGTCGTCTGGGCGGCGGCCATATTAATCAGGGACGCTACAAGAGTTTCCCGATTCAAAACGAAGAGCACCTCCACATGTCGAGGCGAATCCCTTGCGGGCGAAGTTAGCGAAGAATGCGCAAGACTGGCCGTGGTCGAGCCTGTCAACGGTGCTCGATGTGGACGGCATCGAGAAACTTTCGCGTCCGAAGCTGGCGGCGTGGTCGCGTGGCAAACGCTGGCTGGCAGAGGTCAACACGCCTCTTCCAGCCGACGTGCTTTCTGCTCTTCGTCGGAGTACGCAACGCGGGGCTCCCTTTGGTGACGTGAACTGGGTGCAATCTCTAGCTGGAGAACTACGCTGCTTGAGCAAAGGCAGCAGATCGTAACTTTTGCGGCTGATCCTTCGACCAAGCTTCCGGTGTGACATCTTTGATCTTGAGGCGCGGACAAATATATATTATCTCGAATCTCACGATCTTGGACAGAGCTGGAAAACGATGGACGGTCGCTCCGCATCCCTGTTTAGTTCGCGATTATTAGTCCGAAGGACACTCGTTTATTTAAAAGACATGGTATTCGATCGCGAAGGACGACCAGTAATCTATTATGTAACGTCCCGCAGTTGGAAACCTGGTCCCGAGAGCGGACTCCATGAATGGTACGTAGCCCGATGGACGGGAACGGAGTGGCGATTCAACTCGATACTGACCAGCGATAACAATTACGACATGGGATCTCTTTATCTGGAAGAACCGAACCTCTGGCGAATCATCGGCCCATCCGGCAGGGGACCGCAGGCCTTCAATCCAGGTGGTGAAGTCGAAGTGTGGAAAAGCCACGATCAGGGAGAATCCTGGCAGAAAGAAAGAGTCCTTACCGGGAGCAGACTCGTCAATCACACCCACGTGCGCCGCCCCGTTAACGCCCATCCGGATTTTTACGCTTTCTGGGCCGATGGTCATGCGCGTCGTCCGTCCGAGTCCCGCCTTTATTTCACGGATAAAACCGGGAGTAACGTCTGGCGGCTTCCCTTCCGTATGAGCACCGATTTCGCCCGCCCGGAAAAAATTCCTCTCCCTAAGACTGCACATCGAGCATGACGTTACGATAGGAGAGCAGCAAAGACGACGGTCATTATGGACGATGATTCGAAGTTGCCGTTAGCCACCCGCTTCAGAGTTGTACACAGGGTTTGTGTTGCGCGAATACTTTCCACCGCTCTTGGTTTTCGCCACGTTTGGTTTCGATGAGAGCCTGAATAACGTCACCCCAAGTCCGAGTGATCGACTTCGGATCGGAACCGGAGAGATAAACTTTGGCCAGCTTGAGGCTGAGTTGGGGCTGGCGCACCTATTCGCTCTTGGCGGCGATCATCGCCCGCGCTTCCTGTTTGTCCGATGTGTGTAAGCTCTCCCGTCTCCCTGTGGGGCCGTGGAAGGAATAGTAGATACCCTTACGCTTATAAATCCGGTACACCGATGCCATCTGTTTGTCTCCTGATTGAGAGACTAACAGCTGCAATTACCTCCCGTTAGAAAGCCCCTCGAAGGTGACGCGTAGCTACCTGGCAGGTACCGAAATCCCGCCAAAACAGGCACACTTTTAGACACATCCAAGGGCTAACGGGGATTGCCGACCTATTCTCTCCCTCGCAGGTGCTTGACGTTGCAATGAATTGCGAAAGAGAGGCGAGGGTCGGAATTGGCGGGGAAACCTTCTGATTTCTCTATATAGTGAAACTGCTTTCCCTCTCAAACAAGCCAAATCACATCTTATCCAAAGTTAACTTTTCATAGCGTCCTGCTGGCACTTTTGCTGGCAGTCTCAAAGATGCAAAATCGCTGTAATATCTGCTTAGGTTCGAAAAGCTGACCCGTGAAGGCTATCATCGCACCTTGGAAGCGCGTCCAATGCTCAATGTGATGGAAAGACGGCTATAAAAATTGATTTGCACCGAAGTATTTTCCCGGCTCCAAAAAGAAGAACTGCGCAAAATCAGTTGCGATCAGCATCTCCTTGGGAATGCGGCATACCTGTTTTCGAGTAATAACTTTTGTAAAGCCGACCAAACGGCCTCGGCGTAGAGGGCATAACCTGCATCGCCTGGATGCGTCGTATCGGGTGCAGCATCCCAGAGTTGATTGGGGGTGACCTTTCCTTCACATACGCGTGATTTCGCCAAAGCCACGGCATCCGCAATGATCAAACCATAGGCATGACCAATCTCTTTGTGCTTTGTATCCAGTGGTCGCTCAGGCGGATTCTCCAGTACATCTTTTTTCGTGGGAAGAATTACCTGCACAACAGAAACGTTGGCTTGCACCATCCGCCGCACGAGTGATTCGTAGGAAGCAAGACGATCAGTATCCGGTTTGGGATAGGGATCGTCGTTGATTGTGAAATCGAGAAAAACTAAGTCCGGTCTATGAAAGAGGACGTCGCGCTTAAGACGAAAAGCTCCAAGTTGCGATCCTGTCCCGCCAATGGCAGCATCCCAAAATTCAAAATGCGCCTTAGGATAAGTCTGCTTGAGTCGTTGGGAAACAAGTGCCCGATACGAGGTGCGTAGCGGATCGGTTGCTTGCGCTCTTCATGTTAGGCTACCACCAAAAAAACGACACTCAGTGGTTCTCCCTTTTGAGCACACTCATCGAATAATGAAAAAGTGTTCATGCTTCCTTTGCTGAATTTCGCAACGTTAAGTGACAGGCTCTCCCGGAATCCAGAATGAGGTTTGCGGGGTGATCGCCTCCGGTTCTCCATCCACTTCGACGACAACGGTTATAGCAATCGGATCAGAAAGCGGCACCGGCAATCCATATAGAAATAAACGGTCACCCTTCTGTTCAAAGGCGACATTCACGCCGCTTCCGAGGACTCTGGCAGAGCGCACACGTTTTTTTAGTTCAGCGAAACAAAGCTCCTCGCCCGGACTATTCCAAATATGAAGGTAGATTTTACTGCCTCGCGTAGTGACTCTTCCCCAATTGTTCCAGGTAAAGGGGGAACGGGAGGAATTATAAATAGACTCACCATTCTGCTTCAGCCATGCTCCTGCTTTACGAATGACGTTGGCGGACTCCGTAGGAATTGTTCCGTCACTTTTAGGCCCCACGTTCAGGAGTAAATTACCAGCCTTGGATGCTGCTTCCGTAAGCATCTGGATAACCTGGAGTGGCTGCTTCCAATGTGTATCTCCAGAGTGGTATCCCCAATTCTCGTTCAAAGTCATACAGGCTTCCCATGGAACTCCCGGTGCAGCGGGTTTTATGGACTGTTCGCTAATCTGCACGTGCCACGGTTCTCCATTACGCTCGTTGATGAGTAAATGAGGTTGCAGACGCAACATCTCTTCATTGGCTTCAACACTTTGCAGATTGCTGGGTATGCAACCGTCAAACCAGAGATAGTCAATTCTACCGTACTGGGTCATCAGTTCGCGAAGTTGCTCTCGGTAATAAGAAATGAATCGCTGCCGGGCTTCCTCGCTTTTCCAATCATTCGTTCCTGGCCAGTCTCGAAAGTGAGGTCCCGGATAATCAGGATGAAACCAATCAGCAGGGGAATAATAAAATCCCACCCGCAGTCCCGCCTCACGAAACGCTTCCACGAAAGGAGCGAGTAGATCACGTTTTGGACCAATTTTCCCAGCGTTGAAATCGCTTGTTTTTGTGGGCCATAGCGCAAAGCCATCATGATGTCGGGTCGTCAATATTGCATAACCCATGCCTGCCTCTTTTGCGAGAGAAGCCCACTCCTTCGGATCGTAATTCTCGGCCCGGAAGTTTTCGGCATAAAGCCTCGAATACTCTTCTTTTGAAATTCGTTCACGATTGGCGATCCATTCGCCACGACCGATTACGGAATAAACACCCCAGTGAATGAATATTCCGTAACGCGCTTTATTGAACCAATCGAGGTTGGAGCTCAGTCTTTTCATTTTTTTCTTGTCAAAGATCCAGCCAGAGAATTGCCGTAACACCCCGGGGATAATATTTACTGCCCTTGGCTTCGCCGGTGACCATTTGATCGCTCCACGCCCAATAAAGATTACGCGAGTCGCAAAGCCATTGAGCATGAACTCCGTCAGCAGCGGCGTAATCAGTTTGAATGCCCAAGATTTTTTCGGCAACGAACTGGCAGAGATAAATTTTACTCAGCCATGAATTGTCGCTGGTAGAGCTAAGTTTCCAACCGCCATCAGGAAAAAGACAGATGCCCGGATGGAGGATTCTTTCCAAGTGCATCTTCAACACTCGAATGAATGCTCCGTAAGGCCCGCTGGTTGACAGTGATTGCCACAGTCCAAGCGAGTACGGTATAATGAGTCCTTCAATGGCAGGAATAATACGGCTATCCACTTTCTCGAAGAGAATAGCGGGGAGAAGTCCCTCTGGGTTGGCCTCAGCGGCAACTGATTCAGTGCAACGTTTCGCCTGATCTTCGCAAATCCGGCTCCGTTTTGTGTCACCGATTCGCTTGTATAACGCGGCCAATCCAACGTATACACCCCAACATTTGACCGCAAGATAGAGATTATGGCGAGCCTGCCCGAGGGAAACGTCAAGGCTGTCATAGGTAGTGATTTCGGAGCCGCCATTACAGCGTGAGCTATCCAAAGACATGATGCCCCTGCGTTGAATTGGATCAGGATGATCCCGATTGAGCATGCTTTGCAGACAGGAACAAATCGTAGGTAACGTCCGTTTGAGCCATCCTGCATTCCGCGTTCGTTTTTCGTAGATCAGGGCACACATGAGCCAGTTCACCAATTCCTCGTGCGTCATGTGAGAGAAGCAACCATGTAGTCCCGCCTTTTCGTAAACAGATCGACCGGATGGAGTAAAATGATTGGCCATTCCCATGTCATGCGCGAAGCTTAGACCGCCGCGATGCTTTTGCGTTTGCTTGGGAAATCGGGCGTGGTCTACATACGAATAGCGCCGGGTGAACCAGTCGAGTTCATTGGCCACGGTCCACGGATTCAATTTCATTTCAAAGAACACCTGGTCGGCCGTCAGATCAAAAGTATTGATCATTCGATATTCGCCTTCGTTGACGATCCAGAGCGGACGCCTGCCACATCGGAGTAATTCAGTACTTCCGTAGTAGCTGTGGATAGCCTGCGCCAGCATGAAACGGCGCGCGGGATTGAGGGAAGAGCGGACGAATTTTTTATCGAACGCAACACCACGAGATTTGACCTCTTTGAAATGGGCTAATGCCCAGTTGGCGACGGATTCTATATCTTCGAAGAATTGCGTATAATAATAAGAAGCCTTCAACCCTGTGGTCACAATTCCACTGCGATGAAAGCAGACTACGAAGCGAATAGTCTTCTTAACTCCGGCAGGAACGGTGCCGATGAGGAGCCCCACATTGCCAAGTCCCCAGGAGCGATTAAGGGAATCGTTCTCGGCCAATGCCTCCTCCGCTGTAAAAGCCATTGATGTGTAAACGCCCGAACAGTCTGTCACGATGGCCGTGGAAGCACCGTTGGCAATACCGGCCCCTTTTTGTCCCAGCGTTGATTCAAGACTACGCATGCAGCTATAAGGATCATTCCCTTGATAGCCCAAGAAGAACTTCCGAGACCTGCGTCCACGACGATTGTCCACCGTAAATTCCACAGCCAACGCCGGAACATAGGCAAGTTTCTGGGAAGCGATAGTGGAATGTTCGGGGTCAGGCGCCGAACAAACTGGCGTATGAATGGTAAAGGTCAAATCGCCTGCCTGCCAACAATCACTCCCAGGAGTCAATTGTCGAGCGATGTGGTTATCAGCGAATGGTCGCAAAACAGAAGAGGTGGATTTACCTGCCGCATTTACGTCAAACCGCTTGCTCTCATCAATCGCCGCATCGAAAAACGGCAAACACGAATAAGTGCCACCTCTCGCATCTTCCAGTCCTATAAAAATATTTTGGTCCGCAGGTTTGCCTAATTCTATAGCCAAGCCACCTTTTGCGCCTTTAGCGCCGAGAGTGAAACTGGAGAAAGAGCCAATGGGAGAATGCTGAGCATTGTAGAATGAAGTAGTTGTGATTGAGTCCCCCAATATGGTCCAAAACGAGTGAGAGGAATGGGGTTGGTTAGTTAGTTGATGGTAAGGGTAACAG
>OFJB01000259.1_pt1 | contig 28076 bp, 24 predicted proteins | sample 1775081 | NCBI WGS metagenome assembly OFJB01 (sample SAMN08195771, study PRJEB24354) | sludge metagenome | isolation source: initial sludge from phenol fed wastewater aerobic bioreactor | place: India: Nagpur | collected 2016-06-05
GGGCGCATGTACTGGCCCATGGTCACCACGTCCACGTCGGCGGCGCGCATGTCGTCCAGCGCCTGCTCGATCTCGCCCTCGGTCTCGCCCAGGCCCAGCATCAGGCTGGTCTTGGACACGGTCTGCGGCGCGTGGCGCTTGGCGAACTTCAGCACATCCAGCGTGGTCTCGTAGCCGGCGCGTGCGTCACGCACCGGGTGCGTCAGGCGCCTGACGGTCTCCAGGTTCTGCGCATAGGTGGCCAGGCCGGCGTCCAGCACCTGGGCGACCAGATCGTGCTTGCCCTGAAAGTCGGGCGTGAGCGCCTCCACCGCCGTGTCGGGCATGCGCTGGTGGATGGCGCGGATGCAGGCCGCGTAGTGACCCGCGCCCAGGTCGGGCAGGTCATCGCGATCCACCGAGGTCAGCACCACGTAGCGCAGGCCCATCAAAGCCACCGCGTCGGCCACGTTGGCCGGCTCATCGGCGTCCAGCCAGCCGTGGGGATTGCCGGTGTTGACCGAGCAGAACTTGCAGGCGCGCGTGCACACCGAGCCCATCAGCATCAGCGTGGCCGTGCCGCGCCCCCAGCACTCGGCGATGTTGGGGCACTTGGATTCGGAGCACACGGTGGCCAGCTTGTGCGAGCGCACGATGTCCATCACCTCCTGGTACTTGGCGCCGGTGGGCAGGCGCACGCGCAGCCAGTCGGGCTTGCGGCCGACATCGGGGATCGCGGTGAGCGCACTGGGCTTGATGCCGTCCATCACCGCCCGCGTGCCTTCGGGCGAAATGAACTTGGTGCCCGACTCGGGGCGACGGCGTGTGATGGAAATGTCGCTCATGCGGCGCAACCTTTGGGAGTAGGCCCGAGCGGAGGCGGACCGAACCATCCAATTTTATCGGTCCGGCCTGTGCCGCGACCCGGTGCCCCCGGGATGGGCGCGGCGCGGGTCAGGGCTTTTTGCCGGCTTCCTTGCGCTCCATCAGCCGCTGCCACACGTGCGGCGAGGTGAACTGCGCCACGTCGCCGCCCAGCAGCGCGATCTCGCGCACCAGGGTGCTGCTGACGAACTGATAGCGCCCGCTGGGGGTCAGGAACACGCTTTCCACCTCGGGCGCCAGCTTGCTGTTCATGCCGGCCAGCTGAAACTCGTACTCGAAGTCGGACACCGCGCGCAGGCCGCGCACCATGGCCTTGCCCCCCTTGGCGCGCACGTAGTGGCTGAGCAGACCGTCAAACGATTCGGCCCGCACGTCCGACCACTTGGCCACCGACTCCTGCACCATGGCCAGGCGCTCGTCGAGCGAGAACAGGGTTTTCTTGTGATAGGCCGCGGCCACCGCGACGATGACCTCGTCGAACAGCTCGCGGGCGCGGCGAATGACGTCCTCGTGGCCCAGGGTAATGGGGTCGAACGTGCCGGGGTAAACGGCGATGACGTGGCGGCTCATGGATGGTCTCCGTCAGGCGGCGTGCGGCCGGGTGCAGAAGTCGGGGCCGATTATGCGCAAGCCGCCGGCTGCGGCACAAGCAGATGGGCATGCACGGCGCCGGCCTTGAGATGCCGATGCAGCGCCAGGCCCGCATCGGCCAGCGCGGCGCCACCCCAGGCCGCGGGGGCTTCCAGGTAAACCCAGCCATCGGCACGCACAGCGCGCGCGGCGGCGGCCAAGGCCGGGGCAAACAGCGCCGCGGCATCGAACGGTGGATCGAGCAACACCAGATCCACACTGCCAGGCGGGCACGCCGCCACGGCCGACACGCCGTCGCCGCGCCGCACCTGCACCGCCTGCGCGTGCAGGCGCTCTTTCAAGACCTGCAATTGCCGCGCCAGGCCCGCGTCCTGCTCGACCAGCAGCACGTGGGCGGCGCCGCGCGAGGCCGCCTCGAACCCCAGCGCGCCGGTGCCGGCAAAGGCGTCGATGCAGTGCCAGCCGGTGAGATCCTGTCCCAGCCAGTTGAACAGGGTCTCGCGCACCCGATCGGGCGTGGGGCGCAGTCCAGGCCGATCCAGCACCGGCAGCGGTGTGCGGCGCCACTGGCCGCCAATGATGCGCACCTGATGCGGCGCGCGGTCGCGACGGGCGGATGGAGCGTGAGGCATGGGGCCATTGTCGCTGCCCCGGCCCTTGCCGGCCCTCGATCAGAAGTTGTGCCGCATGCCGACGCCGTAGTTGTTGTCGCCGTCCAGGCGCAGATAGGCGGCATACAGGAAGCTGCGCTTGGACAAGGGGTAGCGACCCTCCAGCACCCCGTTGGTGAACTTCTTGTCGCTGAGGGTGTTGCGGGTGTCGCGGGTCACGTCCAGCGCCAGCGATGCCGCCCCGAGCTGGAGCCGTCCGCCCAGCGAGAAGCCGCGCCGCAGCGCATGGTTGTCGCTGTACGACGCCACCACGGCAAAGCCATCGAAGTCGTACTTGCCGCCCAGGGCGTAGCCCACTTTCTGGTCACGGCTCTTGTTGGCCACCAGGCTTGCGGTGACCGGGCCCCCGGCGTAGATCACGTTCAGGTCCCACTTGGCCTGACCGCCATGGTCATCCTTGAAGATGTAGCCGAGCTGCGCACTCACGCCGCCAAAATCGGGCGTGGTGTAGATGAACTGGCTGCTGCCACCGGCGTCGCCGTCAAGGCCGTCGAGGTTGTTGAAGGTGTTGTTGACGACCGAGAAATTGGCTTCCTCGGTCAGCTCCCACGCCTGGATGCCCACGTGCGACGGGGTGTCTTCGCGGCCCAGCTTGAGCGAGCCCCAGTTGCCGCCCAGCCAGACATTGGCCTTGCCGGCCCAGAACGGGTCCGCCGCCGCGCCGTCCTTCAGGCTCAGGGCGGTTTCGAAGTTGAAACCCGCCTTCAGGCCCCCGCCCAGGTCCTCGACGCCCTGAAAGCCCAGCTTGTTGTCGCTGGTGTTCATCAGTTCGCCGCTGACCATCTGGGCCTTGCCCGCGCCACCGCCGCTCTTGATCTTGCCAATGCCGGCGTCGACCACGCCGTACAGCGTGACCGACGACTGGGCCATGGCCACGCTCGAAGCGGCCAGCGCCGCCAATGCGATCAAAGATTTCCTCACTTCAACTCCTCCAGGGGGTAGCGCTCGCACCTACCATTGCAAAAAAAACAATTCCCAAGCCCAGCAAAACGGCACCAGGCCCAGCGCGATCAGGCCCACGGCGGCCAGGCGGCGCTGCGGCGCGGCGCTGCGCAGGCCCGTCAGCCGCCATTCGAAGCGCAGGCTCCAGGTCAGGGCCAGTCCCAGCAGGGCAAAACGCACGGCGTTGGCCCAGCCGGTGGAAACCCCTTCGTGCTGCAGCAGCGTGAGCGTGGTGGCGGTCAGCCCCAAAAACACGCCGATGCCCGCGGTCGGGATCAGGCCCTGGGCCAGCTTGTGCACGCCCGCCAGCCGCCCGCCCAGCGCCTGGCCGGTGGCGCTGCTGCGCAGGCCGTGCGTGCGCGGCAGCACGCGGTCGGCTGCCCACAGGCCGGCAAACACGGCACCGCCCACCGCCACCGTCGCGCCGGCGATGAACAGCAGGATCACCGCGCCGTCCAGCCAGCTGAAGCTGTCGTTGACCTCGGGGTAATGCGTCAGCACGAACCAGGGCGCGTTGTCGGTCAGCGGCCAGTACACGTCGTGCTCCACCAGAGCCGTGGCGATGGCCTGCTTGAGGGTGACGAACCAGGGGCTGGCGCTCCACAGAAAGGCGCCCACCGCCAGGCCCATCAGGCCGAACACGATCAGCGCCGTCTCCCAGCCGGTGCCGGGGGCCACGCCGACGATCTCGGCCTCGGGCGAGCGCGGCTGCAGCGCGATGGCGCCGCGGTAGTCGCTGCAGCGCCCGCACATGTGGCATTCGGCCGCGCCCTCCATGGTGCGCAGCGGCAGCAGCGGCGCGCAGCTGATGGCCTCGGTGCGCCGCGGCGCGGTGCGCCAGGCCTCGGCGTCGACGGCGAAATGCCAGGGCGCCAGCCGTGCCAGCAGGTTGAATACGCCGTTGACCGGGCACAGGTACTTGCACCACACGCGCTTGTTGCGCCCGTACAGGAAACCGATGGCCATGGCGGCCAGCGTGGAGCCGCCCAGCACCGCCGCCGCCGCCCAGGGGTATTGATAGACGCTGACGAGCTGGCCGTAGACGGTGGTCAGGCAAAACGCGACAAAGGGCCAGCCGCCCCAGCGCATCCAGCGCGGGATGGCGCCGCCGCGCCCATGCCGGCTGGCCCATTCGGTAAGCGCGCCCTCGGGGCAGAACAGGCCGCACCAGGCGCGACCCAGCAGTGGAATCGACACCAGCACGAACGGCCACCACAGGCCCCAGAAGGCGAACTGCGCGACCACGGTGAGGTTGTTGAAGACGCTGGCGGTGCGGTCCGGCAGCGGCAGCACGGCCGGAATGGCCAGCAGTGCGACGTAGATGAGCACGATCGCCCACTGCAGGCGGCGCACGGCGTGCTGATGATCGCGCAGGAAGTCGCCCGCGCGCGCCACCCGGCCGCGCCAGGTGGCCGGTCGCACGAGGGGAGGAACCGGATGAACGATGACCGCCACGGTGGTGCTTTCGGAGAATTGCGCGACGCGTCAGCCCGCCACGTGGTGCCCGCCCGCCACGGCGCGCGGCGCCGGCGCATGGACCGAGCGGCGCAACAGCCACGCCACCACGGCCCAATAGGCCAGCCAGATCAGCAGCTGCGACAGCGCCGGTGTGGCGCGGTAGCCGGCAAAGTCGGCCAGCAGCTTGCCCAGGCCGGCGCTGGTGTCCAGCCAGGCGCTGGTGTCCCACACCGGGTCCATCAGCGTGGGCAGCGCGCCCAGGGCGATCAGGCGGTCGCACGCGCCCACCAGCAGGCCGCCGGCCAGCAGCAGCAGCAGCACTTCGGTGAGCTGGAAGAAGCGCCGCCAGGTGATGACCTTGCCGCCCAGCTGCAGCAGCCAGAAGGTGGCCAGCGCCGCCACGAAGCCGCCCAGCCCGGCCAGCACCGCCGCGCCCACGCCGCCGTTCTGGGGCGAGGACAGCACGCTGCCGTACAAAAACACCACGGTCTCGCTGCCCTCGCGCGCCACCGCCACCATCACCAGCACCAGCAGGCCCCACCAATGGCCGCTTTCGACCTGCTGGGCCGCGCCCGTCTGCAACTCGCGCTTGAGGCCACGGCCATGCCGGCGCATCCACACCACCATCTGCACCACCAGCGCGCTGGCGGCCAGCGCCATCATGGCCTGGAACCACTCGGGCCCGTCCCCCGGCAGCCAGGCCGCTACGCCCAGCAGGGCCAGCGCCAGCGCGCCCGCCAGCAGCAGGCCGCAGCCCACCCCCGCCCACAGCCAGGGCAACCCGCGCCGGCCCGCAGGCTCGGTGCGCAACCAGGCGTAGAGGATGCCGACCACGAGCAGCGCTTCGACACTCTCGCGCCAGACGATGAAGGCAATTTCACCCATGAACTCGTGCTCTTCTACTTTGGCTTCACCACCAGCACACCCTTGGCCTGCGGGTGAAAGTCGTCAAAGAACGGGTACTCGCCCGGCCGCGACAGCGACAGCACCACGAACGAGGTCACGCCCGGCGCCAGCACCTTCTCGGCGCGCAGCGGCAGGCTCTCGAACTCCACCGCCTGGGTGCTCTGGTTGACCAGCACGATCTTGAAGCGACCCGGCGCCACTTCCAGCCGCGGCGGGTCGAACCGGCCATCCGCGGTGAAGGTCAGCGTGTGGGTGGGCAGCTCGGCGCGGGCTGCTGCCACGGGCATCAGGCATGCGGCCAGAACGGCCAGCAGATGCCAGGCAAGGCGCATTTCAATAGCCGCCCTTCTTGCCGGTGCCCGCAAAGACAAATTCGTATTGCACATCGAACGGTTTGAACCATGGCGCCACGCCGGTTTCCTTGTCCACGTGGCGGCCGAAATGATGGCCCGGCGGCGCGATGTTCAGCGTCAGCTTGTACTTGCCGGGGCCCTGCAGCTTGACGTTGTCGCCGTAATGCGGCCCGTCGTTGGCCACCATGGGCATCAAATCGCCCTGCAGGGGCTTGCCTTCGCCCTGCTTTTGCAGCGTGTACTTGATGACCAGGTACGGCGCCCAGGCGCCTTCGGGCAGGCCGTTCTTGTTGTCGGCGGTGGCGTGGATGTCGGCCTCCAGGTGGATGTCCGATTCCTTGGCCGGGCGCATCATGCCCGGCGGGTCCATCTCGATCGGCTGCAGGTACACGGCGGCCACTTCGAGGCCATTGATGTCCTTGGGCTTGCCGATGGGGTATTCGGCGGCGAGCGCGGGAATGGCCAAGGCAGTGCCGACGAGGCCGGCGACGAGGGTTCGGGTCAGGATCATGATGGTCACGAATGAGAATGATTATCAAAATCATACTCCTGTGTCGCGCCGATGCAACCCCGATTGCATCAAGGATTTAGCCGAGACCCGCCTTCGCGTTCAAGCGCGCGAGATGCCACGCCACCGCCCCGCCGCGCGCACTCAAGGCGTCGCGCCAACGACCACGGTCACCATGCGATCGGGCTGCAGCACGCGCGCAAACGCGGCCTTGATGTCGGCCAGCGTGACGGCGTCGACGTGCTCGCCCCAGTGCTGCAGGTAGTCCAGCGGCAGGCCGTTCCAGGCGATGTTGGCCAGGTTGCCCAGCAGCTTGCGGTTGCTGTCCAGGCGCAGGGCAAAGCCGCCCACCAGGTTGTCCTGCGCCGCCTTCAGCTCGGCGGCGGTGGGGCCCTGGGCGACGAAATCGGTCAGCACCTGGCGCGCCACGGTCACGGCCTCGCCCGCCTGGTCGGGGCGCGTCTGCAGGCCGATGACGAAGGCGCCGGCGTTCAGGCCCGGCGAGAAGCTGCTGTACGCGCCGTAGCTCAGGCCGCGCTTTTCGCGCACCTCGTTCATCAGGCGCGAACTGAAGCCGCCGCCGCCCAGGATGTGGTTGCCCACCAGCAGCGCAAAGAACGCCGGGTCGTCGCGCTTGTAGCCGGGCTGGCCGATCAGCACGTGCGCCTGGGCCGACTGGAACGGGATGCGGATGTCCTGCGCCGCCTTCAGGGGCTGCACCTCGGGCACGGCCGGCAAGGCCGCGCAGCTTGTGGCCGGCGGCAGCTTGCCCAGCAGCTCGGCCACCAGCGCGTCGGCCTGCGCGCGGCTGACGGCGCCCACCACGCTGACCTTGGCGCGGCACGGCTGGATGTACCGTGCGTAGAACGCCTGCATGTCCGCCACGTCGATGCGCCCGAGCGTCTCGGCGGTGGTCTCGTAGCCGTAGGGGTGGCTGCCATACACCGCCTTGGCAAAGGCCAGCGCGGCCACGGTGCCAGGGCGCGTGAGCGACTCGGCGATGGCCGCCGAAAGGCGTTCGCGCTCGCGCCGCCACACCGGCGCGGGCCAGGACGGCTGGCCGAGCTGGCGCGCGGCCAGCGCCAGGGCCTGCGGCAGCAGCTTGGGGTCGGTCAGCGTGCGCAGCGAAAAGCTCATGCGGTCGCTGCCGGTGCTGGCGTCGAAGTCGGCGCCCAGGTCGGCCCAGGCCTCGCCCAACTGGTTTTCATCCAGAGCGGGCTGCCCGCCGACGGCCGCCACGCCCTTGCCCGCCATCAGCGCCGTGGCATCGGCCAGGCCGGCCTGCGCCGCCGGGTCGCGCCGGCTGCCGGCGTCAAAGTCGATCTGCACGTCAAGCATGGGAATGCCGGGGCTTTCGATGAACCACACCTGCGCGCCGCTGGGCTGCGTCCAGTGCTGGATCGGAATGGCCGCGTGCGCGCCACGCAGCCCAAGATTCAAGAGAAAAAGGCCCGCAGCGCCCATCAGAAAAGCGCGAACAGCTATTGATTTTATAGTTTTCATCATCCCATCCTCACCGCATCTGCTCGGACGGCTGGGCGTCCACCGGGCGCTTGGCGCCACCCGGCTGGGGCACCAGCGTGGCCACGGTGAGCTGGTTGTCGCCAAAATACTTTTGGGCCACCGCCTGCACCTGCGCCGAGGTGATCGGGCGCAGCCGCTCGATCAGCCGTGCATCGGCGTCCAGCGGCAGGCCCTGGATCCACAGGCTGCCCAGCTCCTGCGCCTGGCCCATCACCGAGTCGCGCTTGTAGATCTCGCTGGCCATCCACTGAGTCTTGACGCGGTGCAGCTCGGCCTCGCTCACGCCCTCTTTCGCCACCCGGGCAACCTGCGCGCGCAGCGCGGCCTCCAACTGCGCCGCGGTCTTGCCGGCCGCGGGCACGCCGCTCAGAGTAAACAGCTGCGGCCCGCGCCCGATCAGCCCGTTGCTGGCGCCGGCCGAGTCGGCCACGCGGTCGGGCCCCTGCGTCAGGTTGCGGTCCAGCCGCGCGCCGCTGTAGCCATCCAGCACGGCGGCCAGCACCGTCAGCGCCAGCGCGTCGTCGTTGTCGGGCGAAGGCTCCAGGCCATCCAGGCGCGGCACCTTGAAGGCCAGCGACACCACAGCCTGCTCGGCCGGCGCCTTGACCTCGATGCGGCGCGGCCCGGGCTGCGGCGGCTCGGGCTGCGGCTTGCGCGCAGGCACGGCGCGCGCGGGGATGGCGCCGTAGGTCTTGCGCGCCTGCGCCAGCACGGCGGCCGGATCGACGTCGCCCACCACCACCACGGCGGCGTTGGCCGGCACATACCAACGCTGATAAAAGGCGCGTGCATCATCGGCCGTCAGGGCATCCAGGTCGCCCATCCAGCCCACCACCGGGCGGCGGTAGGGCGAGACCATGAAGGTGGTGGCCATCTGCTGCTCGTACAGGCGCGCGCGCGGGCTGTCGTCGGTGCGCATGCGGCGCTCCTCCTTGACCACGGCCAGCTCCTTGGCGAACTCGGCATCGCTGTATTTGTTGTGGGCAAAGCGGTCGGCCTCCAGCGCCATCACCTCGGCCAGCTTGCTGGCCGGCACCTGCTGGTAGTAGCCGGTGTAGTCGCGCGTGGTGAAGGCGTTCTCGCGCCCGCCCAGGGCGGCGACGCGGCGCGAGAACTCGCCCGGCGCCAGCGTGTCGGTGCCCTTGAACATCAGGTGCTCCAGCATGTGGGCCACGCCGCTGGTGCCGCTCACCTCGTCCATCGAGCCCACGCGCACCCACAGCATCTGCACCGCGGTGGGCGCGCGCCGGTCGGGCTTGACGATCAGGGTCAGGCCGTTGGCAAGCTGGAATTGATGCACGGACGCGTCGGGCGTGTCGGCCATGGCCTGCGCTGGCAGCGCCACGGCGCAGGACAAGGCCAGCGCGGCCGACGCGCGCGCAAGAGAAATGGAAGACATGGGCTGCATGAGTGCGTTCGACGGCGTTGGTTCCCGCCCGCGCAGTGTGCCCGAGATCACCTCAGCGCCCGATCTCCGACAATCCACGCATGACCACGACCTCTGCTTCCCTCGGCGCCGAACCACGCCTGACCTCCCTCTCGCACGGCGGCGGCTGCGGCTGCAAGATCGCACCCGGCGTGCTCTCCAGCATCCTGCGCGGCACCAGCGGCATGCCGCTGCCGCCCGAGCTGCTGGTGGGCATCGAAACCAGCGACGACGCCGCCGTCTACCGCCTGAACGACAGCCAGGCGCTGGTGGCCACCACCGACTTCTTCATGCCCATCGTCGACGACCCGTTCGACTTCGGCCGCATTGCCGCCGCCAATGCGCTGTCCGACGTCTACGCCATGGGCGGCACGCCCATCATGGCGCTGGCGCTGGTGGGCATGCCGATCAACGTGCTGTCGGTGTCCACCATCGGCAAAATTCTGGAAGGCGGCGCCAGCGTGTGCCGCGCCGCCGGCATTCCGATCGCGGGCGGCCACACCATCGACTCGGTCGAGCCCATTTACGGGCTGGTGGCACTGGGCCTGGTGCACCCCGATCGCGTCAAGAAAAACAGCGCCGCCCAGCCGGGCGACGTGCTGGTGCTGGGCAAGCCCATCGGCGTCGGCGTCCTGTCGGCCGCGCTGAAAAAGGGCGAACTCGGCGCCGACGGCTACGCCCAGATGATCGCCAGCACCACACGCCTGAACACCGCCGGCCCCGATCTGGCGCAGCTACCCGGCGTGCACGCCATCACCGACGTCACCGGCTTTGCCCTGGCCGGCCATGCGCTGGAGCTGGCGCGCGGCGCCGGCGTCACGGTGCAGATCGACTGGCCCGCCGTGCCCCTGCTGCCCGGCGTGCGCGAGCTGGCTGCGCGCGGCATCGTCACCGGCGCCAGCGGCCGCAACTGGGCGGCCTATGGGGCTGAGGTGACGCTGCCTGCCGGCTTTGCCGAGGTGGACCGGGCTCTTTTGAGCGACCCCCAGACCAGTGGCGGCCTGCTGGTGGCGTGTGCGCCGGATGCGGTCGACGCAGTGCTGGCCGTGTTCCAGCGCCAGGGCTTTGATCGGGCCGCCGTGGTGGGCCGCGTCCTGCCGCGTGGCGAGCGCGCCTTGGCGTTGTAAGCGCGCCTTTTCTGCGCGCCGCGTTTGCGCGCGGCAAGCAGCGCCGGTACTCAGACTCAGCGCCGGCGACGCCCCACCGCCCGGCCACGCACCGCCAACAGGCCCAGCAGCGCGGTCAACGCCAGCAGGGCCAGCTCGGACAGCGTGGGAATTGGCTGCAGCGCGTCGGCCGTGCGCACGCCGATGCCGCCCGGGTCGCGGATGATGCCGTCGGCCGTCAGGTCGTCGTCACCCCGCTGGCCGTCGGTGAGCGTGAAGCTCACCTGGTTGCCATTGATCGTGGCCGGGATGGTGTAGTAGTGGTCCACCGCATGACCCGGCTCCTTGCCGTACTTGTAGTACTGCGCGCCTGCTGGAATCGCGCGGGGGTAGGTCACGGTGACCGTGACCGCGCCTTCGGCTGCCGGGCAATGTGCTGCGGTGAACTGCATGAAGCCGTGCGGAAAGCTCACCCCCGCTGGCGCTGCCGCCGGCGCAGGCCCAAAGCCACCGCTGGTGAAGCGGCACGCGGCGCCGCCGCCGCTCAGGCTGGCGCTGGCCGTGCCCAGGCCGGTGTCGCCGCTGATCGTGGTGGGAAACTCCAGGGGTTGCGGCACCATCAGCAGGCCGTCGCCCGCATCGCGGTCGCGCCCCGGCGCCTCGATGTCCAGCGCCGCGCTGCGCAAGGCGGCCAGAATCTGGGTGGGCTTGGCGCCCGGGTTGGCGCCCTGGATCAAGGCCGCGATGGCCGCCGCCGTGGGCGCTGCCGCCGAGGTGCCGCAAAACTCCTCGAAGCCCGGCGCGGTGGTGCTGCCGCAATCGGCCGCCGCCATGTCGACCTTGTCCAGGCGCCTGCCCCCGCCCGTACCGGCCAGAAAATTTCCGGGCGTGATCGGCGCGCCATCCACGCCGAAGAACAACTGGCGCGGCCCGTCCGAGCTGAAGTCTTCCACCGGGTTGGCGGCGCCGCCCACAAAAGCCGCGCCTGCCGCCAAACCCACGTTGACCGCCCCCACTGACAGGCCGGTGGCGTTGTGGCCATGGGTGCTGCCCGCGGTGGCCACCGCGGGGTCGAGCCGGCCGCGGTGGGTGTCGATCCGCAGGGCGCGCGCCTGGCTGCCGGGCGCCGCCGTCACGTAGATGCGCGCGCCGGCCGGAAAAGGCGGGTTGGGCGCATTCCTTTGCACGATCTCAACAGGATCCTGGGTGCCATCCTGCGTGCTGGTGCTGGCCGCGAGGATCTGCGTGCCCGTTTCATCGGTCACGATCAGATCGTAGTCGTTGCCGGAGGCGCCCAGCGGGTCGCTCCACTTCAACGAGATGGTGCGGGTGGCTTGCGTCAGCACGACGAAATTCTTGCCCCAAAAGTCATGCAGCGTGGTCCCGGCGGTCGGGGAGGCGCCTGCGATGGCGGGCGGCAACGGCAGGCTGCTGGCCACAGAGTCGCCCTCGTAGGTGCCGGAGGACTGATGCGTCAGGTTGCCCGAGTTGGCCGAGGACGAAAAATACAGCACCCCGGCCGCCATCACCTCATCGACCACCTGGGCGATGGGTCCGTATTGAAAAGCACCCTCATTGAAATAGCTCACATCGTCCACGATGATGGAGCAGTCGTAGGGGGCAGCCGCCAGCGCCGCGATGCTGCTGGCCATCGCCGCGACCCCGCCAAAGCCGGTGGCAAACACCAGCTTCGCGCCCGGCGCCATGTCGTGCACGATCTCCAGCATGGCCGTGCCTTCGTCACCCGCACCGGCTTGGCCGGGCATCACCGCCACGTCGGCGGGCAACTCGCCCGTGGCCTGGCTGTCGGCCAGCGAATCGACTCCGTCCGAGAGCACGCACACCGTGGCGCCGCTGCCGATATGGCCTGCGGCATGCGCCACGTCGGCGCGGTGCGCCGTGACGCCTTCCCAGATCACGCTGCCGGTCGAGGCCTTGAGTGCGGACGGCGCCGCGCCGCGCAGAAGCGACGTCGGCTCATGGCGATTGGTGGTGGCCTGCTCACGCGGGCCCACGGCCTGGACGTCCGGGCGCTGGGCGATGGCGCCCAGGGCGTCCACCGGCACACGTGCGGTGATGGTGCGAAAGCGCGGGTAGTCCAGCAGTTCCTGGCCGCCCCGCGCGCGGACGAAGGCCAGCAGCTCGGGCGCCACGTCGGCCTTGATGACAACAAAGATGCGGTTGTCGGCATCCACGTTGTGGCGGGCAAACTCGCGCACGTCGGCCGGCAAGTCTGCCGCGCGGCCCGACTTGAGCCGCCCTGCCGCCTGCGCCCGGGTCAGCTCCACCAGCGTCGAACTCATCTTGCGCTCCGCCGGTGTCCGGCCCGCCTTGTCACCCAGCGACGTCTGCGCCAAGGCCGCGCCGGCCGTCAGGGCCAAGGCCAGAGCGCATCCCAGAATCCGCGCGCGGGCACCCCACGTGGGCCAGTTTCTCATCATCGCAACCTTTCAAAATATGAAAAACTGCGAACTGTAACAACAGATTTTTAGTGCTTCGGCATGCATTCAGTCGCCTGCGCGACGGCGATCTTGCAGTCCGTCTCGCTCGCGCTGCCGACATCCACCGACGCCGCGCTCAAGGGACACCAGCTCCTCCACCGCCACTTGCTGCCCACGCCGATAATCGGCGGCCATGTTCAGCTTTTTCCGCCGCAAGAAGGCCGCCGACCCGGCGCCTGCCCCCGTCTCGGACGCCGACCTGCCTGCCCAGGACGCGCCGGCCGCGCCTGTCGAACCACCTCCACCGGCCGCGCCACCCTCGGCGACGGTGGCCGATGCATCGGCGGCCTTGCTGTCGACAGAACCAGCGTCTCCTATCGAACTGATAGCTGACCACGCGCTACCAGCAAGCGCCGAAGCCCCATTTGATCCCAAACCTGCGCCCGAATCCGAACCACAACCCGAAGCGATCGCCTCGCCCACCCGCGCCGGCTGGCTCGACCGGCTGAAAAGCGGGCTGCGCAAGACCGGCAGCTCAATCACCACCGTCTTCACAGGCACGCGCATCGACGACGCGCTGTATGAAGAGCTGGAGACTGCCCTGCTGCTGGCCGACGCCGGCGTGCCGGCCACCGAGTTCTTGCTGGCTGACTTGAAGCGCCGCGTGAAGGACGCCAAGGCCACCGAACCCGCCCAGGTCAAGACGCTGCTGCAGGACGCCATCGCCGAGCTCTTGGCCCCGCTGGAAAAAACCCTGGTGGTGGGTGAATACCACCCCACGGTGATCATGGTGGCGGGCGTCAACGGCGCCGGCAAGACCACCAGCATCGGCAAGCTGACCAAGCACCTGGCCGACGCCGGCGCCAGCGTGCTGCTGGCGGCGGCCGACACCTTTCGCGCCGCGGCGCGCGAGCAGCTGGCGGTGTGGGCCGACCGCAACCGGGTGGAGATCATCAGCCAGCAGGGTGCCGACCCCTCGGCCGTCAGCTTCGACGCCGTGGCCGCCGGCCGCGCGCGCCGCTTGGACGTGGTGCTGGTGGACACCGCCGGCCGGCTGCCGACGCAAAAGCACCTGATGGAGGAGCTGACCAAGATCCGCCGCGTGGTGACCAAGGCCGACGTCACCGCGCCGCACGAGGTGCTGCTGGTGATTGACGGCAACACCGGGCAGAACGCGCTGGCGCAGGTGCGGGCGTTTGACGAGGCCATCGGCCTGACCGGCCTGATCGTGACCAAGCTGGACGGCACGGCCAAGGGCGGCGTGCTGTGCGCCATCGCCCGCGAAAAGCCGCTGCCGGTGTACTTCATCGGCGTGGGCGAGACGCTGCAAGACCTGCAGACCTTCAAGGCGCGCGAGTTCGCGCAGGCGCTGGTCAGCTGATCGGCACCCACAAGGCCTGCAACGGTTTGCAACGCAGACACCCGTTCATCGCGGCTTGACACGCAGCCCGTAAACTTGGGCCCCATGACCGTGAATTCCCCCCGAAAGCACCTGGTGCTGCTCGGGGCGGGCCGCGCGCACCTGCAGGTGCTGCGGGGCCTGGCCCGTCAGGCCGCCAGCGACTGGAGCGTGTCGCTGGTGGCGCCCCATCCCTACTACATCGACGACGGCATGCTGCCCGGCTACGTGGCCGGCCACTACGCGCTGGACGACATCCGCGTGCCGCTGGACAGCCTGGTGCAGGCCAGCGGCGCCCAGTTCGTGCCGGCACACGTGCTGGCGCTCGACCCGGCCGCGCGCCGCGTGCACCTGTCCACCGGCGACGCCCTGCCCTACGACGTGCTGTCGATCGACGTCGAGCCCGCGGCCGAGCGCGATGCCGTCGAGGCGGCCATGCCCGGCGCGCGCGGCAACGCCATGTTCATGCGGCCCATGCACGCCTTCGTGCAGCTGTGGCCCCAGCTGCAGGCGCTGGCGCAGCAGCGCCCGCTGCAGGTGGCGGTGATCGCCGAGCGGCTGCCCGGCATCGAGCTGGCCATGGCCGCGGCACACGCCCTGGCCGCGCCCCACGGCAGCCGCGTCACCCTGGTGGCGGGCACCGCCCCGCTGCTGCCCGAGCTGCCCGCCAGCCTGCAGCGGCGGGTGCTGGCACGGCTGAAGGCGCTCAACATCACGGTGCTGCAAGATCGTTGCACCGGCATCGAGCAGGGCCGCATCGCGCTGGCCAGTGGCGCCACCCTGCAATGTGACGCCCCCCTGCTGGCGCACGGCCTGGACACGCCGGCCTGGCTGCAGGTGTCGGGACTGCAAACGGCGGAAGACGGCTCGCTGCAGCTCAACGAGCGCCTGCAAAGCGACAGCCACCGCCAGGTCTTCGTGGTGCCTGCGGGCGCGCCGGCCGAGGTGGGCCCGGCACTGGAGGCCAACCTGCGCACCGCGCTGGCGGGCGGCGCCTTCCGCAAGGCACCCCTGGGCGCGGCGCGCCTGCATGTGGTGGGCGGCGGCCACGAGCACGCCATCGCGGTGTGGGGCCCGCTGGGCCTGGAAGGGCGCGAGGTGTGGCACTGGAAGGACCGGCGCGACCGCAAGCAGCTCGCGGCGCTGTTCGCGCTGTAGTCCCGCCCGGCTTCCTGCAGCCACCGGGCCCACCGCAAGGCCCGCCACCGGTTTGGGCAGTGTGCTTGGGAAAACCCTAGCTGGCACGCGCCGAATGCGCACTATACTGCGCATTGACAGGCACTTTAATTCATGTCTCCACCCCGGTTTGGGCCAGGATTCCGGGGAATTGCGGGAAAGCCAAGGGCCACAAGCCCAGGCCGATGAATCACAATGCTGCGCTGTTTGACCGCCATCAACCCAGGAGACACCCCATGCAGTCCACCCCCCTTGCCCGCAACCCCAGCCGCCGCCTGGTCCTTTCGCGCAGCGCCGCCCTGGTCGGCGCCGGCACCGCCAGCCTGTTGCTGCCGCAGATCGTGCGGGCCCAGTCGGGCAAGGTGCGCGTGGGCTTCATGCTGCCCTACACCGGCACCTACGCGCAGCTGGGCGTGGCCATCGAGAACGGCGTGCGCATGGCGATCGCCGAAAAAGGCGGCAAGCTGGGCGGGCGCGAGATCGAGTGGTTCAAGGTGGACGACGAGTCCGAGCCGTCCAAGGGCGTCGAGAACGCCAACAAGCTGGTGCAGCGCGACAAGGTGGACGTGCTGATCGGCACCGTGCACTCGGGCGTGCAGATGGGCATCCACAAGGTGGCGCGCGAGTCCGGCGTGCTCAACATCATCCCCAACGCCGGCGTGCTGCCGGTGACGCGCGCGCTGTGCGCGGCCAACGTGTTTCGCGCCAGCTTCACCAACAGCCAGCCCACGCTGGCGCTGGGCAAGCCCATGATGGAGCGCGGCCTGAAGAAGGCGGTGTGGATCACCTGGAAGTACGCCGCCGGCGAGGACGCGGGCGAAGGCTTCAAGGAAAGCTACACCAAGGCCGGCGGCACGGTGGTCAAGGAGCTGGCCGTGCCCTTCCCCAGCGTGGAGTTCCAGGCCCTGCTGACCGAGATCGCCGCACTCAAGCCCGACGCCGTGGCCTGCTTCTTCGCCGGCGGCGGCGCGGCCAAGTTCATGAAGGACTACGCCGCCGCGGGTCTGCACGACAAGATTCCGCTGTGGGGCTCGGGCTTTTTGACCGAAGGCACGCTGGAGGCCGCCGGGCCCGCCGCCGAGGGCGTAATGACCACCCTGCACTACGCCGACTCGCTGGACACGCCGCGCAACAAGCAGTTTCGCACCGCCTACGCGCAGCAGTTCAAGATGCAGCCCGACGTCTACGCCGTGCAGGGCTACGACTCGGGCCAGCTGCTGGTGGCGGGTGCCGCCGCCGTCAAGGGCGACCTGGCCAACAAGGCCGCGCTGTACAAGGCCATTGAAGCCACCGTGGTCGACAGCCCGCGCGGCAAGTGGACCATGAGCAAGGCGCACAACCCGATCCAGGACATCTACCTGCGCAAGGTCGAGAAGGGCGACAACGTGGTGGTCGGCGTGGCCGCCAAGGCCCTGGCCGACTCGGGCGCGGGCTGCAGGCTGACCTGAGCGAGCGCGCCCAGCGCCATGCCGTGGACGGCGGAGCAATCCGCCGTTTTTTCTGCTCCGACCAAACCGCCCCGCCTCGATGGACTTCGCCAACTTCCTGATCCAGTTGCTCAACAGCGTGCAGTACGGACTGCTGCTGTTCATGCTGGCCGCGGGCCTGACGCTGATCTTCGGCATCATGGGCGTGGTCAACCTGGCGCACGGCAGCTTCTACATGCTGGGGGCCTACCTGGCCTATTCGCTGTCGGCGCAGCTGGGCAGCTTCACCGCCGCCATCGTGGTGGGCACGCTGCTGTCGGTGGTGTTCGGCCTGGTGCTGGAGCGCCTGCTGTTTCGCCACTTCTACCAGCGCGACCACCTCGACCAGGTGCTGCTGACCTTCGGCCTGATCTACATCTTTGAAGAATCGCGCTCGCTGCTGTGGGGCGACGACGTGCACGGCGTGCCGGTGCCGCCGCTCTTGACCGGCTCGCTGCCGCTCACCGACACCCTGTCCTACCCGGTGTACCGCCTGTTCATGATGGCGATCTGCGTGGCGCTGGCCGTCGGCCTGTACCTGCTGATCGGCAAGACCCGGCTGGGCATGAAGATTCGCGCCGGCGCCTTCAACCGCGACATGACCGAGTCGCTGGGCATCAACATCAAGCTGATCCACGCCCTGGTGTTCGCCATCGGCGTGGCGCTGGCCACGGTGGCCGGCATGATCGCGGCGCCCGTCTCCAGCGTCTATCCCAACATGGGCTCGTCGGTGCTGATCATGTGCTTTGTCGTCGTCGTGATCGGCGGCATCGGCTCGGTGCGCGGCGCACTGGTCGCGGCGCTGCTGGTGGGCCTGGTGGACACCTTCGGCAAGGTGCTGCTGCCGCAGATCGCCAGCATGGGCGTGTACATGCTGATGGCGGCCGTGCTGCTGTGGAAACCCGAGGGACTGTTCAAGTCATGACCGCCCACGCAAGCCCCCTCGAGGCCCTGCCCACCGGCCTGAAGATTGCCCTGGCCGTGGGCCTGGCGGCGCTGGCGCTGTTTCCCCTGGTGGGCAGCGACTTCTACCAGCAGATGGTCGTGCGCATGATGATCCTGGCCATCTTCGCCATGAGCCTGGACCTGCTGCAGGGCGTCACCGGCCTGGTGTCGCTGGGCCACGCGGCCTACTTCGGCATCGCCGGCTACGCGCTGGCCTTCTTCACCCCGCAGGGCGGGCCCGTCAGCCTGTGGTGGACGCTGCCGGCCGCCATGGGCCTGGCCGGCGCGGCGGCTCTGGTGATCGGCTTTTTCGTCGTGCGCACGCGCGGCATCTACTTCATCATGGTCACGCTGGCCTTCGCGCAGATGGTGTTCTACCTGGTGTTCGACAACAAGGCGCTGGGCGGCTCGGACGGCATCTACATCTACTTTCGGCCCGACGCCGGCGTGTTCGACCTGGAGAACAAGCGCGTCTTCTACTACTTCACCCTGGCCTGCATGCTGGGAGTGTTCACCTTTTTGCGCCGCCTGCTGTGGAGCCCCTTCGGCCGCGTGCTGGCGGGCATCCGCGTCAACGAGCACCGCATGCGCGCGGTGGGCTACGGCAGCTTCGGCTACAAGCTGGCGGCCTTCACCCTGGCCGGCGCGCTGGCCGGGCTGGCGGGCTATCTGTGGGGCGCGCAAAGCGGTTTCGTCAATCCGGAGCTGATGGGCTTTCACCAGAGCGCCCACGTCATCATGATGGTGATCCTGGGCGGAATGGGCAACTTCGCCGGCGCCATCGTTGGCGCCTTCGCCTTTGAGATCATGCTCGACGTGTTCAAGGACCTGCCGGCCATCGGCGGCTTCGACACCGGCAAGCACTGGCAGCTGTGGATGGGCCTGTTCATCGTGGCGGTGATCTGCTTTGCGCCGCGCGGCATCCTGGGCCTGCTGCAGCGCCTGACCCAGCGCGGAGGTGCGCGATGAGCCCCGCCACCCCGGACGGCGCCTGGCTCAGCGCCCACCGGCTGACCAAGAAGTTCGGCGGCCTGGCGGCCGTCAATGACGTGTCGCTCGAGCTGTGGCCCGGCCGCATCCACGTCGTCATCGGCCCCAACGGCGCCGGCAAGTCCACGCTGACCAACCTGCTGTCGGGCGACCTGCCGCCCAGCGCCGGCACCATCACCCTGGCCGGGCACGACGTCACGCGCGCCGCGCCCGAGCAGATCTCGCGCCACGGCCTGGGCCGCAGCTACCAGAAGACCAACATCTTCCCCAGCTTCACGGTGTGGGAGAACGTGCGCCTGGCCGCGCAGTCGCGCGCCGCCCAGCAGCCCTGGAACCCGCTGCGCTGGCTGGGCCGCGCGCAGGCCGACGCCGCCGTCAACGCCCGTGCCGAGGCCGCGCTGGAGCTGGCCGGCCTGACCGAGCGGCGCCACGCCACCGCCGGCGCCGCCAGCCACGGCGAGCAGCGCCAATTGGAGGTGGCCATGACCCTGGCCACCGAGCCGCGCGTGCTGCTGCTGGACGAGCCGCTGGCCGGCATGGGCACGGCCGAGGCCGAGCGCATGGTCGAGCTGCTGCTGCGCATCAAGCCGCACCACGCCATGATGGTGGTGGAGCACGACATCGACGCCATTTTCACCCTGGCCGACCACCTGACGGTGATGGTCAACGGCACGGTGATCGCCAGCGGCGAGCCCGCCGCCATCCGCGCCGACCGCGGCGTGCAGGCCGCGTATTTGGGCGAGGACCATTGACATGGCCACCCAAGCCAACGCCAACCTGCCCGACGACCCCAACGACCCGCTGGCACCACGCCCGCGCGCCGACGATGTGCCGGTGCAGGCGGCCGACAACGCCGAGCTGCTGATCCACGCCATCGGCCTGCACAGCTACTACGGCGCCAGCCACATCCTGCGCGGCATCGACTTCTCGGTGCGCCGCGGCGAGACCATCGGCCTGATGGGCCGCAACGGCATGGGCAAGAGCACGCTGCTCAAATCCATCATGGGCCTGGTCAAGCCGCGCGCCGGCGGCGTGCTGGTGATGGGCCGGCCCATGACCGGGCGCGCGCCCTACGAGGTGGCCCAGCTCGGCGTGGCCTACGTGCCTGAGGGCCGCGGCATCTTCGGCAACCTCTCGGTCACCGAAAACCTGAAGATGGCCGCCCGGCCCGGCACGCACGGCCAGCGCGACTGGACGTACGAGCGCGTGCTGCAGACCTTTCCGCGCCTGGCCGAACGCCTGCAGCACGGCGGCCAGCAGCTGTCGGGCGGCGAGCAGCAGATGCTGACCATCGGCCGCGCGCTGATGACCAACCCCGACGTGCTGATCCTGGACGAGGCCACCGAGGGCCTGGCGCCGCTCGTCGCGCGCGAGATCTGGCGCATCTGCGCGCTGATCCGCGAAAGCGGCATCTCCAGCATCATCGTCGACAAGAACTGGCGCCACGTCACCGAAATCGCCGACCGCAACGTCATCCTGGTCAAGGGCGCGGTGGCGCTGGAGGCGACGTCCGAAGCCATCCGCGCCCAGCCCGCGCTGCTGACCCAGCACCTGGGCGTTTGAGGGCCGCAGCCCAGATACTTCTGTTCTGATAGCTGCTTGCGCTTGATGGACGGGCGCTGCAGGCCAATTTTGCTTGAAATTGCGGTATAAAGCCGGCGACCACTCCACACCCGTCCCATGCCTGCCCCCACTGCCTTTCGACCCCTGCGCGGCACGCGCATCGTCAGCCTGGCGCTCAACCTGCCCGGCCCCGCCGCGCTGATGCGCCTGCGCGCGCTGGGCGCGCGCTGCCTCAAGGTCGAGCCGCCCGGCCCGGCGCCCACCGTCAGCGGCGACCCCATGGGCCAGTACAACCCCGGCGCCTACGGCCAGATGCACGAGGGCATCCGTGCCCTCACCCTCGACCTCAAGAGCGAACGCGGCCGCGCGCGCCTGGCGCGCGAGCTGGCCGCCAGCGACGTGCTGCTGACCTCGTTTCGCCCCTCGGCGCTGGCCAAGCTGGGCCTGTCCTGGGCCGCCCTGCGCCGCGCGCACCCGCAGCTGTCGCTGATCGAGATCGTCGGTGCGCCGGCCGAGCGCGCCGAGGAGCCGGGGCACGACCTCACCTACCTGGCCGAGGCGGGCCTGGTCACCGGCACCGCCCTGCCCCCCACCCTGCTGGCCGACATGACCGGCGCGCTGCTGGCCGTCGAGGCCACGCTGGCCGCCCTGCTGCAGGCGCGCGCCCAAGGCCGCGGCGTGCACCGCGAAGTCACTTTGCTGGGCGCCGCCCAGTGGCTGGCCCTGCCGCGCAGCTGGGGCCTGACCCTGCCCAGCGGCGCCGTCGGCGGCGCGCACGCCGGCTACAAAATCTATCCCTGCAAGGACGGCCGCGTGGCCTTTGCCGCGCTGGAGCCGCACTTTGCCGCCGCCCTGTTCAAGGCCGCCGGCCTGCCGGCGCCCGACCTGCGCGCACCCTTCGCGCCCGCCGCGCACGCCGCCATCGCGGCCTGGGCCGCCAGCAAGACGCGCAAGCAACTGGATGCGCTGGCCGCGGCGCACGACATCCCGCTGGTCACGCTGGCACGGTAGTCGAGGCCACGGGACGCCAAGGGTCCGATTGCTCCCGATTCAATAGCTTCCAGCGCTTGCCAGACAAGCGCTACAGCCAATTTTCATGTTCAACGAGAGATCATGACCGAAGTGACCTCGCCATTGGCGCGCCGGATATAGACCTCCTGCCCCACCATCCGGATGTCGTTGCAGGTCGACTGGAAGGTCTTGAACTCGAAGCAGACCTTGCCGTTTTCGTCCGCCCGCCAGGTGCCCGTGTCGGCGCGGCCGCGGGTGAGAATCTTCAGCTGATTCGAGTCGGCCGCATAGTCGACCCGAATGGTGCCCGCGGTGGAACTCTCCGTGGTGGTTGTCTTGCCGCGAAACAACGTCGTCAGCTCCGCCACCGACGGTACCCTGGCGCCAGGCGGAAAATCCCGGGCCGGCGGCGGCCCGGATGCGCAGCCGGCCAGCACGGCTGCGCTGGCCAGCAGGGTCGAAACAATGACTTTCATGAAATCTCCTTCCTTCAGGTTGCGAGAAATCGCCAGAGGCGGGCTGCCGTGGCGCGGACCCTTCGGGCCTGCCCTCCGGATGGCAAGGCCGCAGGCGTCGCCAGATCGGCTTGCCGGCGCACAAGCACGGCACCCGGCTGTGCGCACCCCTCGACCGCGGCTCGACACGCAGCACGCCTGTGAATCAGGCGCGCATGCCTCGGCGCAGTGCCACCATGCCGGCCATCAGCAGGCCCAGCACCATCAGCGTCCACTGACCCAGGGTTGGCACCGGCGCCACCGCCACGTCACACGCACGCCACCAGGGCGTGCTGCCCGTGGCGGCATCCCAGGCGGGGCTGTCGGGGTAGGGCTTGCTCAGGTTGTTGAAGCACAGGTTGGAATCATTCGCAGCCAGCGTCTGGGGCGGCGCGGGTGGATTGCCGGTGAGCTGGTTGTTGCCCACCATGAAAGCCGTCAGCTGCAGCCCCGTCAAGTCGGGGATCGTGCCGGTAAGCCGGTTGTTGTTGACGCGGAAGCGCCGCAATGCATCCAGCCCCTCACCGGTGAGCGTCGGAATGGTGCCGGTGAGCTGGTTGTAGCCCGCTGAAAAAGCCTCCAGGTCGCCAAGCCCGCCCAGCGGAGGAATCGAGCCGCCCAGCTGGTTGTTGTGGACGATGAAATAGCGCAGCGAAGCAAGGCCACTGAGCGCAGGAATCGGTCCCGACAGCCGGTTGTGGTTGGCCCGGAAATCGACCAGATCGGTGCTCACGTTGAGATTGCCGGGAAGCTGGCCGGTCAGCTGGTTGTTCTCGATGCGGAACTCGACCAGCGCGGGCAGGCCGGAACCGAACATGTTCGCCGGCAGCGGGCCAGACAGGGCATTGTTTTGCGCCCAGAAAATCTGCAGATTGCTCAATCCTGCCAGCGAAGGCAGCGACCCGATCAGGCCGTTGTGGTTGACGCGGAACTGCGCCAGATTCGTGAGTGCAGAGAGGGACGGAATCGTGCCCGTCAGGCCCGGGCCGTTGCCTGCGACGGAAAAGCGCTCCAGCTTGGTCAGGCTGGCCAGATCGGGCGGCAGGCTGGTGACATTGCTGCTGCCGTCGCCATTGGTGCTGTAGGCAAAGAAGCGGCGCAGCTCGGTCAGGTTGGCGAGCGCTGGCAGCGGCCCGGTCAGATTGTTGTCGGCGAGGTTGATGCTAACGACATGGTCGGCGCTGCCGATCACGCCGCAAAAGACGCCGGTCCATGGACTTGCCGTGGCGTTGGGGTTACCCGGAATAACGGCTCCGGGGCACACGGTGGGGCCGTTCCAACCGGTGTTGTCGGTCCAGTTGTCGCCATCCGTGCTGATGTAAAGCGCTTCAAGAACGGCGCGCTCGGAAGCGGGAATCTCCGCGCGCGCAGGTGTAAGACTGACGCTCAGCAGCAGCGCGGCAATGGCCTGCCATTTGGAAAATCTCGACATGAATGATCCCTCAGGTTGATGAAATCGAAGCTTGAACCCTCAAGCTGTATGCATCAACATGCTATGAAAGCTGCAGGGACCGCGCATCACCCAAATGGGTGACATGCCGGTGCTTTCGCCTTTCCAGCAACGCCAGCAAGGGCGGATTCACGGACTCTGTCGAGGCGCGTCGTCCCCCAGCACCAACCCCATGCGGTTGGCCGCCACGATCGCCTGCGTGCGCGTGGTGACGGCGAGCGCGCGCAGCACGGCGCTGACGTGAGTCTTGGCGGTGTTGTGGGTCAACCCCAGTTCGCTGGCAATCAGCTTCATCGGCTTGCCTTCCAGGATCAGCCGCAGCACCTGCGTCTGGCGCGCGGTGAGACCCAGATCGGCCGGGGTGGTGGCGCGCGGCGACGGTCCGGGCAGCATGAAGTCGGACAGACTGAGCGACGGCACGTAGATGCCGCGCGCCAGCACGGTGCGCAGCGCCTCGAACATCACGCTGGACGACGCCGACTTGGGGATGAAGCCCATGGCGCCCAGCTGGATCGAGCGCAGCACCGTGACCTGGTCTTCCTGCGAGGACAGCATGACCAGCGGCACACCGGGGTACCGCTCACGCAGCATTTCCAGCGCCTGCAGGCCGTGCATGCCGGGCAGGATGAAGTCGAGCAGGATCAGCTCGATGCCCGCATCACCGTCCAGCGCGGCCAGCGCCTCGTCCAGGTTCGACGCGTGCAACACCTGCACCGCCGCGTCCAGCTCCTTCAGCAGCAGCGCCACGCCGTCGCGAAACAGCGCGTGGTCATCGACCAGCAGGATCTTCATGGACGGACTCTGCACGGTTTGGCGCCGCCTCGCTTCCCCCAAATGGGTGAGCCTCCAGCGCTGCCTCGATGGCCGCCAGCAGGCGGTCGGCACCCACCGGCTTGTGCATCAGCGGCAAGCCCGCGTCGGCCACCCGCCGCAGATCGGCGGCAGCGATGTCGCCGGTAATGATGATCGCCGGTACCGGCTGGCCGATGTGCGCCCGAATCTGCTGCACGGCGGCCAGGCCGTCCTGACGCTGGCGCAGTCGGTAGTCGCACAGGATCAGGTCGGGGTCGCGCAGGTGCTCCTGCAGCCGTTCCAGACATTCAGCGGCTGAGGCGGCGGTGAGCGCATGCGCGCCCCAGCTGCGGCACAACGCGTGCATGGCGCGGCGCGTGTCGGCCTCGTCGTCGATCACCACGATGAAGGTGCCGGCCATGCGCACGCCACGCATCCGCGCCTCGGGCGGCGGCAGCGCCACCGGGGGCGCATCGGCCGCCGGCAGCAGGATTGAAAAGCAGGTGCCGCGACCCGGCGTCGAACGCACCGCAAACGGATGGCCCAGCAGGTCGAGCGTGCGCTTGACGATGGCCAGGCCCAGCCCAAGCCCCTTGCTGCGGTCGCGTTCGGGGTTGTCGATCTGATAGAACTCGTCGAAGACGTGCGGCAACTGCGCCGACGCAATGCCGATGCCGGTGTCCCACACCTGCAACTCGACACCGCCAGGGCGCCGACGGCATCCGACCAGAACCTTGCCGTGCTCGGTGTAGCGGATCGCGTTGGATACCAGGTTGCCCAATACCCGCTCCAGCAGCACGACGTCGGTGTGCACAGCGCAGCGGGCGGGCACCACGGCCAGCCGCAGCCCCTTGCGCGCGGCCTCCGGCCCGTGGCTGGCCTCCACCCGGTGCAGCAGTTCGGCCAGGTCGTGGTCGCCCCGCACGGGTCGGGACATGCCCGCGTCCAGCCGCGAAATGTCGAGCAGGCCGACGAACAGCGCCTCCATCGCCGCGACCGAGGCCTGAATGTGGTTCACCAGCTGTCTCACCTCGGGCGTGACCACCTGCCGGCGCAGCACCCCCACCAACAGGCTGATGGTGTGCAGCGGTTGACGCAGGTCGTGGCTGGCCGATGCCAGAAAGCGCGTCTTGGCCTGGCTGGCCTGCTCGGCTTCCTCGCGCTTGGCATGCAGCTGTGCGTTGGCCCCGGCCAGCTCCTGGGTGCGCTCGGCCACGCGGGTTTCCAGCAGCCGGTACGAATCGCCCAGGCGCTCGGCCATCTGGTTGAAGCGGTCGGCAAGCTGGCCCAGCTCGTCGCTGCGCGTCAATTCGATGCGATGGTCCAGCTGGCCTTCGCCGATGCGGTCTGCGCCTTCGGCGAGTTGCTGGATCGGCCGTACCACGCGGCGCGCCAGCACGATGCCGACGGCCGATCCGGCCAGCACGGCCAGCGCCAGGATCAGCAGCGCCGTGCCGAGCGCACGACGCACGGGAGCGTAGGCCTCCGTGCGTGGCTGCTCCGTGATCAAGCGCCAGTCGGGCACGCTCAGCGCCGCGGCGCGAGCCACCATGGCACGGCCCTCGGGCGTGTCGAATTCGATCAGCGTGCCATGATCGAACGTGCCGGCGGTGATCGCCGTGCGTACCGGCGGGCGGGAAGACCAATCGGGACGTGCCAGCACCTGGAGGAAATCGGGGTGTGCCAGCAGGCGCCCATCGCCATCGACGACGTAGGCATGGCCCTCTCGGCCAAAACGGGCCTCGCCGATGATGTCGCGCAGTTGCGTCAGATCGACCTGCGCCACCAGCACGCCGCTCTCCGCATGCTGGCCGCGCCGCGCCATCAGCACGCGTGGTTGATTGGCAACGTAGGTGACCGGGCCAAACCAAGGTGCGTCGGCGAGGGCGTGCAGGAATTCGGGCGACTGGCTGCGATCCTCACCCACGCCCATGCGGTCGGGCGCCATGCGCGAGATGCGCACGCGCTCCTGGCCCTGCCGGTCGATCCAGTACAACGTCTGGATCGCCCGCGACTGCCTCATCAGCCGATACAACTCGACCTGGATGTCGGCGTCCGTGTCCCCCAGGTGGCGCGAGTCCTGCAGCGCCAGGGTGGCGCGCAGCAAGGCACCGGTCTGGCCCAGAAAGCGATCGATCCGGGCCGAGGCTCTGGCGGCTTCGAGCGCCTGCCGCGCCTCCACGGCAACGCGCGTCTCACGCTGGATCAGCCAGAGCTGCGCCAGGCCGCTGGCCACGAGCACCAGTGTGACCAGCGCAGCCATCGACAGGGCATAGCCCTGCCACAAACGCTGGCCAGGCAGGCGCATCAGCGGGAAGGCGGCTGGGCGGCAGCCTTGGCGTCACCCGGGGCTTCCGCCGTTGGTGGCAGCGTTCGCTCGCCCGGCCGGATCAAGCGGTCGGCGCGGGCGATCAGCGCGGGCGGCAGCGTCACGCCGATGCGCTCGGCGGTATCGAGGTTGACGACGAGTGCCGCCTCGTACAGTTCCTCGACCGGTAGTTCGGTCAGCGGGCGGCCGCGCAGCACCTGGTCCACGTAGTACGCCCCGCGTCCACACATGTTGACACGTCCGATGGACCCATAGCTGAGCAGGCCGCCATGGCGGGTGGCAAACCAGGAGGTGTGGGCGATTGCAGGCAGCCGCACCCGCAGCGCCTGGCGCGCGTGCTCGCCGAGCAGCACCGATGAATCCGGCCAGATCAGCACGGCATCGACCTTGTGTCGCGCCAATTCATCCCAGGCAGCTGCGACGCCGGCATCGCCTGAGAAGCGCACGCGCACTCCTTCGACGCCGGCCTGCCTAAGCATGTCTGCGAAAGGACCGAGATCCTTGTGTCGCTCGTGTCCGGTGTGGGTGCCGTTTGAGAGCATGCCGATGCGTCGCGCCTGCGGGAACGCCTGCAGCAGCACCTCCATCGGCTTGAGAAAATACTGGCCCTGCAGGCCCAGCGTGACGCCCGTGACATTGGCCAGCGGGCGCAACCGTGCATCGAGGACCTGCTGCAAATTGGTCGAGCCCATCACGACGATCGGCACCTCCTGCGTGGCCTTCATCAGAGCTTCGGTCGTCATGTTCTCGGTCGACAGCAGAACGGCCGGCCGCCGCGCCACCAACTCCTGCGCCAGGTTGGCATAGCGGGCCGGGTCGTTGGATCCGTCGCTCCATTCGAGTCGCAGTTGCTGGTCGAAGGACCAGCCGGCTTGCTCCAGGCCTGCACGCACCTGCTTCACGCAGAGCCGATTCGATTCGCTCGGGCCGGGGCTGAGGAAGGCGATGACGCGGGGTGCAGCGGCTGTCGTGGCCACGCTCGACGCGGCGGTCTGCGCCCGCATCGGCTGCCAGGCCGCCAGCCAGCCGATGAATGCCAGCGTGACAAGGACGCCGGGCCGGCGCAGACGCTGATTGGGCGACATGGGGCTCCCTCCTTGGCTTGATCCCCGCGGGCAACGCGCGGTTCGGCTCATTATTGCCGCCCGCTGGCGGAACGGCAATCCAGGCCACTCGGGCCTGCTCAGGGGCGGCGCCGCTAAGATCGTCCGGGACGGCTTTGACGGAGGTTTTCATGGCGCTGCACCCCCACCAAAAAGAAGAGCTGGCCGAACTGGCCGTGGCCGCCATGCGCGAGCGCGGCCTGCAGCCCGAGTTTTCGGGCGCCGCGCTGCAACAGCTGGCGTCGATCGACGCGCCCGGCCCGGCCGACGGCCCCGACACGATCGACCTGACCGGCCTGCCCTGGTGCTCGATCGACAACGACGATTCGCGCGACCTGGACCAGCTCACCGTCAGCGAGACGCTGGCCGACGGCAGCGTGAAGATTCGGGTGGCCATTGCCGACGTCGACGGCCTGGTCGAAAAGGACACCCCCATCGACCGCCACGCGCAGATCAACACCACCAGCGTCTACACCTCGGCGCGCATCTTTCCGATGCTGCCCGAGAAGCTCTCGACCGACCTGACCTCGCTCAACCCCGCCGTCGACCGCGGCGCCACCGTGACCGA
>OFJB01000260.1_pt1 | contig 28074 bp, 25 predicted proteins | sample 1775081 | NCBI WGS metagenome assembly OFJB01 (sample SAMN08195771, study PRJEB24354) | sludge metagenome | isolation source: initial sludge from phenol fed wastewater aerobic bioreactor | place: India: Nagpur | collected 2016-06-05
AAGCCCCATTCTCCACCGCCCGGCGCGGAGATGCCCTCCTTGTTCAGCTCGAAGGCAATTCGCTTCGCCGACCATTTTCTGAGAAAAATCGGGATTGTAAAAAAGAGGAAGTTCAACATTCTCCAGAGCAGTTGTTTTTGGGAGCAGATTGTAGGATTGAAACACAAATCCAATATTTCTGTTTCTCAGATCGGCCCTTTCGTTCTTACTCATCTGCCTTACAGGTACTCCGTTTAGCAGATACTCTCCGGATGTGGGAGTATCCAGACAGCCGAGAAGATTCAGTAGTGTAGATTTCCCAGATCCGCTTGTTCCCATAATCGCCACAAATTCACCTTTACTTATTGTAAATGATATGCCTCTGAGAGCGTGCACTCTCTCCTCCCCAACAATGAACTCTCTGGCGAGATTATCTGCCTTGATTATATACTCTTCCATATCTATCTCTTTTTGTTTTGCTGACCAGGACGAGCTGGCATAAAAGGATTACTCTGTGCAGATGAATTTTGTGTATCGGCCTCAACATCAGCCGAACTTCTTATTCCTGTTACAACACGATCACCCTCTTTCAATCCCTCTATAATTTCGGTATGAATACCATCGCTGGAGCCGGTTTTTACAAAAGCTTCTCTTATTTTGTTCCCACTCTCGGATATCCATACACTTTTCGATGACGACAACCCTCCGCCATTGCTGCCTGAATTTGAGGCCTGATCGCTCAGTGGTTTGAATTTAAGAGCCTTGGATGGGATTACAATAATATCGTTCTTCTCCTCTGTTGTTATTGTGATATTTGCTGTCAGACCCGGCTTAAGTTTGAGATCGGGATTGGGGGCTGCGACAACAACCTCATATGTGACAACATTGGATGTGGTTGTAGGCTCGAGTCTGACCTGTGTGACCTCTCCGCTGAAATTCTCTCCGGGATAAGCATCTACTGTAAAACGAACCTTCTGGCCATCTTTTACAACCCCTATATCGGCCTCGTCAATATCTGCAATAACCTGCATATTTCTGAGGTCATTTGCAATGAGAAACAGGGTAGGAGTATTGAAGCTTGCAGCAACTGTCTGTCCCTCATCTACTGCGCGATTTAGAACAACTCCGTCGATTGGGGAGTAAATTGTGGCATATCTTAAATTCTGCCTTACTCTCAAGATGTCGGACTGGCTCTTTTCATAGGCACTCTTTGCTTTGTCCAGGGAGTATTTTGCCGACTCGTATTCCGAATCGCTGATAAGTTTTTTATCATACAGATTCTTGATTCTGTTATGATTTTTTACCTGATACTCATATTCTGTTTTTGATGATTGCAGGGTGGCTTCACTCGATTTAAGATCGGCCTCCAGTGTGGTTCTGTCCAGCTCTGCAAGCATATCCCCCTTTTTTACCTGGGAGTTAAAATCTACATATATTTTTGATATGATACCGGATACCTGCGTACCCACCTCTACCTGAATAATCGGTTCTATCGTCCCTGTTGCTGTTATTGAATTGACAACACTCCCCTTTTTTACCTCTGCGACCTGATATCTTAAGCTCTTCTCTTTGCCCGACGTGCATTGTGCGAGAGTTGTTATAACAAATGCTGCGCAAAGCGGAATAATTATTAATGATCTATTTTTCATATTATTGTGTGTATTAAAGTTCGATTGGTTCGTTCATGTAGAATTTCAATAGTTTAAGAGATAGAAGTGATTCAAATTTAGATTCAAGTACCTCCTGTTGAGCAGATAGATAATTTTTCCTTTCGGTCATCAGCTCTACTGTATTTTTTAATCCTTCATTGAATTGTTCACTGATGAGAGCGTAACTTTTATTGTAATATTTTAATTTCTCTTTTGCAGAGATATATCTTTTAGAAGAAGAGGTTGCATTCTGATGAAGTGTTTCAACGGTACTCAAGAGCTCCTTTTCGGTATTCTGACTGCTTAAAATGGAAATCTGAGTCTCTATCTGAGCCTTGTTAATTGATGTTCTTACGCTTCTTTTATTATAGATTGGAATAGATATTGACAATCCGATGTTCTGAGACAATCTGTTATTGAGTTGCTCGGCAAATGAGTATCCGGAGCTATTGGCATTACCTGTTCCAACAGAGGCATTCGCCGAAATAGAGGGGAGTGCTCCGGACTTGGCTATCTGCTCTCCCAATTTTGAACTCTCTATACTAAGCTTGCTCTTCTCAATCTGAGGCATTACGGTGAGAGCAATCTGGCATGCAGTATTCAGATCGGGTATTGGGGCTAAAACCATATTCTCTTCAATGGATGGGATCTCTATTTCGAAATTATCATTTATTCCAAGTTCAAGAATCTGTTTTAGAGTTAATTTTGCCTTTGCCAGTGTATTTTGAGCAACTGTTAGCTGATACTCGTCGTTACTTAGTTGCGATTCGAACTGGGCAAGCTCAACCGGTGATATTGACCCCTCCTTGAAGAACTCCCTTGCTCTTTCAAGTTGTGCCATCGATACTTTGATTGTCTCACTATTGATTTTTACGGACTCATATGCATATACAATCTGTAGATATGCCTGTGTAACCGATATTGTAATATTATTTTGAGTCTCTCTGGAGGAGAGCTGATCCGATTTGTGAGCAATCTCTTTTTGTTTTATATTGTTAGTTATTGCTCCGCCATTATAAATTGTAATACCACTATTTAGGGAGTAGCTGCCGGAGTAGCTCCCTTTATTGTTAAAATTGCCACTTCCATCATCCACTTTTTGATTTACGAGGCTTTGAGAGCTTGAAAATGTGAGATTTGGAAATATTGATGAGTGTGCTTGTTTAAGCTCCTCTTCGGAGATTTTAACCGAATATTGTGTGGTTTTTACATCGATATTGTTCTCTAATGCATATTTTATACACCTGGTTAGGCTCCATTTGGGGCTCTCATTGCCAATTTGGGCCGCTATAAAATTGCTTTCAAATAATAACAAAGTTAGAAATGTTAAGAATTGTAACTTTTTCATATAAATATTTTTTTTGCCGCATCAAACATATTAATGAGTTGAAAAATAATGAAATGAAATAGATGAATTGTGAGTTTTTCTCGACGAAATGACCAATTTTATCGACAAAAAAATTGTAATTATTGTTTGTTGTATTAAAAAATAATATACATTTGCCACCATAAGAAACGATATCTGACGTCAGATGATTGCAACCAGGGATATAATAAGAACGCACCTGCATATTAATAATATGCTGATTCCGGTCCTGTCCCTGCTGAATATTAACAATTCAGTCATTATAGTCATGTACCAGACATAGGATCCCGTTTAAGTCATAATAGTAAAATGTAATGCTTGCTCGAACAGGGATCCTGAACAGAGCAAGCTTTTTTATTTTTAATTAAGTTACAATATGAAACCACTCAGAAGCAGACAAACTACAGCCGGGCGAAAAATGGCAGGAGCAAGGAGTCTCTGGAGAGCAAACGGAATGAGAGATGAGCAGTTTGGAATGCCTATTATTGCTGTTGTAAATTCTTTTACACAATTTGTTCCAGGTCATACCCACCTTCATAATATCGGGCAGGAGATAAAAAAGATAATTGAAGCCGAAGGGTGTTTTGCAGCAGAGTTTAATACTATAGCCATAGATGACGGAATTGCAATGGGGCACGATGGGATGCTCTATTCTCTCCCTTCGCGCGAGATAATCGCCGATAGTATTGAGTATATGTGCAATGCTCATAAAGTGGATGGGATGATCTGTATCTCAAATTGTGATAAAATAACTCCAGGTATGTTAATGGCCGCGATGAGATTAAATATTCCGGCGCTCTTTGTCTCCGGAGGTCCAATGGAAGCTGGTAATATTGATGGGAAGGATTATGATCTGATAGATGTTATGGTTAAAGGAGCCGATAACAGTGTCCCCGAATATGAACTTCAAAAAATTGAGAGAGGTGCTTGTCCTACCTGCGGAAGTTGTTCCGGTATGTTTACTGCAAATTCAATGAATTCATTAGCAGAGGCTTTAGGGCTTGCGCTCCCCGGGAACGGAACTCTTCTTGCAACACATACTCTCAGGAAAAAGTTATTTGTAAAGGCGGCAAATCAGATAGTTAAGAATTGTAAGGAGTACTATTTTGAAGGGAGAGATAGTGTTTTGCCACGTTCAATAGCTAAAAGGGAGTCATTTATGAATGCGATGGCTCTCGATATTGCAATGGGCGGTTCTACAAATACAGTATTACATCTGCTGGCAATTGCCCATGAGGCCGAAGTAGAATTCTCCATGAAGGATATTGACAATTTATCCAGAAAAATTCCGGTTTTATGTAAAGTAGCACCAAGTTCCTCATATCATATGCAAGATGTGAACAGGGCCGGAGGTGTTATGAGAATACTCGGTGAATTGAACAGGATCGGGCATATAGATACATCTGTATCAAGGGTTGACTACAATACGCTTGGGGATGCGATACGAGCCAACGATATTATGAATCCTTCAGTTGGATGGGAGGCCCTTAACAGATCATTAGCCGCTCCGGGGCGTATCAGAAATCTATACCTGGGCTCACAAGAGAGATACTATACCGATCCCGACAAAGATTGCGAATCTGGTTGTGTGAGAGATTATGAGCATGCATATTCAAAAGACGGTGGTCTGGCTGTTCTGTTTGGAAATATTGCCGAAAATGGAGCTATTGTAAAGAGTGCCGGTGTAGATGAATCACAACTTTACTTTGAGGGAAGAGCTGTTGTGTTTGAATCTCAGGAGGATGCGTCAGATGGAATACTTGGGGGAAGGGTTAAATCGGGAGATGTAGTTGTCATTCGCTATGAAGGTCCGAAAGGTGGGCCAGGTATGCAGGAGATGTTATATCCTACATCATATCTTAAATCGGTAAAGCTGGACAAATCGTGTGCATTGATTACGGATGGCCGTTTCTCTGGGGGATCATCCGGCCTATCTGTAGGGCATATCTCTCCTGAGGCTGCTTCCGGAGGAGCAATTGCATTGATAAAGGATGGAGACAGGATCGTAATTGATATCCCTTCCCGTAAAATCGAGCTGTTGATTGGGGCGGATGAGCTAAGGACCCGGCGAGAGGAGATGATGAGTGCAGGGAAAGACGCCTGGAGGCCATTAAATAGAGATAGACAAATTTCAAAAGCTTTAAAGTCATATGCTTTAACAGTCTCATCTGCCGATCTTGGCGGAGTGAGAATTATTGAATAACCAAATTAATCTTATATGGAAAAAAGAGAGGTTAAAGGGGCAGAAGCTCTGTTATTATCGCTGCTTGAGGAGGGTGTTGACACTCTTTTCGGATATCCTGGGGGGGCAATTATGCCTCTTTATGATGAGCTTTACAACTTTGAAGGGAGGCTAAATCATATACTCGTAAGACACGAACAGGGTGCTGTTCACGCTGCTGAGGGTTATGCAAGAGCTACGGGTAAAGTGGGAGTTTGTTTTGCAACAGCAGGTCCCGGTGCAACAAATATGGTCACCGGAATTACCGATGCAATGATGGATTCGACTCCGCTGGTCTGTATCACTGCTCAGGTAACTGCAGATATGCTGGGAAAGGATTTCTTTCAGGAGGCAGATACTATAAGCATAACAATTCCTATTACAAAATGGAGCTATCAGATAACAAAAGCTTCCGAGGTGATGTCGGTAATTGCCAAGGCCTTTGCTGTTGCACGTTCGGGCCGTCCCGGTCCTGTGCTTATAAGCTTTACAAAAAATGCACAAACGGAGCTCACTGAATACAGCTACTCTAAACAGAAACGGCATACCTATCACAAAACTCACACAATTGAGGAGGCAATTAGGAGTGCCGCTGAAATGATAAATTCATCGGAGAGGCCGCTTATCGTAGCTGGACAGGGTGTTATTCAGTCAGGCGCCGAATCTCTTTTGGCGAGTGTTGCTGAGAGAGGAAATCTGCCAGTGGCAACTACATTGCTTGGAATTTCATCTATTCCGTCAGACCACCCTCTCTTCGCGGGGAACGTAGGAATGCACGGAAATCTCGCACCCAATCTTATGACGCAGGAGTGTGATCTGCTTATAGGAATAGGTATGAGATTCAGCGACAGGGTAACCGGCGATACCAAACTATATGCCCCAAAGGCAAAGGTTATTCATATCGAACTGGATAAGGCCGAAATAAATAAGAACATAAAGGCAGATCTGCCTATTCATACCGATGCAAAACTTGCTCTCGAGATGTTATCGGAAAGGGTGATATATCGTGATAGAGTCAGTTGGTTTGAATTTGCAGATAGATGCCGTAAAAGAGAGGAGGTAGAGGTTGTAGAAAAGCTGCTCTCCGATACCGATGGAGAGTTGAGTATGGCGCAGGTAATAGATAAGGTTGCGGCGGCCGGCAAGGGTGAGGCAGTCATTGTAACCGATGTGGGCCAGAATCAGATGATGGCAGCCCGTTATTCGAAATTTAAGCACTCAAGAAGTATGATAACATCAGGTGGACTCGGAACAATGGGCTTCGGGTTGCCGGCCGCAATTGGAGCAAAGCTTGGCGTTCCGCACAAAGAGGTGGTGGCTGTTACCGGTGACGGCGGTTTGCAGATGAGTATCCAGGAGTTGGGAACTATTATGCAGTCTGATATCGGAGTTAAAATACTTCTCTTGAACAACTCATATCTTGGAATGGTGAGGCAATGGCAGGAGCTCTTTTTCAAGCACCGTTACTCATTCACAGAGATGGTTAATCCCGATTTTCACAAAATTGCTGAAGCCTATAAAATTCCATCCGCTAAGGTAACTCGCTATGCTGAACTGGATAGTGCAATATCTCTTATGATGAGCCATAAGGGGCCCTATCTGCTCGAAGTGGTAGTAAGAAATGAGGAGAATGTCTTTCCTATGGTTCCTCCTGGAGCCTCTCTCAGTAATTTGATTTTGGACGAAAAACAGTAATAATATGGAGACAAAAGAGTTTATTGTAATCGTATATGCATATAATCAGATTGGTGTGCTAAACCGTATTACCAATGCATATATAAAAGGTAATGTTAACATTGAGAAGTTGAACGTAGCTGAAACATCCGAGCAGGGAATCAGTCTGGCAGTGATATCTGCAGTGACTTCCGAAGAGGCGATCCGAAGGGTGGTGAATCTTTTAAATAACATTATCGATGTAATCGAGGCTCGCTTCTACGAGCCGGAGGATATGCTCTATAAAGAGCTTGGTATATACAGAAATTTAAAAATAACAGTATAAAGAAAATATTATGGCACAGATGAATTTTGGCGGAGTTGTTGAAAATGTAGTAACAAGGGAGGAGTTCCCTCTATCAAAAGCGAAAGAGGTATTAAAAAACGAGGTAATTGCAATTATCGGTTACGGTGTTCAGGGCCCTGGCCAAGCTCTTAATTTAAGAGATAATGGGTTTAACGTTATTATTGGGCAAAGAAGGGATTCAAAAACCTGGGACAAGGCCGTTGCAGATGGCTGGGTTCCGGGAGAGACTCTTTTTGAGATTGAGGAGGCGTGTGAAAAGGGTACTATTATTCAGTATCTTCTATCCGATGCAGGGCAGATTCTTCTATGGGAAAAAATCAAAAAATTCCTCACCAAAGGGAAAGCTCTCTATTTTTCTCACGGATTTGCAATAACTTACAGCGAGAGGACAGGAATAGTTCCGCCGGAAGATGTAGATGTAATTCTTGTTGCTCCCAAAGGCTCCGGAACCTCACTCAGGAGATTGTTTCAGGAGGGTAGAGGTTTGAATTCAAGCTATGCAATATACCGGGACGCAACCGGAAGAGCTTTTGAAAGGGTTGTCGCTCTTGGAGTAGGTATCGGATCGGGTTATCTCTTTGAGACAACATTCAAAAAGGAGGTGTATAGTGATCTTACAGGCGAGAGAGGAACATTAATGGGTGCAATTCAGGGAATATTTGCGGCCCAATATGAAACTCTCAGAGAGAATGGCCACACACCATCGGAAGCATTCAATGAAACGGTTGAGGAACTTACACAGAGTCTTATGCCACTTGTAGCCGAGAATGGAATGGATTGGATGTATGCGAACTGTTCAACTACAGCGCAGAGAGGAGCACTGGATTGGTGGAAAAGATTCAAGGATGCAACAAAACCGGTATTTGAGTCTCTCTATAATGAGGTAAAGCTTGGCAATGAGGCGCAGATATCGATTGACTCTAATAGTAAACCTGATTACAGAATCGGGCTGGACAAAGAGTTAAAGGATATGAAAGAGAGTGAAATGTGGCGTACCGGAGAGGTTGTACGATCGCTAAGGCCTGAACGCTCCAATGTGAAAAAATGAAAATAGGATATAATAATGAGTTTCAATAGCCTGTTCCCGGATCCGAAAAGAGTTGCTAAGGCAGCAGCGATAATCGGTGATGTTGTAAAAGAGACTCCACTGACCAAAAATTTTAATTTGAGTGAAAAGTATAGATGCGAGATCCTCTTGAAAAGGGAGGATCTTCAGGTTGTACGGTCATACAAAATCAGAGGGGCACTAAACAAGATAAAATCACTTCCATCCGATAGTCTTAAAAACGGAGTGGTTTGTGCAAGCGCCGGTAATCATGCCCAGGGTGTTGCACTCTCCTGCAGAACAATGGGAATACAAGGGACTATATTTATGCCTGCTACAACTCCGAAACAAAAAGTTGAACAGGTTAAAATGTTCGGTAACGGATGCACCAATATTATTCTGGAGGGTGATACATTCGATGAGTCCAATATGTTGGCAAACAGATATTGTAAAGAGAATAATATGTGCTTTATACATCCGTTCGATGATTCGGAGATTATTGAGGGCCAGGCTACTGTAGCTCTTGAGATTCTTAATGATATTAGCGACCCAATCGACTTTATTATTCTACCTGTTGGAGGAGGTGGATTAGCCTCCGGTGTAGGTGCAATATTTAAACAGCTCTCACCATCTACAAAGGTAATTGGGGTTGAACCGGAGGGGGCACAAAGTATGCAGGCTGCTTTTAATAGTGGTGGACCTGTTACTCTTGAGTCAATCGATAAATTTGTAGACGGAGCTGCTGTAAAGAGAGTCGGAGATATAACTTATAAAATCTGCAGGGAGGTATTGGATGAAATTATCGCTGTTCCCGAAGGAAGAGTTTGTACAACAATACTTGAACTCTACAATCAGAATGCAATAGTTGCTGAGCCTGCCGGAGCTCTCTCTATTGCGGCGTTGGACTCAATATCTGATATAATAAAAGGGAAGAGGGTGATATGTGTTGTAAGCGGCAGCAACAATGATATTACAAGAACAGAAGAGATCAGAGAGCGCTCTCTTCTTCACGAAGGGGTAAAACACTACTTCATTATCAGATTTCCCCAGCGGGCCGGCGCTCTGCTAAATTTTGTCCAAAACGTACTTGGACCATCCGATGACATAACTCACTTCTCATACCAGAAGAAAAATAACAGGGAAGCCGGCCCTGCACTTATAGGAATCGAGCTTGCCGACAGACGAGATTTTAGAGAGCTCCTTAAACGAATGGAGAAAAATGATATCATATATGAGTATATAAACAATAAACAGGACCTCTTTGGGTTCCTTATCTAAAAATATATCAAGATGGCTTTAGACTGGTCAAAATTATCTTTCAACTACACCAAAACAAACACAATCATCTGCTCACACTTTAAAGATGGTGAATGGAGCTCGCTTGAGAGTTCTACAAGTGATCAAATTACTATTAATGCGCTATCGGGAGCTCTGCATTACGGATTGGAAGCATTCGAGGGTCTGAAGGCTTACAGGGGTGCCGATGGGAAGGTTAGATTATTCCGTCCCGAAGAGAATGCCAGGAGGTTAAGACGCTCAGGAGCATACATAGGATTGGAGGCCCCTTCCGACACTATGTTCATCGAGGCTTGTTGCAGAGTGGTAAAAGAGAATATTGAGTATCTGCCGCCTTACGAATCAGGAGCAACAATGTATATAAGACCATTTATAATTGGAGTGGGAGGGCAGATAGGGGTTCACCTCTCCGGAGAGAGCATGTTCATTGTAGCGGCAATGCCAATAGGATCATATTTCGGAAAAGGATTCGAACCATCCAGAGCAGTTCTAGCCAGTGAGCACGACAGGGCCGCCCCAATGGGAACAGGCTCTTATAAGCTGGGCGGAAATTACGCAGGTACCGTCCTGGCAGGGGAGATTGCAAAGAGACAGGGCTATTCTACAGTGCTTTATCCCGATTCAGCCGAAAGAAGATATGTTGATGAGTTCTCTTCGGCAAATTTTTTCGGAATAAAGGGAGACACATATATAACACCTGAATCACCATCAATATTACCCTCTATTACCAATAAATCTCTGTTGGAGCTGGCACCCACTCTCGGATTAAAAACCGAAAGGAGAGAGCTACTTATAGAAGAGTTATCTGGTTTCGACGAGATGGGAGCAGTTGGAACGGCGGTAGTAATCTCCCCGATCGGAAGGGTCGATGTTAAGCCTGGTTGGGAGAGAGAGGGCGGATGTGAGGCTGAGATTATAAAGTCCTATTTTGCAGGAGAGAGTCTTGCGGCAGGAGCTGTCAGCCTGAAGCTCTATAATGCTCTAACGGGAATCCAGAACGGAACCGAAAAGGATATTTTTAACTGGTGCCTTACCATTTGATTTAAATGCTATTTTTGCAACAGAATTAAAGGTTGCAGTATGAAAGTAGAATCTTTTACAATAGATCATAAAACACTACTTCCCGGAATATATCTGAGAAAGAGAGGAGAGACTTACCACACTTACGATATACGTATGTTTAGACCACTTTCAGACGGAGAGTTGGAGAGTGTCGAAGCAAATGGAGGATTCCCGGATAATGAGAGATTTCTCTCTCCGAAAACTGCACATACTCTGGAGCATCTTCTGGCTTTTCATTTGAGAGATACCCTAAATTTAGATTCATCGCTCATATACATAGGCCCGATGGGTTGTCTTACAGGCTTCTACATCATTACCTCTCCTGAACTTCCAAGGCAGAAACTTGTCGAATCTCTAAAGCTTGTTTTCGGGATGATATGTGAAGCAAAAAATATTCCCGCAGCTACATCTGGTGAGTGCGGGAATTATGCTTTTAATGATCTGGAAGGAGCTAAGTCGGTCTCAAAAAGGTTGCTCGAGACTCTTTTTTAAAACGTTACTCAATAGAAAATCGAATTACAACCTGTTGTTCAAAACGGATCTTTTCGAATTCAAGCTCAGGTGCAGACTCCTCGTTCATAGTGTCCGTAGCGGCACCACGTATGGAAATAGAGCTTTTTGCAAGCATTCTGAATGGATTTAGTGCATTATCATAGTTCTGCACATAGATTGGTTTGCCAAGCTTGAAACCAAGAGAGGATGCCAGAACCTCTGCATTGGATTTAGCCTTTGCTGCAGCTTTCGCAAGAACTTCCGACTTGATCTTTTCAGGATCGGATACAGCTGTTTTGGTTATGGATACCTGAGAGATCTTTAGCTTTTCTGTTGCGTTGAAAACCCCGAAAATCAACTCTGGAGAGTCAACCTTGAGAATAAAACTCTTCCTGTTTAAAATCTTTGCCTGTCTTAAAATTGAGTTTTTTAGAGAAGATGTGATATCCTGTACCTGCATATTCTTCTCTATATCAATTCCTAACTCTTTGAGAGCAGAGTATAGCTCTCTCTCCTTTTTTTCCAGAGTAGCCTTGCTTCCACTCAGTGTCTCATCAATTATAATCTGAATGAAAAATTCATTTGGAGCAACCTCATTGAATGCGGTTGCAGTAACTTCCACATAGGAGTTCTCTTTTGTAGTCTGGGATTTTAGATCTTGTGGGAGAATCGAGACCGAAAGTGAGATTAATGCTGCAAGTAATAATTTCTTCATAATATTTTTTATTTTTATAAAGCACAATGTTTGTGCCATCATTTAACTTAAATTTCCTATTTTTAATGTTATAATACTAATAATTAGAACAGACAAAAATGAAAATTGTTGTATTTACCGGTTCTGGAGTGAGCGCTGAGAGCGGAATAGCTACCTTCAGAGGTAGTGGAGGATTGTGGGCAGAGTACAGAATCGAGGATGTTTGCACCCCTCAGGCTCTGGCAAAAGATAGAGAAAGAGTAATAAAGTTTTATAACATGAGAAGAAGAGAGATTCTCTCTAAAGAGCCAAATATAGCTCATAAGACAATCTCTCTACTCGAAGAATATTTTGATGTAGAGGTTGTTACTCAGAATATTGATGACCTGCACGAAAGAGCAGGCAGCAAAAATGTGACCCATCTGCACGGGGAGATTGTTAAGTTACGAAGCTCAACAGATGAATCGGCAGTAGTCCCAATCGATGGTTGGGAGCAGAATATGAATGAAAGGCATCAGGATGGCTCACTGCTTCGGCCGTTTGTTGTCTTTTTCGGAGAGGCTGTACCAATGCTGGAAAAAGCAATAGATATTGTTTCAAAGGCAGATATTTTTTTAGTTGTAGGAACATCTCTGGAGGTCTATCCTGCCGCTTCTCTCGTAAACTATCTTAAACCAGGAGTTCCAGTTTATGTAGTGGACCCCGAAGCTCCATACTTAAAATTAAAATCCAACCCGGTGAAGTATATAAGGGAAAAGGCTTCGGAGGCTATGCCTGAGCTTATGGAAGAATTAAAAAGATACAGCGATGATATATCCGGAAACAATTGATACATTGGATCTTCAATTTGGTGAAAATCCGGCAGAGTTTGTGATAACCACAATGGAGGAGATAGACTCTGAATTGAATGGAATTGCCGATGATCCTCACAAACATAACTACTATACCATTCTTTGGCCGACTAAGGGGGGAGGAGATCACATAATAGATTTTAAAGAGTATGTGCTAAAGGAGGATAACCTCTTTTTCGTCTCGCCCGGTCAGGTTCATCAGGTAATTACCGATCCCAATCCCGAAGGCTTTGTAATAATGTTCACCCCCTGTTTTCTTGAGAAGAACAGTATCAACGGAGGTTTTATTTCGGATCTTAAGCTTTTCGGGAAGAGTGACGAAACTCCACCTCTGAAGTTGGAGAGAGGAGAGGTGGAAATTTTGAAACCATTGGTAATCTCTATGAAGGATTCCTTTTCCGAATATATATCGGGAAATCGAAAAGGGTTGATGCTTGAAAAGGCCGGTGCCTATCTAAAGTTGTTCCTGATTGAGTGTAGCTCTCTATGCCGTATTGAAGCCGGGGATAATACACAGGAGATTGAGGTTGAAAAGGGGATGATTAGAAGTTTCAAATTACTGCTGGAGGATAATTTTAAAAAATATCATATGGTTTCGGAGTATGCATCTATGTTAAATGTAACTCCAAATTATCTTAACGAGGTTGTGAGCAGAGCCGTTAAGGTCTCGGCAAAGGAGTTGATAACCGAAAGGATTATCCTTGAGGCAAAGAGGATGCTCCTTTTCTCCGATAAAAGCTCCAAGGAGATAGGTTACTCCCTTGGGTTTGATGATCCATCACACTTCAGTACATTCTTTAAGAAGGGTTCAGGAGTGACTATGCAGGAGTTTAAAATGAGCCTGGCTGGAAAACCGTAATTTTTAATATATCTGCCCCGATTTTTAAATTGAACAGAGGAATCTGCTGCCATATCTTTGCATAAATTTTAAAGCAGATTTTTATGGAAAATATAAATAAAGTAATACACAGAGCAGATACACGTGGCCACGCCGCTGAAGGGTGGCTGGAGAGTTTTCACACATTCAGTTTTGCAAACTACTATGATCCGCAGCGGGTAAGATTCGGTACCCTCAGAGTTCTCAACGATGATATTATTGAGGCTGGTATGGGATTCGGGATGCACCCACACGACAACATGGAGATTATAACAATTCCTTTAGAGGGGGATCTCGAACACCGCGATAGCATGGGTAATACATCTGTCATAAAATATGGGGATGTTCAGGTGATGAGCGCAGGTACCGGAGTATTTCACAGTGAATACAACAAAAATGGTGACAGACCGGTCAAGCTATTGCAGATATGGGTTTTCCCAAATAAAAGAGGAGTTACTCCAAGATATGGCCAGCTTTCACTTAATATTGAAGATAGAGTAAATAAATTTCAACAAATTCTCTCTCCGGATGTTAATGATGAGGGTTTATGGATTCATCAGGATGCCTGGTTCAGTATCGGCAGATTCGATAATGAAAAAGAGTTTGGATATAAACTGAAAAGAGAGAATAATGGTATCTACATATTTATCATCGACGGAGAGGTCGAGGTAAATGGTGAAAAGCTCGGCAAAAGAGACGGCATGGGTATTTCAGGAGTAGATGAACTAAACTTTAGAACATTGGCAAAGAGTGAAGTTCTGATTATGGAAGTTCCGATGACAATCTAAATCCAAGTCACCAATTACTAATCACCAGTAACCAATAACCAATTACCAATAACCAATTACCAATAACCAATTACAAATAATCAACAATATGAATATTTTGGAAAACCTTAAATGGCGTTACGCTACAAAAAAATTCGACAAAACCAGAAAGATATCAAGCAGCGATGTTGAGAAGTTGAAGGAGGCTGTTCAACTATCTGTATCATCTTACGGATTACAACTATATAAAGTACTTATTGTAGAAAATCCTGAAATCAGAGAGAAGCTGAGAGCTGCCTCCTATGATCAGGCTCAGTTGACCGATGCTTCGCAAATATTTGTTTTTTGCAACTATACTGAGTATAAAAATGAGAATGTGGATGAGTTCATCAAGTTGACCGCATCGACTCAAGGCATAGATGAAGAGGTTCTTAAAGGATACTCCGATTTTATGAAGGGTACCCTATCCTCTATACCATCCGAAGGATACAAAGTATGGACTGCCAAGCAGACATATATTGCACTCTCAACGCTTATTGCAGCAGCATCTGAACTAAAGATCGATACCTGCCCGATGGAGGGATTCGACTCTCAGGCATATAACAAGATTCTGGGACTCGATGAAAAGGGTCTGAATGCGGCGGTAATTGTTGCAGCCGGATTCCGCTCAGAAGCCGATGAGTATCAGTTTAAAAAGAAGGTGAGAAAACCGCTGGACAAACTGTTTGAAATCATCTAATTAAAGAATAAAATATGAGAAGGGCAGGCTGCGATATGCAGATCTGCTCTTTTTTTTTAGAAAAAACTGTAGGGTATCCGGCAGGATGTTAATCTTAGATACAAAGCGATAATAAAAATCAATACCGATATGAAAACAAAAAATATCTTCTGGTTTATAAGAAAAGTTGCGGTAGCAGCTCTGCTTCTTATGATTGTTGTACCGGCAGGTGCACAGGAATCTGGTTACTTTACAGTCAAAGGTGTTGTAAAGGACAAACGCTCAGGCAAGAGCCTTGAGTATGTAAATATTTCGGTTCCGGGAACCAGTATAGGAACCGTGACAAATTTAAACGGAGAATTTATCCTAAAGATCAAAGATTCATCAAAAGCTAAGTCAGTAACTATTTCTCACGTGGGATACTCAACCTACAGGTTCTCGGTAAAGGGAGAAGATGTCGAGCTTCCGGTTATTTTCCTCTCTCCGAATCCAAATCTGCTTAATGAAATTACAATCTACTCAAACGATCCTCTTGCGATTGTAGAGAGGTCCATTAAACTTATCGAGGATAACTACTCTTCAAGAGACCGTCTGCTAACCGGATTTTACAGAGAAACAATAAAGAAGAGCCGCTCATATATTAATGTATCGGAAGCGGTCGTGGATATATTTAAATCGCCCTACACTCACGGGATATCAAGAGATAATGTGCAGATAGTCAAAGGTCGCAAGCTTATCAGCCCCGATCCTAAAGATACTCTAATGATTAAACTGCTCGGCGGACCGACACTCTCAATTTTTGTAGATATTGTTAAGAATCCGGACCTTATACTCGATATCAACTCTCTCTCTAACTACAGGTTCTCATTGGGAGAGGCTGTAATGATAGATGACAGAAGTCACTATGTGGTGTACTTCGAACCGAATGCTGTTTTGGACTATGCACTTTACTACGGCAAACTATTTATTGACAAGGAGACATTCAATATATCAAGAGCAGAGTTCCGCCTTAGTATGGATGATAAGAATAAGGCGACACAGGCAATATTAAGGAAGAAACCGTTCGGATTGAGATTCAAACCAGAGGAGATATCATTCCTGGTAAACTACAAGAGTGTTGAGGGCAGAACCCAGCTAAGTTACATCAGAAGCGAAGTTAAGTTCCAGTGCGACTGGACAAAGAAGCTCTTCAAAACAAATTATACAATTGTTGCCGAGACCGTAATTACCGGAGTTCGCGAAGAGAATGCCCTCAGAATCCCAATGAGGATGGCCTTTAAAGAGAGCCAGTCACTCTCCGACAAAGTTAGCAACTTCGCCGATCCCGACTTTTGGGAAGACTATAATATTATTGCCCCCGATGAATCTCTTGAGAACGCAGTCTCAAAACTCAAGAGAGCAAATTCTAAGAAATAAGATTTAAGTTTGGTAATACCCCCCTTCCGAATCCAAAAAAATGTAAATTTGTATATGCTAAACGATATACTTGTTATAAGAAAGATACGGGAGGGGAGTATTAGTGCATTTGAAGATCTATTCAGGCGCTATTACGAACCGCTCTTATGGTTTTCAGCAGGTATTACGGGAAGGGCAGATGTTGCAGAGGAGATTGTTCAGGACCTTTTTTACATATTATGGAGAGACAGAGATAAAATAAATATAATGATTTCAGTGAAAAGCTATCTCTACTCATCTGTCCGTAATATGTCGTTACAATACGGGAGAAGAGAGCGTTTAGGGGAGAGGTATTCAGGCAACAGAGGAGAAAAAGTTGAGAATAATACGCCTCTGAATGATCTGGAGTACAAAGAGCTTGAGAAGATGGCCTTTGCCGCAATGGGAAAAATGCCGGTAAGAAGGGCAGATATATTCAGAATGCATAGATTTGAGGGGCTGAAATACTCCGAAATTGCACAAAAACTGAATCTTTCGGTAAAGACAGTTGAGGCAGAGATGTCAAAGGCAATTGCTGAATTTCGTAGATTATTTGAAGAGAGAAAAGGATAAACATTAAAGAGATGGAGAGAAGAGAAAACAATAGTAATGACAGGGTAGAGAGAGCCTGGAGCAGACTTTACAACAGGATTGAGAGTGAAGGGCTTCTTCCGGAACCGGCAGCTCCCAGGGAGAGTCACCGTTTCGCCTATCTGGGACTGGCAGCAACCTTTACGATACTTATGGTTGCTTCAGTTGCACTCTTCAAGGCCTTTTACAGTTCAACTAATGAAGGTGAAATACATATTGTTAACAGCGATCAGAACTCAGCATATGTAAAGGTTCTGGAAGATGGTTCTGCTGTTTATCTCGGCAGCAATGCCACACTCTCTCTCCCTAATCATTTCGGAAAGATGAGAAGGGTTACCAAACTGAGAGGAGATGCCTTTTTTGAGATAGAGAGGAACCCTTCAAGACCATTTGTAATTGAGACAGATCTCGTAAAGGTGGAGGTTCTTGGTACCAGCTTTAGTATTACTCAGAGCTCTGTTTCGGTAAGAACCGGAAAAGTGAGAGTATGGCTGAAGAGAGATGGGAGTGAGATTACTCTCAAGGCGGGAGAGGGGGTCAATTTTGACAAGGACAAAATTGAGAAGCGTCCTGTATCCATTTCTGCCTCACAATTTGATCGCTATACAGGGAAAATTCATTTTAAAGATGAGAAGCTATCCGAGGTTGTGAAAATATTGAATAGGAATCTTTCAAAAGGGGGCTCAAAGGAGTCAATCTTGATTGATAAAACTTTGGATAATCGTCTTGTGACCGCCACATTCTCAAATGAGACAACGCTCTCTTGTGCCAGAATGATATGCATTGCCCTTGGACTCGAGTACAATGTATCACCATCGGGCAATATTCAAATATACAAAGCTCAATAATATAAAACACCCCTCTATGCGGTTGGCCGATATAATGAGAGCCGGGCATTTCAGAACAATCCTGCTTCTGTCGGGGTTGTTAATATTTTCATCTGCACGAGCTCAAAATGTGCCGAGTGTCAACCTCCCCAATCTTAAAGAGAGTACTTACTCGCTGCTCTCCAGAATATCTGCCCAGACAGGGCTTATGTTTGTCTATGACAGCGAACTGCTGGATAATTCAAGGGTTGTAAGATTCTGGGCAGGTATATACAGACTGGACTCTATTGTATCCAAACTTTCTGTAAAGGTCACTCTTTCTGTGAAAATAGAGGGGAGTCATGCATTAATATATAACGGGGCATCGCTTAAAAGTCCCCGGAAGGTTGAACTTCCCGAGAGTGACACTATCCATAGTGAAAGCACCTCAAGGGTTGATGCCGGATACTCTGTACTAAAAGGAAAAGTTGTTGACAGGATTTCGGGAGAGCCAATCGTTTTTGCCACTCTATCTGTCTCCGGAACAACAACGGCAATAGTCTCCAATCTAAACGGAGAGTTTCGTATTGCTGTCCCCGATAGTATTAAAGGGGCATTTATAAAGATATCTCACCTGGGCTATGAGAGTACTCAGGCACCGCTCTCTCTGCTGGCCGGTGAGCAGATAACATTCTATATGGATCAGAGGATTATTCCTCTGCAGGAGGTAGTTGTTAAAGTAGTTGATCCTGCGAAGGTTATGAGAGATTTTATTTCCCGCAGGGGTGAAAACTACGCGACCGATCCTGTTCAGATGACTCTTTTTTACAGAGAGGGGACAGAATACTCTAAATCTGCACACATTACAGAGTCTGTGCTTGAGATTTATAAAACCGGGGTAAGAAACACTCTCTCAAGCGAACAGGTTAGTCTGTTGAAAATGAGAAAGATAAAGACACAAGGCGATGACTCTCTGTTGGCAAAAGTTAAATCAAGTATACACACCTTTCAACAGCTGGATATAGTCAAGAATCTTCCCGATTTTCTTGACCCTTTATACTTCCATTTGTATGATTATCACCACTCCGATATAACTTATATTGACGGGCGAAGAGTATTTGTAATATCTTTTGCTCAAAAACCCGATGTTTTTGATGTATTATATACCGGCGAACTCTATTTCGATGCTCAGACATATGCTCTCATCAGAGCCAGATTTAGTCTTAATAAGAATTTTGTAAGGAAGGCTGCCGATATTCTGGTAATCAAGAGGGTCAGAGGATTAAGAATCTCTCCCGAAGATGTTTCATATGATGTTGAATATAAGAGTATCAACGGTAGATACTACTTGAGTCATATTAGAGGAGACCTCTCTTTTAATGTGAAAAAGAGATCAAGAATCTTCGGATCGGACTTAAGTGTTTGGTTTGAAATGGTAAATTGTAATACAGATTTTAATCCGAAACAGATCCCTCAGAATGAAAGGATTTCACCAAGAGATATCTTCTCCGAAACTCCATTCCGGTTTGATCCCGATTTTTGGGGAAATATGAACTACATTGTGCCCGAAGAGGAGATTGTAAATTTAATCAAGAGTAAAATTAAACTGTGATCCTTTACCGGGTTCTGACTCGGCCCAAATCTCTCCTCCGTGCCTTTCAATTATCTTTTTTACAGTTGACAACCCTACTCCTGTTCCGCCAAATTCATTACCATGAAGACGGACAAATGGCTGGAACAATTTTGTAGCCTTTTCCGGTTCGAATCCAACACCATTATCACGTATGAAAATATATCTGCTCCCGAATCTCTTATTGACCCCAAACGTAACCTTCGGGTGTTCGGATTTAGAGCTGTATTTGACAGCATTCCCAATAAGATTGTCAATAGCAATCTTTATCAGAGCCCTATCGGCGGATACAATAACACCACCCTCAATCTCAATATCGAATCTATAGCTCTTCTCCTCCTCTCTTAACTTTTCGGCACATTCGCGAACCAACTCGCTCAAATCAAAGGACTCTTTTTTAATTTCGGCAACACCTGACTGGGCAAAGGCCATCAGATCGTTGATAAGTAACAACATCTGGTTACCGGAGTTTATAATATGATTTACATACTCTCTCTCACTCTCATTAAGGTTTTCGGACAAATCCCTTAAAATGCCTGCAAATCCAAGTATCACAGAGAGAGGCGATCTAAGATCATGAGAGACCGATCTGGAAAAAGATTCTAGGTCATTATTGGCCTGCTGAAGCTCATCGTTTGACTTCTCCAGTTCCGACTTGGTCTTTTGCAGTTCGTTATTTTTCTTGGAAGCCGTCTCATAGAGAGACAACATAAGATCAATTATCTGCCTTTTCCCGGAAGAGATTGTATACTCTCTCCCCTTGAATATTATATCGATATTGTTTTCGGGTTCGGCAATTTTTGATTTGTCTCTGTTAACTAGCAGATGTTCAATGCTTACGAGCAGATCGGTTTCGTCAAAAGGTTTTGTAATGAAGTTATCGGCACCAGCCTGAAGCCCCTTTATAATATCATCGGGATCCTGAAGCCCGGTAAGTAATATAACAGGAATGTGCTTTAGCTCAGGACTCTTTTTTATCTTGATGCAGTAATCGAATCCGTTTGTGCCCGGCATGATTACATCGCTAATAATGAGAGCCGGAGGATCTTCCAAAACCGATTGGTAAGCATCGTCGGCATTGCTGAATATCTTGTATTTTATGCCGTTCTTCCTAAAAAGGAATTCGAGGCTCTTGGCCTGGATTAGTGAATCTTCCGAGGCAATAATGTGCTGGGATCCCAGAAGTTTTAATATATTTTCGGACATCAGGTAAATATGTAATTAAGTTGAGTAGCAATTTGTTTTGGAGATAGTACTTTGCACACAGCCTCTATTTTTACAGCCTCTCCAGGCATGCCGTATATGAGAGAGGTATTCTTATCCTGAGCAAAAGTATATGCTCCCGCCTCCTTCATCTTTTTTAAACCAACCGCACCATCTCTCCCCATACCGGAAAGTATTACTCCTATCGAATCTTTGGAATACTCTCTCGATACGCTCTCGAAAAGTATGTCTATTGATGGTTTATATGAAGAGATATCGTCGGCAGTACCGTTATAATACCAAAACCTACCCTCCCTGACAGTCAGGTGAAGATTGGTTGGCGGAAGATATAGTTTCCCCCTCTCCAACTTCTCTCCATTCTCGGCAATCTTTGCAGGAATAGGGGAGAAGGTATTTATCCAGTCGACAAAACCCTTGGAGAAATGAGGATCGAGATGCTGAACAATAACTATCGGAATTGGAAAATCCGGAGAGATGGATGTCAGAAACTCTTTTAAAGCTTCCGGCCCACCGGCAGATGAGCCTATAGCAACAATCTTTGACTCTTTTGATATTATTGATTCAGAATTGTCAAATAGTTGCCAATCTGTCCCATTATGATTCTTAACAAACCTCCTTCTCACGACCTTAACCTCCGACATTAGCTTTAGTGTGCTTATGTATTTAGCTGCTGTCTGCTCGAATAGGTGGTGCCCCGGCCCGTGAGGTTTAGGCATAACTGTGACAGCACCGGCTTCAAGCTCCTGAATAGCCTGTCTTACATTTGAATTATTGTAAATACTGCTCACAATTACTACAGGAGCCGGAGATTCACTCATAATTATCCTCGTAGCCTCAATTCCGTCCATCAGAGGCATATTGATATCCATACTGATGATATCTGGCTTTAGGCCTTTAGCGTAGTTAACGGCCTCTTTCCCGTTTGAAGCGAGAGCTATTATTTCGAATACAGGGTCAGTTGCAAGTATACCTGCAAGCAATCTTCTTCCGGTTGCTGAGTCATCTGCAATTAGTACCCTTATTCTCTTCATTAGTTTTTATATTAATCTGTTAATAGTTTCGGTGAGATTGCTCTTTTCGAATAATCCCTTTACAATATAAGCGTTGGCACCGGCTGCAAGTCCCCTCTCCATATCCTCTTTCGACTCAAGCGATGTAACCAGTATAACAGGAATGTCTCTGAATTTGCTGCTTGACCTGAGTTTTGCCGTTAGTTCGAATCCATTCATATTAGGCATCTCAATATCGGTTACAACAATATCAAAGTTACCTCTCTCAATCATAGAGAGAGCATCTGCTCCATCTTTGGCAACTTCAGTTTCGAAACCTGCCACCTCAACAATGGTCTTTAGCATATTCCTTACAGTTATGGAATCCTCTGCAATGAGTACCCTTTTCCTTTTAACCTCATCGCTTCCTGCAGGTGATCCAATAGAGATGTCTCGCTTTTCATTATAAGACATATCTTCAATAAGTTCATCTACATTAATGATTGGCGTTATAACTCCATTAGCAGTTAAAGTGACCCCAGGTATCTTCCTCAGGTGGCGAATCTGCGTGCCGAGACTCTTAACGATGCACTCAGTCTCTCCAATTACCTCATCAACCGAAAAGGCGATCTTTCTCTTTCCGGACTTGAGCATCAGAACCTGAATAAGAGAGCTGGCCGGGTTACTCTTTGGCAGTCCGGAGCTGCCAAGAGCGTCACTCAGCCTGTAAAGTCCTACAGGAGAGCCTTCTATAAAAAAGACCCTTTTAGGCCCGTAGCTCTTTATATCCCCACCTTTAATAGCGATAGACCTTTCCAGTGAGAATGATGGGATAATAAATGATTTGTCGCAACATCTTACAACTATACCTCTGAAAGTAGCTATGGTTTGAGGAACGGAAATTTTGAATGTAGTTCCTGCCCCCGGAAGAGAGTCAACGGATATCTCTCCACCCAGTGCAGAGACCTTTTCAGCAACAATGGCCATTCCCAATCCTCTGCCGCTTAACTCTGTTATTATTTCACTTGAACTCACTCCGGAAGCGAAAATGAGTTGAATAATCTCCTTATCTGATAGCGAATCTGCGCTACTTTTATCTATAATCCCGTTTTTAATTGCCGATTGGAGGACCTTTGCAATCTCAATCCCACGTCCGTCATCGGAGATTTCAATATTGATCCTGGTGTCGGCCGCGTAAATTACAGAAATTGAAATTTTACCGGCAGGACTCTTCCCTGTGGCAACTCTCTCATGAGGTTTCTCTATTCCATGGTCGGCACAATTTCTAATAATATGATTCAAAGGATCTTTCAGCTCTTCCAGAATCCGCTTATCAATTTGAATATCATCGCCGGAGAGCGTAAGATTGATCTCCTTATTGCTGCTCTTCGCAAGCTCTCTTACACTTCTTGGGAAGATAGAGAAAAGGTTGGAGAACGGAAGTAATAGCGTGCTCTTTACCTCATGAATCAAATCGTCGGTAATACGTGCAGATATCTTAATAAATCTTGAAAGATCTTCTGCCACCTCCTCCAGTCTGGAATCTCTGATTCGTTCATTAATTGAAGATATCTCCCTGAAGTAGTACTCAAGAGTGGTTTTAACAGAAATAAGGTCTTCACTTTTAGTTAGCAACTTTGAGAGTTTAGCCGTGGTTACCCTTACAGTCTCCTGCGATTTATCACCTGATGAGTTAGTGCTGACCTCATCGATAACTGCTACCGGTGCAGATAGACTCTCCGGATTTTTTGTTTTATGTCCATCCTTTCTTGAGATCCCGTTAATAATAAACTCTAAACCCTTCTCAACTTGAACATAATCGGGCGATTTTATCTCCTTTCCGGATGAGTCTATCTTCCCGAGCATAAAACGCAGAGCTTTTAGAGACATATATAACACATCGAAAATGTCTTTCGAAAGAGTCGTTTCTCCCTTTTTTACGGAACTGAGTATTGTTTCGGCACTCATACAGAGCTTCTCCATCGAATTGAGTCCTACAGCTCTGGAGGCACCCTTCATAGAGTGCATCTCTCTGTATATTCTCTCAATGACCGATGCGTCCGGCTGGGCTAGTACACCATTCTCAAGAATAAAAAGACCATCCTCAATTGAGGAGATATGTTCCGATGCCTCTATCTTGAAATCGGAGAGCAGATCCCTTAAAAACTCTTCATGAGTTGTACTCATTTTCTACAAGTTATGTTTTAAAATTACGCTCTGAAGATTTTTCCCAAGATGGTGTATGTTTTGAACAGCCTCCTGGGTCAATTTAATACCGTCTGAGTTCTGTTCACTGGCCTTCTTGATGTTCTCCATTGCAGGAACGATTTGATCCATACCTGCCATTTGCTGTCTGGTCGATGAGGAGATCTGAATTGCGGCCTCTGCAGCCTCCTCTACATTCTCTGCAAGAATGTCGATTACCTCTCCGCTCTGGTGAACAAGTGCCATCCCGGCATCAACTGTATGAGCACCCTGCTCTGTTACCCCAACGGCAAGATTTGCCGATTTGTTAACCTCGTTGATAATCTCCTTTACCTGAATTGTGGCGCGCTTTGACTGGTCGGCAAGATTCCGGATCTCCTGCGCAAGAATGGCGAATCCCCTCCCTTGCTCTCCGGCTTTTGCAGCCTCAATTGCTGCATTTACCGCCAATAGGTTGGATTGGTCTGCGATGTCGGATACAGTTGAGGTGATGTCCGCAATAACTCTGTTCTGCTCGGAAAGTTTTGCTACTGTGGCAGATATCAGCTTCATCTGCTTATCTATGTTCTCCATAGCCTCCTCTACTTTGTGAACGGAATCTCTTCCTTTATCGGCAGAATCTGATGCCTTCTGTGAGCTCTGAAGCAGTGACTGAGCTTTTTGATTTGATATTAAAGCCGTTTGCCTAACCTCCTCGATAGTAGTTGTAGTCTCAGAGACTGCTGTTGCCGTTTCGGCTGCTCCGGTACTAATTTGAGTGATTGTACTGAGGATGTCTGTCGTAGATTTGCTGATAATCTCAACTCCGGACTTAATCTCTTCGGAAATTTTTCTTAGCAGATAGAGCACCCATACTGCTAGAATTGTGGTTAGGGATATCAGTATGAACCCCAGAAGTTTTATCGAATCCGAGACCTTTTTCTCAATTCTCTTGTACTCCACCTCATTAACAGTAATTTTATGATCAACTATCTCCTCAAGCTTGAGGGTGTTTACCCTAATATTTTCATAAACAACCTGTTGCTCTTTAACAAGCAATGTTTTTGCCTCTTCCCTTTTGTTCTGTACAGTCAGTTCGAGCAATTTGTCATAACCGGCAAAGTATGTCATAAAATCTCTCTTTATGGTTAAAAAGAGATCGTGTTTAATGTTGCTTTCTATTAACAGGGAGTCAATGTAATCCAATCTGGAATAGATATCATTCTTCTTAGATTTAATCTGCTCTACCATCTCCTTTTCACTCTCAATGTGGATGTCGAAAAGATATTCGTGATGAAGGATTGTGAGCCTGTTACTGTTTGACCTTAACCCCTGAAGCGAGTATGAAATTTCATTAAGCCTTTTTGCCTCTTCATTCATCTCTGAAACCTTTGTCTGATTCTTCCTGGCAATCAGTGCAAAAGCAATAGCGGCGAGAATTACGATCGAGAAACCAAAGATCAGCCTGACTCTGGTTCTTATAAGAAGTCCCTTTTTCATAGTTTATTGTTCAATTATTATTTTTCTGTTTTGGGTTAATGCATCTCCATCCAAAAGGAGAGTTCCGTTAGAGCTTATCCCTTTTATAAACTCTCTCTGAAGTGAATTAAAATTCTCAGGAAATGAATCGCTTTTGAAGTTCTCCGATGAATCAAATCCATTTATACTATCTGCCAAAAGAGCATATTCAACACCATTCCCGGAAATAATTACTGCACTATTTATGTCGGATATTCCTATCTCTCTGTGTTCTAGAAATATCTGGATATTAACAGCAGAGTAGATCTCCCCTCTGATATTTAACAAGCCCGGAACAAATTCCGGAAGTCCGGGAATTGGAGCTATTGTCTTCACTCTCACGATCTCTTTGATCCACTTGTTTTCAATAGCATATAAGGTTTTGATAAGTTTAAACATAACGACATCTTCAATCTCAGTTCCAAATAGCTCTTTTTCAGGCCTTGCATTTACTATTGCTCTCTCTTTCAATATATTGCGGTTGCTCATTATTTGACCTCCTCAATAAGTTTATTTAATATATCTGCAAAGCGATCTCTGCTTAAACCACCTGTATGACTCATTACCTCATCCAATGAAATACCTCCGATAATATCCAAGGAGTTTTTAAAATGGTTGAGTGCAAGACTCTTATTACCCTCCTTCATATAGATATTGCCAGACATATAGTGAGCCATAAAGTTATTGTGGTTAATGTAAAGCGATCTCCTGAATGCCTCTTTTGCATCGGCTAACTGATCCTGCTCTACTAATAATGTTCCATAAAGATAGTAAATATCAGAATCTGCCCCTCCACGGGCAACTATTTTTTCTATGAGCTCAGCAGATCTTTTGTACTCTCCGTTATTTGCCAATTGCTCAGCCATTTTCTTTAGATCTATAATAGATTCTTCCTTTACGATATGCTCTTCAGATGTTTGAACTTTTATGGATTTTGATCGCTTTTTATGTTCAGGCTTTGATTTAGCAGGTGTTTCCTGAACTTTTTCCGTTTTTTGGGTTTCGTTCTTGTTGCATTTTCTGTAAAATATTCCATCCTCGAAATACTCTCTGCAAAAAATGGAAAAATACTCCTCATTAAGTTCAACCTGGCTGGTGATAAACCATCCGTTATCTTTAAGAGAGTCATGAAAAGAGCGGGCACATCTCTTGATTACAGAGGGAGATAGATACATCAGCACATTTCTGCATACAATCAAATCCCACTTGCGATCGCTGTCGGATGAAGCAGGAAAAGGATCTGTTGCAAGATTATGAGTTTTAAATCTTATGTACTGTTTAATATCTTCGGAGATCTTATATGAATTTCCGGATTTTGTAAAATATCTGGAGGTATATTCGTCCAGATGCTCTCTGAAAGACCATTCGGAGTAGACTCCCTTTTCCGCTTTTTCAATTGCAGATAGATTCACATCGGTGGCCAGGATCTCACATTTTTCGGGTTTAATCGATGGAAAGTTCTTAGCAATAAGCATTGCAATGGAGTATGCCTCCTCTCCTGAACTGCAACCTGCACTCCATATATGAATTTTTCTGCCGGGAGATGATTGGAGTAATTCCGGTATTATTTTGCCGATAACAAGAGCAATGAAGGGTTTCTCGCGGAAGAAGTAGGTTTCGCCAATGGTAAATATCGAGGAGAGGGCATTTTTATGTTCAATATCCAGTTGAGAGGCGGAGAGAATCACTTCAGTCAAATCTTCGTACGAGGGGTAGTTCAGTTTAGATGCGGCGATTTTCAGCAATCTTTCGATATCTCCCAGTCTGTGCTCTTTTATATGTAGCCCAAACTCCTCCTCCAGCTTTTCGGAAACATTTATAAGTATCGACCTATTTGACATCGCTCAGGAAACTGTTTATCTGCACACTCTCAGCATTAGTTAAAAGTGTATCGGAGTTATAGATAAAACATATCGAATCGTTGCCTGACATAAAATCTACCCGACTAATGCCGGATGTTATCTCCTGTGCAGATTTTACATCAGAAGAGAAGTCAACAGTAACCAACCCGATTACCTCATCGGCAATAACTGCTATATTATTATCTCCGCGTTTGACTATAATAAACAGATTGTCAACATTTATGTCAGCCGGAGGGAGTCCGAATCGGTTTCTCAGAGATATTAACGGAGTTGTAACTCCGTGAAAATTGAAGACTCCTTTCAACAGGCCGGTCGGATCATCGGAAGGGCTCACCTCTTGAGATTGTATTATTTTTGAAACAATTTCAATCGGAAATGCCAGGCTAAGGTCTTTAATTTTAAATAGTAACAGCTGTTTGTTATCGACCATGTTTTGTGACAATTTCCCATAAAGGTATAAAAAAGCCTGGAAAATTCTCCAGGCTTTCGAAAAAAATCAGAATCGTTTACGTGCAGTGTATTTGGTATGTAGAAGATGGTGCGATTTTTCGCTTAGAGGATGTCCTAGAAAATCACTGTAAATCTTTTGTACTTCCGGGTTTTGATGTGATTTTCTCAGAGACATTCCCGAATCTTCCGCATAAATTGCAGCGGCTCTTTTTGCTCTTATTTCGGGGTTCGTAGGAATGGGTTGCCCTCCCCCTCCAAGACACCCTCCCGGGCATGCCATAAATTCGATAAAGTGATAATTTGACTCACCTCGCGACACCCTCTCCATCACCTGATGAGCGTTTACAAG
>OFJB01000261.1_pt1 | contig 28033 bp, 29 predicted proteins | sample 1775081 | NCBI WGS metagenome assembly OFJB01 (sample SAMN08195771, study PRJEB24354) | sludge metagenome | isolation source: initial sludge from phenol fed wastewater aerobic bioreactor | place: India: Nagpur | collected 2016-06-05
GAACTCGTGGCGCTGCTGGCGCGCCTCGACAAAGGCCATGTGGAGGCTGACTTCCAGTTCCTGGGCAATCATGGTGTGTTTCCTTTAGCGCCTCAAGCTTACGACGTTCTCGAGACTTTGACTGGCAAAGATGGGGGAGGTTTTCCCATATTTCAACGCCAAGGCGACGCCTGTCCGCGTCAGTCCACCGGCTCGCTCACGCATTGCAGCGGGTGGCCGGCCTGGCGCGCGGCGTCCAGCACCTGGTCGACCTTGGTCGCGGCCACGTCGTGGGTGTACACGCCGCACACCCCTTTGCCCTCCAGGTGGATCTTGAGCATGATCTGCGTGGCCGTCTCCCGGTCCTTGCTGAAGAACTCCTGGATCACCACCACGACGAATTCCATCGGCGTGTAGTCGTCGTTGAGCAGCACCACCTGGTGCATCTGCGGCGGCTTGACCTTCTGCGGCACGCGCTCGAGCACGATCGACGCGCCATCGTCCTCGGGTACGCCGGCCGGCTTGATCGGTTGCGTGATTGCCATGAAATCCATTTTATCGGCGCGCCTCGCGCCCGGCAGGAGCCGGCGCCGACGGCACCCCTGCAAGATGGCGATGGCCGGCGCGCTTGCAAGGCCGGGGCGGCTCGCGCACTGGGATTGACCATGATTGACAAGCGCGCCGGGCGTGCTCCAAACTCGTTCGTTACATGAAATAAGCGGCAGCAGAGGAGCAAGACATGCCAAACGGACGCGTGAAATGGTTCAATGACCTGAAGGGTTTCGGCTTCATCGAACCCGACGGCGGCGGGCCCGACATCTTTGCCCACTTCTCGGCCATCGCCATGGAGGGCTTCAAGACCCTGAAGGAAGGCGCACGCGTGAGCTACGAGGTCAACGAAGGCCCCAAGGGCCTGCTGGCCACCAACATCCGCACGGCCGACGCCAGCCCCGTGGCCAGCAGCGAGGCGCCGCCCGCTGCCTGACTGCGGCCAGGCGCCCAAAACAAAACGGGCCCGAGGGCCCGTTTTGCTTTCTTGCATCTGGCGGAGACGGAGTCCGCGGCCCTAGCATCCAACGCCATCCAGCACCATCCAACGAAACCACCTAAGCCATTGATATGGAACGATTCATGAGATTTTAGTGATCCAACGAAGCACATCCAAATCCAACTCAATCATTTTTTTTATGGTAGATACAATGGCGGATAAATTAAACTCTCCGCCATGCCCAAGAAAGCCAAGGAACTCAGCGCGCTGGCCATCAGCCGCCTGACGATTTCCGGTCATCATCCCGTCGGCGGCGTGACCGGACTGTACCTCTACATCAACGACGCGAACGCCCGCTCTTGGGTGCTCCGGATCATGGTCGGCGACAAGCGCCGCCACATCGGCCTGGGGGGCTATCCCGACGTCACCCTCGCTCAAGCCCGAGACAAGGCACGCACGGCTCGTGACGAGGTCTCCCGTGGCATCGACCCCATCGTTCAGCGCAAGGCCCTGGCCAGTCAGCTGCGTGCGCAGCAGGCGGCCGACAAGACCTTTGAGCAAGCCGCGCAGGCCTACATCGAGGCCCATGGCGACAGCTGGAAGAATCCCAAGCACCGCGCCCAATGGGTGAGCACCCTCACCACCTACACCTACCCACTGGTGGGCAAGCTGGCCGTGCGTGACATCGGCCAGGAGCACGTGCTGGCCATCCTGGAGCCGATCTGGAAGACCAAGAACGAAACGGCCTCGCGCCTGCGCGGTCGGATTGAAAGTGTGCTCGACTGGGCCACCGCGCGCGGCTTGCGCAGCGGTGAAAACCCAGCGCGCTGGAAAGGACACTTGGACAAGCTCTTGCCCGCACCGAGCAAAATCCAGAAGGTCGAGCACCACCGGGCCTTGCCGATCGACGAGATGCCCGTCTTCATGCAGGCCCTACGGCAACGTGAAGGCCTGGCCGCCCGTGCGCTGGAGTTCACCATCCTCACGGCTGCTCGCAGCGGCGAAGTTCGCGGCGCCACTTGGGAAGAGATTGATACCAAGGCCAAGGTCTGGATCATCCCGGCCGAGCGCATGAAGGCCGGACGCGAACACCGCGTGCCGCTCAGCGACGCCGCCCTGCACCTTCTCAAGGCCCTGCCGCGCTTGGCCGACAGCCCGTTGGTGTTTCCGGCTCCCCGAGGCGGGCAACTGTCCGACATGACCTTGAACGCCGTGATGCGGCGTATGGAGGTCGATGCCGTGCCACACGGGTTTCGATCCACCTTCAGGGACTGGGTGGCCGAGCGCACCAATCACCCGCGCGAGCTCGCCGAGCAAGCCTTGGCTCACACGCTGGAAAGCAAGGTCGAGGCGGCGTATCGGCGCGGGGATGCGCTGGATAAGCGCAGGGGGATGATGCAGGAATGGGCGCTGTTCTGCGGGGCAGGAAATCAGAGACCAGCGGTCACAGGTACCCGGCAAGTCGCTATGCCGATAGGCGGTGGCATCAAAAATATCTGAGTAGAACCTAAGGTTTTAAACCAACGGCCGTATTCCAACCCCGCCCAATGATCCGTAAGGCGGCGCAATTCCCCGGCCCCTTGGATTGAAAACACGTCATCAAACGGGGCGCGCGTACATCGGCAGTCTTTTCCAATTCAGGTATGAGCCTGAACGATCCGGATTGAAGGTTGGGTTCAGGCCAAGCGTCTGGATCGTTTTTCAATTGTCGCAAACAGCGCCATGCGCGCTGCATTGAGCTGTTCAGCGGCCTGCAAGTCAGTCACTTGCACGGCCTGCTGTTGCAGCAGCTGGACAGTGATGCCGCGGCGCAACTGCTTGTCAATGTCCGGCAAGCTCGCGAGCTTCTCCAACGGCGTTTGCACCAGCTCGGGTGGGTAGGTCTTGCGAATTTTGCCCTTGGCATCCATCACCTGCTTGGCAAACAGGCAAGGGCGGTGCAGGTTGACGTAGGTGTTCAGATGCTCTTGGCAGAACGTGTTGATCAGGCCGGCAAAGCGCTGCGGAATATGGCTGTAGCCGAACGTCTTGCGCACCACGGCGGCGTTCTTGCTCTCGGCCAACGCGTTGTCATTGCTCTTGCGCGGGCGCGACTTGGTCTGCTCGGCCTGCAGCTTGCCCAGCAAGGCGGCCACCTGTCGATTGGACTTGACCCCATCCCACGGACAGGTATTGGCTTGATTCTCAAGCCGTCTCTGGTGCAGGGTTATCCACGGGCGACGTGGCGCATGCCACGCAGACGCCGCCGGTGGGTAACCCGGTGCTGGGGGCGCGATCGTTGTTCGCGGCAAACTCCTCCTCGTATTTGGTGGGTGAGAGATAGCCCAGCGACGAGTGCAGTCGGCGCGGGTTGTACCAGCCCTCGATCCAGGTAAACAGCGTCGTCCTGGCTTCGGTCTTGGTCTTGAAGCTGCGCCGCTCAATCAGCTCGCACTCGAGCGTGGCAAAGAAGCTCTCGGCCATGGCGTTGTCATACGCATCGCCCACCGTGCCCATGGAGGGGCGCACGCCCATTTCCTGGCAACAGTTGCCAAAGGCGATGCTGGTGTACTGGCTGCCCTGGTCGGAGTGATGGATGACCGAATCTGGGCGCCTGGTGTGCAGCGCCATGTTCAGCGCCGAGATCACGAGCTCTGCGGTCATCTGCTCTCCCATCGCCCAGCCCACCACCTTGCGGCTGAAGGCATCGAGCACGACGGCCAGGTACAGGAACCCCGTCCACGTCGGGATGTAGGTCATGTCGGCCACCCACAGCACATTCGGTGCATCAGCGACGAACTGGCGATTGACCAGATCGGGCGCCGGGCGCGCACGCACGTTTCGCTCGGTGGTGACGGTGAAGCCACGGCGGCGGCTGACGCCGCGCAAACACGCCTCTCGCATCAGGCGCGCCACGCGCTTGCGGCTGGCGCGCTGGCCTTCATGGCGCAGCTGCGCGCGCACGCGCCGCATGCCGTAGGTTTCATCCGAGTCGCGGTGCACCTGCCGGATCCGCTCGGTCAATATCGCATTGGCAACGGCGCGCGCGCTCGGTGGCCTATCGCGCCAGTCGTAGTAGCCGCTGTGCGACACACCCAGCACGCGGCACATGGCGCGCACGCTCAGCGCGCCTTTGGCGTCGGCCTGGTTCGCGTTCACGAGTTCGTAGACGGCGTGGACGTCTTGTCGTGTCTGGCGGCGAACCAGGCCGTAGCCTTTACCAGGATGTCGCGCTCCTGCTCAAGCTGGCGCACCTTGCGCCGCAGCCGCGCCATCTCCTCGTGCTCGGCCGTCGTCAGGCCTTCCTTGCCGGGCAACGGTTTGCCGGCATCGATGGCATCTTGTGCCACCCAGTTGCGCACGGCCTGTGCCGAGCAACCGAACTCGCGCGCCAGCTCCGTGGGCGTTCGCCCCGCGCGCGCCAGCTCGATGATCTGTTCACGAAAGGCCGCCGGGTACGGCGGCTTGGATTTGGGCATGTCGGACTCCTGCGTTCGAAACGGTAAGGTGTCCGTGAAATGGGGTCAACTTCAGATTGACGAACTCGCCGCCGTTGTCCGAATGAAAGCCGCGGATCGGAAACGGAAACTGAGCCATGAGCTGCTCCAACACCGGCAGCAAGAACGCCTCGCTGATGCGCTCGCAGCAAGCCACCACCTCCCACTGAGTGAGGATATCGACGGCATTGACGTAGTACACCCCCTTGATGCGATCGAGATCGCCCTGATGGACGCTGTCGATGCGAATGAAGCCCACTCGCCCGCCGGGGTCGGGCGCGCGTCGCTGGCCAATGGCATTGAGCACGGGCCGGGTTTTGGTCAAGGACACCCGGGCGGCTTTGTATGGGCCGCTCTTGCGCAGGTTGTACAGGTGCGAGGGCGACAGTTGCGCCAGGCGTTCAAAGCGCGCATCACCGTGCACATGCCAGGCGCGGCGCAGCAGGTGCACCGTCGCCGGCCCCGACAAGCAGCCATGGGCGCGATCAACGCTCACCAGCAGCGCCACATCGGCGGGGCTGTAGCGCCGGGCAAAGGCATGCGCTGGCACGCGGTAGCGCTTGGCCAGAGGCTGGCCTTCCAGCACGCGCGCCAGCAGCCGCGTCAGTTGCGCGCGCGAGTAGCCGCTGGTGCGCGCCAGATAGCGCAGCACGATGCCCTTGTCGGGCCTGGACAGACGCGTATAGCCCAAGCGGCGCACCACGCTGGCAATGTGCGCATAGCGCTCTTGATCATCGGCGAAGGCGCTGAAGCTGACCTCCAGCGTGCCTTCGAGAAACGCCTGCAATTGGGCAATGCTGCCCAGCCGGGATTCGTCCATGTCGATCACCATCTGAAAAATGATCGACCCAGATCGCCCATTCAGGCTCATATCTCGTTGGAATCTCGGCAACTCGTTCAGGCTCATACCTCGTTGGACAAGACTTCGGCTTTACGAGCGTCATTGAAGTGTTGTAAACTGCGCGCCGTGTTGAGGATAAAGCGCCCAACACAGCCCCTTGCGGGGCAATGAAGCCCATCGGCAGCGCAATGAAGGAACAACCGACCAGTGATGGCCGGATGGTTTTTGTTTTTTTCATTGGAGCTACGATGGACTTTAGTTTTTTTTGGGTGCTCAACGATTCGTCCGCTGCTGGAACCCTCTCCAAGCGTGCCGTTAAATCCTTCGAAGTGCTGGTAAAGTCGGGACGCCTCGACGACATGAGCCTTGGCTGGCTTGCCAGTAATGGTGGGCCAAAGCCCAAGCTAGTCAAGACACTGTTCGCTGCCATCTGCGGTCGTACAGATGTTGATGGCCTACGGAACAACAACGCACCTCCAGGCGCGATCACATCCAGCCTTTCAGACGAACAGTGCCCGAAGGACGAGTTGGCGCAGCGCCGAAGGCTGCAGGCGGCCGCTGCGTACGATTTTCTTGCCACGCGCTGGCCACGAGACGGTTCTCGCAGAGGACCTCTGTCGATGGAAAGTGCTGCGCGCCTCATCGATGCGTGGCAGCCCACTGCAGAGAGGCCCACTGTCGATGCGACGATCGAGCAGGATTTCGTCGAAGCAGAGCGCCTGATTGAGACTCTTTTGGGACGCATGGCTATGGAGCTCCCGGTCACCCCGACCCAAAAAGAGCGCAGCGTGATCTTGGCCGCGATTGAACAAGTGCCAGACATGGAGGATCGGCCCCAACCAATTGCAGCCAGGCTGCTGCCAAAGCAAATCGCATTGCTGCAATGCGATGCTGGTGCACTCGCTACCAACATCATCAACGATCGTACTGCCGATGTGACGCTACATCGCTTTGGTCTTGATCTTCTTGAGCGCCTCGCGTCGAAGGACGATCCCTACGCCTGCATACAGCTAGCCCGCTTGATTTCGCGACACTACCCCCAGATCGAACCCAACGCAAAACGTGCGCTCGATTTGGCGTTGAAAGGCGAAAAGACGCAGCTTCAACTGGTACAAAGGGACGCGAGCCTCGCCGAGGCCTACGAAGTCATTGGACCCATCTACGCGTTCGACCCCGAACTTGAAGACCGAAAAGCGGCCTTGGAATACTTTCAGAAGGGCGCGCAGTGCGGCAGCTTTACATGCGCCGTTCACGCCGCCGCCTTGTTGGGCCACGCAGTGCCTCCGGGTAAACGAAAGCGAACCGGCGTTGAACTGCAACCAACCATGGCATTGCACTTCTTGGGAATGGCCAGGCGCGAAGTCGAAAAGGCCTTGGCATCGGTTGACCACAGCGACCTGCGTGACATTGAAAAATTCCTCAACCATCTCCGTAAGGGGTTCGAGAGCGATTGCAACGATGCTTGCGTACAGGGGGAACCAGCATGAGTTCCAGTCCCGCTCCTGCTCCGAGCACGCTGGTCTGGCGATTACCTCGTCTGATCGCCGAGACCAGCATTTGCGCCGCCAAGATCTATGGTCTCCTCGACCCCAAGTCGCCGTACTACGACCCTGCCTTTCCACGGCCGATCCGCCTCGGGAACGGCAAGAGGGGCGCGGTAGGCTGGCTGGCCAGCGAGGTACACGAATGGTTGATCTCGCGCCCCCGCGCCTGCTGACACCTTTAGCCTGAGAGCCCACCGCGGCGTTCGTTGAGGCGAACGCTCTGGTGGCGACTGGCCTGCATCGCGGCTCGCCAACCGTCGACACGGCCCTTCTCGCCTGACCTCTGGGCGGGCGCGAAGCCGTCATGACGCCACAAGTCGACGCGCCAGATCCTTGCTGATCGGACGTCGATCTTTATCCAATCTTGGTTCGATTCACCTTGTTGCAGCAATTCTTCAATGCTGCTCGGGGTGGGCTGCGCCGTCACTTCTTTGATTTAGTTTGCCATGTTCCCAAATCACCATTCGTCTACGTTCCCTGTCGATAGCCTGCCCCACCCGATCCGACAGACCATTTGGGCTGTCGAGTCACAAGTGCAATCGCCCATCCCCCTCATCACCGCATCGGTCTTGTCCACCCTATCGATGGCCAGCCAAGGCCTGATCGACGTGGCCATGCCCACCGGCCAAGTGGCGCCCGTGTCCTTGTTTTTCCTCACTTCGGCCGAGTCCGGTGAACGCAAAACCGCCACCGACCGCATCCTGACTGCGCCGGTCTCGGCACTCCAGGCGGAATGGGCGATCGAGACCCAAGCCGAACGCGTCAACCTCGCAACGCGCCTGCAACTGTGGGAGATCGAGTGCGGGGTGATTGAGGGCAAGCTCCGGCGCGCCCTCAAGAAAAACCAACCCTGCGAGGATTTGAAGTCGCAATTCGCGGCCCATCACAACGCCAAGCCTGAGTCGCGTCAGATCCCCCACCTGATGTACGCCGACACTACGGTCGAAGCGATGCTTGCCAACATGCGCGCGACCTGGCCCCATGCCGCACTCGTCTCCGACGAAGGCGGCGGCATCTTGGGAGGTCACGCGTTGCGTCACCTGGGCGTGATCAATCAGATCTGGGACGGCGTCGACACCATCCGGGTAGACCGCAAAACCGGGGGCAGTTTCACCCTCGAAGGTGCCCGACTGTCCCTCGCCGTCATGGCGCAACGGGCTCCCCTGGACGCCTTCGCTCGACGCAAGGACGGCGAAGCGATGGAAATCGGCTTTCTGGCGAGACTCTTGGTCGCCGAGCCCATGTCACGCCAAGGCACCCGCCAAGCCAACGCCGGTATCAACGAGATCGGCCAGGCAGCCTTGAACGTGTTTCACGCACGGGTTCGCGAGCTGCTCTTGTCGTCCCGGAAAAACCACACGGAAGGCCGTCCGAGAACTACGCTCGCATTCAACCCGGAAGCCACGGCGATGTGGTTGCAGTTCGCTGCCTGGGTGGAAAGCCAGCTTGGCGCTGGCGGGCTCTTTGAGGACGTGCGTGGATTTGCCTCCAAGCTGACGAATCACATGTCGCGCTTGGCCGCGTTGATTCACTTCTTCCAGGGCAGCGGGACACCGATCGACGCAGCATCCACCGATTGCGCCATCAAACTGGCCCACTGGTACGCGCTCGAGTTCAAACGCCTGTTCGGAGCCGACGATCCCATGGTGATTCAACAACGCTACGGCGATCTGCTATGGATCTGGTTGCACCGCCAGTACCTGCAACGCGGACGTCAAGACTTCCTCCTGACAGACCTCTACCGTCTGGCGCCCAGAAAATTGCGAAAGCGGCCGGATCTGGACATCGCCATCAACGATCTGTGCGCACGCAATATGGCTCAACTTTTCCGGAACGCCAAACCCGCCTTCCTGCGGATCGTCCCGCCACCGGTGCAGTACGGCGCCTTCCTAGCTCCGCAGGTTCCCAGCCCTTGGTCGGCTACCCAATCGGCCGGAAATCAACTCTGAAGAAAGACGACACCCTGCGGTTGTGGCGGTAGTCGCCACAACCGCCGCCTTCGGGATGCGTGTCATCGTATTTTTTGAGGTCACGCACGTTCACAGGTTGATGTGAGGGGTTGCCCTCTGCGCATGCCGAGAAGCTTCTTTCCGACGCTAATTCCAACAGATGGGATCACCTCGAGGCCCTTGGCCGCACTGCCCAATCGGACACGATGTCCAGACCCGGCAAGGGTTGTCTTTGAACAAGAACTTTGGGATTTTATATTATGAGATATTCAGAAAGCATGTTCGGTACCGACGACATGGAAGAATTCAATTCTGCCGTTGATGATGTCAACATAGACAGCTTCGACGATCTTGAAGACGTTGACTTCCAGGACCTGGACGAGGTTGCCCACAACCTCGACGCACAAGATCCTGAAGATCATGGTCCCATCAACGACGCCCACGCACTGCCTGAAGGAGGCCGTGTCCGGGGTTTGGATGATGACGATGACCTGAACGATCTTGAGGCGGCAGATGCCTTGACCACGGCCGACATGGCCGTTGACGCTCAGCTGATCTGGGAGTCAGCAGCCCAACTCGACAACGAAGGTATCCACGTTACCTACGATGTGGACGTGCTCAAGCTCTACGCCGATGCGTCCAGTCTGGGCCATGCCATCGTGCATAGCACGGAGGACTTGTTTCGCGTTCAGTCCATTGGACACCGGGCCGAGCGAGCCCTCTTGGTGTGCCAGCCTCTGGGCAGCAAGTTGCTCTCGTGGATAGAGCGCGCCACGCGCTCGCTTCACTTCCTGCGTGAGACCACGAACGTGGGCTTCGAGCTGGAGGCTGACCCGTGGGCTCGTCTCCTGCTGCACTTTGATATGACCGGCTACCCGATGTCCAATCGCCAAGGCTGGCATGGCCAAGTACAAGGCTGGGTCACGAATCTGAATGGCGCGGTCGATGACTTGCGCTATGTCGGCCGCAGTGCCCACTTCCGCAAGGAAATCGCTCAGCGCAAGCGCCATAGCCGGGACTCGGCCATCGCGCTCAAGCAGTACCTACAGGCCTTATCCCGTCAGCACGCCAAGCTGCTCGTGCTGCGCATCGATTTTGGCTATCGCTATGACCCGAAGGTGCACATCATGGGCCCGCGGGTCCCTCCAGCCACGGTGGGCGAGCATCGCGCCAAGCTGATCGAGTACTACCAAACGCGGTTTGCAGGTGTCGAGTTGGGCTACATCAGCAAGACGGAATTCGGGTTGTGCAAGGGACCGCATCTGCACATGGTGTTCATCCTGGACGGCAGCAATTTGCGCAGTGACGTGATCATTGCTGCGATGCTGGGTGAACACTGGCGGCGGGAGGTGACGGCAGGCGACGGCACGTACTTCAACTGCAACCGGATCAAGGCTCGGTACCTGAGCTGCGGCATCGGACTCGTCGACTACCGCAATCCCGAAGACTGGGCGGGTGCCGAGGCCATGGTGGAGTACATCACCAAGCCCGACTACATCGCGCCGGTGTGGGCCGTGGGGTATCGCACCTTGGTCAAGGGCCAGATGCCGGCTGCGCAGGAAAAAAAGCTGGGGCGGCCGCGCAGCAAGACATATGACGATCCCCTCAGTGAGGCCGCATAGCCACGAGGAGTTTTTTGGGCGGGGCTGAACGGGAACGGGCGAAGGCGTACGCCCCATGATCAGCCGACGAGTGCGAAGACATCAAGTTTGTTTGCCGTTCTGTCAAGGAATAGCTACAACCCACCGTAACCCTCGCTGGCAGCGGAAGGCTGTGCCGAAGGCCAAGAGGCCACCGCCCGAACAGCTGGCGGCATGGACAATTCAGCGAAGCACTTTCCGTGCGTGCAGTTCGGCAATCTTCTCCTGGCTCAATCCCAACGCCTGCAACAGGACTGCATCGGTATCGGCGCCAAGCGCATGGCCGGGTTCGCGGATTCCACCAGGGCTGGCGCTGAGTTTTGGGACGATGCCGGGCAAGACGACTTCGCCGAGACTCGGATGGGCAACTTTGACCAGCATGTTGCGCGCGGTGAAGAGCGGGTCGGCAAAGATGTCGGCAATAGTATTGACCTTGGCCGCCGGCACATCCGCCGCTTGCAGTTGCGCAATGATGTCATCGGAGTCGTGCTGGCTTGACCAAGCTTCAACCATAGCGTCGACCTCGTCGACGCGCTTACCGCGTTCGATCTGCGTAGCGTAGCGCGGGTCACTGGTCCATTCGGGATGGCTAAGGGCATCCGCCAACCGGCGGAAAATGGCGTCGTTGTTGGCAGCAATGAGGACATAGCTGTCGTCGCGCGTTGGGTACAGGCTATTGGGCGCCGTATTCATCAATCGCGGACCCTGGCGCTTGGGAATCAGGCCGAGTCGCGGATATGCGACGACATGGCCTTCCATCATCGAGAACGCCGCTTCGTAGAGCGCCGCGTCGACAACCTGACCCTTGCCACTGCGGTGGCGCTGCTCGAGTGCGAGCATAGCGCCAAAGGCTGCATATACAGCAGTGAGATAATCTGTCACAGCCAGCGCCACGCGCGCCGGCGGCCGGTCTGGATCGCCGGTCAGGTAGCGTACGCCAGCGACGGCGTCACAGACCGCGCCGTAGCCGGGCATGTGACTGTTGGGGCCGTCTTGGCCATAGCCGCTGATGCGAACCATGATGAGGCCAGGGTTTTCACGACTCAGTACATCGTAGCCCAGTCCCAGCCGCTCAAGTGTGCCGGGGCGAAAGTTCTCGACCAGGAAGTCAACTGATTTACCCAGATCAAGCACTAGTGCTCGGCCTTCCTCTGTCTTCATGTCGATACAGACTGCCTGCTTGTTGCGTAACATGCTGGCGCAGTAAAGTGATTCGCCCTGCTCCTGCGCGCCCATGTTGCGGGCTGAGTCGCCTTCCGGTGGTTCGACCTTGATGACTTCGGCACCAAAGTCGCCCAACAGGCGGGCACAGACCGGTCCGGCGATGGTGGAGCTCAACTCAAGCACGCGATAGCCGGTCAGGGGGCCGGTGACGCCAGTATCCGCAGTTGTCATTGTTTGATCCTCAGCTTGTGGCCAGTCCGAGGTTAGTAAGTACCTCGCGCGAAAGTTCGTACGGTTGGCTAGTTCGCTGCTCGCCCCCACGGCAACATGGCCTGTCAATCCGGCGGCTGGATGCCACGGCCAGAACCCAGATGTGCCCGCCCTGCATCTGGGCCTGGACGTTCGGTATTCTCGAGGCCGTATTGTCAGAGTGGCCACCGAGCATGTTGGTCAGCGGTTCCTGCGCCGACTCGTCGCATCTGACAGTCACCCTTGAGATGTCGACGCGAGCAGCTCTAAGTGGTTTCAAGGATGCAACGCGGATGTGGTTGTCCAGCAAGGTTGCCACTCCGATCCGCACGCCGGCCGGATCCTTCTTCAGGCGGTTGACTTGATCCAGCGCATCCTTGATCGGCAATTCGGCACGCACGAAGGCGGTGACGCACTCACAGAACAGCAGGGCGACGGACATATAGTCGTGGTAGGTGCCGGGCAACTGGTCGGTGTTGCAGTTGGTCGGCTGCGAGCGGGTTTTGACCCACAAATAGTGTGAATTTCCCGACTTCTGATTGAGCGGGAACAGGGCCACTCGGCTGGCGCCGCCCCACTGGTTCTCGATCACGGCCGACCGGTCGAACAGCTTGCGCTTTTCGACGGTCTTGCATGCAGTTTCGTCATGTGCTCCGCCCAGCCAAGCAGAGATAGCATAGATAGTCGTATGCGCCGGTTTCCAGACCTTGGCCGCTGGTGCGCTGCTGGGCAGCGCTAGTGCCGCTGCTGCAGCGCAGGAGATCCTGCGCAACCGATACAGTACGCGGCGTCGACGTTTGACTCTGGATTCGGGATACCGAACCGTTGCGTGAATCATGGTGGCGCTACCTCATCATCAGCGGGTAAGGGAACGCGACGGCGCGCGGACCGGCATCAGGAGATCAACGCAATCCTCGCTTGATGACGCCAATCTGGCGTGCACACAACGGTACGGCGTCGGCAAGCCAATCGCAGATGGCTGCCCGCGTCTCACTTGGCCGGATGATGTCGGTGATGCCGAAGCGCTCGGCCGTACGGAATGGTGAACTAAGCCGATGGTAGTAGGCTTCGAGTTCCTCGCGCCGGGCGATTGGATCAGTCGCTCCTTCGATGTCGCGCCGATAGGCCGCCTGGACGCCGCCTTCTATCGGAATCGAACCCCAGCGGGCGGTCGGCCAGGCAACGCGGTGATTGAGCGCGCGCCCCTCGGGCCCATGCTTGGGGCCATGCATGCCGCCGCCGACGCCAAAAGCACGCCGCATCATGATTGACATCCAAGGAACAGATGCCTGTTCGATTGCAGCAATTGCTCGTATCGCGTCGCGCATAGTACCGGCCTGCTCAGCCTCCCGGCCGAACATGACGCCCGGTTGATCAACGAAATTGACAATCGGGATATGAAAGGTGTCGCATAGGTCGACGAAACGCTCAGTCTTGCGCGCTGCCTGCATGGTCATGGCGCCACCCATGACGCGTGGGTCGCTGGCCATCACGCCGACAACGTGACCGTCGATGCGTGCCAAGGCACAGATGATCGAGCCGCCAAACAGCGGCGCTAGTTCAAACATGCTGCCCTCGTCGAGGACGGCACTCAGGATCTTGCGTGGATCGTAGACGCGGCGCCGGTTTTCAGGGATGGCCAGGTCGAGCCACGCCGCGTGCTCGGAAGAAGGCGGTCGCGCAGGGGCGGGGACGGGGGCCTCGTGCACGCTGACTGGCATGTAAGACAGGAAGCGGCGCGCCTGAGCCAACGCCTCCAACTCGGTTTCAGCGACATTGTTGACGACCCCTGATTGCTTGACATGAACCTGCCAGCCGCCCAACGCTTCCTTGTCGATGTCGATTCCGATGCCTTGTTTGACGACCGGCGGCCCGCCGGCAAATACCTGCGACTTGCCACGTACCATGACCGAGAAGTGCGATGCCGCAACCTTGACGGCGCCAAGACCGGCGCAAGCACCCAGTGCAACGCCGACCACTGGCACCTGCGACAGCAGAGAGATTGACGGCCAGCGGGCATAACCGGGGATCTTCGTTGACTGCTGCTGCTCCAGCAGCTTGACGCTTCCGCCGGCGGTATCGACCAGGCGCACCAGCGGCAATTGCATCTCGTGAGCGTAGCGCTCGGCGTAGATCCATTTGTCCGACACGGTGGATTCGGACGAGCCACCGCGGATGCTGAAGTCGTCTGCCGAGATGATCGTGCGGCGGCCGTCGAGCCGGCCAGTGCCGATCACCGCGTTTGATGGATGAAACGACTCAAATTCTCCACGGGCATCGTATTGCCCCTTACCGGCCAGCCTGCCCATTTCGTGGAAGCTTCCGACATCGACCAGATTTTCGATGCGCTCGCGTGCATTCAGGCGGCCGCGCTCGCGGTTCTTGCGCAGGGCCTCTTCACCGCCCATTTGTAAGGCGCTAGCTCGCCGGGCCTGCAGCTCAACGTATCGATCCTCAAACTGTGGCATGTTCAGTTGCCTTGTGGTGTTTGCCGGTGATACCGGCGGCTTTCCCGCTCGGGGGTAATTGCGGTGCATCACTATGCAGCGACGCCAGCGCCGCGTCGCGCGAGCCCCGCATCCGGCGGCGTAGCAGCTCGGTGGTGAGGTCGGCATCTCCGCGGCTCACGGCCCGAGCGATGGCTTTCCAGTCGTGCACTGACCGCTCTATGCCATGCCGTGTCCCAAAGCCGAGCCGCGAGTAGCGCAGCATCTGTAGCGCGAGCGACTGCACCATGTCGTAAAGCAGTTTGTTATCGCACAGGGAACGCAGGCTGGTGGTCAAGCGAAACGACGCCATGGCGTAGACATCGAACGAGCCGGAACGGGCCGCCTCCTCTAGACCGGCGACCCCTTGGCGCAGGCGCTCGCTGAACTCGGTCGGGTGGTCGCTTAGCATGGTTTCGTAGGTGGCAGTTATGAGCGAGGCGCGAATCTCGAAGATGTCGGCCAGCTCCTTCGGGCTGTAGGTTGAGACGTAGGCACCCTTGTGGGGAACGATGATGAGAAGACGATCGCGCTCAAGAATACGCAACGCCTCGCGCACCGGCGAGCGACTGATATGAAGGGCAGCACTGATTTCGTCTTCAATCACCCTCTGGCCGGGCTTGAGCTGATCAAGGACGATCATCCTAGCCAAGCGCGAGGCGATCTGCTCGGAAATCGATAGTGACGGCCGCTCCTGCTCGCCACAGCGCAACAGAACGCGCTGAATGTCGCTCGTGAATTCACTGGCCGGCTGCAGCAGCGCGGAGTAGTTCAGTTGATCATTTGACCTTGGCCTTGCCATATTGCGATTATTGTCGACATGATTTATATTTGCAAGCTAGTAGCGACAGGAAGGCCGCGCTGGCGCCCGAGTGAATAGGCGAATTCCTCTGGCGTCGCGGCGGTATTGGAGAAATTTGTCGTCGTGTTCTGCCGGTCTGTGGCGGACAGTCGGAGGGGCGAACCCTCCCCGCACGGCGGCGCCTTGCATGAGGAGATCACTGTATGTCGGACGTCAAGGTTCTTTCCGAGGTTACTGGGTCGGTCTGGAAAATCCTGAAGAAGCCGGGCGAATCAGTCGTCGAGGGCGAGGAGATCATGTTGATCGAGTCGATGAAAATGGAGATTCCGGTCGTTGCAGAAGAAGGCGGCTCGCTTGCCGAACTCTTGGTGGCCGAAGGCGACGCAGTGACCGAAGGTCAGGCCGTGGCGACGATTACGGCCCGCTGAAATGGTCGGCTTTAGGGTCGGGGCGATGCGAGACACGCTGCAGGCAGTACGACTCCGGCTTTGGGGGGCGCGATTCGGTACGGTCGTAGCGCGGACGCACATCGCTGGCAGCGTCGTGGTTTGTAGCCGTGGCGGCCAGCGAGACGGCGATCGTATTTGACGCGCCACATGACATGTTTACTTCGAAAGGGAAAAGCCATGAGCCACAGCTATCTGAAACCCTTGACTACGATGGTGCTGGCGCTAATGGGCGCGGCTTACTCGGGGCCAAACCTGGCTGCCGAAGGGTCAATCCCCACAGCCACTTCCGAGTCGCTTCTGGCATCTGCTAGGAACGAAGGCAAACTTGTTTGGTATACCTCGAATACACGACCCAATGCAACAGACATTGCTCGACGCTTCGAAGCGAAATATCCGGACATCAAGATCGAGTTCTTCCAGGCTGGCGGTTCGCAGATCCTCTCCAAGGTGGCTGCGGAACGGGTGGCTGGCGGCCTTAAGGCGGACGTCGTCGACTATTCCGACGGGGCGGCGATCGTTGCGCAGGCGCGTGAGGGACTGTTTGCCCCGTTCGCCAACGAGCATTGGGCCAACATCCCGGCAGCGCTGAAAGATCCGGGCGGCCGCTGGGTTAGCTCTGGGGCTTTCATTACGACTAGTTTTGCTTACAACACCCAGGCAATCAAGGCGGCCGATGCACCCAAGAGCTGGAAGGATCTGCTAGACCCGAAGTGGAAAGGTCAGATCACTATGGGCAGTCCCAATTATGCCGGTACCGCGCTCGTGACGCTGGCGGCCTGGGATCAGAAGCTCGGCCCTGATTATGTCGACAAGCTTGGTGCCAACGGCTTGGGCGTAAGCCAGAGCTTTGGCGACACTGAGAACGCCGTGGTCTCGGGGCAAAGCCCTATCGCGATCGTCCTGAGTTTCCGTGCCTACACTGATGAGGCGGCGGGGAAACCAATCAAGGTGGTCATGCCCGAGGAGGGTCAGGTTGAACTGATCACGACCGCCGGCATCAACGCCAAAGCTGACCACCCCAATGCAGCGCGGCTGTTCGTGAATTTTATCTTCAGCGATGAAGTCCAGAAAAAGCTAGCCGAGGAGCACTACTTCCCGGCGCGCGCCGACCTGAAATTGAACGTTCCGGGCATGCCGAACCAGGCCGAGTTGAAGCTCATGACACCCGACCTCGCGAAAACGTCGGATATGGCCTATGTTGCCAAACTGAAAAAGCGCTTCGAAGCGGCCACCCGGTGACGTCTGTGACTGAGGCCACTTCGCAAGACCACTGGGGTGCCCGCGCGAGCGATGCGCGAGCGGCCGCAGGCGAGGTTGCCCGGCACGCGCTCTGGATCGCGACGCTGATGACGCTGCTACTGGTCGTCGTCTACCCGGTGGCGCGACTTTTCTGGCTGGCGTTTGTAGATCCGGTGACCGGCAGCCTGACTCTCGAAACCTTTATCGAGGAGATGACAAGCAACGACACTTGGGTCGCCACCCTCAATACGATCGTGATGGCTGGCGCGTCGACGTTACTGGCATTGATCTTGGCGGTCCCCATGGCTTGGCTGTGCACGCGCACCAACATGCCCGGACGCCGGCAGATCGTAGGCTTGGTGTTTCTCACGTTCATGATCCCGCCGTTGCTGTTCGGGCTGGCGTACATTCTCATCTTCGGACCACGTATCGGTCTGCTGACCGAAGTCCTGTCAGTCATTGGCGTGCAGTCCACAATCTACAGTTGGTGGGGGCTGATCTTTGTGACGACCTGTGGTTCGTACTCGATCATCTTCATGCTGGCCTCGGCAGCGCTAGACAACCTCGATGCCGATCTCGAGAATGCTGCCGCTGCGCATGGAGCACGGCCACGGCTGACGGCCCTCAGGGTGACGTTCCCATTGGTCCTGCCGGCTATCGTATCGGGCTGCCTGCTGTCGTTCGTGCTGGCGCTCAACTCGTTCGGTGTGCAGGCATTGATAGCTATACCCGCCCGGATCCCCCTCCTGACGACCACGATCTACGCGTATTTTTCCTATCCCGTGCAGTTGACCGCTGCGGCAGATCAGTCGCTGCTGCTCATCGTTATTTCCCTGCTCGTGACGGCTGTGGCCAACTTATACATCGCCCGCCACAGCTACGCGACGATCCTGGGCAAGGGACTGCGCGCCGATCGCGTTGCGCTCTCGTCAGTGGCCAAGATTGCAGGGCTGGCGTACTGCGTGGTGATCGTCGGCGTGACGATCGTCATTCCGATGGTCGTCGTCGTCCTGTCGTCGTTTTCTACCGCGCCTGGGACTATTGCCGGTCTGACGAGCTTCACGCTTGCCGGCTATCGCAGCCTTATAAGCATGGGTGACGTCATGGGCTCAATCAAGAACAGCCTAATTCTCGGACTGATCTCCGGTGCGATCATGGTGCTGATCGCGTTGTCGCTGGCTTATTTCCGGCGCCAACGCATCGCCGGCTCCGGTATCGCCGAGATCATTGCCGAGGTCCCTTTCGTGATTCCGGGCATCGTGTTAGCGGTCGGATTCATCACAGCCTACAGCCGCCCGCCGCTTATCCTCTACGGTACGATGTCAATTTTGGTGCTGGCGTACGTCTCCAAGTTTCTGCCGATCGCCCTGCGCTTTGCCAGCAATGCCCTCGGCCAAGTCGCCCAAGAGCTGGAGGAGGGGGCGTACATTCATGGCGCTTCACGTTGGCTGACGTTCCGCGCAATCTTGTTGCCGCTCATGCAGCGCGGCCTGATCGGTGCGGCCGTGCTGTCGTTCATCTTCGCCTTCAATGAGTTGTCGGCCTCGATTTTGTTGATTGGTGGCGATCGTCAGGTTACGTCGACAGTGCTTTTGCACTATAACGAAGAAGGCCTTCTCGGGCCGTTGAACTGTTTTGCTACCGTCATCTTTATCGTGACGGCCTGCGCATACGCCTTGGTGATTCGTCTGGCCGGTCAGTCGGCGCTGACGGCGCGCTCGATCTGAAGAGGCCGGAATGAACGCGGTAGTCTTCTCGGATGTCTACAAGTCCTACACCAGTGCCGCCGACAGCGGTGGCGTTTTCGGTGTTTCACTCGACGTACCTAACGGTCGTTTCACGACGCTGGTGGGTGCCAGCGGTTCTGGCAAAACGACGCTGCTGCGCCTGCTAGCAGGTTTTCTCAGGCCATCGAGCGGCGAGATCCTCATCCACGGGCAAAAGGTGGCTGGCAACGGTACGTTCGTGCCGCCGCATCGTCGGGACTTGGCGATGGTGTTCCAGAGCTACGCCCTATGGCCGCATATGACGGTATTTGACAACGTGGCATTCGGCTTGCGGGCACGGAAGACGTCAGCTGCCGAGATCCCGGAACGGGTCGGGCAAGCGCTCGAACTGGTTGGGTTGAGTCGGCACGGAGATCGTCAGCCGGGTGAGCTTTCGGGCGGCCAGCAGCAGCGCGTAGCGCTCGCGCGCAGCCTTGTGCTGCGGCCGCGCTTACTGTTACTTGATGAGCCGCTATCCAACCTTGACGCCGATCTGCGCCTACAGATGCGCAATCAGCTCAAGGAGTTGCAGACGGCTACCGGGATCACGTTCATCTACGTCACGCACGACCAGGACGAGGCTTATGCCCTGTCGGATTATCTGGTCGTGCTCGAAGCGGGGCGCCTCCTACAGGCCGGATCACCGCAGGATCTGTACTTCCGGCCGGCAGATGTTCGCGTCGCGCGGTTCCTCAATCGTGGCTCGCTGGTGCTTGAGGGCGCTGCGGAGGTTGTCGGTGGCGGCGTCCGTTTTCGTCCGGACGATGCGCACGGGACGCCGCTGGAGATCCGCGGCGCGGCAGCACCGCCGGGAGCGAAATATCTACTGGTGCGAGCCGAGGCTTTGCAACTGGCTCTGCCAGGTGAGCCCATGGCGGCGGGCTGGCTCTCCTTAGTAGGTCGCGCGGCAACAGTGGCTTTTTTGGGCCGTGAGAACCAGATCCGGGTCGATCTGGCGGCGGGGGTTTCGGCCACCCTGTATGACAGCGAGCGCAGAACGATCGCCGTCGGGCAGCCGGTGCGCGTCGCGTTTCAGCAGCAAGATGTCCACTTCATGGCTGCCTGAGCCCAGGCACCCCGATTCTTGGTGAGATAGATGATCGTGCAAAAGGATTTCGAGCCAGCCGGCGAGTGGGTCGGTGAACTGACCGAGCTGCAGTCCAGGCGGGCCCAAGTGAGGGCAATGGGTGGAGCTGAGGCGCTGACCAGAATGCGGACGATGGGTCGCTTGAATGCGCGACAGCGCATTGCGGCGCTGGTCGATGCTGGAACTTTCTGGGAAATCGGGCGTGCTGCCGGCAAAGGACATTACGAGACCGACGGCACTCTTGCCCGACTTGACCCAAGCAATGTCATCACGGGGACAGGGTTGATCGATGGGCGCAAAGTAGCGCTGCACGTTGATGACTACAGCATTCGAGCGGGCTCGTCGGAGTCTACGATTGCCGAAAAGTGGATCTACATCGAACGCGTCGCGCATCAGATGCGGCTGCCGATCGTGCGCTTGGTCGATTCCGCCGGCGGCAGCGTCAAGCTCCTGCTGCAAATGGGCAGCACGAAAATCCCCGAATACCCGACCTGGCCAGCCGAGCAACTACTGCGAGAGGTGCCAGTGGTCGGCGTTGCACTGGGTGCTTGCGTCGGCCAAGGCGCAATGAAGGTCTTGTCGACACATTTTTCCGTAATGGTACGCGATCAGGCTCAGGTGATGGCGGCTGGGCCGCATGTCGTGCGTCAGGCCTATGGCGTCGAGATCGACAAGAACGATCTGGGTGGCTATCCCGTCCATCGCCACAGCGGCCTAGTCGATAACGAGGCACGCGACGAGGAAGACGCCTTCACACAGGTCCGTCGCTTTCTCGGCTATCTGCCGCGCAGCGTGCATCACTCGCTACCGATCCAAGCCTGTACGGACGATCCCAATCGCTCCGATGACTGGTTGAAGGATGCGATCCCTCGCGATCGACGCCGGATTTACGACCCGCGCCGAATCCTAGTCAGCGTGCTCGACCGCGACAGCATGTTCGAGATCGGACGTCACCACGGGAGTTCGATCATCACGGCATTGGCTCGTCTGAACGGCGTTCCAGTGGGAGTCCTGGCCAATGACCCGAAGTTTCACGGTGGCGCGATGACGCTGCAGGCCGCCACGAAGATGGAGCACCACGTCAAGTTGTGCAGTCTGTTCGGTTTGCCCGTAGTCAATTTTGTGGATCAACCAGGCAACCAAACGGGACTCGAGGCGGAGCTTGCCGGTACTTTGCTGGGAGCGCTACGTGTCGGTGAGGCGCTCGATCAAAGTCGCTCGCCCTGGATATCAATCATCATCCGCCGCTGCTTTGGCATGGCCGGAGCTATGCACGGCCCGAAGTACGGCGAGAGCCTGAACTACCGTTTCGCGTGGCCGTCGGCCCGCTGGGGTTCAATCCCGATCGAAGGGGGCGTCATGGCAGCGCACAAGGCAGAGATCGAGGCCGCTGCCGATCCGGTTGTACGGCGCCAAGAACTCGAGGCGTTCTACCTGAATCTGTCTTCGCCGCTGCGCACTGCGGAACGGTTTGGCATCCTGGACGTGATCGACCCGCGAGAAACGCGACCGCTGCTGTGCAACTGGATCAGCGACGTGTCGACTCTTGGGGATCGCTGAACAAATTCCGAGGATCCGGGAATCCACAATCGAAATGGGCTACGAGGCGCGAACCGCTGCTGCATCACCCGTTATCGCAGGAGGTGGGTGCTTGCGCCGCGGGTCATCTGAGCACGGAGACACCCAGATCGTTGGAGCCGTCGAGCCTTTCCCTATCGGGTTCGGGGACACGGTGAGGCGCCGACTGATCAGCCACCAATAACCGTTAGCAGAGGATCTGCAGCGTTCGCATCCTGCTGCCTGTCGCCTTGGCATGCGGCCGGATCGCAACCATTGCTGGGCGGACGCGGACGAGATAGGAAACGCCTCTCACTTGAGCGCCCAAAAGCCGGCAGTCGTCATCGGAGCGCGTCTACGGCTGCGCACTTCACCGCCAATGCAAACCGAATGATCAATGTTATGGGAAGCGCGCGCTTTCCATTTCATTCGTTCCATTTTTTATGCAAAGGACACCGCATGCCCTCCCCCATCCCAGTGGTCCTGGACCACCTGCGATTTGCCAGCCAGAACCAGGCCCGCCAGCACTTCTCCGACATGCTGCACCGCTACCAGCCCGGCCAGAGCCTGAACCCCGCTGACACCACCGAGCTGCAAAGCCTGCTCAAACGCCACCCGTTCCACGGCAAGACCGAGTTGGCCAGCCTCGATCGCATCCAAGTCAACACCGCCCGCTTCGGGCGCAACTGCTTCAGCGCCGTCCAGGACGATGCCTCCATGCGCAACGTCTCCTTCATCCAGTGCATCCGCAATTGCCGTGACCACTCCGGGTTTGAAGCCAGCCCCGAACCAAAAAAAATTACCCCCGACACGGCCCAGCCCCGCGCCCAGCCCCAAGCGCAGGAACCAGCACAGACCCAGCCGCCAGCGCCCGTCATCGAGACCCCCGCAGCAAAAGCAACGGCAGCTCCGCCAGCACCCAGGCCCACCACAAAGAAGAAACCCGCACCAGCAACCGCCACCAAACCGAAGAAGGAGCAGGTGAAATGACCCCCTGCCGCTTCACCCAACAGCGCAGCGCACCGTCACGCCTGGACGCCGGCCTGCGAAGCCGGATACGCGAGCTGATGCACCTGGCCGGCTATCCCCCCGAAACCGTGTGCACGATCCACGTCAAGCAATCACCGTGGTTCCCCGATGGGCCATGGTCTTGCGAGGTGCCAGCGCTGCCGTCCGATGACCATCCTTCTGCATGCAAGCACCTGCTGCAGCGCCTGCACGAACACTGGCAGCGGCTGCGCACCCGGTGGCCTTCTTGAAACCACCGGGTGCGCGCCAGACCCTTCGCTCAGGTGTCAGGCCGGCGTGGGGTCGCCGTCCTTGCTGCGCCGCAAACGCCCCTCCAGGCGAGCCTGCAGACCGCCGGGCCCTTGGGCCTGGCGTTCAGGCAGGCGGTCGTCGCCCCCCTCCGGCCCCGCCTCCGGATAAAACTCCTCCACCACCGCCCCGCCTTCTTCCTCGGTCTCCTCAAACGCCCCGGCCGCATAGCCTTCACGTGCCGCCTCATCCAGCCCCCACTGGTCAAACCCCAATTGCTTGCGCCGCTCATCCTCGGCCGCGGCCTGCACCACGGCCTGCTCCAGGCTGGTGCCTGGCGGCGTGGTGACATCCACGTAGTACACCGGCGCCCGATACGACTGGGTGGTGGACTTGCCCCTCAAGCGCAGCATCAGGGGCAGCGAGGCCAGCAGGCCACCCGAGACCGCCTTCAGATAGGCCAGCCGGGCGGAAAGCGTGCGAATGCTGTTGAAGCCCGTGGTGCGAAACACAAAGGTGCCCAGTCCATCGTCTTCTCCCGCTCCCATTTCCCCTTCGGGCGGGACCACCCGCACATGCAGTCGCCCATAGGGCTTGCAGCGCCCATCCTGCGCCAGCGGACAAGCGGCCGGGGTGGGACAGGGCAGGCTCTCGATGCCCTGCTCGGTCACGCGCCGGCAGCGCTCACCGTCACCCACGCACAGCGGCCGACCGGTTTCCCGGTCAAACAGCGTGTAGTGGGCCCTCAGGTTCAACTCCGGCGCCCCAAAGGGCAGACGCACCGGGATGGCGCGCAGCTTGGCGCTTGAATCCTTGCGCAGCACCGCATCCAGCGGATGCCTCACCCAGCCTTCGAGCCCCTGCACCTGGCTGGTCAGGGTGAACTCGTCGTCCTTCTCCGGCAGGCGCCGGCCGTTCTTCTCCACCACCCGGCCAATCGAGATACGCCCGATCACCGGCGGTGTAATGGCAAGACCTTTCAACATGATGTGTCCTTTCAGTTCATTGGGAATCGATGTGGCCACGCAGCACAAAGCGCCGGCTGCCCGCTCGCACCTGGCCATAGGCCTCCTTCAAGCCCGGCTGCTCCTGCAGCAAGCGTTTGGTGTCCAGCACCACGCTGTCCTTGATCCGGCGATACGTCACTTCGCCGGTCTCGAACACCGCCCTTGAGGCCTCGCCCATGCGCTCTTCGATGCGCTGGCGCAGCTGGGCTTCCTGCAGCTCGAAGGCCTTCAGGCGCTCGCGGATGGCCTGCAAGTCGGAGAAGGTGCTGCCCATCTCCGTGTCTTGCGTCCAGTCCAGCGTCTGGCCGCTGTCCTGGGGGTACAGGGCTTGCAGGGCTCGTTGGGCAGATTCCGAGCCATCGGCCGGTGGGGGTGTGCCTTCCTGCACCAGCCGCCAGAACGCCGCTTCCAGCTCGATCAGCCGCTCGATCACGGCGGCATCGCGCTCGATGCAGTGAATGCGCAGCTCCTGACCGCCGATCAGCACGATGACGTCGGCCGCCTGCTTGCCGGTCACGGCCAGCTGGTGCATCACCTGCAGTTGCACATACTCGGGCACGCCGTCCTTCCACAGCCGGGCGCCATGGATACCGGCGGTCTTGCATTCCAGGATTTGCACCTCGGGCGTGCCCAGCACCTCCCGATCCAGGTTGGCCAGCATCCAGGGGTGTTCGGGGTGTTGCAGCACGGCATTGACCCGGCGCACCCGCCGTCCGGTGCGCCGGGTGTAGTGCGCCGCCACAATGGGCTCCAGCAGGGTGCCCCAGTACATGGGCTGGCTGTCATCGTCGGGATCGGGCTGGGCAAACGTGGCCTTGCCGGTCTTCTGCGCCCACAGCTCCAAGGGGGACTGGTAGGGGCTCAAACCGACGGCCGCGGCCGCATCCGAGCTGCCGATGCCCTGGCGGCGCACGTCCAGCCATTCGGTGCGGCTCAGGTTCTGGGTCTTGACCAGGCGCAGGGCAGGTCGGGGTTTGGGCACCACAGGGGGCTGCCCGTTCGATTCGATCATTGGATTCATGACGTTCTCCTTCAGAAACAAGAAAGCTCCGGCACCTCTTGGTGCCGGGGCTATGGACGGGGATGAACAAGGACTCAAGCCACAAGCTGCAAAGCCTGGCTCAGAGCCCGTTGCTTGAGATTGGCCCCCTGACCGAACCAGGCGCTGTCCAGGCGGTACTCGCGGCTGCGCGCCCGCCGTTCGTGGTCGACAAACTCGGTCACGGCGCTCAGCAGGCCCCAGGCGGTTCCCTTGGCGGCTGCCAACTCCGCGCCCCGGCCCTGACCGTCGTAGAGCGCCTGCACCTGCTTGAGGGCGCGTTCGTTGATCAGGGCGGATGCGGATGCCGGTCCGGCTGGAACACTTGCCTCGGGCTCACACAAGAGCTTCAGGAAGTAGTTCATGGCCTCGTGGTTCTTGACCTTGCGCTCGGCCAGGGTCTTCATGCGGTACATGAAGCCATCCCACTGCGAAACAGCCACCCCCAGCTGCTGCTTGACCGCCTGGGCATCAAAGCGGGTGTTATGCGGCACCCGAATGGCGCCTTCGGCTTGGCGCAGGGCCATGGTCAGGCTGTTCTGGCACACCACGCGGATGGTGGTGGGCGTAGCCGTGGTGGCCAGGGTGCCGTCGCACGAGGTGGCCAGCAGCAGGTAGCCGTTGACCAGGTCATCACCCTTCAAGGCCAGGGATTTGCCGGTCCGGGCCAGGGCCCAGAACTTGCGGCCTTCCTTGAGCACGCCGGCGGTCTCCAGTTCGTAGCCGGCCACTTCCGTGAGATCACGGTAGAACTCCAGCACCTCGCGGGGTTGGACCACCTGGTAACGGGCGCCGACCACGGACAGGGGCATTTGCGAGTCGGAGCGGAACAGCACCTTGTGCTCGTCAAAGCTGTGGATGACGCCCAGGTTGCCGGCTTCGCCGCTCATGAAGCGCACCGGGGCCTCGCAGATGCGCCAGTCCATGCCGGCGGCATGGGCCCAGGATTCGATGGATTGCTGGGCGGGCAGGGCTTGGCCGAAGTCTGCCCAGGGGGCGGGAGAGACGGGAGAGGCAGAGGCAAGTGCAATGGACATGAAAGATCTCCTTGAAACGCCCGATGGGGGCGCAAAAAAAGCTCCTGCAGGAGCCGATGGACAGAAACGACAGGGAAAAGAAGCAAGAAAGCCGGGTCTCAGGCCGCCCTCGGGGTGAAGGTGTGGCCACAGGTCAGGCAGGCGTGCGAGTCGAGCCAGTTCTGATCGATGGCTTCACCGACATCGCTGCCGACTTCGCGGCCCAGGGCGCCACCGATGGCGCCGCCGATGCAGGCGCCGGCAATGGCGCCGATGGAGCTGCCCAGGGGGCCGGCGATCAAACCAACGGTGGCGCCAGCCTGCGCGCCACTGGTAGCGCCGCGCAGGGCCACGGCAATGCCGCTGGCGGTGCCGAGGGCTGTACCGACGGCCGCGCCGGTGTTGCGCCCGACGTGGCGCGGGATGACGCGGGGGGATTGGCAGTTGGGACAGGTGTGCATGCAAGATTCCTTCAGACACAGGAAGAGGCCCTGACGGCAAACAGCCCGGCGATCCGCGAGGGATGGCCGGGCTGCTGCACGAGGTCAGGGGGGAGGTGAACCGTTGGGGTTCACCTCAGTGATATGTGACTGAAAAAATCTGGAATAGGGCGACGGCGAATGCTCCGACAGTCGTGCTCACGCTGCTGTAAACATTTCTTCTGGAGGTGAAACGCCTCATCTGAGCCGAAGCTGATGTGCGGTCAAGGGGCACGCGCAGGCATCGTCCGCCACTCTCAGGACTGTGCTCCACCGTCTCACGAGTCCAACGTCGCACAATGCCCCGATGTGCAACCGCTACGTGAGCCCCCTGGAGGCCGACATCGAGCGCGCCTGGCATATTGGCGCGCGCAACCCGGTGCGCTGGTGGGATGAAGTCGTGTTTCCGCGCGGCCGGGGCGTGTTCATCCGGCGTGCGGTGCACGATGCCGGCTACGCGCGCGAGCTGGTAGCCGGCCAGTGGGGCCTGATCCCGTGGTTTGCCAGGGCGGTCCGGCTGCCCTACTCCACCAACAATGCGCGCAGCGAGGAGCTGGCGGCCAAGGCCACGTACAAGCAGCCTTGGGCCAGGGGCCAGCGCTGCATCATTCCGGCGCTTTCGTTTGATGAGCCGTGCTGGGAGACCGGCAAGAACGTCTGGTGGCGTTTTCGCCGCGCCGATGGCATGCCCTGGGGCTTGGCTGGACTTTGGAACACTTGGACCGACAGGGCCACCGGCGAGATGCACGAGAGCTACACCATGCTGACCCTCAACGCCGACCGTCACCCCCTGATGAGCCGCATGCACAAGCCCGATCCGAGACTGCCGCCGGATCGGCAGGACAAGCGCAGCGTGATCCCGATCGAGGTCGGCGACGTGGATCAGTGGCTGGCCGGCACCCTGGCCGAGGCCCAAGAATTGCTCAGGCTGGCCGAGTCTGAGGCTTTCGACGCGGCGGCGGTGGCGTCATGACGGCGAGCGCAGCAGCGTGTACGCCGTTTTCGTTGTGCGCCTCGGCGACCCGCTCCATCCGCGCCAGCTCGTCGGCACTGAACAAGGCACGGGCATCGAAGATCAGTTTGCGCAGCTCAGGCACATCCAGCTGACCCGGGCCACCGTGGGCCGGGTTGGCGATCATGTGCTGTTGCACCAGGCGGCGCGCGATGCCTTCCAGGGCGGTCAGTTGAGGGATGTTCGGGGATGCGTCCATGATCGGACTCCTTCCTGTGATACTGGATATTTACACAGTATTTTAAAGATTGTCAAGAAGCACCATGACAAACCCATCCCGGTGCACCTTGGACGGCTTGCAGCGCGTGGTTCGACTTCGTCACCGTGGGCGGATATTTCATGCAGACCCGGTGCACGCCGGCGTGCGGCTCGGCCGTCGGTGGACGTGGAGTAGCGTGGTCAGCCACGTCAGGTCGTGAAGACAGGGAGGACGCAGCACGCCCCGATACACTCAAACCCATGCCCCCGCAACCCGCCCTGTCTTCCTTCATCTGGTCCGTTGCCGACCTGCTGCGCGGTGACTACCGACAGTCCGACTACGGCAAAGTCATCCTTCCCTATTGCGTCCTGCGCCGCCTGGACTGCGTGCTCGAATCGACCAAGGATGCGGTGCTGGCCGAGCTGGCCGCGAAAGAGAAGCTCGGCGTCAACCCCGCCCCCTTCCTCAAGCGCAAGACCGGCCTGCCCTTCTTCAACCAGTCGCCGCTGGACTTGAACAAGCTGCTGGGCGACCCGACCCACGTGGCGCAGAACCTGCTGAGCTACCTGCAGGGCTTCTCACCCGAGGTGCGCGACATCTTCGAGCATTTCGAGTTCCAGACCCAACTCGAGCGCCTGTCCAAGGCCGGCCTGCTGTATCAGGTGACCGAGAAGTTCTGCCAGATCGATTTGCACCCCAAGCGCGTCAGCAACGCCGACATGGGCACTGTGTGTTGATTTCCACGCAAAGCTGACCCACCATTTCCATCGAATCTTGACCCACCCTGGTTCGTGAGCTTCACGCTCAC